>JAABUU010004348.1_pt1 | contig 16840 bp, 13 predicted proteins | sample 5559301 | NCBI WGS metagenome assembly JAABUU01 (sample SAMN10711884, study PRJNA513360) | rock metagenome | isolation source: Antarctica rocks | place: Antarctica: Victoria Land, Richard Nunatak white | reverse complement strand
GCCAACTACCAGCGCCGTATCCTGCTCGCCAACGCGGCAGCCGCCGCGTGACCGGCCGTCCCCGAACCACCAGTTTCACGCTTCACCGCGAAGAGCCCCGAACCAGGCGATGGAAATCAGCCCGGCGACCAAGCAATAGATCGCGAACGGCTTCAGGGTCCGGGTCGCGAAGTACCGGCTCAAGAAACGCACCGAGGCGTAGGCCGCGACGCCGGCGACGACGCTGCCAGCCAGCACCTGTCCCCGGATTCCGGTGCCGTTGGGTCCGAACAGGTCAGGCAGCTTGTACACCCCGGCGGCGAGGATCACCGGCGTCGCGAGCAGGAAGGAAAACCTTGCGGCTTCCTCGTGGCTGAGGCCTCGCAGCAGTCCGCCGACCATCGTGACCCCCGAGCGGCTGATCCCGGCGAACAGTGCCGCAATCTGGAAGCTGCCGATACCGACCGCGTTGACGACCGACAATCCCGCCAGTGGCTCAGCCCGGGTAGCCCGCATGGTGTCCCCGTCCCCGTCTGCGTCACGGGACCTTGCACCGCCCGCTGCGGCAGCCGGCTGCTCAGTCCTGGCGCGCAGCCGCTCCCCGACCAGCAGCACCACCCCGTTCAGGGTCAGGAACACCGCTGCCGCCAGCGGCTTGGCGAATAGAGTGCGCAAGCTGTGCTCGAAGGCCAGCCCGACGAAGCCGACCGGGATCGTCGCCAGCACCAGCAGCCACCCAAGGCGGGCATCGGAGTCGGCGGGATCGATCCGCCGGGTGGCGATGCTTCGGCCCAGGCCACGCACGATGCGGACCCAGTCCGAGCGGAAGTAGACCAGCAGGGCCAGTGCGGTGGCGACGTGCAGTCCGACGATGAAGGCCAGGTAGGGCGACTCGCCGGAGGACTGGTCGGTGACCAGTCGCTGCCAGCTACCGCCCAGCCACGCCGGGACCAGCACACTGTGCCCGAGGCTGCTCACCGGGAACAATTCGGTGACCCCTTGCAGCAAGCCGATGACGACGGCCTGGGTGTAGGTGATCATCACTGCCTTTCGTTCGGCGCCGGGCGGCGCGAGGGTCGCCGCACGAATCTGGTCGGGTCACACCAGGAGACTCGGCAGCCCCCCACACACTGCGTCAGCCCTGATGTGAAGGACGTGTGACCGCAGGCTGCAGGTGTCCGCTCGCCGGCCGGTACCGGGGCCGCCGAGCGAGCCAGCGGCATCGGCAGCAACCATCCCAGCGCTCAGGTCGAGGACTCGTTCACCTCTCGCAAACCTTGACCCACCCAGCGCGGTCGTTTCGCATCAGGACGAAGCCTGGGGCGCCACGAACGTGGGCGCGCCAGCCTTCCGCGCGCTTGTCCGCGATCAGCTACCCGGTCGGCACCAGTGGGAGCGAAGTCGGGGAAGTTGCCTGGTGCCGCCTGTTGGGGCGGCGTGGTCCGAACACGATGTGCCTCAGGTGCGACTGGGCACACGAGCAGCCACGTCCGGGTCCGACGCCGCGCCCTCGGGCAGCTCCAACCGGACGCTCACGCCGGTCTTACCGCGGTTGGCAGCAACGGCCCGACCGCCGTGCCCAATGGCAATGGAACGCACGATCGCCAGGCCCAGGCCGCTGCCCCCGTCGTGCCGGGTGCGGGCGTCATCGGCACGGCGGAACCGCTCAAAGGCGACCGGCAGGAACTCGGCTGGAAACCCTGGGCCGGTGTCGACGACCTCGATCACTACTACCGGCGCTCCGTCCCGCACCTCGCGTGTGCTGCTCAGCGTCACCGTCGCGCCAGGGGGGCTGTGCCGGACGGCGTTGTCCAGCAGGTTGTCGATTGCTCGCCGTAGCCGGTCGGGGTCGGCCATCAGCACCAGCCCGCGGGTGCCGCCGATCTGCACGGTGATGCCGTCCTCGGCGCCTCGGGCATCAGCCATCCTCGCCGCGGCGCGCAGCAGGTCGTCGATGTCGACCGAGCAGCGACGAAGGAACTGCTGTCCGGCGTCGGCACGGGCCAGCAACAGCAGGTCCTCCGCCAGCCGGTTGAGCCGATCTGCCTCCTCGGCTGCGCTGCTGACCGCCGCGGCAAGCTCGTGCCGGCTTCGTCCTGGCCGGGCAGCCAGCTCCAACTCCGCTCGCAAGATCGCCAACGGGGTGCGCAGCTCGTGGCCGGCGTCGGCGACGAACCCGCGCTCACGTTCCAAGGCGTGCTGCAACCGGGTCAGCAGATCGTTCATCGTGACCGCCAGCCGGGCGATCTCATCCCGGGTCGCCGGAACGGCAAGCTGCGCGTCGTGGTCGTGCTCGGTGATGTCGGCGACCTGCCGGCGCATCCGCTCGACCGGACGCAGCGCGGCGCCTGCCAGCAGCCAAGCAGCGACGCCGGCGCCGAGCACAGCCGGGGGACCACCAATCAGGATGGCAGTGCGTACCCGGTCCTCGGCCGCGTCGGTGATGTCGGTGCCCGTGCCCACCACTGCCAGCAGCCGGCGCCCCTGCGCGTCGAAGGGGGCCGCCAGCAACCGGCTGCGGTCACCGTTCGCCTGCGCGGTGAACGAGACCTCACCGGCCAGTGCAGTGCGACGCTGGCCGGCGTCGAGCAGTGTGGCGGGTCCGGCGGCGTCTGAGGAGCGGAGCACGGCGCCGTCGCTGGTGAGGATCTGAGCGACCTGTTCGCTGCCGCTGACGGTGGCGAACGGGTCGGTGCCGCCGGCGGTGCCGGTGCTGCTGGCCCGGCTGGCTAGCAGGTCTGCTCGGGTACGGAGGGCGGTGTCGAGGGAGGCGTCCAGGCTGCGGGTCAGCTGCAGCAGGAACGCCAAGCCGACGACGGCGATCAGCAGTCCGGTCCCGGCGGCGAACAGCAGCGCCAGGCGAAGGCGCAGCGGCACGGCTAGTCCTGTGGCCGCGGTGTGGTGCGCAGCCGGTAACCGGCACCGCGCACCGTTTCCAGTTGCTCGACGCCGAACGGACGGTCGATCTTGCGGCGCAGGTAGGCGATGTACTGGTCGACGACGTTGGACAGCCCGTCGTAGGCGAAGTCCCAGACCTGCTCGAGGATGCGGGTGCGGGTCAGCACCTCATCGGGGTGCCGCAGGAACAGCTCGAGCAACGCGAACTCTTTGGGGGAGAGCTCGAGCTCGACCTGCTCGCGCCAGGCGCGGCGGCTGGCCGGGTCCAGGCGCAACCCGCCGGCGGCGAGCTCTACCGGGCGTTCGGGGCTGCCGCGGCGCATCAACGCCCGTAGCCGGGCGGACAGTTCGGCGAAGCTGAACGGTTTGGCCAGGTAGTCATCGGCGCCGGCGTCGAGCCCGCGGACCCGGTCGTCGATGCCGTCACGGGCGGTGAGCATCAGCACCGGCGCCCAGCGGTGAGCTGCCCGCAGCCGGCGGCAGACCTCCATCCCGTCGAAGCCGGGCAACATCACGTCGAGCACGATCGCGTTGTAGTCGAACTCGATGCCGTGCCAGACCGCATCGGGTCCGTCGGCGGCGACCTCGACGGTGTAGCCATCCTCCTGCAGCCCACGCCGGATCAAGTGGGCCATCCGCGGCTCGTCCTCGACCACCAGCACCCGCATGCGCCCCGACGCTACGCAGCCCACATGTGAGCACGGTGAGAGCGCAAGAGCTGCGCGTCGGGCAGCGCCGCGGCCGCGGCAGATACCTGGCTCACATCGTGCTCACAGCACCAGGCCGTCACGGTGGAGCTGTCCCTGTCCCCGGAAGGAGTCCCCGGAAGGAGTAGCCATGTCCGCTGTCATCCACGCCATCACCAGCGTGCCGCCGCTGCTGGCCTACCTCCTGGTTGCCCTGCTCGCGTTCGGGGAGTCGGCGGCGTTCGTCGGCTTCGTCCTGCCTGGGGAGACAGCGCTGCTGTTCGGTGGGCTGGTCGCCGCCCAAGGCAAGGTCAGCCTGCCAATCATGATCGCGGTGGGTATCTGTGCAGCTGTTGGCGGGGACAGCGTCGGCTACCAGATCGGCCGTCGTTTCGGCCCTGGCCTGCAGACCAGCCGGCTCGGCCGACGTATCGGACCAGCGCGCTGGGCCCGCGGGCAGGGGCTGCTGCTACGCGCCGGGGGCCGAGCGGTGCTGCTCGCCCGATTCGTGTCGGTGGTTCGAGCACTCATGCCGTCGCTGGCTGGTATGGCGAAGATGCCCTACCGGACCTTCCTGGTCTGGAACGCCGCCGGCGGTCTGCTGTGGGGCGGCGGGTTCGTCCTGCTCGGCTACTGGGCGAGTGGCTCGATCACCACAGTCGAGCATTACCTGCGGCTCGGCTGGATCCCGATACTGGCGGTCGTTGCCGCAGTAGCGGTGCTGCACGGGCTACGGCACCGGACAAGCCGTCCAGCCCCGACCCGTCTGCTGTCCCCCGCCTGGGGCCGCTTCCGCGAGCGGTGGCTGAGCGCTGCCGCTCTGGGTGTGGTCACCGCGGGGGTGGTCGCTGGCCTCGCCGAGGAGTGGCTGCCCCAGCAGATGAACACCGGTGTCCGTGTCGCCATCGTGTCCGCAGGCATCGCCGGTGGCCTGCTGTTCGCGGCCCTGCCGCCGCTGAGCCGGTCCGGCAGCTCACACCCCACCAGCACCTGACCACCCCGACAAAACTCACTAGTAGGAAGGTCCCGACGCCGTGCTCGATATACCAAGGACCGCGTCGTACAGGGCCGCTGCCGCGGCCGTTCTCGTGCTGGCCGCAGCCGGCTGCGGCGGCAGCGCCTCGCCCGCCAAGACGACGGCCGGACCCGGCACCCAACCGGCGACAGCTGAGACCAACCCCTCCGGCGACATCCCGGACAACGTCGCCTACGTCGCCTACCAACCCCCCTCGGGCCACTACACCGTCAAGACCCCTGAGGGCTGGTCCCGGGAGGCCGCCGGGGACCAGGTGAGGTTCACCGACAAGCTCAACAGGGTGCAGGTGATGCTCCGGCCGCTGGCCGCCGCGCCGACAGTGACGTCCGTTCGGGCCCAGGAGCTACCCGCCGCGATGGGCTCGACAAGCGGGGCTGGGGGGCTTGGTGCCGTGACAACTGCCGCCCGCAGCGCGGGGCAGGCGATAGTCGCCCGCTACCAGGCCAACTCCCCGGCTGAACCGGTGACCGGCAAGGTCGTGCGGGATGCCGTCGAGCGCTACAGCTTCTGGAAGGCCGGTACCGAGGCGGTGCTCACCCTCAGCGGCCCGGTCGGCGCCGACAACGTCGACCCCTACAAGATGATCACCGACTCGTTCCGGTGGCGGCCATGACCGTGCCCGCGCTGCAGGCCGTCTCGCTCTACCGCTTCTTTCGGGCTGGCGACGAGGAGACCCAAGCTCTGCGCGGGGTCAGCCTCGCGGTTCAGCCCGGCGAGCTCGTCGCCGTTGCCGGCCCCTCCGGGTCGGGCAAGTCCACCCTGCTGTCCTGCCTCGCGGGCCTGGACACCCCCGACGGCGGGATGGTGCACGTCGCCGGCCAGCGCCTGTCGCACCGGCCCGAGCGTGAACGCGCCGAGCTGCGCGCCAGGCACATCGGCCTGCTGTTCCAGAACGCCAACCTGCTCGAGCACCTGACCGTCGAGGCCAACCTCGCCCTGGTCCAGGCGCTGCTCCCCGGTCCCCGACGCCGCTCGCCGGCGGACCGGCAGACGCTGCTAGCCGCGCTCGACCTCGGGCACCGAGCCACGGCCACCCCCAGCACCCTGTCCGGGGGGGAAAGCGCCCGGGCGGGGCTGGCGGGGGCAGTGGCCAACAACCCGGCAGTCCTGCTCGCCGACGAGCCCAGCGGCGAACTCGACGCCGACACCGAGCGGCAGGTCGTCGCGCTGCTGCGGGCCCGCGCCGACGCCGGCGCAGCAGTCGTCGTCGTCAGCCACAGCGCCGCGGTCGCCGGCGCCGCTGACCGGGTCGTACACCTCACCGACGGGACAATCGATGCCGGCGCCTGACACCGCTGCCGCCGAGCCAGCTGGACCCGGCCAGCCGCTGGTACTCACCGACCAGGTCAGCCGTCGTTTCTGGTCCGGCGGCAGCTCGGTCACCGCGCTGCACCCGACCAGTTGTGCCATCGACCCGGGTGCCAGGATCGCGATCACGGGCCGCTCCGGCTCGGGCAAGTCGACGCTGCTGCACCTGCTCGGCGGCCTGGACCGGGCCAGCGCCGGCCGCGTCTGCTGGCCTGGGTTGGGTCAGGCGCCGCACCACCGCCCCGGCCTGATCGGGATGGTGTTCTAAGGCCCCAGCCTGCTGCCTCCCCTGGACGCCGCCGAGAACGTGGCGCTGCCCCTGCAGCTGGCAGGCATGCCAGCCGCCCAGGCCAGCCAGCTCGCCAGTGCGGCACTGAGCTCCTTAGGTCTGACGGCACTTGCCGGCAAGCTGCCCAGCGAACTCTCCGGCGGGCAGGCCCAGCGGGTCGCCCTCGCCCGGGCGCTCGCCTGCCGGCCACGGCTGATCCTCGCCGACGAGCCCACCGGCCAGCTTGACGGCGTCACCGCACGGCACGTGCTCGACGTCCTGCTCCAGACCGCAGCAGCCCTCCATGCAGCCGTCGTCGTGAGCACGCACGATCCGGCAGTTGCAGCACGCTTGGCTACCAGGTGGACGATGCGCGACGGCCAGCTCGACACCCAGGCCGCCCCCGTCGCGGCCGTTCTGCCCGCACCTGCCTCTGCTCTGAGCTGCGCGCCGCAGGAATTGCAGTGAGCATGCTGCTGCTGTGGCTGCGGGGCCTGATCGCCCGCCGTCCCGGCCGGCTGATCGGCACGGCCTGCGGTGTCGCTGCTGCCGTCGCACTGCTTGCAGCACTCGGCTCGTTCCTGGCCGCATCCAAGGCGACGATGACCCGTCGAGCCGTCGCCGATGTCGCCGTCGACTGGCAGGTCCTGCTCGCGACCGGGAGCAACCCGGCACCGGCTGGCATGGCGGTCGCCGCAACCCCGAAGGTGCGGGCGGCGCTGCCGGTCGGGTACGCCGCCAGCACCGGGCTGTCCGCCGCCGCCGGGGGACAGGTCCAGAGCACCGGGGCGGCAGTCGTGCTGGGACTACCCGGCGGGTATGAGCAGACCTTCCCCCAGCAGCTGCGAACCCTGGCCGGCTCAGGATCCACAGGAGCCGACAGCCCGGGGGTCCCGGGCGTGCTGCTCGCTCAGCAGACCGCGGCGAACCTGCACGTCGGCCCCGGCGGCACCCTCACCATCGGTCGCGCCGGGCTGCGCCCGGTCAGCGTCGGGGTAGCTCGCGTCGTCGACCTGCCGCAGGCCAACAGCCTGTTCCAGGCCGTCGGTGCTCCCGCAGGAGCCCAGCCCTCGGCGCCGCCGGACAACGTCGTGCTCCTGCCCGGCGGCCTGTGGCACCAGCTCTTCGACCCGCTCGCCGCCGTCCACCCCGAGCAGGTCCGCACCCAGATCCACGTCCGGCTCGACCACGCTCTGCCCCACGACCCGGCCGCCGCCTACTCGACAGCGCTCAGCGCCGGGCACCACCTCGAGTCCCGGCTCGCCGGTGCCGGCGTCGTCGGCAACAACCTCGCCGCCGCCCTCGCCGCCGCCCGCTCGGACTCGCTCTACGCCCAGGTGCTGTTCGTCTTCCTCGGTCTGCCCGGCGCGATCCTCGCCGCCCTGCTGACCGCTGCCCTGGCCGGAGCCGGCGCCGAGCGCCGTCGCCGCGAGCAGGGCCTGCTTCGGGCACGAGGCGCGGACCCGGCGACCCTGCTGCGCCTGGCGGCCGGCGAGACCGTGCTCGTCGCAGTCACGGGCGGCCTGCTCGGTCTCGCCCTCGCCGCCCTGATCGGCCGGGTCGCCTTCGGGGCGGCCGGGTTCGGCGCCAGCCCGGCTCAGAGCGTGGCCTGGGCCGGCGGCGCCGCCGGTGCGGGTCTGCTGATCGCAGCCGGAGCGGTCCTGCTCCCGGCGCGACGGGACCTGCGGGAGATCAGTGTCGCCGTCTCCCGGGGGTCGGCTGCCCGGGCGGGGCGGCCGGGGTGGCTGCGCTACCCGATCGATCTGCTGCTGCTCGCCGGCGCCGGAGCGGTGTTCGCAGTGACCAGCCGCACCGGCTACACCCTCGTGCTCGCCCCCGAGGGTTCGGCGAGCATCTCGGTCAGCTACTGGGCCTTCGCCGGGCCGGCGCTGCTATGGCTCGGCTCCGGGCTGCTCGCTTGGCGGCTGGCTGACCTGCTGCTGGGTCCCGGCAAGCGGCTACTGGCTGCCGGCCTGAGGCCGATCGCAGGCAACCTGGCCGTCACCGTGGCCGCCACCATGGGGCGCCAGCGGGGGGTCATCGCCCGCTCCGTCGTCCTGCTGGCACTGGCGGTCTCGTTCGCCGCCTCGACGGCGACGTTCAACGCCACCTACCGCCAGCAGGCCGAGGTCGACGCCCGGCTGTCCAACGGCGGGGACGTCACCGCCACCTACCCGGCGGGGGCAATCGTCAGCCCGCGAACCGCCGCGTCGCTGGCCACGATCCCGGGTATGCGCGGCGTCGAGCCGCTGGTCCACCGTTTTGCCTACATCGGCAGCGACCTGCAGGACCTCTACGGGGTGCGGCCCTCGACTATCAGCACGGCTGTGTCACTCCAAGACGCCTATTTCACCGGTGGCAGCACCCAGGAGCTGATGGCGGTACTCGCCCGCCAGCCGGACTCCATCCTTGTCTCCGCCGAGACAGTCAAGGATTACCAGCTGCGTCTGGGCGACCAGGTCACCCTGCGGCTCCAGGACAGCCGCACGAAGATGCTCACCCCCGTCGTGTTTCGCTACGCCGGCATCGTCAAGGAGTTTCCTACCGCCCCCAAGGACAGCTTCTTCATTACCAACGCCAGCTACGTCGCCGCCCGCACCGGCACCGGCACAGTCAGCGCGTTCGTGCTCGACACCGCCGGCAGCAACCCTGCCGCCGTCGCCGGCAGGGTCCGCGCCCTGACCGGTTCGAGCGCAGCCGTCAGCGACATCACCAGCACCCGCAGGGCGGTCGGGTCCAGCCTGACCGCCGACCTCGCTGGTCTGACCCGCGTCGAGCTCTTCTTCGCCGTCGTACTCGCCGTCACGGCCGGAGGCCTGCTGCTCGGCCTTGGCCTGGCCGAACGCCGCCGCACCTTCGCACTCGCCTCTGCCCTCGGCGCCCGGCCGCGACAGCTCGCCAGCTTCGTCTGGAGCGAGGCGGCATTCATTCTGCTCGGCGGCCTGGCAGCCGGCGGCCTCACCGGCGCCCTGCTCGCCCGGATGCTGGTGAGCGTGCTGACCGGCGTGTTCGACCCCGCTCCGGCTCACCTCGCCGTCCCCTGGCTGTACCTGGCCGCGGTGGTGGTCCTCACCGGCGGCGCTGTTGTAGCAGCTGTCGCTGCGCTGGGCAGGTTGCTGCGCCGCCCGGTGCTGAGCGAGCTGGGCGACCTGTGAGCTTCCGCTGGGCCGACATCTCGCGCCGCACCGCGGCCCTGCTGCTTGCCGCCCTTTTCAGTGGCCTGGCTGTCTGCGTCCGCCTGGGCCACCCGTTCGGCCAAGTGGATGCTGCTGTCAACCGGGCGGCGCACCACAGCGCCCTTGCACATCCCACCCTGCTGGCCGCCGCCCGCGCCGTGACACTGCTAGGCGGGGCGACAGTGCTGGTACCGGTCGCTGTCCTGACGGCGGCGCTGCTTGCCAGGACAGATCGTAGAAGAGCACTTGCAGTGCTTGTCCTGGCCGGGGGCGGCGCCCTGGTGCATTCCCTGCTCAAAGTGCTAGTAGGACGCCCCCGGCCGGTGTTTGCGGACCCCCTCGTCTATGTCGCGTCCCAAGCCTTTCCTTCCGGCCACGCCACCAACAGCACCGTGGTTTACGGCGCGCTGCTGTGCGTAGTCCTACCCCGCCTAGACGTGGCGGGCAGCCGGCGCCTCGCAGCCGTGGGGACAGCCGTGGTCGTTGCCGGGATCGCCAGTAGCAGGGTGCTGCTCGGCGCTCACTGGCTAACCGACGTGGTGGGCGGGGTGGTGCTCGGACTCAGCTGGCTGGCCCTGTTCTTCCCTACGCCGACCGATAGCCCGCGGGTGCAGGCCAACCGGAGAAGCCGGAGCGTCGGCGTGTCCGTCTCGGACCGGCCAGAGGGCTCACGGCTACGACCGACACCGTCTCCATTCGCCGTGACAGCTCATCGCAATCTTGATCCGACCAGTCCCGCTGAGGTCCGCCGTGTCCGCCTCGGCTGGCACGAGGCGGGCGGCGGCTGGCGGTACGAGGACGTCAGCCGCGACATGTGGGAAATCATCTGCCGCGACTGCGGAGACACCCAAGGGCCGCCCCAGCATCAGAACGCAGCCGTTCGCCGCCTGCGCACACCCGTCACGGGGCGCGACCGCGCCCTGAAGGCCTTGCAGCAACACCTGGCCATGCACCAGAAAGCCCACGCCCCATAAATCACGGAGCAGTAGCGGGCCCGGACCGAGCGTCTCAACCACAAGTAGGGACCACGTACATGCGGAAGCACAACAAGCCGGTCGGATCGCGAGTCCGACGCCGACCTGCTTCTCGCCTCCCGCCACCGCGCAAGCTGCTGCTGCTGCTACGCAGGTTTGGCGTACTCGCACTTGCTCTGCTGGTCGTGCTCGGCTACTCCGTAGGCGGGGCTCTGCTGCGCCCGGGCAACGACACCGTTGCCCAGCGCTTGGCCGAGTGGGGCCGTGACCATCACCTGAACTGGGCGGTGACCCGCTTGGAGCAGACCCAGTACGCTCTGAACACTCCGGCGACCGGTGGCACACTCTCCGGCGGCATCCCCGTAGTCGCTGGGCACAAGCCCGCTGGCCGGGCAGCACCGGCGGCGCCGCACAGCGCGGCGCCCGCGCCGCTGACACCGTTCGTCACCACGCCCGCACCAGGTGAGGGGCAGTGGCAGGACGTGGTGTTCCACAACGGCCTGCCGGCGGTGCGGATGACCTACCTGCGGCCCGACGACGGGCACTCGAGCTACCTGGCCGCCGTGATGTGGCTTGACCCCAAGCTGCTGACCGGGCGGCTGCACGAAGGCATCACCGACCCCGGCGGCAGCTGGAACACCCCCGACCGCATCACCGGCTCACTTGCCACTACGGTGGCAGCCGCCATGCCCGGCGGGTTCCGCACCAACAGCGGCCCAGTCGGCAACCGCGGCGGCTACTACGACCAGGGCCGCGCCGCCGAGCCGCTGCGCGTCGGTGCAGCTTCACTTGTCATCAGCAGCGACGGGACTGTCAGCGTGGGGCAGTGGGGCCGGGACGTCTCGATGAATCCCGCGGTGCGCAGCGTTCGGCAGAACCTGGACCTGCTCGTCGACGCCGGCACCGTCAACCCGACCTGTTCCAGCGGCAGCACCCCGGTATGGGGCTACGGCGTTGGGAACAGCTCCTACCCCCCGAACCGGCATCGGTCAGCGCGCCGACGGGGCACTGGTGTTCGTCAACAGCCCGGTCACCTCGGTCTGCTCTTTGGGACGGCTGCTGGCCCAGGCCGGTGCGGTACGAGGCACGGAGCTCGACATCAACCGGGACTGGAGCATCGGCTACTACTTCACCCACGAGGGCGGCACCGTGCATGCCCACGTCACCCGCGACAGTCAGAGCAAAGGCCCCGCGCACTACTTTTCGGCGCAGAGCCGCGACTTCGTCGCCTTCTACCTGCGGTGACAACCGCTCAACCTGGCCGGTGAAGGCGTCTCGGGCAACCTCGGTGGCTATACCGAACGTGACCTGATCGCCGTCCAGCGCCGGACCCCGAACTCGAGTTCCAATCATCGACGGGCTGCCCTCGCTGGCGCCGAGCGGGCTGTCACTCATCACCCGCCAGGGCAGCCGCTCCTGCACCGGTACTAGGGCCAGGCCACCCACACCCACCTCAGCCTCGCCGTCACCCCAGCACTGCCGGTCCGACAGCCCGCGACATGCCGCCCTTCAACGCCGCGTTCGCCGCCATTAGCCGCGGTGTCCCGGCCTCAGGGTCGACAGGGCACACCAGCACCGCTGCTGGTCGACGGGCGCAGTACCACTACGGTCCGCCCGCCTGAACGCGGAAGCCGTTGTGGGTCGTCCGGCGGCTGATGGGTCCCAACCGCCGAACCTCGACGGCCAGGGTGCCGGCACCCTCACGGCGAACGACTGCGTCCACCTGACCGAGGCACTGAGCCGTCAGGTCTACGACCCGGCCGTACACCTGCAGCCTGGTGAGGACGAACCTCCCGCCGCGAGGACCAAGCAGCCCCTCACGCGCTAGGTCGAGCTCGCTCTGCCCGCAGCGTCCAGCGCTGGGCTGCGCAAGCTGCCCCTAGCCTGGTAGAGGAGCACTGCTGCACGGCATAGCCGGCCATAGAGCGACCGGGGCCACCCCTCAGCAGGGGCCCGTCGACGAGGCGCTGACGGCCAGGCTCGTGATGGGCCCCGCCGAGACGGGGCAGTCATACCGGCCCAACGGAACGGTCCACGTCTTCCGGGCCCCTCCGCCCGCAGAGGCGGGAGAAGTCGGCGGGTGAGACCGCCTGACAGCGCTGCCGTCGTTGGCCTGGTGGCGGCTGGCGTCGAGGCCCGGTTCTCGCGTCCGGTCCTGATCGACGAGCGTCCCGGCGTCCCGCGGGTGGTTGCGGACAGGCCGGGACGCTCGTCAGGTCTGGGTTTCGTCTGCGGGGCTCACGTTCCTGGCAGGACCCGTGTCCCCTCGATGCGCACGGCCTGCAGCTCCCGTGGGTCCAGGCCGAGCAGGTCGAGCACGGTCGGCGCGACCTGGGTGGTGGCGACGGCCTTTGCGACGGTCCGCCCGCCCGCGGCGCCGGCGCCGGACACGACCAGCGGGACGTTGCGGTCCTCGGCGGAGGCGCCGCCGTGCTCGGCGATCTTCTTGACGCCGCTGGTGTAGACCACCCCGTGCCGGGCGATGCCGATGACGTCCGGCACCCGCGGGTCGCCGGTGCGTGCCCCGAGCAGCCGGTCGGCCGCGGTACCGGTCGCGACGGAGCTCAGGCCCGAGGATGGGACTGTAGTGCTGTACGTGCCCTTCGGGTCGCCGTACCGGTTGGCCGGCGCGAAGTGGGAGGTCACGTACCGCGACACGTAGGAGCGGGCGGCGGGCGAGCGGTCGGAGAGCCAGAGCAGCATCCCGTCGTCGTCGACACTGAATGAGACGAGCGGGGCAGCCGCCGGGTGGTCCGCCTTCCACGCCGCGTCGATCGCACTGATGATCTTCCCGTCGTCGACCCGGCGCAGGGCGGCCCGGTCGATCGGCGACTGGCCGTGCTTGGCCGACAAGATGATCGTCGTCCTGGAGCCGAGGCCCTGCTGCTGCATCGTCCGCTCCATGGCGCCGACCTGGTTATCGATGTAGGCAAGGGCCTTGGTCAGCAGCGGGCCGGGACCCCCGCCGGGCAGGTAGCCGCCGGCAAGGCCGTCCGAGGTCGGCAGCTTCTCCGCCGTCGAGACGGTCTGGAAGTTCATGCCGAGCACGGCGGGGGTGCCCAGGCGGCGGGCACCGGAGTGGTCGTAGCCGCGCAGCTCGTTGAGCACCGCGTCGACCTTAGTGCTGTCGTAGGCCTGGGTCAGCAGGTTGTCGGTGGTGAAGTCGTCGCCGCTGCTGTCGGCGGCGCTGTTGATCTCCGGGGTGAACAGGTCCTGCACCCCGGCGCCCGACGGGCCGTTGAGGATCTCGTAGGCGGGGTGCTTGTCCGACCACGCCGTGCGCAGGCCGTGGGCCCGCGCCGCCTCGAAGACCGTGTTCACCCGCAGGTAGGTGTGCGGATACACCGGCTGGCAAGAGGCGGCGTCGACCGGCAGCGTGCCCGGGTTCAGCAGCGTCTGCGGGGTCGGCGTCATCGCCAGGATGCCCTTGGCCAGCGGGCCCGGCGCGGACGGGCGCGGGGGGTCGGCGAGCGCCAGCGTCTGCGCACGGGTGTTCGTCGGCAGCGACCGGAGGGCCGGGTTCCTCAGCTTCTGGCCGGCGTCGAGCTGGATCGGGTTCTGCGAGCGGTCCGCCGCCTCGGTGTAGGAAACCTCGACGCCGGGCGCAGCGGTCCGGCAGTCGATCGTGCCAGCCGGCAGCAGCTTGGGGTTCCACGTGTCGTCATAGACGACCCCCGTCGTGCCGGGGCCGCCGCCGGTGAACTGGGCGACCATGCCGGGGAAGGAGTCCGACGGGAAGGTCGTGCTGGCGTGGGTGTACTGCGTGCCGCCAGCGACGAGGCGCCCGAGGGCGGAGCCGGGGTGGCGTCGGACCCACCAGGCGAGGTCGGACTGGTGCATCCCGTCGACCGACAAGACGAGCACATGGCGGGCGGCGGCCCGCTTGGTGGCCGTGCGGGTGGCCGCACCCGCCGCCGTAGGTGCAAGGGTGGCGGCGAGCACGCCCACCCCCAGGGCCGAAACCAGTCGGACCGGCGCACGAGTCATAGCTCTCCTCCGTGAGAACGCTGCAGCGCCACCAGCAGAGGCCGGCGACGACCCCGATGAGCGCGGCGGCCGCCCCAGTCGGACAGCCCAAGCGATCGTGCGGGTCCCGCCCGCCCCAACGGGTGAGGCCGAAGCAAACCTGTGGTGAACGACGAAGCAACAGCTGGGCACGCTGGTTCCGCACCGGTGGGGACGGCCCCGGAGTGGGACCGAGCACGGGGCGATCTACGAATCGCAGAGACATATGCCGGCAGATCTTGGCGCAGCCGGCAGCCGGCAGCCGGCAGTGTTCAGTGAAGCGCAGCTAGCGCGCCGCCTGATATGCCTCAAGCACACCTCTGGGGATGCGACCGTAGGTGGCGACCTCGAGGCCGTTCTCCCGCGCCCACACCCGTATCGCCGCGAGGTCCTGGCCGGCTGACGCGGGCGTGCCGCCTCTGGTCCCGGTGCGCTTTGCAGCCCGGGGGCTGCGCACCGGGTGAGCGGCCTCGACGTAGCGCCCGCCGCAGCGGCCCTGGCATGCTGCGGTTCATGACGAACCAGACCCCACCCACCGCGCAGCTGCTGGCCGCACTGACCGACCAATCGCTGCGCCGTGAGCCGCCGACCCGCGAGCAGGCCCTCGCGCTGCTCGCCACCGGCGACGAGGACATACTCGACGTCGTCGCGGCCGCGGGCCGAATCCGCCGGGAGTTCTTTGGCCGGCGGGTGAAGCTGAACCTGATCGTCAACCTCAAGAGCGGACTGTGCCCCGAGGACTGCTCCTACTGCTCCCAACGGCTCGGCTCCGCATCCGGCGCCTTGAAGTACTCGTGGATCAGCCCGGCCGCGGCCGCCGACACCGCCGAGCGGGCAGTGGCGGGCGGAGCCAAACGAGTCTGCTTGGTGGCAAGCGGGCGGGGACCCAGCGAGAAGGACATCACCCGCGTCGTTGACACGATCGACGCGGTCAAAGCGCGCCAACCCGACGTGGAGGTCTGCGTCTGCCTGGGCCTGCTCAAGGCCGGCCAGGGCGAGCGGCTACGTGATGCCGGCGCGTTGGCCTACAACCACAACCTGAACACCAGCGAAGGCCAGTACGAGGCGATCTGCACCACCCACACCTACGCCGACCGGGTCGACACCGTCCAACGAGCCCAGGGCGCCGGACTGTCACCCTGCTCCGGAGCCATCTTCGGGATGGGCGAGAGCGACGTCGACATCGTCGACCTCGCGCTACGGCTGCGTGACCTGGACCCGGACTCGGTACCGATCAATTTCCTGATCCCCTTCGAGGGCACACCACTCGGCGGCCAATGGCAGCTCACCCCGCAGCGCTGCCTGCGGATCCTCGCCCTGTTCCGGTTCACCTTCCCCGATGTCGAAGTCCGCCTCGCCGGGGGCCGCGAGATCCACCTCCGAACACTGCAGCCACTGGCCCTGCACATCGCCAACTCGATGTTCCTCGGGGACTACCTGACCAGCGAGGGCCAGCCCGGCGCCGCCGACCTGGCGATGATCGCCGACGCTGGACTGGTCGTGGAAGGGGCAGATACCCAGACCCTGCCCGACGCCCGGCACGACCTCGTCGTGCTCCGCCGCCGCGGCCCCGGCACCCATCTGCCCGCCAACGCCTAACCACTGGTCCCGCCTCGCATCGCAAAGGGCCATGCCCACCACCGGGATGATCGCCTTCACCTCGAACGCGGCGACGACACCGTCCTGAGCACGGCGCACCAGCGAGGCGTCTGGGCGGGCGCGGCGCCATGCTCCGCAGCCACTTCCGGCTCGATCACAAGCCCACGGCCCGGCCCCGTCGACCGCGCCCAGTCGACCGAGCCCGGAAGTCACTGCTCACGCGTGGCTGTGTCGGGACGGGCGGGCAGCAGCATCAGAGCGCTGAATGTCCCGTCGACGCAGACCCCGGCGGTGGTCAGGCCGAGGCCGCCGCCGAGCAGCACCATCTGCATCGCCACCGTGGTGTACGGCGTGTTCGGGGTGACGGCGCTGATCCAGGCGAAAGAGGTGGCCAGCGACACCAGCCCGGCGGTGACCACGGCCTTGGTGCCGAACCGGGTGATGGCCAGACGGGTGCCGAGGACGCTGCCCGCGGCGGCGCCCGTCGGCCGTGATCGATCGATCATGCGTTGTCGGGATTTGGGTCGACGTGGTCGCTGGTGTGAGTTAGGGCGGCTGTTAGCTTCACCGCCGTGGACACCGGCGCAGCTGCCGCGCGCAAGTCCGGTCTTGTGGGGTCAGCTGATTCGTCCCTGGCGCGGGTACCGGTGTTGTCGGCCATGGCAGTGCTGGCAGTGCTGGCGGCGCTGTTGACCGCGTCCGGCAAGCGTCGTTGCTGGTGATCGTGCTGATCACCCGCGAGCTGGGTGGCGGGCACACCGCGCAGGCGCTGTCCGCGTGGGGGCTAAGCCTGGATCCACTGATGATCTTGGGTGGTGAGCGGCGGGTCTGAGCGCGAAATGCCCTCGCACGCTGCGACGATCGGACTTGTCTAGGGTTCGATCTTGGCAACGCGAAAGGGCATCTCGGGG
>JAABUU010004347.1_pt1 | contig 16842 bp, 11 predicted proteins | sample 5559301 | NCBI WGS metagenome assembly JAABUU01 (sample SAMN10711884, study PRJNA513360) | rock metagenome | isolation source: Antarctica rocks | place: Antarctica: Victoria Land, Richard Nunatak white | reverse complement strand
GGTTTCAGGCCCTCCACACAAGGAGGAAAGAGCCGCCTACGCGCGTAAAAAGGCAGGCACGCGGTCCGGGCGATGTGTTGCTCCGTCGCTATAATCCATGCTGACTTCTTCGCTAGAATTTACACCCCCCACCCCATGGCTAACTGGCCCCCGATCCCTAGCCGCGGGATCGACGGTCCAGCGCCCTCTCCCTGACGCGGGAGAGGGGAGCCGCCTGTCGTATCACGTCCGTCTCCCCTCGCCCTTGAGGGAGAGTTGGTTAGGCTGTCGGAGCGGAATCGACATCAAGGGCCGACGATCTAACGATATGGGTCGAGCGCGGCGGCGCGGCGCGCGCCGTCGTTGATGGGCGTGCCATGTCCGGGCAGCACTAGGTCAATGGGCAGTGTCCCCACGCGCGCGATAGACGCGCGTTCCCGCTCTTTGCTCCAGGTTAAGATCGCCGGCGAGGGACGTAGCTTGCGGCCGCCGAACAGGGCGTCGCCCGCGAAGAGCACGCTCTCGTGCCGCAGGCCGATGTGCCCCGGCGTGTGCCCCGGCAGATGCACGACCGCGAGCCCGTCCAGGTCGTCGCCGTCATGTAGCACGCGGTCCACGCGCGGGCGCGTCAGGGCGCGCCCCCACGTCAGTTCGATGGCATGGCGCATCGCCGGTCCGGGGAAGTGACGCGCCCCCGTGATGTAGGGGACATCGGCCTCATGCGCGCAGATCTCGACGTCGGCGACGAGGCTCAGGTGGTAGGCGTTGCCGATGTGGTCGACGTCGCAATGCGTGAGCACGATGCGCTCCAGGCGCGCGGGGCGCACCCCCGCTTTCTCTATCGCGGCGAGCAGGCGCGGCAGGGCGCCGGGCGGACAGGTATCGATGAGCGTGATGGGCGGCCCCATCACGAGGTAGGCGTTGCTCACGCGCGACGCGTCGAGGCTATGAATACCCGGCCACAGTTCCATGACGTACTCCTCTTTTTGCATATACTTTTGCAACAAGGGTACGTTGGCACTCTCCATGCCAAGTGTTTGTACTTCCCGGAGCCAGCGCCGGGCGCCATTCGCCCAAATGCGGGCAGCGTAGCAGCGGCCAGGGGTGGTGGCGCCGTCCCATCAGGCCTTGGTTGCGTCGTCCAGCGCGGCTGCAATGGCCTGCTCCAGCGACAGGGCCTGCCCTTCCTCCCAGGCCGCCGCGAACGCTTCCTCGCCCAGGGCCGTGCGCGCGGCCGCCACGCTGGCCTCATGGGCGGGCCGGAACGCGGGCCAGGGCGGGGCGCCGAGCGCCGCGCGCGCCGCCGCCGCGGCCCCCCACAGCCGCGCCGCGCGCGCCCCCTCGCCGCGCGCCCGCGCCACCCCGGCCAGCCCCTCCACCGCCGCCGCCACCAGCCAGCGCGGACCGCCCGCCCGGGAGATCGCCAGGCTCTCCGCGCACGCCGCGCCTGCCCCATCCAGGTCGACCCGCGCCCGCGCCACGACCCCGGCGCTCGCGAGCACCTCCGCGCGGCCCCATGGGTCCCCCACCTCCTCGAACACGGCCAGGCCTTCCGCGCACAACGCCGCCGCCCGCGCCACATCGCCCTGTAGGTGGGCCGCCAGCGCCAGGTTGTTGAGGCAATAGCCGATGCCCGCGCCCTCGTCCAGGGCGCGGAACAGGGCCAGGCTCTCCGCGCACAGGGCCGTCGCCCGCGCCGCGTCGCCCCGATCGCGCGCCACGTCCCCCAGGCCGAGGGCCCACCACGCCACGCCGCTCGTGTCGCCCGCCGCCCGACACAGGGGCACGCTCTCCGTGTAGAGGGCCACCGCGCGCGCGTAGCCGCCGCGCTCCCGCGTCACCAGGACCAGGTGCCCCAGCGCGTAGGCCAGACCAGCGGCGTCCCCGCGCGCGCGGGAGAGTGCCACGCTCTCCTCCAGCAGCGCCGCCGCGCGCGCGTAGTCGCCCCCCTGGCGGGCCACGTCGCCAAAGCCGATCAGCGTGGCGGCGACCCCGCGCGGGTCATCGGCCGCTTGGGCCAGGGCCAGGCCCTCCGCATAGCGCGCCGTTGCCTCCGCCGCGTCCCCGCGCGCGTGGGCGACGAGCCCCAGGTGGGCCAGCGCGCGGATTTGCCCCTCCAGGTCGCCCGCCGCCCGGCCCAGGGCCAGACTCTCTGTGTGCAGGGCGGTAGCCCGCGTGGGGTCGCCCCACGCGCGGGCAGCGGCCCCCAGCGCGTCGAGCGCGGCGGCGAGCGCGCGCGGTTCGCTCGCGTCCCGCCGCAGCGCCACGAGTTCGTCGCCCAGGGCCAGCGCGCGCCCGAAGTCGCCGCGCAGCGTCGCCAGCCGGCCGACGCCGTCCAGCGCCCGCGCCCGCACCTCGGCCGGGGCGGGCCGGCCAGCGGCGGCGTCCAGGGCGAGCAGGGCGTCCAGCCACGCCTGGCCCTCGGTCAGCTGCCCGCGCAGCGCCCAGTACGGCGTCAGCGCCGCGGCCAGCCGCAGCCCGAGCGCGTCCGCGCCCGCGCCGGCCCAGGCCAGCGCGGCGCGCAGGTTGCCCTGCTCCCGCTCCAGCCGCCCCAACCAGCCCCGCCATTCCGTCGCCGCCGGCCGCGCCTCCACCGCCCCCGCCGTGGCCGCCTCGGCCAACGCGGCGTAGTGCGTGGCGCCGCCGCCGCCTCGCCGCCTCGCCGCTCTCCTCCAGGAACTCCGTCGCGTATTCGCGGATCGTCTCCAGCATGCCGACGCGCGCCTCCTCGTCGGCCCCCTCCCCCTCCGCCCGCCGGAGCAGGCTCTGCTCGACAAGGGAGGCCAGCCCCGCCACCACCCCCGCGCCCGCGTCGCCGTCGTCGCACACAGCCGCGGCCGCCTCCGGGGTGCAGCCGCCGACGAAGACGGCGAGCCGCCGGAAGAGCGCGCGCTCGGCGGGCGCGAGCAGGTCGTAGCTCCAGGCGAGGGTGTCGCGCAGGGTGCGCTGGCGCGCTGGCAGGTCGTGCCCCCCGCCCGTCAGCAGCGGCAGCCGCCGTTCCAGCCGGACCAGCAAGGCGCGCGGGGTGAACAAGGTCAGCCGGGCGGCCGCCAACTCCAGCGCTAGGGGCAGGCCATCCAACCGGCGACAGAGCGCCGCCACGTCCGCCGCGTTGCCGGCGTCCAGGGCGAAGTCGGGGCGCACCGCCTGGGCGCGCGCCACGAAGAGGGCCACCGCCGGCGCGCGCGACTGCGGCCGGGTCGGCGCCCTCCTCCGGGGCGGGCAGGGCCAGCGGCGCCACCGCGAACTCGCGCTCCCCGCGCACGCGCAGCGCGGCGCGGCTGGTCACCAGCGCCGTCACGCCGGGGCACGCCCCCAGCAGCGCGGCCAGCGCCGGCCCCGCCCCCGCCACCTGCTCCATGTTGTCCAGCAGCAGCAGCAGGTCCTTGTCGCGCAAGTGGGCGCGGAGGCGCTCCTCGACGGGCTGCCCAGCGGCCTCGCGCAGGCCCAGCGCCCGCGCCAGCGTGAGCAGCGCCAAGGCGGGGTCGCGCAGGGCGGCGAGGCTCACCGTGACCATACCGTCGGCGAAGGCGCTTTCCAGGCCGGCGGCGGCCTGCTGGGCCAGGCGCGTCTTGCCGACCCCGCCCGGCCCCGTCAGCGTCAGCAGGCGCACATCGGGTTGGCGCAGCAGATGCGCCACCGCCGCCTCCTCGCGCTCCCGTCCCAGCAACGGCGTCAGCGGCGCCGGGAGCGCGTCCATACATTCCCCCGCCGCCCCATCCGCCGTGTCGCTGACTGCGCCCAGGCCCGTGTCTCTAACGGAATCCACGGCGGCGGGTTGGCGGCGCCAGGCCGCCAGGACCGCGGCGCGCTCGGCCTCATCGGCGTGCAGAGCGTCCAGCAGGGCGTCTACGGTCTGGCGGTAGGGGCGCGCGCGTGCCCGCTCGACGTTGCGGATCGTTTCGACGCTGAGCGCGGCGCGCGCGGCCACATCTTCGCGCGTCAGGCCGCGCCGTTCGCGCGCCCGCCGCGCCAAGGCTCCCACGGTGATTGGTTCCACCTGCCCCATCGTCACGTTTCGCCCCGCCCAGCCTCACCAACGGAGTCGCCCACCGCCGCCTCCTCCGCTAGTCCAGCATACCACGCTCCGGCCCGCTGTTCCAATCGGGCGAGCGCCACCCGTGACCGCGACGGCCACCAACTCGGCGGTCAGTGCGCGATAATAGGGGTGTATGTTACACACCTATGACGACGCCATCGCCTATCTGGAGCGCCTGGTCGCCTCGCCGGTACAGGCCGCGTTCGAGGCGGGCCCGGCCCGCGCGCGCCTGTTGCTTGCCCGTGCCGGCGCCCCGCAGGAGCGCTTCGCCACGCTGCATGTGACGGGTAGCGCCGGCAAGGGCTCGACCGCCACGCTGGCCGCCACGATCCTGCGCGCCGCCGGCTACCGCACCGGCCTCTTTACCTCGCCGCACCTGCGCGACTACACCGAGCGCATCCAGGTCGACGGCGCGCCGATCGCGGGCGCGGACTGGACGCGCCTGCTGGAGCGGCTACGGCCGTTTATCGAGGAGATGTCCGGCGACGCCATACCGGGCTACGCGCTGGGCCGCCCCGCGCTCACGGAAATGTTGTGGACGCTGGCCGCGCTGTACTTCGCCGAACGCGCCGTCGACATCGCCGTCGTCGAGGTCGGCGTGGGCGGCCGCTACGACCCCACTGTCGTCAACAGCGCGCGCGTCGAGGTCATCACCAACGTGTCGCTGGAGCACACGCGCCGCCTCGGCCCGACCGTGGCCGCCATCGCCGCCCACAAAGCCGGCATCGTCAAGCCCCACGGTATCCTCGTGACCGCCGTGGCCGATCCCGCCGCGCTAGACGTCATCGTCGACGAGTGCGCCCGCCAGCACGCGACGCTGTGGCGTGTCACCCCCGATGAAGGCGGCGGCGACGTGCGCTACGCGGCCACGGATGCGGGCCTGCGCGTGGCCACTCCGGCCCACATCTACAAAGATCTGCGCCTAGGGCTGCTGGGGCGTCACCAACGGGCCAACGCGGCGTGCGCCGCTGGCGCGGTCGACGCGCTCGGCGTCCTCGGCGTCGCGCGGGCTGATGAGGATGCGGTGCGCCTAGGTCTGGCCGAGACGCGCATGCCGGGCCGGCTGGAATGGATCGCGGGTGATCCGCCTGCGCTGCTCGATGGCGCGCACACACCCGACGCCGCGCGCGCCCTGGCCGTGGCTCTGCGCGAGATATTGCCTCAGGCGCCGGAAGCGCGCCCCGTGCTGCTACTGGGCATCCTGGGCGACAAAGACATCCCGGCCATGGTCGGCGCGCTGGCGCCGCTGGCCGCAGCCGTCGTGGTGACCGAGCCGCCGTGGGAGCGCCGCGCCGGCGCCGCCGCCATCGTCGCGGCGGAGATCCGGCGCTACCTGCCCGCGCCCGCTGTCACCCTCGTCCCCGACTCCGCCACGGCGCTGGCCCAGGCCCAGGAGCTGGCGCGCTCACGCGGCGTTCCCCTCGTCGTGACCGGCTCGCTCATCCTCGTCGGCGCGGCGCGCTCGCTGCTTGCTACCTCCTGATCACTCATTTTCCAGGCCAGGCTCGAGTTTAGCCAACTCCTCATCGAGTTCGGCCACGAGCTGGCGCAAGGAGGCGTTGGAGATGTCCCCGCGCGCGTAGGCGTGGCGGATGGCTTCGCGCTGCACGCGCAGCAGGCGCCGTTGCGCCTCGACTTCCTGCTGGCGCTCCAATGTTCCCCCACCATGCTCCAGCGTGGCGACCTGTTGGCGCAGCGCGCGCGCGCGCTCCGCGTACTCCCCTTCTAGCCGGCGCGCCGCATCGGCATCGAGCGCCTGGACGTCCCGTAAAGCCCCCACCTCGCGCAGGACCGCCTCGGTCGCGCGCAGCCGCCCCACCGCGAGTTCGAACTCGTGGCGCGAGGCGTCGCCGCCGCCGATGCGCAGCCACGCCATGACCCGCCCGATCGTCAGTCCCTGCCCCAGCAGGGTGAACAGGACGATGCCGAAGGTCAGGACCAGCAGCAGGGTACGGTCGGGCAGTTTGCCCGGTAGGCTCAGCGCGGCCGCCAGCGACACGGCCCCGCGCAACCCGGCCCACGTCACCACCGTCCGCCACCCGCGCGGCAACGGGCGGCCCATGTGCATGAGCAGATGAGCTACGGCCCACACCACGAGCGCACGCGCCGCGACAACCGCGACAACCGCGACGACGAGCGCCTTCCACACTATGGGGCCAAAGCTCAGCACGGCCGAAGCGCCGAGCGGGCGCACCGCCAACCCCACCAGCAGGAATAGCAGCGAATTGGCCAGGAAGTCGAGGAACTGCCAGGTGGCGCGGGCTTGTAGACGGGTCGTGGCGCTCATCACATGGACGCCCCGCGCGCCCAGCATCAGCCCCGCCATGACCGTCTCCAGCGGACCCGACACCGTCAGGTGATCGGCCAGCAGGTAGCCGCCGTAGGCCAGGATCACGATGATTGTCGTCTCGACCAACGCGTCGTCGAGACGCGCCATCAGCGTCCCGCCGAGCACGCCCACGGCGGCGCCCAGCGCGAGCGAGCCGGCGACGACGATCACGAAACGCTCCACCGTCACCCTACCATTGAACGTTTTAGAGGTAATGACGCCCAGGATGGTGGCGAAGAGTACAAGGGCGGTACCGTCGTTGAATAGGCTCTCGGCGTTGACAATAGTGGACAGGCGCCGTGGCGCGCCCACCTCGCCAAAGATGGCGAGGACGGCCACGGGGTCGGTCGCGCCCACGATCGCCCCGAAAAGCAGCGCGGTCCCCCACTGCAGACCTGCCAGGTAGTGTAGCGCGCCGCCGACGAGCGCGGCCGTGACCAGCACACCGGGGATGGCGAGAAGCGCCACGGGGGTGAAATTGGCGCGCACGTCGGCCAGATCGAGGTTGTAGGCGCCGTGGAAAAGCAGCACGGGCAGGAAGACGGTTAAAATGACTGCTGGCGTCAGTTGTATACTCGGCGCGCTCGGGGCCAGCGCCAGCGCCAGCCCGGTGAGCACGAGGGCCACACTGTACGGGACATTGATGAAGCGCACCGCCACCGCGACGACGGACACCGCGATCAGCAGCCCGATGAACGTGGCGACGTCCGGCGACCCTATCAACGCGTGACTCCTTTTTTGAGTGGCGAGTGGCGAGTGACGAGTGACGAGTTCTCGCCACTCGTCACTCGCACAACTTATACCGGAGGTACCCTATTGTCCCCCACTGTCGCCGTGCTCGTCTTCGCGGGCGCCCTGCTGGTCACGCTCGCCGCGAGCGAGGCGCTGGTGCGCGGGCTCGACCGGCTCGGCGCGCGCCTTGGCTTATCCGAGGGGCTGCTTGGCCTGCTCACCGCGCTGGGCGCCGACGCCCCCGAGATCTCGTCGGCCCTCGCGGCCCTGCACGCCGGCCGGCGCGATGTCGGTCTCGGCGTGGTACTCGGCTCCAACATCTTCAATCTGGCCGCGCTACTCGGCGTGGGCGCGCTGCTGGCCGGCCGTGTGCGTGTGCGCCGCGCGGGTCTGTTCCTCGATGGCGGCATGGCCATCCTCGCCATGCTCATCGTCGCCGGCCTCGTCGGCGGCGTCCTGGCGCCGATCGCGGCGGCGGCGCTTCTGCTGTTGGTGTTCGTCCCCTATTGTCTGGCGCTGGGCGCGTCTCCGCGCCGCCTGGCCCGCTTGCCCCTACCGCGTCGCCTGGCGCGTCTGCTCGCCCTGGCCGTGAGCGAAGTCGACCACGAGGTCGCCGAGGACCCGCGTGTCGCTACCGGCCCGCGCGGGGTGGGGCCATGGGGACCCGCCCTGTTCATCCCTGTAGCGCTGGCGCTCATCGTCGGGGGGAGCCTGGCTCTTGTCGCGGCGGCGCTCACCCTCGCCGCGGCCTGGCGCGTCCCCGACGCGCTGGTCGGCACAGTCGCGCTGGCGGCCCTCACCAGCCTGCCCAACGCCTACGCCGCGAGTCGTCTGGCGCTACAGGGGCGCGGCGCGGCGGTAGTGAGCGAAACGCTCAACAGCAACACCATCAACGTCCTGGCGGGGATCGCGCTGCCCGCCCTCATTGTCGGCGGCGTTTCCGCAGGCAAGGCCGGCCTGCTCGACCTGCTGTGGCTCCTGGGGATGACAGCCGTCGTGCTGGCGTTGTTGGCGAGGCGGCGTGGCCTGACGCGCCCCGGCGGCGTCGCCGTCATCGCGCTCTACGTGCTCTTTGTCGCGCGAATCGTTAGTCGTTCGTCTTGAGCCACGTCTACAGGACATGGCGAAGTTGGCGGCGCCGCGATACGTGGCGCGCCAGTCCCGCCGCTTGCAGGTAGCGGTCCGGCATCCGCCGCGCGCTCCGCTCACCGTGAAGAACCGACCCTCCCCGTATCGCACGAGGCCCCCGCCGTATGCGTCGCGCCCGATGTGTGCACGCGGAGGTCAGACAAGGGGCGGGGGAGAACATCTCTCCCTGGCCCCTTCGCTGTCCGCTGTCCTGTACGTCGCCCTACTGCTGTCGCGCGCGTCGTGCCCGTCGTCGGCGCGCGAGGACCACGAGGCCAAGCGGGAGGAGGCCGGTGGCAAGGAGTTCGCCGGAGCCCAACTCGGGCGTCGCCGCTGCGGGCGGCGGCAGCGTGTAGTTGGTTGCCACGCCCGTCACCTCTATCAAGCGGTTGCCGTCGCTGTTGGTGCTCGCGAAGGTGTCCGAGATGAAGATGTTTCCCGAGGGGGCGACCGTGATACCCTCACTCTGGAAGGTACCCACGCCGCTCACGTCGAACGACGACGACGTGTAGGCCGTCCCGCCGGAGTTGGGAGTCAGCGTGTAGACCGTGGCGTTGGCGCCCGTAAGATCGGGCAGGTAGAGCACCCCAGCCCCGTCCAGCGCGAGCGATTCGGCAGGGATGTTCGCTGCGATCTTGACCGGCAGGCCGTAGCCGCCGCCCGCGAGCGGGCTGATCTTGAACACGTTGTTCAGCGGGTCGGTATTACTATCGACGATGAAGACGTTGCCCGCCGCGTCGACAGCGACACCGAAGGCGTTAGCAATGGTGGCGATCGTGGTTTGGTCGTAGCCGCCGCCCGTCGCGGGTGTAAGCTTGTAGACGTTTCCATCGCCCTTATCGGTCACGTAGAGGTTGCCGAAACGATCTCGGGCGACCGCCACGCCGTCGGGTTGGTTGAAGCCAGGGACAGAGGACTCGGCGTAGTGGCTCCCGCTCGCATCCGGTGTAAGGGTGACGAGGCGATTGTTGAAGAAATCCGCTACGAAGACCGTGCCGACGCTGTCCACGGCGGCGTTGCCGGGGTCGTTCGTGTCCGACGCGATGCGCGCGGTCGTGTACCCCTCCGACCCATTCGGCGTCAGCTTGTAGACGCCATTCTGCGCGGTGGAGCAGGCGGTTCTGGTCCCAGGGATGTTGTCGAAGCAATCGGGGACGAAGATGTCGCCCGCGCTATCCACGGCGACGCCAGCGGGATTGAAAGTCCCCCCGTTGCTGATGACGGTTCCGGCGACGGACTGGGCGTGGACCTGCGGAGCGCCGGCTAGCGCGACCCATAACAGACCGAGGTTAAGATGTGGTTAAGATCAGGAAGCAAAACAGGTTAAGATTTTGTGGCCCCACTCTTGCCTTCACTACTCGCGCGACAGGTGAGTTTTATATCATGCTATTTCGCCACCTGTTGTCTATAGTGAAGATAGAGTTCGTGTCTACCGCAATGGTGCGAGCCCTGTCTTATTAGTATTGCCTCACGGGCCACGGTCTCCCCTGACCGGGCCTGACCGTCGCGCGCCGTCACGTCACGTTTGCCTATCACGGATAGAAAAGCATGTTGACACGGCGTCGTGCGGCATAGGGCATAGTATGTGGAGGTCACGCCATCATGAGTTCGAGGTATTATCTGGGAGTAGGGCTGGCCGTCGCGCTGGTCGGCGTCATGGCGGCTCCGGCTGCCCCTGCGGCAATCGCCGCTGGGTCGCCGACGCCCCAGCAGACACATGTGAGCGCATCGACCATGACCGCCGCGCCCGCGGCGACGACGGTCGCCGCTACGGCTACTGTGGCCGCGACGCACACCGTCACGCCAACGGCCAAGGTCACGGCTACCCCCATGGTCACGGCCACGTTAGCTGTGACGCCGACCACCGTCAACCGCGGCGGCCTCGTGACCGTCTCGGGGGCAGGCTTTGCCGCGAACGAAACGGTCGTTATCCTCATCAACGGCACGAAGACCGCCACGACGGCCAAGGCCGGCGCCTCCGGCGCCCTGACGCCCACCGGCGTCACCTTTGCCTATGGGCTCAAGCCCGGCGTCTACACGCTCAGCGCGCTCGGTACGACTAGCAAGCGCTCGTCGCAGGCCAAGGTGACGGTGCAGCAGCTCACACCCTCTATCTCGCTCAACCCCGCGACGACGAGCCCCGGCGGGACCGTGACGGTCACGGGCCAGGGTTTCGGCCGTCTGGAGCAGGTGACGCTCGCGCTCAACGGCGCGGCCATCTCGACCACGGCGCCGATCACCACGAACAACGGCGCGTTCACCGCCTCGTTCAAGGCCCCCAGCTCCCTGCTGCAAGGGGCGAACACAGTGAGCGCCATCGGCAACCAAAGCCGCGTGAGCGCGGTCAGCGCGCTGACCGGCCAGTTGTCGCGTTCGGAGCAGTACTACTTCGCGGGCGGCCTGCAAACGGCGGACGCGCACTCGGCCGTCAACTTGCTCAACGGCAATGGACAGCCCGCCACCGTCAAGCTTACCTTCTACTTCAACAACGGGGCGACCGACACCAAGACCGTGATGGTTAACGCCGGTTCGCAGAAGACCGTGGCGGTGGCCTCGCTCGAGCCGTTCAATGGGTCTTTCGGGTTAGTGGTGAGCGCCGATCGCAGCATCACGGCGCAGCTCAACATCAACCGTCCTGGCCGCGATGGCGACTCACTGCTGGGCAATACCGGCCTGGGCACGACATGGTACTTGGCCGAGGGCTACACCGGCCTCACCTTCCATGAGACCGTCTCCATCCTGAACCCCGACCAGGCCACGCCCGCGCACGTCCAGCTGCAGATCCTGCCCCTGGGCGGCGGTCCCGGCAAGAGCGTGCCCTTCACCGTGCCAGCGCATAGCAACGGCGTCGTGGACATCAACCAGCAATTCCCTGGCAAGTCGGTCAGTATCGTCGCTACCGCGGACCACCCCGTCGTGGTCGAGCGCACGCTGACGTTCAGCAGCAACGGCTATGGCATGACCACCCGCGCGGGAACCAACACCGCCGCGACGAGTTGGCTTTTCGCCGAGGGTACCACGGTCAACCGCTTCGAGACTTTCCTGACGGTGCTCAACCCTAACCTGACGCCGGCGCTGGTCACGGCCAGCTTCTTCGGCGGCGCCGGCAACCCGTTGGGCAGCCGCACGCTGCTCGTGCCGGGGCGCAGCCGCGGCAACATCAAGCTGAATGACACGCTCAGCGCCAGCGGTATTGCCAGCGTGGTCACGAGCGACCAGCCGGTGGTGGTGGAGCGCCCGGAGTACTTTGGCTCACCGAACAACGCCAACATCGCCGGCTCCGACGTCTTCGGGCGCAACGGCGCGGGCGTTCGCTGGAGCTTCCCCGGCGGCAATACGCAGGGCAACAGCGAGTTCCTGCTGCTCTACAACCCGTCGTCGGCGACGGTCCCCGTCGATGCCACGTTCTACGGCAGCAACGGGCAGCAGATCACCAAGCACATCGACGTGCAGCCCACGCAGCGCTTCACGTTCGACGTCAATAGGCTTGTGCCCGGCCTCACGCCGATCCACGGCGCGATCCTCTCCTCGACGAGCCCGCAGGGCTTCGTGGCCGAGCAGACCGTCTTCGAGCCGAACCACGCCACGCTGCGCAGCACCGAGGGCCTGGCGCAGTAGCTAGTAGTCAGTAGTCAGTAGTCAGAGGGGCCGGGGGAAGCGGACATGTCCGCTTCCCCCGGCCCTTTTTGACGTTAGTTCGCGAGGGATCGCCTAATGAGCAGGAGGAAAACGGCGATGAGGGCGAGGTTGCGCCCCACCATGATGGTGACCGCGACAGGATCGACGTGCCTGAGCGGCAGCCACACGACGGGGACGACGGCGCCAAGCGCGACCGCGCATAGGACGGCGACGGCGGCGCGCGTGGTTCGCGACGCGGGGCGGCCAAGCGCGACCGCCGCCAGCGGGATGAGCCAGAGCAGGTAGTGCGAGGGCAGCGCCTTGAAGGTGATCGTGAACGCGGTTATGGCGGCCATGCTCAACAGCACTAACGCCTCCGGCGTGGCCTCACGTCGTAGACGCGCCCATGCCGCAGCGTAGGTGATCGCTAAACACCCGACCAGCGCCACGGGCGCCGCGGTCTCCAGTGGACCGTTCAACGCGGAGTATACGTCGCGTGAGGTTACCGCTTTGCCCGCGGTGACCCACACGGAGAGATGCGCGACATTATGCGCCACGAGGACGACCGAGGCATAGACGCTCTCGATCTCCAGGCCGCGGTTGGCGTGGAAGAGCAATGTCCGCGCGAACGCCGGTCCCGCGGCTGCGATGATAGGCAGGAGGACAACAGCCGTGGTGAGGGCGCCGGCCAATGGCCCGTGCCACCAAGGCATGAGGCGCCGCACGCGGTAGCGGTAGAGCAGGAAGAGGGGCGCCAGCACCACGGCGTAGCCCTTGAACAGGACGGCCGCGGCGAGCGCCACCCACGCCGCGCGGTCCCAACCGCGGATCAGCGCCACGACCGCGGCCAGCGTGAGCAGACCGGGCGCGACATCATACTTGTTGAGCACGGCCGTGGTGGCAAAGGCGAGCACGGCGTACGAGAACGCCGTGCGCCAGCCGTCGGCCCATAGATCGAGGGTCTCGGCCGCATAGCGCACGAACGCGAGGGTCAACAAATCGACGGCCAGCATCATAAGCGCGAACCAGCCCGCGTAGTGCGGCCAATCGCGGGCGCCGCCAGGGATCGCGAACAGGGCCACGGCCAGGGGCGGGTACTCAACGCCAAAATCGCGGTAGGGCATGAGATGAAGCGCCGCTATATCGTGCCCATAGGTCCAGAAGACCTGATCGCACTTATGCCCCAATACAATCACGTTGAGCAGGAGAACGAGACGCGAGAGAGCCCAGAAAAGCAGGGTGGCTGGACGCCATAACGATGCGGAACGCCGCGAAAACGCGCGCCTTGCCCCCCGCGCCGTGAGCGCCACTACGCGTTCCCTCTTTCTCCGCCACGGCGGTTCCACGCTGTCATACGGGTAGCCGGGGGCGCTAAGATGCGCATCCGGCGCGGAATGGGCCAGATCTCTACGTCACGATACCACACGTAGTATTGGTGAAACGACACATCATCTTTAATCATTGGTGAGGGAATAAGCCGCGGCTGGATGCATTGGCTTCGTATCTGCTGGGAGCGCCGGCGTCAGTCCGCTGACTGTCCAGCCGGCAAACGGCCGCGGCCATGTCCTTTGCCATCAGTGAACAGGTTCGCCCGCGAATATCTGCCGGCTAGAAGCCGGCGCTCCTAGTAGACACGGCGCTTACACAATACACGCCGAATCGATTCACGCGAGACCTTTTAAGGTCCGGTTCCTGCCATGCGCTTTTAAGCGCAGGCCACGGGCGTTTTGGCGTGCTCGACGGCCTGCGCGATAGGGCCGCACCACAGGAAGGCGTCCTCGGGCAGGCCGTCGTAGGCGCCTTCCAGCAGCGCCTTGAATCCGCGCACCGTCTCGTCACGGCTCACGTACTCTCCCTTGCGTTGTGTGAAGGGCTCGGCCACGGAAAACGGCTGTGTGAAGAAGCGCTGCACCCGGCGTGCCCGCGCCACGACCCGCTTGTCCTCGTCAGAGAGAGTCGCCAGCCCATCTTCCTGGATCTCGCGGTAGCGGCGTAGTAGCCGCCGCACCTCCAGGGCCACATCGTAGTGCTCCTGTCCGACGATGGCGGGGTCGAGATGACGCGACCACGACAGCAGCGGATCGACGGACGGATAGAGACCGAGGCTGACGAGCGCGGCGGACGTATAGATCATCGCGTCAAGCGATCGCGAGGCCGCGAGGGTGGCCGGATCGTCCGGATCGGTGGGACGAGCCGTGACCAGGTAGACTGCTTGCAGCGCCCCTGTCGGGTGCGGCACGTCCTCCTTGCTCTCATAGAAAAAGGAGAGTTCTTTCGCCTGTACGAAAGTGAAGAAGACGAGGCTATCATCGCCGTGCGCCAGTTTGCGTGTGACCTCCGTCAGAACCACCATCTTACCGGAGCCGGGATGCCCCGTAAAGCCTACTTTATCGCCAGCCGCGTACGGACACAGGAGATCGATGACTTTGATGCCAGTTTCCACCAGTCGGCGCTGTTCCGTGCGCGTCGCGGTCGACGCTTGAGACAAGACCCCGCCACCAGAGGGCTCATTTCCAAACAGCGGGAGCGCCTGCGCGAGGATCGGCGCATCAATCGGGACATGTACAGGGTTGCCCGTATCATACACGGGCAAGTCCGGCGTCAGGCCATAGGAGCTGGACGTGACGATACACCGGACCGTCGTCTCGTCGAGACGTTGGGCCACCTGCGCCGTCCACTCGCGCCCCGATGAATTGTCCTTAATCGTGACGCGGCCGACGAGATTAGGCAGCGCGCCGGCTGCAAAGCGGGCGTCGACGACCGGCCCCTGGACGTGTATGATCTGCCCGGCGGGGATGCTATCCCCGTCATGGAGAGGTGTTGCATTCTTTGTGTTCTTGACCATCGGTCGTAGTTCTCCTCGTAACTGTTGGCGCGCCGCGTGCAGCCGGTTGTTGACCGTGCTCACCGGCACGTCCAGGAAGGCGGCGATCTCGCGCTGCGCGTAGTCCTTGATGTAGTACAGCGCGGCAACCTCGCGCTGCGCGTCGGGCAGCGCTCCAATCGCGGCCAGGATGCGGTCGAGCGCCTCGCGCCGCTCCAGGTACTGCGCGGGGCCGATGGCCGCTTCCGGCACGCCGATCGCGTCGTTCAGCGGGATCGTGTCGAAGTGGCGCTTGCGCAGGTAGCGGCAGCACTGGCGCCTTACTATCCCGCGCAGCCAGCCGGGGAACGCGGCGCGCTCCCGCAGCGTGGGTAGGTTCATATAGGCGATGAACAGGGCCTCCTGCGTGGCGTCCTGGGCGAGGTGATAGTCGCGCAGCAGCGACAGGGCGTAGCCGAACGCCATGTCCTGGTAGCGCCGGATCAACCCCTCGAACGAGTCGGGGGCGTCCGTCTCGTTCTGCCGCGCGCGTCGTGTTCCGTCCAAATCAGTACAACTCCCGGTCCGAACCAGCCGTGTTTTTGAAGCTTCACCTAATAAGTGCCACCCGGCGAACAAAAGCTTTATCGCACAACTGTATCATAGGCATATGCAGCCACAGCAACTCCTTGAGATCATCAATGCCCGGCACGGGACAACCTTCCAACTCGTTGGGCGCTATCCGCGCGGCGAGAACGGCGCGTTCGCCGTCGTCGATCGCGCGGGCCGGCGCGGCGTCCTCAAACAGGAACCGGCGGCGCGCGAATTAAGCCGCTTGCGAGAGATCGCCGCGATCACGGCGCGCCTGCGCGACGGCGGGTACCCCGCGCCGGAGTACCTGGTCGTCGGCGGCATCCCCGGCGCCTGCTACTCGATTCAGGAGGAGGCGCCCGGCGCGCCCCTGCCGCACGTCCCCGCGGCCCTCGTCCCGCGGCTGATCGCGCTGAACCTGGCGCAGCGCGGGCAAGGCTCCATCGCGTCAGGGCGGGGCGAATGGCCGGGCCGCGTGGTCAACCCCGTCCTCTACGGCGGCGACGGCTACTGCCTGCTGGATTCGCTGCGCACGTACTCGTCCGCCACGGCGGAACTGCTCGACGCGCTACAGACCCTCGTGTCGGCGGGCGCGGACGCGCGCTACGAGACGGGCGACATCGTGCATTTCGACTTCAACCCCGCCAACATACTTGTCGACGACGGGCGCGTCGGCGGGGTGGTCGATTGGCAGGACCCCTGCGCGGGCGACTGTGCGTTTGACCTCGTCACGCTGTTTTACTATTCGTACGACGACAGCCCGGACGTGCGCGGCCTGCTGTGGCGCCACCTGATCGCGCGCGTCAGCCCCACTGTGCTTGGTGTGTACCTCGCACACATGGTCCTGCGGCAAGTCGATTGGTCGATTCGCTGCTACGACCACGCCACCGTCGAGCGCTGGCTGCGCGTCTCCCGCGCCGTCCTGCGCGACGCGTAAGCGCTCACCTAGCCGGCCGCGTACGCCCGGACGGTTGGCCGGACAGTCTGCCTGCGCGCTCCTCACGCCGGTCGCGGCTTCCACGTCGGAGCGGCGGCCGAACTCCGCCCCGCGGTTCTCTGGCCCAAAGGCGGTGACGATGGCCACGACCAGCAACACCGGGATAGTCACGTACGCCAGCCCTTTGCCGTAGTCGTGGCCGTTGCGGCCGGCGATCCACGTCTGCAACGGCAGGTTGATCGCGGCGAAGAGGTTGCCGAGTTGGTAGGTCACGCCGGGATAGAAGCCGCGGATCTCGTCCGGCGAGAGCTCGCTCAGGTGTGCGGGGATCACGCCCCAGGCGCCCTGCACCAGGAACTGCATCAGAAACGCGCCAAGCGTGATCCACCCCAGCGGCGCTGCGAAGGCGAATAGCGGGACCACCGGGAGCGCCAGCAGCGCCATCACGACGACGACCCGGCGCCGCCCGAAGCGCTCGGAGAAAGCCCCGCCGATAACGCCGCCGATCAGCGCGCCGATGTTGTAGATAACCGCGATCACGCCCTCTATCAGCGATAATTCGTTAGCGCGCAGAAGTCCTGGGGTGAGGCGGTGGGGATGCCACAGCGCGTGGGGATGGGGTATGCTGTCCCTAACGGGTGCGCCTGAGGGGCGTGCGCAGGAGGGACAGGGGGGACATGATGAGC
>JAABUU010004346.1_pt1 | contig 16842 bp, 17 predicted proteins | sample 5559301 | NCBI WGS metagenome assembly JAABUU01 (sample SAMN10711884, study PRJNA513360) | rock metagenome | isolation source: Antarctica rocks | place: Antarctica: Victoria Land, Richard Nunatak white | reverse complement strand
GCGCCGGTGTCCCGTTTCTCCACACCCCGACGACCACAGAGCGCCGTGACATTTGTCGCCGAAACGTAGATCCTATTATGAGGCAACGACCCCATCTAAAAGCAGATTTAGTTATGAGGCAACACGGGAGGGGTCGGGGGGTCATGCGGTCAGCGGGTACTGGGTCTGGTCTGCGTGAAGCGCCGGGCGTGCCCGTAGACCTGTGCGCATGGGTGTGTCTGGGAGAGACGCGTGCAGGCCATGGAGGCGGGCGTCCGCCGCGCGCTGTGTCCGCCCCCACCGCGGGTTGTGGGCTACCGGCTCGCCAGGGCGAATTGCATACCGCGCTCGATGTTACCGGTCGGCGCGAGGGGCATGATGCCGTAGAGATCGCGCAGAAGCGTGTAGAGCTGGCCCTGCTACTCCACCTGGTCGCCTAACATGTCACCTACCCCACGCTTGAAGGCGGGGGCTTGCCCTCACTCACCGTCCAAGAGGGACGGCTTTCGGGCTTCCCCTCTGGCCGGGCCAGAGAGCGCCGCTGACGCGATAGGGCCGGCGGGGTCCCCACGGAGTGGGGAGCTGATGACCAGTCGCCAGCCACGAGGACTGACTTCCGGGTATGACGCCGAGGGCGTCCGTCCCCGCTGCTCGGGTCCGGCCCGTTGGGAGTCACCCTAACAAAGAAGGCAACAGGCGTCACCCCGTTGACTGGTGCGCTGAAGCCGTTTCACCGAAGGTGTGCCTTAACGCGCATCTTTATGATACGCTTTTTAGGGCATGTAGTGCTCACAGGCAAGGGTGCTCCGTGCCGCTCGTGTCAGCGGACACCGCGGGCCGTCGCCTAACGGCGATCCCATTCACCCCCACGCCTAAAGGCGCGGGCACCCTGGGATATCCTGGTGGAGCGCGAGGTCCCCGAACTCGACATGCGGCGCGCCTTGTTGGACCACGACCTGGGCCATGTCGTTGAGGCTCTGGTGGTGCTCACGCATCATCAGCATGAACATCTTCTCGGCCATCCGCGGGCTAGCTTGTTGCAGCATCGCCATCTGGTGGGTGGGAGTATAGTCCTTCACCCCGGACAGTCGCCGCGCCGGATCGCCCTGCGTCTCGGGCTGCGCGGAGTACGAACATTGACGTTGGCTGGCGAGAGCCGCGTCATGCGGCCATCGCCGGGAACGGCTGCTATTGGCGCAAGGCTTTGCCCAGCACCGTCACCATCTCTTTGATCGCCGCGTCCCCGTTGTCATTCTTGACCGCGGTGGTGATGCAGCCTTTGAGGTGGTCCTCCAGCACGATCAGCGCGACCTCGCGGGCAGCAGCGGCGAGTGAGTTGATCTGCTGCACGACATCGAGGCAGTAGCGGTCGTCCTCGACCATCTGCCCGATGCCGCGCACCTGCCCCTCCATCTTGCGCAGGCGGCGCAATAGAGCGTCCTTATCGTCGTCATAACTCGTGGGTATACGTCCAGCCATCGTTCTCTCTCCTCGGTCTCGTGTACCACTAAGTATATAGCGGCGTCGCGCATCGACGGATGATAGAGAGCGACCGGCCGAGGGCCACCGCCGGCCGTGCCCGTATGAGCGCGGAAGTACGCATCGTGGCGCCGACGATGTGTAGTCGCCCACATGTGGCCTACCCAGCTACACCTGGCTGGCTGTGGCCGCCATCCTCAACAGCGCGCTCTCGCTGTCCGTGTACCTGCGCGTCATCGTCCCACCTGTAGGCACCGTTTGTCAAATGGTTCTTGGGCGCTTTTGATGCTGTCGATGTCGTGTCGATGTGCAGCAGCAATGACGAGAAGTCATGGGGTTGGTGGTTGACTGACATCATAGTGACATGGCATATGAACAACAGGAATAGGAGCGGTTCAGATCTCGCAACTCGCGACCCCTCGTTTTGGCACCGGGCTTCGTCGCCGGATGTCATGATTGGGATAGTGCAAGACTTGTTGACCGTTGCGGCTGTCTAACTGGTGGCCACCGTCATTCGTGGAGACAATCGCTTTGGTTCTTGCCTCTATGGTGCAAACGTCCCTCTCGAACAGCAGCATCAAAAGCGCCCATGAGCCACTTCCTCACCGGATCTTACACCACCAACCAGCAGGCGCGATGGCCGTGGCGCGCCACCCTTTCGTCATCGCCTGCACGATCGCTTTCGTACGACCGTGGGCGGTGGGGCTGTGCGCGCAGGTCCTCGTGGGGACTATCACCCTTATGACCGATAAAGAGGGCGCCACCCGTACGAGGGGACATCCTGGAAGACGCGTCGGGCGAGCGGCGATAGTCCGCCCGCCCCGAGGATCAGCGCGTTTCACCCGATCGCTGACCGGCTCACGCGAAAGACGGCGGCCTTACGTCGGTGTAGTTACCGGCGCCGGTGTGAGTACGCCGTTGCTAGTCCTGAACGTGCGCGCCACCATGGCAAGGGTGGCCTGTGTGCGCGCGTTCGTCGCCACGACGCGCACCGTGAACGCGGCGAACGCCGTCGCCTGTACTGGGACGGAGAGACGGACGGTCAGCGCGCCCTGACTCGTCGCGCGCACAGTCTGATAGGCCGTGTAGGAGGTGTAGCGCGGACGCTGCCGCGGCAGCGGCGTGCCCCGCCAGGAGAGGCGCACCGTCACGGCGCGCGACGCGGGGAAGCCGGCACCATCGGCGTAGAGGGTGAGCGGGTCCGTGCCGAGCGCGTCGGCGAGGGTGAGGCGCCCCGTCTGAACCGTGGCGCAGGCGCGCAGCGCGGGGGTGAGGCCGGGATCAACCACTCCTGGGAAGGGGCCAGCACGCGGGATGAAGTGCAGGCTGTCCAAGGCCCGACGCTGGTCGGGCTGGAGCGCGGTACCGGGGAAGAGCAGGTGATAGACCGCTCCATTGTGGGCCACGATGATCTGGATGCTCGGCCCGGCGCCGGGCAGGCCTGTGAGGAACACGGCCGGGGCGCCCGCGACGGTGTTCTGGTCGCGCAGGATAGGCCGGGAACTGTTGGTCCCCGCCGTGAGCGCGTCGGCCACGGCCGTCGCGGCCTGGGCGTCGCCACAGTGTTGCGCCAGCCCAACGGGCTCGACGATGAGATGGAGGGTCGCGTTTTGCCGCCCCAGCACGACCGTCCAGAAGGCAAGGGCGCCGGGAGGGAAGTGGCCGGGAGGAGTCACGGACCAGCCGGTGGGGACGGTCAGCGCCACGCCGAGCGCGCGATCACAGACGGCCGGGGCGGAGACTCCGCTGACGCAGGATGACGCGTGACGCTGGGCGGGTTGTGTCGCGCTCGCTTGGGCCAGGGACGCATGCGCCGGGCTGCTGGCGAGGATTGTCAGGAGGGCAAGAAGAGCGAGAGGACGGCGATAAGGGCGGATCATGGCTGTCATTCTTCCTTTCAGATGTCGGGGGTATGGGCTCCCATCTACATGAATAACGGGGTGCCGATGACAAAGGTTACGCCTACGGCAGCGTGACCGTCGGCGCTGACCGCGACGGAGATCTACCCGGTCCCCGAGCCGCTGTGACGCACGCCCGTACCGCCGGCTTGCGCTATCGGCCGTGCGCTGCTACTATCTGACTATGCTTTCATATAGAAGCAGTTAGGAGCACCCATGTCGCACCTCACGGTGGCCGCCATCGATCCCGCGGCCGTCGCGGCGGGGCGCGCGTCCGTGCCGCCGGACGACCTGCTCCGCATCGTCGTCGAGACGTTCGGCGCGCTGGCCGATCCAACCCGCGCCCGCATCCTCTATGCCCTGCGCAGCGGGGAGTTGTGCGTCCGCGACCTGGCCCACGTCACGGGCGTGTCGGAGTCGGCGGTCTCGCATCAACTCCGGGTCCTGCGCGACCGGCGGCTAGTCCGCACACGCCGCGACGGCAACATCATCTACTACGGGGTGGACGACCACCACGTCGCCGACCTGTTCCGCGAGGCGGAATATCACGCCGATCATGTCCGCCAGAACATCCCCGATCATCCGTATCCGTAGGGAGAAACGAGGGAGCGTCACGATACGCGAGGGCGCGCCCATCATCGTACGTCTGTCTGTCGGCGTCTATATGAGCACAAGAGCGGATAACCAGGTAGCTGTTGAACAAGAATGAGGAGGGGAGGCGTATGGCTACATCGATCCGGTCCGTCTGCGCGACGTGCGTGCGCGGGACACGCACGTTCACCGGCCGCTACCGCGCGTTCCTGCTCGACCCTGGCACGCTCTTTACGCTGGGCAGCCTCGTGCTGCTCATCGCCGCGATCATCCAGACACCGGCCGGCCTCACCAGCGACAAGGCCGCCGAGTCGGGCACGCCACTGTACCTCGCGGCGGCGTTGGTCGGCGCGGCCTACATCTGGTGGTCCGCTATCCGGGGTATCCGTGCGCGCGACTTCACCGCCGATATTCCAGTGTCCATCGCCACGGCGGCCGCCATTGCCATCCACCAGTATTCGGCGGCGGCGGTCGTGGCCGTGCTCCTGCTCATCGGCGGCATGCTCGAAGAATTCGTGTCGGCGCGCGCGGGCAAGGCGCTCGACGCCCTGGCCCGACTGCTGCCCGACGTGGTGACCGTGCGGCGCGATGGACGCGATGTCGTGGTCCCGCTGGAGCAGGTCGGCGTTGGCGACGTGCTGCTGATCCGCTCGGGCGAGCGCATCGCCGTGGACGGCGCGATCATCACCGGGACCGGCGCAGTCAATCAAGCCGCCATCACCGGCGAGAGCATGCCGGTTGAGAAACACACCGGAGATAGCGTCTTCGCCGGGACCCTGAACGAGGTCGGGGCCTTGGAGGTCCGCGCCACGACGGTCGGCGAGGAGACCACGCTGGGCCAGATCCGCCGCATGGTGGAGGAGGCCCAGGAGCAGAAGGCCCCCATCGAGCGCCTGCTCGACCAGTGGGCCAAAGTCTACACGCCCTGTGCCCTTCTCCTGGGCGGCCTTGTGTGGTGGCTCAGTGGGGACCTGCTGCGCGGCATCACCATCCTGATCGTGTTCTGCCCCTGCGTGATGGTGCTGGCCACGCCCACCGCCCTCGTCGCCTCCATCGGCAACGCCGCCCTGCGCGGCAGCTTGGTCAAGAAGGGCGCGACCGTCGAGGCGCTGGCCAAGATCGATACGGTGGCCTTCGACAAGACGGGGACGCTCACCTTCGGGACGCCGCGCTTGATCGAACTGCGCCCGCTCAATGGCCTGACCGAGGCGGACCTGCTGCGCCTAGCCGCCGTGGCCGAGAAGTACAGTGAGCACCCTTTGGGTCAGTCGGTCGTGCGCGCAGCGGGGCAGCGCGGCCTCGCGGTCGTGGACCCCGACGACTTCGAGACGCTGCCGGGCTTGGGCGTGCGCGCCCGCACGGACGGACGCGAGGTGGTGCTGGGTCGGGATACCCTCCTGGCTGAACGCGGCATTGCCCTGGCGCCGGACGTGCGCGCGGGGCTGACGACGCTGGCGACGGCGGGGCGGACTGTCATCCCCATGGCGGTCAACAACCAGGTCGCCGGCCTGCTGGTGCTGGAGGACGAGCTGCGTCCCGAGGCCAAGGCCACGGTCGCGCGGCTAAACCGCCTGGGCATCCGCACGGTCCTCATCACCGGCGACAACCAGACGACGGCCGAGCGCATCGCCGCCGAACTGGGCATCACGGAGGTCCACGCCCAAGTCATGCCGCGCGAGAAGCTGGAGATCGTCAAGCGGCTCCAGGCCGAGGGGCGCCGGGTCGCCTTCGTGGGTGACGGCGTGAACGACGGGCCGGCCCTGGCGACCGCCGACGTGGGCGTGGCAATGGGCCGCGGCGGTACCGATGTGGCCATCGAAACGGCCGAGATCGCGCTGCTCTCCGACGACCTCTCCAAGTTGCCGCACCTACTCGACCTGTCGCGGCGGGCGCTGCGGGCCATCTACCAGAACCTGGCCTTCTCGCTCGGGGTCCTCGCCATCGCGGTCGGCCTGGCGATCCCCGGCATCCTCAAGCCCGTCAGTGGGGCCTTGCTGCACGAGCTGTCGTCGATCCCGGTCATCATGAACTCCGCGCGCCTGATCGGGTTCAAAGAGCGTACAGACTAACCGACACAAAAAGGGGCAGTGGCCGTCGACCGCTGGTCGGCGTGTCCGACCCCGTGTTAGCCCCGACCAGCAGGTGGGGAGATAGGAGATAGTGTGGCTAGCGCATCCGTCCCGTTGCTTCTGGGAGCCGCCGCCGCCGTCGCTATTCTTCATTCCATCCTGCCGGACCATTGGGTTCCGTTGGCCGTCGTGGGCCGCACCCAACGCTGGAGCCTGTTCCGGGTGGCCCGCGTCAGCGCTCTCGCGTCCGCCGGGCACGTCGTCGCCTCGGTCGTGCTCGCGGGCATCATCGCGGCGATTGGCCTCCAATTCCAACGCCAACTCGAGACCCAGCAAGGACACATCGTCGGCGCGGTGCTCATCCTGACGGGCGTCGGCTTCCTCATCTGGGGGCTGACGGGCCACGGACACAGCCACGACCATGACCACGGACACGACCATGACCACGGACACAGCCACGAACACGAGACCGCGCATGACCACGAGGAGGGGCATACCCACACGGACGAGGCCACGCCCGCGCCGCAGCAGACCCTCGCCCGCCGTCTGGCCGCCGTCGCCGTCCCGTTTGGGGTCGCCGCCTCCCCCGATTTGACGATCCTCCCCGTGGCGCTGGCCGCGAGCGCGGTCGGCCGGGGCGCCGTCGTCGGCGTGATCGTTGTGTTCGCGCTGTTGACCATGGCCACGTTCATCGGGCTCACCGTGCTCGCCACGCTGGCCGGCTATCAGCTCAAGGGCGAGTGGTTGGAGCGCCACGCCACCACCATCACCGCCGTCGTCCTCATCGCGATCGGCGTCGTGGCCTACATCGGCTTCTAGGAGGGGAGGAGTGCCGTCACACTCCACCATCATTGACCCGTCGTTGGTCGGCGTCATCATGGTCGTCACGGTCGCGGCCAGGCATCCCGGCGGTCGCAAGAGGTGGTGCGCCGGCACGCTGGCGCGATAGTAGGGCTATTCTCTCGCAGCCACCCCACCGCACACGTCGACCGTCGCGCCGGCTTCGACCGAAAGTTCATGGCACACCTGGCGCACGGTGCGGTAGACCTGTGCATCGCGTCGCGGTTATCCTTGCAGCATGGGAGATGTCATTGTCGTCCTCGCACGCGGGATTAGTCCCGATGGCGCGTTGCCGCCGGACCCGCGGGCACGGGTGCAACGCGCCGCCGCGTTATTTCGGCAGGGCCAGGCGCCCAGGGTGCTCATGTCCGGATCGTGGCACTTTCAGCTCGCCACCGCGCCGCCGCGCATGGAAGCGGCGGCGATGGCCGCCTATGCGAGAGAACTTGGTGTTCCCTCCACGGCGTTGCTCGAGGAAACCCGATCGATGGACACGCTCGGCAACGCCTACTTCACCAAAGTAGACGTCTGCCGCCCGCACGGGTGGCGACACCTGCTCATCGTCGCATCCGACGAGCACATGGAGAGAGTGCGATCCATCTTCACCAAGGTGTTCGGCCGTCACCTACCCCACGCCTGAAGGCGGGGGCTTGCCCTCACTCACCGTCCAAGAGGGACGGCTTTCGGGCTTCCCCTCTGGCCGGGCCAGAGAGCGCCGCTGACGCGATAGGGCCGGCGGGGTCCCCACGGAGTGGGGAGCTGATGACCAGTCGCCAGCCACGAGGACTGACTTCCGGGTATGACGCCGAGGGCGTCCGTCCCCGCTGCTCGGGTCCGGCCCGTTGGGAGTCACCCTAACAAAGAAGGCAACAGGCGTCACCCCGTTGACTGGTGCGCTGAAGCCGTTTCACCGAAGGTGTGCCTTAACGCGCATCTTTATGATACGCTTTTTAGGGCATGTAGTGCTCACAGGCAAGGGTGCTCCGTGCCGCTCGTGTCAGCGGACACCGCGGGCCGTCGCCTAACGGCGATCCCATTCACCCCCACGCCTAAAGGCGCGGGCACCCTAGGATATCCTGGTGGATATGCGCTTCAATTCGTCGAGAGCGACCGCGTCCTGGTTGTGGACGCCCATCGGCGCGCACAGGCCAACGAAGCGCTGCTCGTGCGAGACCTCATGCCGCGACTGGACCAGATACACGACGGCGACGACGTGGCGATCCGCGACCTTCTCCTCCAAACCATCCCGGCGTATCGCCACAGGCTGCATCCGTGATGAGAGAGGAATCGTCCCCTGTTCGCCTTGTCGCCGTCGCAGTAACGAAGCAAGACACACCGTGTCGGTCCGCGTGCATCGGGACATCTCTATGCCATCTTAAGTAGTGGACACAGAATCGAAGCGTTAAAGCGTTAATCGGCACGGAAAGCGGGATTGTCAGACGCGGACGCCCCTCTTTACGTTTGCTCATGCGCGTCATCAGACGGGGAGATGACCATGCGGGACGGATCGCGCGCGCCCCTCGCGGAACCGGCGCCTCTGGCCGCCCTGGCGCGGCATCCCGCGTACGTGTGGTTTGTGGTGGGCACGGTCTGCGTCGGCGCCTTCATGGGCCAACTCGACGCCAGCATCGCCCAGTTGGTGCTGCCCACGCTGGAGACGACCTTCCACGCGCGCCTGAGCCTGGTCGATTGGGTCGCGCTGGCCTACCTGCTCGCCCTGGGCAGTACGCCCCCCATCTTCGGCCGACTCGCCGACATGGTTGGACGCAAACTCCTGTACACGGGTGGCTTCCTCCTGTTCGTCGCGGGGTCCGCGCTCTGTGGCTTCGCGCCCACGCTCTATGTGCTGATTGGGGCACGCGTCTTCCAGGCGATCGCGCGGGGCTGTTGCAGGCCAACAGCGTGGCTATCATCACGGCGGCGGCGGGGCCGGAGCGCCGCGGCCGCGCCATCGGGTTGCAAGGCGCGGCCCAGGCGATCGGGCTCTCCCTCGGACCCGCGTTGGGCGGCGTACTGATTCAGACGCTGGGCTGGCGCTGGGTCTTCTGGATCAACGTGCCGGCCGGTCTGCTCGGCGTGGTGCTGGGGTGGGTCGTCTTGCCGCAAACACGGGGGCTGCGCCCGCGCCAGCGCTTCGACGGGGGCGGCGCGGTGCTGCTTGGCCCCGCGCTCACCGCGCTGTTGCTTGCCGTCAACGAGGGACGCCTCTGGGGGTGGACCTCCCCGCCCCTCCTCATGTGCGCCGTGGGCGGACTGGTCCTCCTGGCCGCCTTTGTATGGCGCGAGCGGCGGACGGCAAGCCCGCTGATCGACCTACGCTTATTTGGTGTGCCGGCCTTTACCGCCGGGAACGTCGCCGGCTTGCTCTCCTACGGCATCCTGTTCGCCCTCTTCTTCCTGCTCCCCTTCGATTTCGAGCGCGGCTATGGTCACACGCCGCTGGCGGCCGGCCTGCTCCTGACGACAGTCCCCCTCGCGTTAGGTGGCGTGGCGCCGCTGAGCGGACACCTCTCGGAGAAGATCGGCGCACGCCCGTTGACCGTGATGGGCATGGCGCTCGTGGCGGTGGCCCTGCTGGCCCTGGCGGCGCTACTGACCGGTCAGGGGACGACGCTGCCGCTGATCATCGGCGCGCTCGTCGTCTTCGGCGTGGGGCAAGGGCTCTTCACCGCGCCGAACAACAGCGCGATCATGGGCGCGGCGCCGCCGGAGCGCCTCGGGGTCGCCGGGGGCGTCCTCAACCTCACGCGGACCCTGGGCACCAGCCTCGGGGTCGCCGTCGCGACGGTCGTCTTCGCGGTTCGCCTGTCGACGCTGGCGGGGCATGCGATCAGCACGGCCCAAGCCCCCCGCGCCTCCGTCCTGGTCGGGGTGCGTGACACCCTGCTCCTATTCGCCGCGGTCGCCCTCGTGGCGGCCGGTATCTCCCTCGTGCGCGGGAATGTCTCAGCACATCGCGATGCGGCGCCTGATCGGGGAGAGTGAGACGCCGCTGAGTGTCGTCAAGGGCTGCTGCGAGAGATGGCCGCGGCCGGCGCCTCCCGGACCCAACCCCGCGCGAACCCCAGTGACCTGAACCCCGTCTCCCCGGCTTCGACGGCGGTGAAGCCTGCCGCCTCCATGAGCGGAGGGAGATCCTGCACGCCGCTCCGCATCTGATGGTGGACCAGCAGCGCCAGCGCCACGCGGCCCAGGCGGCCCGCCGGCCGTTTGGCATCGACCACCAGGAGACGCCCGTTAGGCTTCAAGACGCGGCGTATCTCGGTGAGTCCCCGCCCTTTCAGGTCGTCGGGCAAATGGTGCATCATCAAGCTACTCACCACCACATCAAAAGTCGCGTCGGGGAAGGGCAGCGCCTCGACGGCGGCGACCCGGTAGTCGATCACTCGACCCGCCTGGGCCGCTTTGCGGCGCGCCACCGCGATCATCGCTGGCGCGGCGTCGATGCCATACACGCGGCCGGCGGCGCTTGTCCGCGCCTGCGTCACCATTGTCAAGTCTCCGGTACCGCAGCCCACGTCGAGCACGATCTCGCCCGGCGCGATGCGAGCCACGTCGGCCGTCTTCGTCCGGATCGCCCGCGCGCGGCCCAACGTCATGATCGCGACGACGGCGTCGTAATGCTCTGCCCATCCGATCGTGCGCCCGGTGGTCACGGGCGCCACATCATCCATCGTCATCGCTTGCCCTCCCCTTGTGCTCGGCAGACATGCTGTCCGATGCGGTACACTCTGTTCACCATCCAGCATAAGGGCGCACAGCCGAGCGGTCAACAACCAGTCGCGCCGGCGTGTCCGCTACCGGACAGCGGGCGGCAATTGTGCGGGAATAGGGGCATAGGGAGATGTTCAATGAAGGCGGAGAGGGACAAAGCGGATCGGCGGTCGCGGCGTACGCGCCGACTCATCGCCGAGGCGCTGATCGCGCTGATGCTGGAGGGGCGCTACGACCGCATCACCGTGCAGGAGATCATCGACCGGGCCGATGTCGGGCGGTCTACGTTCTACGCGCACTACCGCGACAAGGAAGACGTGCTGATTAGTGAAGGCGAGCGCGTCCTGGCCCTCCTCCACCTCGATCCCGACGACACAGGCGGTCAGCAACTCATCCCCAGCCTGGGTTTGTTCCAGCATGTGCAGGAGCATCACCACCTGTACCATGCCCTGGTCCGGGGGCACGGTGTCGACCTGCTCTACGAGACGGGCCACCGCTACCTGAGCGCGAGCGTCGCGCAGCGGCTCGCCACGCTGGCGACCAATGGATGCGCGCCCACGGCGCCGCTACCGCTCCTGGCCGACTACGTGGCGGGCGCGTTCCTGAGTTTGTTGCGGTGGTGGCTGGAACACCAACAGCCCTACTCACCGGAACAGATGCATATGATCTTCCAGCAACTGGTCCTACCTGGGGTCCAGGCGGTCGTGCGACACGGCGACGAGGGACGGGGAGCGTTGTGAGGCGGAGCGCCGATTTGTGAGGTCGTCGGGTCATCTATCTGGTCGTGTCGCTACGATGCCGCCCGACGAATCGCCGCTGTCGGGTGCGACAAGGACGGACCCCTAGCCCCAGAGGTCAGGCCGCGGACCGTGGTCCGCGCCTCTTTTCGACATGTAGGGTTGACCGGCTCGGCCCGATACTTGTTCGCGCACGCTCTACCTCCATAGCGCCGCAGAGGGCAACGATGGGACCGTGCGCATCCACGACCGGGCGACCAACGCACGGCCTCACCCACCGCCCGCCTCTGTTCAGGCCAGCCGATACCTGATCCACCAGATGGTCAGCCCCAGCAAGCCCGCGGCCAGGCCGAGGAAGATCGCCGCCTCGATGCCCTGGAAGAGCCCGAGCCGGTTGGCGGGCTGGTAGACGAACGTCTGCACGATGCCGTGGTGGCGCAGGCATGTGGCGTCGAGCCCTCCGCCATGCGTCGATCCGCACAACCGCACCGCGTCGAGATACCGCACCGCGTGCCCCCCACGATCCTGCAGCCCCTGGTCCAGCACCCAATCCGACCGCCCCAGAGGCCGAGATCCCGCCGCCACGATCTGGACAACCGGCGGGAGGTAGTGCGCCCGCACGACCTCCAGAAGTCCGCGCAACCCCAAAAAGCCGATCAGGGTGACGGCCATGGCTGGGATGGTGCGGCGCAGCACCGTCCCCACGGCCAGCCCTAGCGCCACGGCGTACACGGTATAGGCGACGGGGACAATCCCCTCGAAGTCGAAGGAGTTGGGGGAGAACTGACCCTGGAGCTGATCCATCGGACCGTGCCACCAGCCCATGAGCAGGGACAGGGCGAGCGAGACCGCGACGGCGCCGACCACGATGAGGCCGAGTTTGATCGTCGCCCAGCGCATGCGGGTGATGCCCTGCGTCCAGATCAGCCGATAGGTGCCCTGTTCGATCTCCAGGACGAAGGGCGCGGCCAGCAGGATGCCGAACACGGGCGGCAGGAAGTTGAGCCAGGAGACCGCTTGGGTCAGGGCGTTGTACTGGCCCTGGAACGCGCTTTCGACGGCCTGGCACGTCGCGTCCTGCGCGTGCCGCGCGAGGCAGGCGGCCGCCCCCGTGTGCTGGAGCGTGGCAATCATGTCGAAGCCGGTCACCAGCAGCAGGGCCGCGACGACGGCCAGCACCGCGCCGCCGATGAGCGTCTCCAGTCGCTGTTGCCGCAGAGTGAGCCAAATCATGCGGGGACCTCCTCTCGTACGTGTGGCTGGCCCATCGTCCCTTGGGCGTGGTGGTCCAGGTAGGCGAGCACGATGTCTTCCAGCGCCACGTCGCGCACCTCCCAGGACGGGTCATAGATCGGGCCGGTCGTGTGCACGAGCAAGAGGGTCTGGCGCGCGGTGTGGCGCTCCTGGATGACCCGATGCGCGCGCGTGATCGCCTCGGCGGCGGGATCGCGGCGCGGCCCCACCAGGAGCTTGTGCGCCTGCACGATCTCATCGATGTCGCCGGCCAGATGGACCTGCGACGCGCACAGGATGATGAGATAGTCGCACACGCGTTCCAGGTCGGCGATGATGTGCGAGGAGAGCAAGACGGCCAGCCCATCCTCGGCCGCCGCCTCCATCAGCGTCTGCAAGAACGCGCGACGGGCCAGCGGGTCGAGGGCGGCCACCGGCTCGTCGAGCACGAGGAAACGCGGGCGCTTGGCCAGCGCCAGGGCCAGGGCCACCTGGGAGCGCTGGCCGCCCGAGAGGGCGCCGATGCGCTTGCCAAGCGGGATGCCCAGCCGCATCAGCCGGGTGTGGGCCAGGCCATCGTCCCACGCCCGGTTGAGCTTGCGGCCCATCGTCAACATCTCGGCGACGGTGAAGCCACGGTAGAGGGGCTGCTCCTGCGCCACGAAGCCGATGAGGGGCAGCAGTTCTTTGGGCTGGGCGTGGGGCGCGAGGCCGCACACCTCGATCGTGCCGTGGGTCGGGTGGGTCAGCCCCACGGCGAGCTGCAAGAGCGTCGTCTTGCCCGCGCCGTTCGGGCCGACCAGCGCGGTGACGCGTCCCGCCGGCAACGTCAGGGTGCAGTCACGCAGCGCCCACTGCCGGCCATACCGCTTGCCGAGGGCGGTCGTACGGAGCGCAGGCGTCATGCCACACCCTCCTTCGCGACAGCGCGCAGCGTCGTGGTCAGGAGGGCCACGATGCTGTCCTCGTCCCACCCCGCCGCGTGGGCGTCGCGGAGCCAGGCGACAAGCCGCTGGCGCAGGACGGCCTGATCCCGCAGCGAGGGCTGCGCCAGGCTCCGTGTGACGAACGTCCCCTGGCCTGGGCGGCTGGCGACCAGCCCCTCGTGTTCGAGCTGGTTGTAGGCCTTGAAGACGGTGTTGGGGTTGACAGCGATCTCCGCCACGACCTCCTTGACCGTCGGCAACCGGTCGCCCACCTGGAGCTGACCAAGGCGCAGCGCATGCTTGACCTGCTGGGTGAGCTGCAAATAGGGGACGAGCCCGGACGTGCTGTCGAGGTAAAACGCGATCATTGGCCCTCTCTTTCCTATAGTCGCACGACCATATGAATATAGTAATAGCGGATGAAGGGGGACGTTGTCAAGAGGGACGGCCGCGGACCTGCTCAGTACTAAGGGCTCTGACGCCTATACTACGAAGTGGGTGTGGAGTGAGCCGCCTCGCCACGTCGACGCAGGACAGCGTCTGTGACCGTGACCATGCATAGGTATCGTCGTCGCTGCCGGGACGATCAGTGTCACGTAGGTGTTGCCGGGGGCGATCAGTGTCACATTAGGTGTGGATGAACCCCTGGTCGCTGAGCGGGTCCACGCCCCACGCTATCGTGAGGGGAGAGGTGTGTGACGGGAGAGGAGCATATGACGGTACAGGGAGGGGCCGTGGAGACGACCCGTGACACGGGGCCGACAGCGCTCGGTGCGGTCCGGCTGGAGAAGCGCAAGCTCCGTAAGGTGCTGCGCCTGGCGGACCTCTATTTCTTCAGCGTCTGCGCCATGCTCACCTTCGAGACGCTGGGCCAGGTCTCCATCGCCGGCGGCCAGGCCCTCACCTGGATCGTCGTCTGCGGGCTCACCTTCTATCTGCCCTATGCGCTGCTCGTGGCCGAGCTCGGCGCCGCGTTGCCGGTCCAGGGTGGTCTCTACGCCTGGGTCAAAGAGGGCGTCGGTCCCTATCCCGCCGCGCTCACCGCCTTCTTCTACTGGGTCAGCAACCCGGTTTGGCTCGGCGGCATCGTCACCACGATCTGTATCGGCGTCGTCCAGCAGTTCATCACGCCCCTGTCCTCCAAAGGCGTGCAGCTCGCCTTCGGCCTAGTCTTCATCTGGCTATGCGTCGCCGCCACCGTGATCGGCCTGCGGCACGGCAAGTGGCTCCCGACCGTCGGGGCATGGGCCAAAGTGCTCCTCGTCCTCGCCTTCATCGCGCTGGCCCTGGGGTATGTCGGTCGGCAGGGGCATGTGGCCCTCCATCTAGCCAGCCTGACCCCCAGCGGGTCGGTCCTGCTCCTAGTCCTGCCGGCCTTGATGTTCAGTTACCTGGGCTACGAGCTGCAGAGCAGCGCCGCCGAGGAAATGACGGCCCCGCGGTCCCAGGTACCGCGCTCCGTCCTCGCCTCCGGCCTCACCGTCATCCTGGGGTACGTCGGCGTCATCGCGGCGATCCTGGCCGTCGTGCCGCCCGCGCGTTTGCGGTCGATCGGCGGCCTCACCGACGCCTTCGGCATCGTCGGCGGCTCCGACGGGGTGGGCGGCACGCTGATCGCGCTCGCCCTCCTGGTGACCTACCTGGGGACGGCCACGGCGTGGCTGATGGGCGGCGACCGCACCTGGGCGATCGCGGGCATGGAGGGCGCGGCCCCACCGTTCCTGGGGCGGCTCAGTCGCCGCTTCGGCACGCCCGTGCGCGTGAACGTGCTCAGTGGCCTCGTCTCCAGCCTCGTCTTCGCCGCCACCCTGGGCGTCACCGGCGCGCTCGCCGACCAGTTCAGCGTGGCGTTGGGCCTGACCGTCTCGGTGAGCCTGATGAGCTACCTGTTCGTGTTCCCCGCGTTCCTGCTGCTGCGGCGCCGCCAGCCTGATCTGGCGCGCCCCTACCGGGTTCCGGGAGGGTGGGCCGGCGCCTGGGTCGTGACGCTCTTGTGCGAGGGCTACGCCCTCGTCACCGTGGGTTTCGCCCTGTGGCCACCGGCGGCCGGCGTGCCGGCGTCAGTGGGGCGGCTGCGCTTCGAGGCGATCCAGGGGGGCGCCCTGGCCCTCATCATCGCGGTCGCGACCGCGTGCTACGTGCGCGGCCGGCGGCAGGGCGCGGCGCACGCGGGGGCGGACTGGATCGCGGACAGGACGCCCCCGCCATGACGCGGCGAGAGGACGTGTTGCCTGGCGGCAAACTACCGCCCGATCTGCTCGCCGCCGTGCTCGCCCCGTTGACGCCGCGGGACGGGCATGTGTGTGTGGGGCCGCGCGTGGGCGAGGACGCCGCGGTGATCGACCTGGGCGACCGCCTGCTTGTGGCGGCGGCCGATCCCATCACGTTCGCCACCGATGAGATCGGCCGCTATGTCGTGGCGGTCAACGCCAACGACATTGCGGTGCGGGGCGCCACGCCGCGCTGTCTCCTGGCCACCGTGCTGCTCCCGCGCGGCACGACCTCCGCCGACGTGCGGACGCTGATGGCCGACCTGGGCGCGGCCTGCCGCGCGCTTGATATCGACCTGGTCGGGGGCCATACCGAGGTGACGGATGCCGTCGCGCGTCCCCTCGGCGCCGGCGCCATGCTCGGCGAGGTCCGGCCGGATCGTCTCGTCACCACGGGGGGCGCGCGACCCGGTGACGCGCTCGTGCTCGGGGGCGCGCTGGCGATCGAGGGCACGGCCGTACTGGCCCGCGAGGCGGGCCCCACCTTGCAGGCGCGCGGCGTCCCCGCCGACACCCTCGACCGCGCCCGCGCCCTGCTCGACACGCCGGGGATCTCCATCGTCGCCATGGCCCGGGCCGTGTGCGACGCGGTCCGGCCGCACGCCCTGCACGACCCCACGGAGGGCGGCCTGGCCACGGCGCTGGCCGAACTGGCCGCGGCGTCGGGCGCCGGTGTCCACCTTGACGCGCCCGTGTCGCTGCCGGTCTTACCCGAGACGCGCGCCGTCTGCACGGCGCTGGGCCTCGATCCGCTGGGCCTGCTGGCCTCGGGCGCCCTGCTCATGGCGGTCGCCCCCGTAGACGTGGCCGCAAGCCTGGCGGCGCTCCAGGCCCATGGCGCCGGCGGGCGCGTGATCGGACGCGTCACGGAGGCATCCGCCGGCCTGACCATGGCGGGGTCCGCGGGTATCTCCGCCCTCCCGACCTTCACGCGCGACGAGCTGGCGCGCTGGTTCGAGGCGTAGCCAGCCGACGCCGGCCCTAGCAGTTTGTCGGAGAGAAGTGGGCGCTCCGTCCCGTGTGTGGTGGTACAGTAGGAAGCATGAGTAGAACATTCAAAACCGTAGACTACGAGGCGGCGCTGGACCTGACCGTGCGCCTGGGTG
>JAABUU010004345.1_pt1 | contig 16847 bp, 18 predicted proteins | sample 5559301 | NCBI WGS metagenome assembly JAABUU01 (sample SAMN10711884, study PRJNA513360) | rock metagenome | isolation source: Antarctica rocks | place: Antarctica: Victoria Land, Richard Nunatak white | reverse complement strand
GCTGTGTTTACATGAATGGACGTTGATAGTGTGCACACAGACACAACATCTCTCAGTAAATGAATCTAGCTGGACACAGGCTTGAATTTGACGTTGCTGCGCTCACATGACAGTTGATCCACTGTGCCTCAGGTGCATGCTGCCCAGAGCTGCCATGTCAGGCATTAAAACAGCCAGTGCACTTTTAAATCATGACCACAGCAGAGCAGAGCGGTTACAGAAATGGAAGGCAGCTGCAGCTGATGATTGCATCTGATGTGGCACTTACGCATAGCGCTGGCAAAAGTCCCAGACAAGCAGGAGACTGGGCACCGCTTTTTGAGGGACCAGGAAAGATGTTTGTGGCGCAGGTCGCCGCCTTATGTCAGCTGCAATCGATTGGTCTGGTGGCGTAGTCAATTTGCGGCCTGGGTGAACAACAACTGCTAATTATGCAGCTGCTCAGATATGTGTGAATGTGACTGGTATATTATGGTAGAATGTAAGAATTCTTAAGCCGCTTCGTGTATGAATGCTAGTGGTGCTAAACTGTTCAGGGGTAGACAAGCACAGGTGATGGCATAAATCAGCAAAGAGGTTGACCCTTGCACCGTGGCCATAAATTGTGGGGTTCAGTACTTGGGGCCCAAACCCTAAACTGCCAGCGGCTGCATTTGGACACCTTGCAGACTTGGCAAGCAGGTTGCAGTCATAGCATACAGAGACTCCAGATTCTGCTTCTGGCTTCTGCCAACCTTGCTGAAGCAGGTGCTGATCAGACATGCAACACAAGCGAGTAACATGATGCTGCTCTGACTGTTCAGTCCATGCAGGCAATGCTGGCAGACGCTGATACCTGTGCCAATGAAGTCTCTCAACTGCAAGTCTGCTCTGTCAGCCAGGGTCACTAAAAAGCTCTGCAGCACCAGAACCAAACAGTCAGCTCGGCAAATCAGCACTACTGACATGCAATTCTCTAGCCAAGATCTCATTTCAAGCATGGACATTGCACAAAATCCTGTTGTGAACGTCTGCAGATAATCTAGCTGCTCTGTGGCCACTGCACTGGATGCTTGGGAAGCAGGAGACAGACTAGTTGACAATGGGCAAGATGAGCCTCTGACAAACAGCTTTTCAGAGTGCAACAGTGACGACAGCATGGTGACGCACACAGGAATACTGTAATTACAGCATACCTTGAGGGCATGACGACCAAGAACAGGTCCGACCTGCTGCACCACAAACGCTGCATGATCCAGCAGGTCATGCTGATCAAAACGCTGTGCTTCAGCAATGTCATGCCCGTCAAAATCTGAAATATATTCCGGGGCTTCTGGGTCAGCCCCTGGGGGCAGCACCGCCACCCCTTCTGCCAAATGACGCACCACAGCATCATAAGATAGACTGGCATTGCTGCTGACCAATTGCAGGCAAGCAGCGACCAGCTTGGTCTTGTTGGCTATTGACTGGTACTGCTGCTTGTATATGCGAGAGGGTGACAGAAGCCTGCATTGCAAGCACCACACCAAGTTACATCACTTCTAAGCCGTGGGTGCCAGGGCTGGCCCATTGGTGTGTATGAGACCCTGTGCTGCTGCCAATGAGTGTTTCCTGGCTTGCGGCAATGCACACTCAGTGGTAAGGTTTGCCAAAATGCATACTTGATAGTAGGGTTTGCAGTAATGCACACACAGTGATGGGTTTTGCTGCAATGCTGCAACAACCACTTCTTCTGACTGGACGATGTAGACCTTCATGCTTGGTCATCGCCATGCTCAGCAGCATTCCAATGAAGCTCATTAGCCAAAACCATGCATGCAGCGCATGAGAGCAGGTGATGCAGTCCCCTCATCCAGAGTGATGATGTGAATGGTTTTGCAACAAGTCAAAATCAATGAGAATGTCACTTCTACAGCAGAGCATGCCGAAACGATCACCTGTACCAAGCCCAATCTGTGATCAGCCAGACAGTGACAGGTGGCGAGTAGTCTACTACCCAGTCTCTGATGTAGTGGATCCTGACCTTGATCTTGCTGCTGCTTCTGGCGTCATACACTGACTGCTGTGAGCACAGCCTGTGATCCAGCACTGTGCCAGTGGCCTTCAAAGGCAGTCCATTCACACCGTCTGCAAGGAGATCAACCACAGTGCCTGAGTCAGAGCTTGATGAAGATTGTGAGCAAGGCTGCAGAGCGTGCATGATGCCAGACAGCAGATCATGTTTGTAGTCAATTGTGGTGAGGCATATGCATTGCCTGCAGTCAGTGGCAGGAGACCAGTGAAGGTTCAGTGTCAGCAGGATTGACTGGTGGCTGGCATACACGTGAGATTGTCAATTGTCAAAAGTCAGATATGCTTTCCATGAGATTGTCAGTCATTGCATATCAGAATTTGAGATTGAACTCAGGTCTTTGAGGTGGTTTATACAGCGTACTGGAATGTGCCAACCTGTGGAGAGATCTTGCAAATCTACCAGCTCCTCAGAGCCCTCATCATCAGTCTGGACGTACAACGTGAAGTTGTCTAGCAACCTGAGGTTGCCAGACGCTGGCTCAGCAGAAGCACTGGCTGCAGACTGGTTATACCCTCCAAAGATGGCATTTTCTTCTGCAAATCCATCCTGGGGACAACACAAAAGTACATCGAGCTTGATGCCAAGTACCACCCACAGCTTAAAGCCTACATATGTCCTGTCTGTAGAAGAACCACTGGCTTAGTTGTGTGTGGGATCTCACACATGATACAGGAAGAACGGCTACAACTAGCGCTCTCGCTCATGTGCACTTAACGCATACTCTACGGGTCTTCCAAAAGTAAGAGCAAGCATGCAAGGAGCACGGCGGAACGAAAGCTTGTACGGATCCGGAACAGACCATTCCTGAAATGCTTTCTGGGCGGGGCAAGACGTGGGCACCTAGCCGAACAGAAAGAGTCTAACGCAAGTTCAATCGCAGATGATAGCATCGCGTCGGTTCGCGTCGGTGCATGCAAGGGTATGCCTTCCGACATGTCTTCTGTTGTCAGGATCACCGACCTTATACACAGCAAAGTGGCCAAGACCCCTTACCACAAGGCCACCTTTAGCAGGCCTTCTTGGATACTTGCGTGATGGTTGAAAGGCACGATCCATCGTGCCGGAACGCGCCCCGACACGAGCCACCCACGTCCGGACTCCAGCTCAAGTCGCAGCTTGCACCCCTCGAGCAGCTGACAGCCTAGCAAGTGACAAGCCCCTTATATATGCAAACTATGCAGAGCTGATCGCGCGTTGAAAGCGTCGGCTAGCGGTGCTACGGCGTGGGCCGGTGTGGCGAGACTTTCAAGTTCAGCTTTTGCATGACAATTGCCGCAAGCTGCGCTTTACTTACAGCTTGAAGTTGCCATGCGCAGTGAGGCCCTCACCGAGCATGGCTGGGGATTGTGCTAGGGACGGCACAAATGCCTGGATTCACGGTAGACTTCGACGCGAGAATACACGGCGTGCGTGATATCCTTTGAACAGTTGACCAGCTTGCAAGCAAACCAATGCCGCCTTTCAAAAAATCACAGAGCATTCATGCTCTTCATGTCTGTTTGCTGTCTGGCACGAAATTGTAAGCAGCTGATATGCAACGTTGAAATGTATCACGCTGCTTACCAAGGGGAAAAGCCTTGGCGCAGAATTCTAACGTAAATGGGTGAGTCGCCAGATATCTTTCCAGTGTACTTGAGTGTAAACCTTGAAGCCATCAGCCAGCTGCAGTGAAGGCAGTCAATTGTCTGACCTACACTGCTGCATGCTGACTGGCTTGCTGCAGGGTTGCAAGACAGGCAGCTTGTGGACTTGCAAGGTATAGCTGGCACACCAGCAAGCACAGCTGCAGCTGCAGTGCCACAGCATGCGTGTCAAAATCACAGACCATCTGTCAGCACAACTATACTGTGGCTTGGGAACACGCTTTTGAAGGGCAGCTAGATTTCACAAGGTGTGAATAAAGAGTGGACACAGCAGAATGGTACCTTGATATTTGCCATAGTCAAATGAGCACATTGAGCACTTGCATCTGGATTTTGTTGCAAATGCAGCATATTTCAGGCAATATATTATGCCTCCGAGCTGTTTTTCCAAGTGACTGCTGGCTTTCCACTTTGGTACAGCTTCATGAGGGTGCAGATGCTTGATCACAGCACCATCTGAATTCAGTTTCGAAACAGTCATATATTCTGCAGCCTGCAAGATTGGAGTGTTACAGAAGCAATGTTGTCAGAGTCCTTGCAGATGCAGCAGGCATAAGTGCATCGTGCAAGGACACTACGCTGCGTACATGAACCTGAACAGCTTACAATCACATTTCACAGCCCTTGTGCCCTAGCGTTTTGCTCTGCATCTATCTGGTGGCTCCTTTGAGCACAGACAGGGCAAGACAACTCCAGAAGCTGCAGAATCATGACAGCAGAAGCCAGCCTTTGACTCCAAGCAGTCTGTGACAACCATGAACCTCAGGCATTGAGCTAGCAGTGCCTTGCGTATCACACCAGTTCTTGTCAAAGCGATGACACTTTGAGACGGACAAGCAGCACATCAGCTTGGTCTTGTGGGGCACAGTGTCCAGGCTGAAACCTACCATCCTTTTTTTTTGCGATGTCAAGTAAGTCTGTCGCGCCTGCAGCTCACAGAACTTGTTGTTTCTGTGCTTGACTGGCTGGAGCAGTCAGATCAGGTTGACACATGTCGTTGTTTTTCTTCCTTTGGTATATATATGTATCAAGCAAACGCTGTACGGTGCACCAGGCTGTTGCATGCAAGATTGCTGCCTAAGGTATGCTTGATTCCTTCTGCTGAGATGCTTTTCTTCCATCAGCTCCTGTGACCTTGCTTGTATGATGACCATGACAGACAGACTAGAGGATTGCCAAAGTAGGTCATCAACATGATGTTGTTTGTATAAACGGTTCTTCTCATGACGCTTATGTATGCGTGCAATGAGCACAGTCAGCACTGTGCTGAAGTTGTGTGTGATCACAGGTAGGTGGTATAGAGTGTCTGGCAGCTGCAGATGCTGTTGTCCTTACTATAACTATTACAGCAGAAGCCTGGTTATTCCAGTCCGTGATTTGCTGCTCAATTGTCAGCTTTTGCCAGTGAAACTTTCAAAGCTGATGGAGCACTTGAGGACTTCCACGCACAACAGCAGGTTCAGGCAATGGCCAAGAAGGCCAGGTCACAGTTGAAACCCAGTAGTCTAATAAGCATGTTGTGCAAACGCTTATGGTGTCATGGCCGAGCTTGGCAACACAGCTGCAGGCTATGATGACAAGAAAGGTGAGCAGGTCCTGGTGTCGTTGTCCTACGACATACCGTATGTAGACAGCTTGAGTGAGTCTGTGTTGATTGTCAAATGACGCATGTCGGGCATCATTTGCAGATTCACGCTGAAACATATGAGCGAATTGACACCCCAAAGGTCGTGATGAGTGATGAGCTCAGCTCAGCTCAGCTGCAGGCACGCACAGCAGTGGTCTCGGAGACATATAGAAAGCTGGAAAGCTGGAAAGCGTACCTGGTCCCGCTCGCGCCTGATCGCGACCATACAATCTTGCATAGAGACTGTCGCGACGCGAAACGCAGTCTACGGTCTGCTGGCCTTCATTGGCAAATGAGGACGTGTCCTTCAGGGACTTTTAAAAGCTAGTGATCGAGGTTGCTGAGTCTCGAGTGTATGTTGTGAGCACGCGTCCACGCGTCAATAGTTTCTGCTTCTTCCAAGAACAAAACATTGTGCCGTGTCCAACAAATTCTGTCTAAGCCAGTCGGGCACGCCCTGTGTGAGTATATTTTTGCTAGGTCAAAACAGGTGTCAGGCTGCGCGTATGCACGTATGTCCCACGGCCTTGAATTAGATTGCCAGATTCGCAAGATTGCAGCAGCGTCCCAGACCGTGGCAAGGAATTTGTAAAGTCGTACTCAGAGAAGCTTGGTAGCGATGCCAGGCCCGCCAGGTAAACCTACAGTGCTGCCTTACCAAGTGGATTTGCTGCTGTGTCATTGCTGCATTGTTGAAGCATGTCCTGTTTGCCATGAGACTTAGCTACAAATGCAGATGGTGTGGACAACACATTAGACACATTAGGTAGCCTGCAGAGCGAAAGTTCCCAGGCAAGTCAACGCAAGACGCACACGCACAGAAGTTTAGGCTGCAACTGTGCTCTGCATTACCACTGGCGCACCCTCTAGCTGATCTGCAACACGCACTTTCACAGACTATAGGAGGTGGCCCAGCACATGATACAGGTGCTTTGCTGCAGCCACCATCACAGTATACTGTCACAGAGGCTGTTGATTACATAGGTATGTGGTGCTTGCTCATTGAAACTTGCTCAAAAGAAGTAACGCTGTGCAGACACTCAGCTGCTGTGACTTGCATTCAAGAACTCCACTGTCAGAGGTGCAAAACAAATCACTGCTGGTCTCTGAAGGATTTGGAAAGTTTCAATGGCTGATGCTGTTGTACACTGGGTTGGCATGGTGTGCTGATGCCATGGAGATGATGCTTCTCTCCTTTCTAGGGCCAGCAGTAAGCTCTACATATCATTTTGTTCCGATCATAAACATTTGGCGTACCCTTTCTGTTCTATGCTTGATGGCAATGGGTCTGCTTGATGCATGCCCACAATCATGAGTGCCACGCCAACAGCAGTGCCAGCATGTCCTATGCAATGCATCTCCCTCGTGTTGCTGTACAGCTCAAATTCACCAAGGCAGCCAGCAAGACAAATAGACTGGCAGACAGTCACTCAGACAAAGATTTTGCGCATGGAAGGATGCACAACCCGTTTTGTGACTTACGGCTGTGAGTCTGCACAGCAGCTTTCAGTCACTGTTTGCTTGCACAAAGCTGATATTGAGTGAGCGTTCCATGCAGGCCAAATGTGAATGGGGCCTTTCACCTTCTCAAGAAAGCCTCATCACTAGTGTGGTGTTTGTGGGCACCATGAGTGGAGCATATGCCTGGGGCAGCTTAGGCGATGCTAAGGGCAGAAAGCTAGGCTTCTTTGCAACAGCCCTTTTCACATTCACATTTGGCGTCTTGAGTGCAGTGGCACCTAGTTATGGGGCAAGTCTGTACACCTCCATGCAAGTTTCCAAGCACTGTAGAACACATTGATTCCTGTCAGCATCAGTATTTACAGAGCATTTGACTCAAAAGTGCAGAGCATCTGAGTCAGATGTCCTCTTGAGGCTGAGCAGGGCATCTCACCATGCGTGTTTCTGCTGTCAGAACATTGCAGCTGCTGCATTTCATTGGCCTCAGCTACCTTGGCAATGACTTCGCATGTGCTCTAAGCGCAGAAATCCCGACCTGATGGTTGAATTGTGCTACGTGTTGAACTGCCCTTGCAGACAAGCAAACTTTCTGTTCTGCACAAAACATTGTGACCCACACACACAGGCCGTTGATGCAGAACTAAACAGGTACTGATGTACTACATCTCTGGTACAGTGGCTCATCTTCTTCCGATTCTGGGTGGGGTTAGGCCTGGGTGGGGTGCCCGTGTCCTTCACCCTGTACATGGAGTTCATGCCTACCAAGGGCAGAGGCGTGTGGCTCATCTGGCTGGAGGCCTTCTGGACGCTGGGCAGCTGCATTGAAGCTGGCCTTGCATGGCTTGTACTGGACAGTCTGGGCTGGCGATGGCTGCTTGGCTTGTCATCCATCCCCTTGGGTGAGTCACTGCTGTACCTTTGATCATAACATCGTCGCCCAAATGGCTCGTGTTGAGCACTCAGCGTTGAACATAACACACACACTTGACTCGTCTTGTGTCCCTCCTCTCCAAATGCTCTTCCTTCTAAGTTCTGACCATGAAAAGCAGTTGCGGTGTTGCGTTACAATGGGCCGCGCCTTGTCATAAAAGCATATGAAATACATTGGTGGTTGTTTTAGGTGCAAAAATAGCTGCAATGATTGCCTCCTATAGTGTCATCATCCCTGCTTTCTGTGAGTAAGGCAGATCACACTGTCCTGCATGTGCAAATCATTCCTTTTGCCATTTCAGTCAGGCACCTTTTCTTGACTAGTCACTGGCATATGTTCATTAGGTTTCACAAAGGGCAACATTTGGCAGCCCAGTTACATGGCTGTTGCCCATCTAGTCCTCTGCAGCCCATTTGGCCTAGCATCTGACGGAAGCCACTCATGTCCCCTGCTTGTTCTTGTCATGCCCCTGTCGTTTCCTATCCTTGTCATGTCATCATGTCATCAAGTGAGTGTTATCATGTGATGTCACAGTACCATGTTGTTACATACCATGTATATCATGTATATATCATGTACACCATGTGTCATGTCATGTACCTGGCAGCTGAAAAGATGTCATGGTTTGCACACGCAATTTCTCAAGCAGCAGACTCAAAAGGACAGTTGTTCTTGTAGGTCTTTTGATGGTGCTGTACCCGCTGCTGCCTGAAACCCCCTATTGGCTGGTGCTGAATGGGGATCTAGCCGGCGCAGATGCAGTGCTGCAAAGGATGGCCAAAATTAACGGTGTGCATCTTCCCCAGGTAACTCCTTGTGATGCATGCATGTGGAGGCAAGCAGGGTGGTACAGCACAGGTTTGCTGGACAGTTGCAGGCGTCACAATACAGACCAAGGGCTGCCTGCATTGACATGGCCACATGGCAGCATTTAGACAGCCATACATCTCTGACATCTTCTGCATGTGTTAGTGAAAGTCTAATGCCCATGCTGCAAGAAACACTTGAATGACAACAATTGCATGGTTCACTTCATCTGATAATTTGTGTTGTGGGTCACAAGCCAGCCCTTGCTCATCACATTCTGATTAAGCAGCATAGGTGAGTGCAATATGGCAAGTGTGTGACACAGAGTCTGGGATGTGTGCTGTGGAAGATGCTGACAGTCATTCACAGTAGCCAATTGCTAAGCTCAAACATAGCCTCAGTCATGACCTCAAGCAGGATGTCATGAAACAGAGACGGGGCTGCCTGTTTGCACCTTGTAATGGCATCTCATGCACCTCACCCCTTCGGTGTCATCCTGACGACACCAGCTGCTTTCAGCTCACCTACAGGCGCCATGATCTCTGAGAAAGCTGTGCAGACTTGCCCCTCATAAAGCCAAGCAGCCGTATGCTTCCCCTCTTGCTCACCCAACATCACACAGGAAAGCCATCTCCCTCTGCAGTCACCCTCCCCCCCACCACCCCACCCCCGTTGAACACACGTTCAATACTGTGGAATAGGTGCAGCATGATGTTTGCAGGGTGGACTGATGATGCCCACCCAAAAGCTGCTCCAGCCAGACCAAGCTTCCCCTGACGTATCATGGCAGCAGCATGTGATGCAGCCCTACAATGCCATTGCCAGGCAGTTGAAGGAGATATTCTCAGGAGGGCTACTGACCACCACGCTGCTGCTGCAGTTCATCTGGTTCACCAATGCACTGGCATACTACGGCTTGGTGCTCCTTACTACTAGCGTCAGTCCTCCCTGGCTTGTACTGTTGTCTTTATCTGCGTGTTCGTGTCAGCTTGCTTTGGCTTGCTGCCCCTTGCCACTAGCGTGACTTGTTCAGTGAATCTGGTCAGGTATGCTTGGCATTTCTCCATGAGCTACATGCTTGACTTCTCCAGTTCCTCACAGCCACAGCCTGTTTGAAAATATCATGTCTGTCATGCATGGTGCTGAAAAAATTACATTGCGCATGTCCCACTGCCAGCTATAGCTGTTTCAATGTGCGTCTCGATATTGTGCTTGTGCTATGTTGTGCTGTGCTGCACTGTGCTGTGCTGTGACATGCTGTGCCATGCTGTGCAAGGATGCCGGCTGATGCGTATGTTGTCATGCACAACAATCATATGATGATGGTTACAGCTGATCTTGCTGTGCTGCAATGTTGCAGTTACACACCAGCGAAAGCAGTGAGGCAGGCTGCAATGCTGAGGGCAAGCTACAAATTGGGCAGCAGGACCTGCTGAGCATTTTCATCACATCCACAGCCGAGATGCCTGGAATGGTGTTCTCATCCTTGCTGGTGGACTTTCTTGGTCGCAAGAGGTAGCCTTCTGTGCTGCGTGCTTGCTTGACAGCCTTGCAGCATCGCTTGGCAGTGGGAGCCGCACACGTGCACTCCCTTCCCCGTACGGCTCTTTGCGCAAATTTGGCAATTCTCAACGACAGTACACAGCGCTTGTGCACTTCAGACAGCACGCAAAGGCGTGATTTTGCTCCCAGTAATAAGTCAAGGTTTTAAGGTTTTAGTAGCCTGGCCTTCAGCCAAATCTTGCTGATACAAGGCCTCAGTGTTTCTTTGCATCCCACTTGCATGCATCCCAGTTCAGGACAGACAGGCAGACTGGGCAGAGCGCAAAATAACCATCTCCATCATGGTGAAACATTGCATCTTTTGTGGATGCAGAACGCTGATGGCGTCTCTGGTGCTCTGTGGAGCAGCTACGGTGACTCTGATATGGGTGGCAGGCAACAACACAGCCTGGCTGTTCTTGGGACGAGCGGCAGTCATGGCTTCCTACACCACACTGTATGTCTACACGCCTGAGGTGAGTCTTGCAAGCCTCCTGCATAAACCACAGGGTTCTGTTCATCATGACTTGTACACAACTGGAGCTTGGCTCTCCTAAGCCCTCTGAATCATTGCACTACAATGCCATTGTCGATGAAGGCCTCAGCCTGTGAGGGTGCCTGGTTCAGATCTTGGTGAACAGCAACCAGTAGATTTGCTCTCTGAACGGCTAGGCATTGCCAGGGGTTTGTGTCACCTCTCAGCTGTTGTAACATGCCGGGCATACAGATTGCAGCTCAGCATTTTCCAAGCACTTGCAGCAGCTTGAAGATCATGCTGCAGGCCTATCAGCAATGCAACACATCAGATAAAGCTGTGTTTCCTGCTTCACATGGCCTTGCAGCTGTGCGTGATCCTGAGCCAGAGTTGACTTGCAGGTATATCCAACACAAGTGCGGTCATTTGGGCTGGGTGTGTGCAATGCCTGCTCTCGTTTTGGTGCGTTGCTGTCCCCATTCCTAACGGTAGATCTGGTGGAGCATGGCCACCCCCAACTGGCAGAGGGTACCCTAGCTGTCTGTTGTGCCATTGCAGCAGTCCTGACATGGCTTCTGCCTATTGAGACCAAAGCCAGATCGCTGTTGGTGAGCATCTGCCTTGCTGACATGCTTATTGCTTGCTGGACTGCAAGTACAGTCCTGCTGATTAGCATGCAATGTGACCAGGTGGCGGGAAGGCACACTATGTGGGTGTTGTTGGCATGAAGGTTGTGCGTTTTGCCGCAAATTCGCGGTTGTCAATGACAGGCCTTTTGGTTATTTGGCAGCTCAGCTACGTACATGTATATATTGCAGGCCAATGTGAAGGACAAAGCAGCAGAGACAGAAGGGCCTCAAGATGTGGTAGTGCATGAGGGTATTGCAAGGCCTGCCAGCCCTCAGCATAGATGGCGGCATCAGCGCTACAGACCCCTACACGGTGATGGTGCAGACTCGCCTTTCAATGCAGACTCGTCAGATGGTAGCTTGTAACATTAGTAGCGTACAATGCTTATTTGTGAATATCTACCGATACAACACAATGCATGTGTTCCAGCAGACAGCATGGCTTGTGCATTAACCCTACTGCACTCATTGTTTCCAGGCGATCACTCAGCCGAGTGTTACTCAAACCCGATCCTATATGACTTTCCTGACTGGACGAGAAGGGGCACTTTGTGGGTGGAATGACAATAGATACAGATCAGATCGTTGCATCCTATTATAGCAGCTGTCACAAAGAGTCCAAGCATCACAGCCCTCAGGAAAGTGCCCAAGCACACCGTGCACCCAAACACGGCAGGAGGTGCAGCATTGTGAGCCATATGGCCATGACACAGTGCACTGCTGTGTTGTTACCTGAATCAAGCTACTGACTTGAAGTTGCTGAATACGTATAACTTGCAGACAAGTGATGAATCAATATTGACACTGGTTTTACGCTTGACAAAGCTCAACACCTTTTGCTTGTTGACCTAAGTCATTATCTGCATCTCTGCAAATGTTATTGGTGCAATGCAAAGAAGTCGCCCCACGACTCTTTGTCCAAGTGAGCGCTGTCCTCAAAATCATCTTTGTCATCCAGCTGCTCATGCAAATCCTGCAATTGCAGCCCAGCATGATCAGCACATGCAGCATGATGTTATATAAACCTACAATTGCAGCCCAGCGTGATCAGCACATGCAGCATCAAGCACAGTGCGAAAGCTGTATGTGGAAACACAGACATGCTGTACTAAGCTACCGGCTCATCACTGGCACTGTGTATTAGCCACTGCAAGACACTGCCAGGGAGCCTGAATTGCAACGTTTGCAGTACACAATGCAGATGCGAGGCTTCATGCGTTTCGCACCGCAACAGTTGCCTTCAGGTGCAGCACCTCATCTTCGACTCTGTGCAGGGCAGTCAGTGCTGCATCACGCTGCTGAAGATTGTTTGCAGCCTGGCCCAGCAGCCGCTGTTCTTGAGAGCTCATGGCCGACTCAACATCCATGCAGTACTGTCTCATGGCTGACTCATGGTCCATGCAGTGCTGCAGCAGCTGATCCTTCCAGAGCATGAGCCTGGCCAAACACCGCTGCAGCAATTCTGCATTGGCTGCACCCACACAAGACCGTTTTAGGTGAGATGTACAGTATGGGACAAGATTAGGTGCCTTTCAAAGCACAAAATGATGTCAGATGATTTTCACAGTACAGGACGATGGGTGCAAAGTGCACATCACAGAATGGTACCATATCATTTTGACACGGGATTCCCAATGTACTGATGCATGAAGACACAGTAGGGTACCCAGAGTTGTACTGCTCACAAACTTCAGGTACACAGAATTCACACTAAATAGGTGCAGCAGGCACCTTCCACATGACTGATTGTGCAACAAGCCCACAGATGGTGTGAATTGACAAGAAGATTCACTTGTGAGTGCACTCACTGCAATTGTGAATGCAATGTCACCTTGCATCTGCTGCCGGCTGATGCTGTCAGCGCCACCAAGCTGCATGCTCAAGGCATGGGCACAGTCCTGGATCAGCTGGTCGTTAGCATAGAGCTGCTGCACAATCTCTGACAGAGACCGCGCCATCACATGAGTGGCCGGGGACTGCACCAGATGCCCCAGATCCTCTGCAAAAGCAGACTTCAAGTCAGACTTTGCAGCTTGGGGTGAGCTGAACAGCAGTGTTGCCAGGCATGGACAGAAACATCATGACGGTGCCAATGACTGCATTGCGCGCTTGGAGTCTCATGTGAGAGGTCAGACAGGGATGAGAGGTCAGGCAGAGATGCACATGAAAGAAGAAGCTGATATGATTTGGTTCAAAGTATGTGAGATGCAGAAGCGCTACCTGCAATCAAGATGTCAAAAGTGTGTCTTTACAGCACAGGCTGTTTGAGCCTGTAGGTCAGGGTCCACAATAAATTTGATTGCATCAAGTTTGTTGTGTAGCTGAACACACAGCTGAGCTGTACAGCCAAAAGAAAGGCGCAAAGCAGCAGCGGCCTTACCGTGTAGGGAAGCACTGCTTCTGCCACCGCTCAGAAGCGCCAAGGGTCTGAAGGGCGGGCTGGGGGAGCGCAAAGCCCTAGGACTCATGCTAGCTGTGTGGGCAGGCATGCTGTGCTGCGCATCTTCCATACAGTTCAGCTGTGCAGCATGTCCAGATGGCTCTGCATCTGCAGCCATGCGCTGCTGAGCCTGCTGTGTTTGAGCCTGAGTGCCTGTCTGCTGTTGCGCCAGCTGGCGCTGGATATGAGCAGTTTCCTGCAGCTGCTGCGCTGGCTGCTGGACTTGGGAGTCAGCCTTGCATTGAGCTATTGGTGGCTGTTGCTGCTGCTGCTGCTGCTGCTGTTTAGCATTTGATGCAGCGCTGCTGCTGCTTCCCAGGACTGGACTGAAGATCTGAGACAGTCTCTTACGCAGGGGTGACCTTTTCATCTGCACTGTCGCCTCAGTGTTTGCCTGATCAGCACTGATGCTGGCTGACATGCCAGCACTTGCCTGCTGAGAACTTTCAGCACCATCAGCAGTAGAGTCCACTGCAGTGAGTGTTGTGGCCTCTTCAGGGACTGGTGACATAGGCATGATGCCCTGGCCATGCTGTGTGTGCTGAGCCTGCTGTGCTCTGCCGCTGCTGGAGGCAAACTGTGCTGTCGAATTCAAAAGCAGTTCAGGCTGAGCAAGGCTGCTGAGGTCATCAGGGGCTGTGCCAAGCTGCCCCTGTGAGGCAGTACCCAGCAGCCCCCCAGGTGCAGCACACTGGGCTGCTAGGTCACTCAGCAGTGTGCCCTGCTCCTCTGACACCATCCTCAGCATCTTGCTCACTGGCAAAGGTGAGCTGCCAGGCCGCTGGAGAAGATCACTGCCTGTGCCTGGCAGCAGCACCCCTGTGGGACTGCCAGGTTGCATAGCAGTGGCAATGGCTGCCAGCTGTGGCGGCCCAGGCAGGGCAGTGGCCTCGGGCGGTGGTGGCTCAGCAACAGCAGCCAGTGGGGGCTCTTGGGACTGGATGACAGCAGGGGCACCTGATCGCAGCCTCTGCAGAACAGCACTGACTGACAGCTGTGGTGCATCATCAATGACGCCCCCAGTCTGGTCTGATGGCATATTGATGGGCGGAAGCCACAGCTGTGAGACAGCACCATTGGCTGTGGCTGTGGCTGACTGTTGTGGGCATTCAGCTACTGTCTGCTGACCACCCATGCTGTCTTCAGACTGCGTCCCTTGACTGCTGTTGATGAGCGTGACAGGTTGGCCTTTGGCTGCTGCAAGGTCTGGCTTCCCCTTACCAAGCTTGTTCAACTGGAACTCTCTGATGCACTGCCCATATGACAGGATGGACTGCTGAGAGACGGAGGAAGCTGACTTGACAAGCAATGGCACAGCAGGTTTGACTGGCTGCATCTCTGGCAAGACAGAGAGATTTTTCTGTGCCTGCCAAATGCCTGATGCGTCATCTGATGCGGCTGCTGGTGGTGCTGCTGTAGTGTGCACTGCCGGTGAGGGGTGGAGTGGCATTTGAGTTTGCCCAGCGTGTGATGAGTACTGAGCAGCTGAGCTTTGGTCATATGGCAAAAACTTGTCGGACCCATGCTCCAGCAAGGGGATTGGGAGCATACCGGAAGCTGACTCATGCGGAAGCAGAGTAAAGCCTGAGTGATCCTCAGGAGCAGGCACTTGCGATGTGTTCGATATGGCTGGTGCTGATGATAATACAGGAGCCGTCCTAGGGCTCAAGCTCTCATCATGAGCAGGCTCCTGCAGATTGAAGGAGTGCAGCAGCTGGCCGGCCTGGGTGGCGGGTGGATGGAGGTCTGTGGGGGCTGAAGGGGGGTCCAAGATGCTGGGCAAGCCTGCAAGCATAAATCTGCACTAAAAATGTTCTGGCTACAAGACTCGATGGGCAAGCCTGCATAGATGGTCACTATGAACTCAGCAGCAAATGGCAGCACAGTGTTCATATGCTATCTCTCTTTTGGGATGATTGTTGCTCTTGCATGAAAGAGCAATGCAGGCTGACTAGAGGCCAACAGGCAATATCATGGGTGTGTGCCATGACCGCATTATCGCATGATGCGAAGAACAACCCATAGCAGCAGCTTGGCCTGGGAACAAATTGCACGTCAGCTGCCTTGCTGTTGTCCAATACGGTATAAAACACTGCAGACGCTATGTTTGCTGAAAAGTCCAACTGTGAAACACTGCATATTCCAGTCATGAGGCTATTGATAGGTGCAATGCACATTACAAGCAGACTTGAGTTGCATACTGACCAGGCACATGAGCATGTTCATCCTGATGATCCTCCAGAAGAGACACTGGAGAACCTGCCTCAGAATCTGTGCCGTGCAGACCATGAGCCAGTCTGACTGTGCTTGTTGTTCCCAGACTGCTGGCAGTCACAAGCTTTTCCTGTTTGCTCTTATCTGTAGCAGCTTCCCGCTTGGCACTTGCAACCCATGGTGGCTGTGTGAGGGACGATCGAGTTCTTGGAGGGGCAACGTATGGCAGCTCACCAAGCTTGCCAACACTGTAGGTGCTGCCAAATACCTTGCGCTGCCGTACAACATCTGTAGGCTTCTCTGGCAAGGGATCTAGGATGCTGTGCTGAGATTGCAGCAAAGCTGAAGAGCCTCTACGGGGTGACTTTGTTGGACTGAGATTTGAGCCCAGCCTAGACAAGCTGCTGTATTCAGCACTAGCATCTGAATCAAAGCTGGCAGCGCTGAGAGCCGAAGCCTCCCTCAGCAGACCAAGATTCGGATCTGCTACTGCTGGCAGCGCTGTCACTGAGCTGACTATGCTAGGATCCTGCTTAGCAACGTGTTGCGAGCTGGCTCGGATTCTGCGTGACTTGCGCGGCGCTACATTAGATCGGCTGTGAGCATCTGCAGCCGTTCTGGGGGACCATGTGCCGGCTGCGGACGAGGTGGAAGCCACGGAAGCACTTGAGTCCAAGCTTGAGGTGCTGACTTGACTGTCGCTTCGATCAAGAGATGCTTGCACTTGTGTGCTAATAATAGCTGCTTTTGCCTTGGATCGTAGTTGGCCACTCTTGCTCCGGGTAGACTTGGTGACCAGTTGTGCTTCCGCGATTGCGTTAGCTTGTTCAGACAGCCAAGAAGATACCGAGCTGTCATGTGCATCCATCAGCGTTCAGCGTCTAACAACGGCCGATCCTTGAAAGGTGTGCAAGAAAGCGCAAACTTGCGCTGCGTCAGTCATCACCTTTTCAACCGCAATGTATGCAAACAGTTGAAAGCCGCTAGGGTTGGGATATACACGAGTTTTGGGCCATCAATACCTG
>JAABUU010004343.1_pt1 | contig 16848 bp, 19 predicted proteins | sample 5559301 | NCBI WGS metagenome assembly JAABUU01 (sample SAMN10711884, study PRJNA513360) | rock metagenome | isolation source: Antarctica rocks | place: Antarctica: Victoria Land, Richard Nunatak white | reverse complement strand
CCCGCTGTGGGCGATCGCTGGTAGCTCGAAACCAGCGAGACAGCCCGTACAGCGCCTGTTCCCATCCAATGCTCGCAGGGCGTCAACGACCCTGGTGACGGCCCACCGGCGCAGGATGCCTGCATCGGCGGCGGGACGCCCGCCTACACGCCCGCCTTGCCAGGACATGCAGGAGCGATCATCGCGATCGTCGTCGCTGCTGGTCCTGAGCAGCAGGAGTAACGCTCGGCCGACTTGCCGGTCCTGCCGCTCCTCGATCACGAAGCGCAGCGGTGCTCGGCGAGCGCCGCCGTCGCCAGCGGTAGCCATTCGGCGAGCCCAGGGGCGGAACCGATCGACGCCGGATAAGCGTCCCGGCAGCGGATCGCTCTAGGGGACACATCGGGACACCGTCCGTTGATGACATCCTGAGTTTCGTGACCATCCGCGCTATCTCACGTGACCCGTGCGGGCTCGTCATCCTCGGTGACAGGACGCCAGCTCAATCATCACTCGACGTCCTTGACCACGGCTCCCTCGACCAGGTCCCGAGGGTCGTGCTCGCCACCAGCGACGCGACGACCGCCGAGATCGCAGCGGTCCAACTGCCACGACTACAGGGTCTGAACCCGACCCGGGTCGTGCTGCAGCTCGGCGGACGGGACTTGGTCGACGGTTACGACGAGAGCTACTTCCATGCCCGGGTGGTCGAGATCTGCGACGCCATCGCGCACGCAGCCCCCGATGCCGAGGTGGGCCTGGTGGCCATCCCGCCGTTCAGTTCAGGGCCCGAGCCATCGGTATCGCCGGAGTTAGCGGCGCTGCGGCGACAGTGCAACGCCGCCGCCGAGATCACTGCCCAGCTCCGCCACTTCCGGTGGTGGCAAGACCTAAGCACCGCCACTCCCAGGCGCCCAGCCCGCCCGTAAGCGGATCGGGGTGCGGCATCGCGTACGCCTGCGGGAAGCGACGGATCAACGACTGGCGCGTGAGCTGCGCATGGCCTTCCTCAGCGTTATCGGCGCCCCGGAGTCGTCCCGCCGCTTGCCGGAAACGAACTCGGCGTACTCCGGCGAGTCAATCCCGAATAAGGCTATGCGGCCACTTGCATCAGCATGGATACCCCAGCCGTAGCGCTTGCCGAGGTCAGAAGAGCGCAGACAGGCCTGGCTGCTTGAGTAGAACTCGACACGGGCCGCCGCCCGCTCGACTTCCGGAACCCCGTGGCGATCAGCGAACACACTGAAGATGACATCGCCGGACGTGAACTCATAGGGGTGCTCGGCGATCATCTGATAAGTGCGCGCCGCGACCGACAGCCTCTCCGGGTTGACCGGCGGCGGCGTCCCGCATGTGGTCGAGCTGTCGTCAGCGACGGCGATGAACGTGTCGACGTAGTCCACGCGCTCCACAGCCCAACCCTAGCGAGAGGTCACAACCCCGATGCGACTGCCGTTGACGTCGAAGAGTCGACGCAGTGCCCACCTAGATCTCGTAGGGATGTGAAGTCGCGGCCAAGGAACGCCGACCGGGCACGAGTCAGGCCCTCGCTGGCGGCTCGGGCGCTGTCCGTTCAGCGAAACGATCGTTACCTACGAGCTGCCCAGACGAAATGTGCCTTGGCGTGAGCCCTCGACTGAGCTGTCGCCGACCGGGACGGAGACGCCGAACCAGTAGGAGCGCACGAGCGCGTGCGAGCTGCTGTTGCTGATCTGATACCGCTCGTACACAGAGGTCTTGAAGCGGAGCCACCAGACGCCGGCGCCGACGCGTCGACCGTGCGTGATGGCGGCGATCTCGCAGCCAGGTTCACGAGGGAGGTGATGGGCCTCGTAGCAGAGCTGCCCGGTCACAGACCGGGCGCGGATACCGGCAGCGAACGCGTCAACGATCACCACGGGTCGGCCGTGGCTCTGCTGAGTGGAGAGGTAGATCGCGGTGACGCGCGGCCGACGAGCGGGAGCATGTGTGCAGAGCGGCGCGCATCGCGGCCAAGGGAGGACCATCGGCCCGGCGCCGGCGGACGCGAGGCCGCCGAGGAGCTGCGGCGCGGCGGCACTGATGGCGATCACGGCCAGGATCATCGATCCCGTGATGCGTGGATAGGGGACGCGCCGTGGATGAAGGGTCGAGTGTCTCATCGTGGGCGCACCGGTCCGCCGGGGACGATGTCGATCGCCTGCCAGCCTCGGTGGACGTGGCTGAGAAGGACTGTGAAGTAGCCCCAATTCCGTGGAGCGCCGACCTGCCGTGCTTCGACGGCGGCCGAAGCGCCGTCTTGCAGGACGTGGCGGATCCGGAACGAGGTGCTCTTCACATTGCTGTAGTACGCGCTGCAGCTGTGGCCGGTGTCCGGCCTGAACGCCTTGGCGAGCGCCGGCGCGAACAGCTGGCCGCAGACGCGGCCAGGATCGTTTAGCGAAGCTGCCGTCCATTGATCGACCCACTGCTGCGGCGTCAAAGGCAGGGGAGACGCCGCCGGCGCTCGACTCGCATACTGCTGGCCGGCGATGATCGCCACAGCGACGAGGGTGACCACAGCAATCAGCGCCCGCGGCCGGCGTTGTCTTGGCTGCCCAGGGCCGAGCTGTCGCTGCTCGCGCTGCAGCCCATCTTCCTGCGCGAACTCGGCTTGCCGTGTGGGAGTGCTCAGCGGAAGAGACGGCCGCCATCGGCTGTGAGCCCGGAGATCGCCCCGGTGTCGAGCGATCATCGCTTCCTCCGCGTGTGGTGCTTTGCCTTGTGGCGCCTAGCCGTGTGGCGATGGCGTCTCTGACCAGGAGGCGCTAGTGCCGCCGAGGTGCGCTTACCGAGCGTGACGATCACGCGCTTGGAGGTTCCTGGGACGTATGGGAACGCGGACTCCGAGAGCGTGCCGACGGAGAACCATGGGTGAAGCACGCCGTGACCGGCGTTGAACCTCCAGACGATCACGAAGCGTCCGTTGGGCTGGATCTCGGGCAGGCCCTCGAGGTGCCCAATGCGTCCGATCCCGACGTTCAGTCGTAGGAGGTTTGAGTGCGTCGGAACGTAGCCGCCGAGCACCCGCCCAGTGATGCGGAGCACGGAGCCCCAAGGCACGATCCGGGGCGTGATCTTAATCACCACTCGCGCCGGCACGATCAGCTTCACCAGCGCCGAGGTCACCGGCTCAGTAGTGCTGTCACCGGCGTATACCGCCTCGATCAGCCGCGACGGACCCGCCGGCACCTTCGCCGTCCACGTCCCATTGACCCCCGTGACCACGCCCGCCATCGGGGCGAACTGTCCGAGCCCGTTGTCCGGCGTGGAGAGGATCTGCACCTGGCGGCCGCTGAGCGCGGTGCCGTTCGCCAGCTCTAGGAAGCCGCTGACCGTTGTCGCCTTGCCGTGCCCCACCCGGCGCGTCGCCTTCTGGACCGTGTGCGGAAGCAACGCGACCCGCCTGACCTTGGTGATCTTGACCGGCTTGCCGTGGCGCTTGACGATCACAATCACCTTTCGGAGGACCGTTCGGGCGTGACAGCGCCGCACCCGGTGCTTCACGACCCGGGTGCGTCCCGGGACGCGAACCTTCCTGCCGTGTCGCTTTACGGTCCGCGGTTTGCCCTTCACGTGGACCTTGACTGTGACGCCGTGGCAGCGCAGCGCGTCCGCGATATGCGCGAACGAGATCGCCGCCGCCGTCGGCTGGCGGATCGAGAGGTTAAACGTCTCGGTCGGGGAGCTCGCCGGCTGGCCACCCGGATCGATCGCCGTGTTGGCGGCATGGCAGACGATGACATGCGGGCCAATCCCTGAAACCGGCACCCGCGCGCTTGCGCCTGGATAAAACCCGCTTGACCCGCCGTCCACCGAGCAGTAGATGCCCGCCACCCCGCTCGGACCCGCTGTGGCGCTCGCCGTCACGTATTGAGTGCCTCCAGCGGCGCTAGACGCGTCGGCGGGGCCGCTGAGGCTCTGGGCGACTGGCGAGTTGTCCAGGTGCAGGATCGTGGCTGGCGAGGACACGTTAGCGGGGCTGGCCGGGTCGCTGGCCGAAAGGGTGACCGGCAGGGCTCCGTTGGGGTACTGGGTGGTGTCAAGTGCCAGCGCCATCGTCTGCGGGGTCGGGCACTGTGTCCAGCTATGCCGGTTCGGCGCGCCATCGTAGGGGCCTTGGATCGAGTTGCCGTCGATGATCGCACGCATGCTGCAGATCCCGGCGTCTGCGCTGGCCTGAAACGACGCCGGCCAGCCAGCTCCGCGGATCCACCGCCCGCTCTGATACCAGACGTTGTTTGAGCCCAGCGCGACCACCCCTGGTGGCGTGCTGTCGGTCGCCACCAGATCGACGCCCCGGACGTCCAGGATCTGCAACGGTTGACCGCACGAGTTCTGCTGGCAGGTGACCCTCCAGCCGAAGTGATGGCTCGGACCGAGGTAGCGGCTGATCCCCGAGCCGTAGTCCGTGCCCCCGCAGCAGTTGTTCTCCCGCGAGATCGCCTGCGAGCCGCCGTCCCAGAAGAAGCTCGCTCCAAAGCCATCACCGCTGGTCGCGTCGACCAGCACCTGGTTGGCCGGCGTGAGCGCATGCACGATCGCGATCGCCGGCGGACTGGTCGTCACCCACAGCGCCGTCTCGCCCTGCCTTGGACGTCCGGCAGGAGCAATCTGGAACGAGCGCCCCTGTCCGCACTCGTTCGAGGTGCTGAAGCTTCCGTTGGAGGTCCCGTTCCACACCATCCCGGCGAGATCAGCGTCCGAGCCGCCGTCGCCATATCCCGAGCACGATGTCACCTCAATCGTTCCCGCCGACGCGGCCGGCACACTCGCGGCCAGCTGACAGAACCAGCTGCCAATGCCCGCCAAGGTTACGATGATTATCAGCCGCGTGATCTGTCGCCTTGCCATCATCTTCACCGCGGGGTCGCGCAGACCAACTCGAGGTCATAGGACAGCGCCGTGGCCTGACCTTGTGCGTTGTAGACCTGCACCGCGCTCTGTTCGCCGCGCCCACGCGAGTAACCCGTCCCTGCGACGACATACCCCGGAGCAGGACCGCTGCCAAGACCGATGCCGACACTGCCGATCGCCGAACAACTGCTGGTTGGCCGCGGATGCCAGTCGATGATGTAGTGCCCGGGGGCGATGTTGAAGTCGCGCTGCACCCGCACGCCGCCGCCCGACGCGGTGACTGGACCGTTCGCGGCGACGCTCACCCAGGCCCGGACATAGCCACCGATGTAGCGGCCGTTCAGGTTGACAGGATCGATTGAGTGATTGGCAAGGCTGACCGCCGCCACGCTCGTGCCCGTGACCGCGAAGAACAGCGCGATGTACGAGACGATGTTCTGGCGGATGTGCTGCAGTGGACGGGCTGTCATCGGTTCCTTCCGGGCTGGCTAGCAGCCTTTGACGCAGGAGCCGATCCCGCCAAACGGGTCCGATCTCGCGGCCCCGGCGGGCCGGCTGCGGCTTGTGGCTGGGGTTTGCGGCGTCGCTGACGGCTGGCTTGTGGTTCTGGCCGGCGCCGGCGACGACGGGTAGTTCGTCGTCTGAGGGGCTGTAGTGACAGGAGGCGAGGGTTCCGCCTGTGTCTGAGGGGCTGTCGTGGCGGCACGCGAAGACTGCGCGACCGGGCGGCTGGCCTCGGGTGACGTCTGGCGCTTATGTCGTGTGACGTTCGCATGTGGGCGGGCGCGCCGTCGCTGAGCGGTGTGCCGCAAACGTGCTGGGTGAGCAGTCGCGGCTGCGCGCCGCGCGACCGCCTGGAGCTGCGGCGCGACGGCGGCGATGGTGGCACGGAGCGCGTCGGCGAAGCTTCCGGGTCGGGCGGCGGCGAGCCTCGAGGATGACGTCGAAGAGCTGACGGGGCCATCGTGTCCGCCGACGCTGCTGAGCGTGATCAGGAGAGCGGCGATTCCGGCAAGGAGCACGGTCGCGGCCACTCGCCACGGGCGGGTGTTGCGCTTCGATCCTGCGTCCGGGTGGGGTGGCCGGGTGGCGAGCACACGTGGACGCGTGGCGCGACGGCGTGGCGCGGCGTCGGGGGACAGATCGGCGGTACCTTTGGGGCGGCGCTGCTGGATGGTGCTCGACGCGTCGGCATCGGTGTCCGGCGTCCCCTCCTTGACTCGCCGGATGAGTTCGTTGATCTTCTCGCCGTCGTTTCGGGTCTGGGCCGAGACCCCGGGTATACGCGAGTCGGAGTCCGCATTCTGTTCAGGTGCGTGCGGGTGTGGCTCGTCCCCAACGCCTGCGTGTGTCTCGGCCGGTGTTTCTTCGCTGTGTTGCCCGTCGTTGGTGATGAGTCCGCGGAGCAGGTCGCGGGCGGCTTCGGCAGATTGCGCGCCTGAGGGCGTTGCGCCGTTTGCTGGGGGTGGCGCCTGGCGTCCTTGCCGCCGCTGGCGGCGCGCCTTGAGTTCGTGCTCATCAGTAAACGACGACATCTCCGACCTACCGTGTAGGATAGCAGCGGTTGGGCATGGTTAATCTAATCAGATCGGCAAGGTGATGGCGGAAGGCGAGGATCGTCTGCTTAGCGTCGGTGAGGTTTCGCGGCTGTTGAGCGTGACCGCGCCCACTGTTCGCGGGTGGATCAAGGACGGCAAGCTGAAGGCGCACCGGGCGGGTGCACGGTTCTGGCGGATCCGCCAGAGCGAGGTGGACCGGATGCTCGCCGAGCAGGCCAGCAACCGACCGCCGACGCCGACCGGGGGTCCGCGACCGGCGGCCGCCGAGCAGGCGCGCGATCTGATTTCGTCGCTGATCACCAATCCCGAAGGCTCCCGCGATGCAGGTTGAGGTCGCATCGATCGTCGAGACGATGATGGCGGCTGGCCACAGCTGGGAGTCGGCCCTCGATGCACATGCGCTGGCGCCCCCGGACGCGGGCTTCGCGACGCGCCTGAGAACGCTGTCAAACGCTGCGGCTGAGCAAGCGGCCGCATTCGAACTGGCCGCCGAGGGTGGGCTGGGATGGCGAGCCCGAACGATCGACGGCGAGTTCTCGTTGGCACCGGAGCTCACACCCGGAATGACACGGCCGGGGCCGCCGGAGTTGTGGGAACGCTTTGACAGTGCGACCGCTGGGCTGGCTGGGGCGTTGTCAGGGTCGTCGCCCGTCGCCCTCGCCGCGGCGTTCACGGAGTTGTCTGAGGTGTCCGGTCTGCTTGCCGCCGAGCTGCAGCGCAAGTACCGTCCCGCTCAGACAGCGGGATAGTCGAATGGGCACCGTCGTCCGCCTGTACTTCGGTTGGCGGTTGTTTCGACTGCTACGTCCGGTTCTCGGTGCCGCGCTTGTCGCCGGAGCTTTAGTTGCGTTCCACAGCGGCCATGTGCCGCTGAAGGGTTCGGCCGCAAAGGCGCTGCAGGGCGGAGCCGCGGCGGCCGGGCGTAACCTGCCGCGTGCGCTCGAGCGAACGTTTCAGACCTCGCGGCGATAGACGGCCACCGGCGCCAGCCTCGGTGAGGCGAGGTGGGGGCGGCCGCGCGCGACCAGCAAACCGGGAGGCGATCATAGGTCGGAGCTGCCGGGATCGATTTCCATCGAGCTCGGGGCTTTGTCCGCGGCGTCGGCGACCGGTGGCAAGCTGTGCTCGGGGTGGACGAGCAACTCGCAAGCGTGGCGCGGCCCGGTGCCGACACGCTCGGGGGCGCGGTCCTCGAGGAGGACCGGGAGGATGCTCGTGCGTCGCGGGTCGGGCCCGAGCGTCGTGTAGATGACCGCCTCGCCTCGCCCCAGCTCAGCGAAGGTGTCCGATCCGATTCGGAACTCACGGACGCGCCGCGCCGAGCCGCGACCGGAGTGCTGTGACCCGTGACCGCTGGTCTGGTTGGTGGACTGCCACAGCGCTCTGGTGCCCATCAGCTTTGCAAGCCAATCGCGCGATTCGGGTGCCGTCTGGCGGTGTGCGACGACGCCCGAGAAGTTGTCGGTCAGGCTCGGCAGCAGGCCTGGCTGCCCGGACAGTGCCTCGGGGTCCGCGACCGACTGGGTTACGACGATCACTTGGCCGCCGTGGCTGCGGCCGCGCTGCAGGATCGCCACGGCACGGCTGGACGCCATCTTGATCACGGCGCCGAATTCGTCGAGCATCAGCGTCCACGGCGCCCCGGCCTGGGCGGCGGCGTCGTGCAGGTCCGCAAGCGCCAGGACGGTCATCGCGGCGGCCTCGTCGGGCATCACGTCGGCGTGCATCCGCCACATCACGACGGCCCTTGCCTTGAGCGCGTCGACAAGCCCCACCCCGACCGCCTCTCCGTCGGGCGTAATCCTTGGCGTCACGATCTCTCGATTGGCGAGCGCGAGCGCGACTTGCAGCCGAGCGGCGCCCCCCGAGAGGTCCTCGTTGCCCTTGCGCGAGGAAACGTAGCGGCCGTGCTCATCGACGCGACGAACCAGCTGCCGGTGCGCCTCCCCGAGCCGCCGGGCGATCAGTTGTAGCGCCGGGTAGTGCAGCGGATGGCAGGCGTCGATCAGAAACGGGATCGACGGCGGCCAACGGTCTGCCGCGTGCAGCACCCGGCAGACCGTGTCGAGGTGCAGGCGCAGCACGTCGTAGTAGTACGGCTCGGACTGCTTGATCGGCTCGACCGCGCGTGCGGCGACCTGTGCGGGCGTGCCCCACAGCGGCTGGTAGCGGTCGCTGCCGGGGTCTTGGGGGTCGATCAGCACGAACGGGACGCCCGCGGCGGCGGCCAGCCGGCTCATCTGCTCAACGTCCTCCTGGTCGCCCTTCTGGTCAAGGATCAGCAGCGCCGCCTTCTGGGTCAGCGTGCGCGCGGCCAGTACGCGGCGCATCGTCGTCGTCTTCCCGGAGCCGGTCGCGCCGCAGGCGAAGATGTGCTGCCCCTCCCCGAGCGGAAGCCGCAACGCTTCCCCGTCGGTGCCGTTCATCGGGACGTGCGCGACGTGCTCGGGCCACGGGCGCCGGTGCACGAGCTCGCCCTGGGAGCGCAAGTAGAGCCGCTCGCCAGGGCGTCGCGCCGGAGGTCGCTGCCATACCCAGCGGCGTCCCTGTTCGTGCGCCCGCAGCTCCTCACCGGCGCCGAGGTCCGCCAGGCGCCACCGCCTGCCGCAAAGCGCCGTCGAGAGTGCGAACGAGCACGCCGGGCCGGCGATCAGCACGACCGGCCACGCCCGAAGCGAGACCCCTACGGCCAGTGCGCCGGCGCAGAGCGCCGCCGGCGGATACGCGTTGCACGCCGACAGGGTGGAATAGCGGCGCATGATCCACGCGCACAGCGTCCCCAGAGCGCCGCAGATGAGGATCCCCGCGATGTCGATGATCACGCCGGCCGGGATCATCACGTCGCACCCGCCAGCCGCGTTCGGGCGCCCGCCTCATCGCTGGCCGCGAGCGCCAGTTCCTTGACCGTCCCGAGCAGTTCGACCCGGAGGCTGCGGTCTTCGAGACTCAGACCGGCCAGGCCGGCCTGACTGATGACGAGCTCGCGGATTACCTCGTCCCCGCAGACGTACACACACGCTCCGGAGCGGCCAGTCGCGATCCATCTCGCGTGCAGGCTGAGGATCGCTCGCAACCTCGCCTTGGACTTTCTCGCCAGCTCGACCTCGATCGCCGCCGGGCGCCGACTCGGCACGACGCCAACGAGATCGGGCCGGTGCACAGCCCGGCGCGGGGTTGAGACGCCGTTCAGCTCCCCGCGCCACGAATCGTCAACGAGCAGCTCGCGAGGCCCGAGCATCTCCCGCCCGCGCGCCGTCAACCACGCGGCCACCCACGCACACCCCGCCAGATGGGCCCACCAGGTCGGCGCCGGCTCAGGGGCCGGCGGGACCGGCACCACGGCCACATGGACCCCGAGCCTCGTCGCGAACAACAACGACCCGCCCCCGTGACGCATCGCGGCTCGTGCGACCCACCCGACGCGCGTCAGCCTCGCCGCATGTGACCGTGCGGTCCCCGGAACCCATCCCATCGCGCACCCCCAAGCATCAATCGGCGCCGGCCCCACCCGAGCAAGCCAGCGCAACCCCTCCACCGTCGCCGGACCCGGACCCAAGCGTCGACTCACGACCACACCTCCCCCGTCGCCGGCCACCCGATCATCGCCGGCCCTGGTCGTTGTTGTTGCTGTTGAAATTGATGTTCTGTTCATCTCATCTCCTTGCTTCTGCTACCTAAGCTGCTCCTTGACATGCCTTGGACAACTGGCCCCGCCCCCGCCATCACAAACAGACTCCAGTGAGTGATCCCGACTACCCGAATGACCTCGTGGAGGGCGGGTAGTCGGGATCACTCGCCCGGCCAATCCCCAGTGCTGGCGGCGGCGGGGCCGATCCAGGTGCCGCACACCGTGCGGCACTTTGTGCGGCACTTCCCGCAGCACCTAACGAGCACCGACAGGGCTGGGTGTTCCACGTAGAACATCCCCTCGGCGCGATGTCAGGGATGCGATCCGGCAGTATCACGGTGTGACCGCCTCGCCGCCGAGGATCTGCGTTAGGCGCTCCGCTGCGGACTGGTCGAGGATGACCTGGAAACCTTGCCGGTGAGGTACGGCGCGGGCATCGCAGCCGATGGCGTGCACGATCGCGTCCTGGAGGTTCGCCGCGGCCGCCCAGTGGTCCGGGTGGGGCTCTCGCCGCGGCGGCCTCGGCTTCGCCGAGCGAGCGATCTCGGCTTCCAGCACGCGCACCGACCAGCCGGCCGTGACGGCCCGGCGGGCGAGCTCCCGGCGGCGGTGATGGTCGGCCTCGACGAGCAGCGCCTTCCCGTGGCCCTTGCTGAGCGCGCCGGAGTCGATCAGCTCGATCACCTCGTCAGGGAGATCGAGCAGACGGACCGTGTTGGCGATGTCCGCCCGACTGCGCCCCAGCCGCTTCGCGAGCACGGCCCCGGTCATGCGGAGGTCCTCGAGCAGGACCGACAGGGTTCTGGCCTGCTCGATCGCCGTCAGATCCTCTCGGACGACGTTCTCGATCAACGCGAGCTCGAGCGACCCGGCCTCGTCGAGGGCGTCGTCGACTAGGGCCGGGATCGTCTTCTCGCCGGCGAGCTCGGCGGCGCGCCAGCGACGCTCACCAGCCACGAGCTCGTACCCGTGCTCAGCCGAACGAACGATGATCGGTTGCAGCACTCCGCGCTCGCGGATCGAGTCAGCCAGCGAGACCAGCGCGCCCTCCTCGAACCGCTTGCGCGGCTGCTCGGGGTTGGGGTGGATCGCCCCGAGCGGGATGTCGCGCAGCCGTGCGGCGTCGGCGCTCTCACCGCCGAGCGACGCGTCGTCCGCGCGTTCGTCGCCGGCGGCGAGAGGATCGTCAACCCGGAGGCCACGTCGACGGATCGCGCTCATTGTCTGGTCGTCCCGGACAGGAGCTCGACGACGTCGCGGTAGGCGAGCGACACGGAGCTATCCGGCGCCAGGCAGGCGACCGGGATGCGCGCCGCGGCCGCCTCGGCGACGAGCGCGGAGCGGAGACAAATCCGCCCGGCGGGCGTCAGCCCGGCCTCGGTCAGCTGATCCTCGACCGTCCGGCTGCTGACCCGCGTCGGGCTCCAGCGCGTGACGAGCGCGATCAGGGCGGGCGCTTCACCCCCGAGCCGCCGAGCGAGCTTGGCGATCGTGACGCGCAGCTCGAGGATCCCGTGGACCGCTCCCTCGTCCTCGGCGCTGACCGGGGCAAGCACCCGATCTGCGCAGACGAGGGCGTTGACGGTCAGCAGACCGAGGTTCGGGGGCGTGTCGATCACGACCTCGTCGTACTGATCGATCACGGTCTCCAGCGCGTCGCTGAGAAACCGCTCGCGACCAAGCTCGCCGACAAGGCTCATCTCGACGCCGGCCAGCCCACCCGCCGCCGGGATCACATCGACCCCGTGCACGGCCGGCACGATCGCGTCGGCCGCGCTCGCTCGCCCTGCCAGGACGTCGACGAGGTTCACCCCCAACGCGCGGGCCTGGAGGCCGAGCTGGCGGGTCAGCGCGAACTGTGGGTCGGTGTCGATGACGAGAACCCGTCGCCCCTGGCGTGCGAACAGCGCGCTGATGTTCGTTGCCGTCGTCGTCTTGCCGACGCCGCCCTTCTGGTTTTGTGCCGAGTTGCTGGTTATGCCGAGTCGGGTCCGTTGGTGGTGAGCTTGTCCCTGCTGGGTTGTGGTTTCGGGCTGTGGGCGACTCGGCATAACGTGCTGCCTGGATCAGAGGTGGTCGAGGAAGTCGAGGAGCTGGTCGGTGGGGCGGTATCGCCCAGGCCGGGTTCCGGGTGGGGCGGTGCGGTCGAGGGCTCGTTGTTTGAGCCGGAGGTCGCCGTGGAGGTAGCCGCGGGTGGTGTCTTCTTGTTCGTGTCCGAGCCAGAGCGCGATCACGGTGGTGCTGACGTCGGATTGCAGCAGCGTCATCGCGTTGGTGTGCCGCAGGACATGGGCGGTGACCCGCTTGGTCCTCAGCGATGGGCACGTGGTGGCGGCGGTCGCGGTGTGCTTGTTGATCAGCCATTCGACGGCGTCGCGGCTGAGCGGGCCGCCGCGGTTGGACGGGAACAGCGGGTCGTGGGGTTCGCCGCCGCGTTCTTTGAGCCAGCGGGTGAGCGCTTTGACGGTCTGGGAGGTGAGCGGTACGACTCGTTGTTTGCGTCGTTTGCCTTGGCAGAACAGGTGCGCGCCGGTATCGAGCCGCACGTCTTGGCGGGTCAGGCCGGTGAGTTCGGAGACGCGCAGGCCGGTCTGGATCGCGGTCAGCAGCGCGTGGTCTCGCCGGCCGGTCCAGGTGCCGGGGTCCGGAGCGGCGACCAGCGCGCGTGCTTCTTCGATGGTGAGGTAGTTGACCAGCGCCCGGTCGAATCGTTTGGTCGGGATCGCGAGCACCCGTTCGATCACCTCGGCGTGTTCGGGGTGGCGAAAGGCGGCGTACCGGTAGAGCGAGTGGATCGCCGCGAGCCGGACGTTGCGGGTCCGGGCGGTGTTGTGGCGTTCGTGCTCGAGGTGGGCCAGAAACGCAGTGATCAGTTCGGCATCGAGGTCGTCGATCTCGAGCTTGGATGGCTGCTTGCCGGTCTGTTGGCTGGCGAAGCGCAGCAGCAGCCGCATCGTGTCGCGGTACCCGGCGATCGTGTGCGGGCTCGCTTCGCGCTGGGTCATCAGGCGCTCGGTGAAGAACGCTTGAAGGGTTGGGGCGAGCAGGCTCATGTCAGCTCCTCCAGTGTTGTCTCCAAGCGGGTGGCGGCGAGCGCGAGCAGCTCCGGCGCGGCGGTCAGATACCAGAAACTGGAGGTCGGCTTGGCATGCCCCATATAGGTCGTCAGCCACAGCATCCGGGCCTGCACATCGACACCGGTGCGGTGCCAGTCCAGCAGCGTCCGGACAGCAAAACTATGTCTGAAGTCGTGCAGTCTTGCGGCGTTGGCGCCAGGCCGGGCGTTGATCCCGGCGGCTGTGCGAAGCGACCTGAATCCGGCCTGGATGGTGCTCTTGTCCGGCCGCGATGCGTGTGTGGACACGAAGAAGCTCGGGCCGGTCGCGGCCGGGCAGAGCTCGTCGCGCACGCACGCGTATGCGGTGAGGGCCGTGGTGCTGGTCGGGTGCAACGGCAGCTGCCGGGATTTGCCGAACTTGGTGTCGCGGATCGTGAGCACGCCGGTGTCGAGGTCGACGTCACCACGGTCCAGCGCGAGCGTTTCCCCGATCCGCATGCCGGTCACGGCAAGCAGCCCGATGATCGTGGTGAACGTCGCGGCCCGCAGCGGCGGGCGCATGCCGGCCGCGGCGTCCAGCAGCCGAGGGATCTCCTGCTCGGAGTACAGGTACGGGGTCGCATACTGCGTCTTCCCGCACAGCAGACCTTCGGGCGGGATCTCGGTCGCCGGGTCGATCGTTCGCAGATACCTGGCGAAACCGCGGACGATCGACAGTCGTGCCGTCTTCCAGCTGGCGTTCCCGCTGGTGCGGATCGCCCAGTCGACCGCGAGCGCTGTCGTGATCGTCCCGGCGCCGGCCTGCTCCAGGAACGACACGAAGTCGGGCAGGAGCCGCTGGTGCTCGACGAGTTTGAACCCGAGCGCCCGGCGGATCGTCAGATAGTCGCTGACCGCCTCATCAAGCCTGGTCATGACCGGCCTCCCGCAGGCCACGGGCGGGCGAGCTCTCTGAGCCGGCCCCAGTCGACCTTCGCGTACCCCATCGTCGTCACGTAATCGCGATGGCGAAGCAGCGACGCGATCTCCTCCAACGGCGCGCCGGCGCGCAGCGCCTCAGTCGCGACCGTGTGCCTGAGCCGGTGCACGCCAACTGGTCCGAGTCCGGCGCGCTCGCTCGCGCGCAGCACGATCCGGCCGACGATCCCGTACTCCTCGTTCAGCGGCACGAACGGGCGGATCGCCGTGACGAACACGTGCCGATCAGCGGTAGCGGGGCGCGCATGCGTGAGGTAGTCGACCAGCGCGTCGCCGACATCGACCGGGAGCGGAAGCCGCTCGTGGTAGTCGCGCTTGCCGCGGACGATCACCTCGCCCGCCCGCCAGTCGACATCCTCGAGCCGCAGCCGCGCGATCTCGCAGCCCCGCACCCCCAACCGGGTCAACAGCATCAGGATCGCGAAATCACGGAGACCCGCCGTCGTGGACCGGTCACAGCTGGCGACGATCAGCGGGGCGTGCTCGGCCGGCAGCGCCTTGGGCAACCGCACCAGGCTCCACGCCGGCAGACGCGGGACCGCGCCGGTGAGATCTTCGGCGACCAACCCCTCCACCAGCAGAAATCGCAACAGGCCACGCAGACTGGTGACCAGCCGCATCCCGGTCCACCGGCTGCAATCCCGGCACTGCCCGAGCAGGAACCCGGTGACATCGCTCGCGGTCAACGGCGCAACCGAGCCGGTGTCAGGATCGACTCGTCCGGCCAAGAACGAGCGCGCGACCCGCTCATACCAATACACCGACGTCCGGTTCGCGACCCCGCGCTCACGCACCACGTACTCGACGAACCGGGCGACCAGCAGATCGATCGCCGTCGGCGCCGGCACCACCACCGGCTCCACCACCCCCAGCCCGCGCAGATACGCCAACACGTCCCGCTCCGAGAACGGCGAGAACCACCTGCCCGAACCCTGCAGGTCAGCCCGCGCCTCGGCGAGCAGCTCCTCGAGCACGCCAGCGTCCAGATCCGCCAGGCCGAGCTCGAGCTGGGCCATCCAGCAGCTCAACTCCAGAATCAGCCGCACCCGTGCACGAACACGGCTCGGGCTATAGCCGCGCTCGCGCAGCTCGACCCACAACCCCGTCGCTACCGGGCCCAGCGGCCCGCGGACACGCAGCGCCAGATACGGACTCATGATCACCCTCCTTCGTCGAACACCAGAACGACCGAAGGAAAGACCGCGACGCCAGATCGCGTTATGCCGAGTCGTGCACAACCGCAAAGCGCAGCTCAGCAGGCACAACCCCATCACCAACGGACCCGACTCGGCATAACCAGAGACTCGGCACAAAACCACAAGGGAGGCGTCACGAAAACGACGTCGACGGCGAACCTCGGCGCGCTGTTCGCGGAGGCCGGTCGGCGGGTGCTGATCGTCGACTGCGACCCGCAGGCGAACCTGTCTGAGGCGTTCGGGTGGACCGAGGAGCTGCCGGGGGAGCGCCTCGAGGATCTCCTCGCGCACCCCGCCGCCGTCCACCGGTACAGCCCACCGGCGGCGCTGCAACCCGACGTTGCGCCCGATCTGGTGTGGCGGGAGCTGCTGCGGATCATCCCGTCCACAGACGCGCTCGCCGATGTGGCCGCGGACCTCCCCGCGCTCGTCGGCGCGGGCTATGAGAACCGGCTACGCGAGGTCCTCGACCCGCTCCGCGACCAGTTCGATCTGGTGCTGTTGGACACGCCGCCGGGGCGCGGGAACCTGTCAGGGCTGGCGGTGCTCGCTGCGGATGGGCTGCTGATCCCGGCGCTCGCTGCCGATCTCGACGTTCGCGGTGCTGGGAAGCTGTATGACCTCGTCGAGGGCGAGGTCCCGGGTCTGCGGATCCTTGGGGTGCTGATCGCAGCCAGCGAACGGCGTTGGCGGATCACCCGCGACGCCACACACCGGATGACGGCGGACGCCATGCGGATGCTGCCGGTCAGTGTGCCGCGCGCTGTGCGTGTCGCGTCCGCACCGCGGTATCGGGCGCCGACGGCGGTGCTCGAGCCGGACTCGATCGTCAGCCACGCCTACCGGCAGGTCGCTCGGTACCTCCTGTCGGAGCTCGATCGATGAGCTCCCCACAAGCGATGGGGCCAGTGCGGCGACGGCCGATCCCGGGCATGACTGCGGCCTCATCCGCTCCCCCGCCGCCTCAGCCGTCGAAAGAGATCGAGACCGCGGATACGCTCCCGGGGTCCTCACCGCCAGTGGCACCTCGGCCGGTTCGATCGACGCGCCGCGCGCGATCCTCGACACCGCCGGCAACGCCGAACGGCGCTGGCACCGAACGGAGTACGACCGGCGACAGCGGCGCTCGGGAGCGGTATCCGGCGGCGGATTACGCGAGCACTCGGCTGGTGAACTTCCGGATCCCCGTCGACCTGCACGATCGCTACCGGCAGCTCGTCCGCAACGCCGAAGAGGCGCGGCCGCGGCTGCGTCGCCCGAGCCTTACCGAGCTCGTGATCGCGCTGTTGGAGGAGGGTCCTCAGACCGCGGGTGAGGCTGCTGAGCTGATCCGCCGCAAGCGTGCGGCCGAGCACGAGGAGAGTTGAGCGATGATGTCAGCAGCGCACTCGAGAGCCATCATGATCGGCCTGACGGGAGCGTCGGCGATCGCCCCCTGGTGTGTAAGCAAGTGTGTAACGAAGTGTGTAACGCAATTACACACTTCGCGACCATCGCGCCCCCGCCAGCACTGGCTTTTCGGTTGCCGTCCGAGCCCGACTACCCGCCCCCCACGTAAGAACGGATTGGGGTGGG
>JAABUU010004342.1_pt1 | contig 16850 bp, 14 predicted proteins | sample 5559301 | NCBI WGS metagenome assembly JAABUU01 (sample SAMN10711884, study PRJNA513360) | rock metagenome | isolation source: Antarctica rocks | place: Antarctica: Victoria Land, Richard Nunatak white | reverse complement strand
GCTCGATCATGGCCCAGGGTCTTGAGCTCGGCTTGCACATCCCGTTGTGGCTGGGTTATGCCGCCTCGACCCTGATGGTCATCCCGTTGGTCATTTACGGGATGAGGGCGCTGGCCAAGCTGCAGGTATGGACGACGCCGCTGTGGCTGGTGCTGATGGTCGTGCCCTTCGTGTACCTGGTCGTCCGCCATCCGGACTCGGTGGGATCGTTTTTCGCCTACTCCGGCGCGGACGGGCAGGGCGTGAACTTCGGGTCGGTGATGCTGGCTGCCGGTGTCTCCTTGTCGCTGATCGCGCAGATCGCCGAGCAGATCGACTACCTCCGCTTCATGCCACCCAAGACCCCGGAGAACACGCGCCGGTGGTGGGCGGCGGTGCTGCTCGCCGGGCCGGGGTGGGTCCTTTTCGGGGCCATCAAGCAGGTTTTGGGACTGTTCCTGGCGGTGTACCTCATCGCCAACGTCGCCGGTGGTGCCACCATCGCCAACCAGCCGGTGCACCAGTTCCTGGAGACCTACACCAACATGGTGCCGCACTGGCTGGCCCTGACGCTGGCCGTGATCCTCGTCGTGATCAGTCAGATCAAGATCAACGTGACCAACGCGTACTCCGGGTCGCTGGCCTGGACGAACTCCTTTACCCGGGTGACCAAGCACTACCCGGGACGGCTGGTCTTCGTGGTGTTCAACCTGGCGATCGCGTTGGTGTTGATGGAAGCGAACATGTTCGACTTCCTCAACACGATCCTGGGTTTCTACGCCAACTGCGGCATGGCCTGGGTGGTCACGGTGGCCTCGGACATCGCCATCAACAAGTACCTGCTCAAGCTTTCCCCCAAGGTGCCCGAGTTCCGGCGCGGCATGCTCTACAACGTCAACCCGGTCGGGTTCGGCTCCATGCTGCTGGCGGCAGGCGTGTCCATCGCGGTGTTCTTCGGAGCCCTCGGTGACACCCTCAAGCCCTACTCACCGCTGGTGGCGATCCTGATCGCCCTCATCGCGCCGCCGATCCTTGCGGTGCTCACCAAAGGCCAGTACTACCTGCGGCGCACCGACGACGGCATCGACCTGCCGATGTTCGACGAGCACGGCAACCCCTCCGGGGACACGCTGCTGTGCCACGTCTCCGGGGTGGAGTTCGAGCGCCCGGACATGATCGCCTCCGCCCGACCGGGTCCCGACGGGCAGACGCAGTACATCAGCTCCCTCATGCTCAGCACGGACAAGACGGGGGAGCACGTCCTGCCCAGCCAGACCGTCGCCGCTTCATAGGGTGGGCCAAGGATGCCGCACCGAGGGTGCGGGCGTCCGGTCGTACTGACGAACTGCCTGACCCGGGACGGCATGGAGTTCATCGCGGACTTCATTGACGGCTACCGCCGGGGGGGGTGACGGGCACCGCCGACCGGCTCAACCGCCCGCACTACACACCGCACCGGATCCCGCCGGAGGTGCGCCAGCACGCCGTCCGGCAACGCGTGCGTCCCGTTCACCGACTGGACCCTTTGGGGCGACCGCGTCTACTACCCCTTCGGGCACGAGCGGCCCGGTGCCACGCGGGTGCTCAAGCCGACGCGGCGGCTGCGGTACGAGCCGGACACCCAGATCTTCACCGAGGGCGTCGTCGACTACAGCCCCGCCAGCGGCGAAACCAGGCAGCTGCACTACGAGCGGATCGGTCAGCAGACGGCATACCAACGGTGCGGCATGTACGGCGGCACACCGGGCGGCGACATTCACCAGGGCGGCTACGACGGCCCGGCCATGACCGGGGGCGAGACCTACGACGTGACGGACATGACCCAGCGCATCAGCCTGCGCGGGCTGGACGAGCACCTGTGCCGGGTGATGCACGAGGGCGAGACCGTGATCGGCGTCTACCAGACCATCGAACCGGTGGTGTTCGAGGCCTGCACCACCGGGCTACCCGGCTGGGACTTCCTCTGACGGAGGGGTGTACGCCACGACGGGGGCCAGCACGGCCGGGGCAGGTCGGCGGCGGTCGAGCTCACCGCACGAGGAGGACCTCCGGTGATGTTTCGTTCCCGCTCATCGCCGACGTGACCGGGGGTCAACGGTCAGCTCGTCGTTCCGTTGGCCGGCACCAAGGTCATGGGGGCAGATCCCACGTTTGGCGTGCGGGTCGACGCGCCCGCAGCCGACCTGGACCCCGACACCCGCCGACCCGGCACGACCGCCCCCATTGAACCCAGGGCGGGACTCCCGGTGCGTTGCCTGGCTACGGTGAGCCGCCGCTGGTGGGGGTGGCGGTTGGGAGCGCCGACCCGACTGGAAGTCCAGGGCGACGAGCTCAGCACGTCATACGAAGGCTGATGGCAGGTCAATTAACGGGAGGAGCGGGTGAGGCTCTCCATTTCCTCAGGAACTATCGCTCGGTTGCCGGTGCCGACTCTCACTCGGTTGCGACTTCCCACCCGTCTAAGGCTCTGATTGCGCGTCCCAGTGCGGCGACGCCGGCGTGGCAGTCGTGGACGTCGGCGTACTCGGCCGGTGAGTGTGAGATCCCGGTGGGGTTGCGGACGAAGAGCATCCCGCTGGCGATCCCCGCGGCGGCGAACGTGCCTGCGTCGTGGCCCGCGGCGGTCGCGAGCACGGGGGCCGGTACGCCCTCGCCGACCACCCCGACCAGGGTCTCGCGGAGCCCCTGGCTGAACACCGTGACCGGGCTGAGCGCCTCCTGCTCGGGTGCCACGCCTGCCGCGGCAGCGACGTCCGCGACGACCTCGTGCAGGTCGTCCAGCCGTCCCGCCCGGGCGTCGAGCCATGCCGTCACGGCCGAGGGGATCGCGTTGGCTCCGTTTGGCTCGACGACGATCTTGCCGACGGTGGCGACGGCCCCCGCGCGTTCGGCGGCTGTGCGCGCAGCGAGCACCGTGGTGGCCAACCGCAGGACTGGGTCGTCGCGGTCGTCCAGCCGGGTGGTGCCGGCGTGGTCGGCGCGGCCGGGTAGGTGCAGCCGCCACCGCCCGCGTGCCCACAGCCCCGACCCGACGCCCACCGCAGCTCCGGTGTGCACCAGGCGGCGGCCCTGTTCGACGTGCAGTTCGAGGAAGGTGCCGACTCGGGCGAGTGCGGTCGGGTCCGGTCCGACGCGGCAGGGGTCGTGGCCCGCCGCGGCCATGGCTTCGGCGAGCGTCGTCCCGTCGTCGTCGGTGGCGGCGAGCATGCGGGCGGGGTCCAGGTTCCCGGTGAGCAGCTGCGATCCGACGCACCCGGTCCCGAACCGGGCCCCCTCCTCGTCCAAGAGCACCGCGATCCCGAGGGGACGGCCCGGACGCCACCCTTGCTCACGGACTGTGTCGAGGGCAGCGAGCGCGCTGACGATCCCGAGCGGGCCGTCGAACGCGCCGCCGTCGGGCACCGAGTCGAGGTGGCTGCCGATCACGAGCCCCGGACGGCCCGCCGACACCGCCGCGTCCGGGTCGTCCCACCACGCCCAGAGGTTCCCTGCGCGGTCGGTGGTCACGTCGAGGCCGCGGGCGGAGCAGGCACCGGCGAACCACTCCCGCAGCTCGGCGTCGGCCCTTCCCCAGGCGGGGCGGTGGTACCCACCGGTCCGCGGGTCGCGCCCGATCGGTTGCAGCTCGGCCCAGAGCGCGTCGAAGGAGGCGCTCACCTGGGCGGTGGGGTGGTCGCGTCGTGCGCGCTGCGCTGCACGTGCTCGTCGGCCGCGGCCGCCGCCCTATCCGGGTCCCCCGAGGACAGCTCGCCTACGAGCCGCTCGTGCTGGGCAACCGCCGGCAGCGTGCGGTCGGGCACGGCGTAGCTGAGGTCGGCCGCGATCTCGGTGTAGTGGAGCACGTTGTTGCTCAGCACCCCGGCCAGCCGTGCGCCGAAGGCCAGCCGGTAGATCGCGGCGTGCACCTCGAGGTGGTGGTCGTTGAACTCGTCCGACGCCTTCCCGTGCTCGTTGATCGTGCGGTCCATCGCTGCGATGTCGGCGCGTACCTGCTCCCAGTCCGCCGCTGTCGCGCGGGTGCAGGACAGGCGGGCCGCGAGTCGGTCGAGCTCGCCGCGGATGAGGAAGACGTCGTCGATCTCGCCGGGTGTCATCACCGCGGCTTCGAGCCCGCCGCTGCGGCCGCGGATGACGACGCCGTCGCTCTCCAGGCGGCGTAGCGCCTCCCGCACCGGGGTCCGGCTCACGCCGAGCCGGTTGGCGACGTCAATTTCGACGAGCCGGGTGCCGGGTGGGATTTGCTGGGTGAGCAGCGCGCGGCGCAGCAGTCGGTAGACCTGGTCGTAGCCGTAGCTGCGGGCGGCGACCGGCGACCCGGCGAGACCGGCCAGTGCGTCTGCCACGCCGGGGTCAGCCACGTCCGCTGGGTCCTCGGACCAGGAACCGCCCATGGCCGGGGTGGCCCACGTAGCGGCGTGCGTCGGCGACGACCTGGCCGCGGGAGACGACGGTGCGCACCACTCCCGTCACCTTCCGTCCCTCGTACAGGCTGTAGTCGACGTTCATGTGGTGGGTTGTCGCGCTGATCGTGTGCTGTCCTGCCGGGTCGAAGAGTACGAGGTCTGCGTCGGACCCGACAGCGACCGTGCCTTTGCGGGGGTAGAGGCCGAACAGTCGTGCTGGTGCCGCGGAGAACACCTCGACCAACCGGCGCAGCGTCAGCTCCCCTGAGCGCACCCCGCTGTCGTGGAGGAGCTCGAGGCGGTGCTCGATCCCGGGCCCGCCGTTGGGGATCTTCGTGAAGTCGTCGACGCCGAGCGTCTTCTGCCCCTGCAGGCAGAACGGGCAGTGGTCGGTGGAGACCACGGAGATGTCGTCGGTGCGCAGCCCGCGCCACAGGTGGGTGTGGTTGCGGGCGTCGCGCAGCGGTGGGGTCAGCACGTACTTGGCGACGTCGAACCCGCCCCCGTGGTCGTAGCGGGCGCGGTCGAGGAGCAGGTAGTGCGGGCAGGTCTCGGCGTGCACGGCGAGACCGCGGTCCCGGGCGCGGGTCACCTCGTCGAGCGCCGGCTCGCAGGAGAGGTGCACCAGGTAGACGGGTGCGTCGGCCATCTCGGCGAGCCGGATGGCGCGGTGGGTGGCCTCCGCCTCGGCCAGCTCGGGTCGGGTCTCCCCGTGCCAGGCGGGTCCGGTGTGACCCGCGGCCAGGGCGCGGCGGGTGAGCACGTCGATGACGCCGCCGTTCTCAGCGTGCACGCAGGTGAGCGCACCCAGCTCACCGGTGCGCTCGAGCACCTGGAAGATTGTGGCGTCGTCGACCATCACCGTCCCCGGGTAGGCCATGAACAGCTTCACGCTGCTGACCCCGGCCTCGGTGAGCAGCCGCAGGTCGGGCAGTGTCTGGTCGCCGAGCCCGGTGACGATCACGTGGTAGCCGTAGTCGATCGCCGCTTGCCCGGCGGCCCGGGTCTGCGCCGCGTCGAGGGTTGCCGGCAGGCTCGTCCCGGCTGGCTGCTGGGTGAAGTTTATGACCGTGGTGGTGCCGCCGAGGGCCGCCGCCTCGGTGCCGGTCCGGACGTTGTCCGACGTCGTCGTGTCGCCGAAGGGGAAGTCCAGGTGTACGTGCGGGTCGACCCCGCCGGGCAGCAGGTAGCAGCCGGTGCCGTCGAGCACGGTGTCGGCGGCGACGTCGAGGTCGCGGCCGATGAGGGTGACGGTCTCCCCCTCGGCGTAGACGTCGGCGGTGTAGTCGTCCGCGGCGGTCACCACGCGCGCGCCGCGGACCAGCAGGCTCACGAGGTGCGGGCGCGGGGGGCCTCGAGCCCGGCCGCGGCCAGGTGCCTGCGCCAGCTGCCGACCTCGGTGATGTCGGTCAGGTGGGCGGCGGGCAGCGAGTCCGGGTCGAGCACCATCGCGTGGACGGTGCGGCCGTCGGACAGCTCGATCTCGCCGAGGACGAGCTCTCCGGGCTCCGAGGGCCCCAGCGAGGTGCGCCAGACCTCGTCGTCGATGTCGTACAACTCGCCCTCGATGCCTGCCCCGCCTTCGCGGACCGGCACGAGGCCGGGGAACTCGTCGCGTACGACGTAGAACCGGTACCGCGGTGCGGTGCGGACCTCACCCAACAGCGGGGCGCCGCCGAGGTAGTGGTGGTCGGGCTGGCCGGACATGGCCGTGCCGTTGAGGAACATGTGCATCGGGAACCCCCTGATGTCGAAGTGTGCGTGCGTGGTGGACGTGCCCAGGTCGTGGTCGCCGGGTCAGCCGACGGTCTCCCGCAGCCAGCCGGTCTCGTCGCCGGCGTAGCGGTTGATGCCGAGCGGGGTGGCGCAGCAGCGGCGGTGGATCTCCTCGAAGTAGGGCCGGAACACCTCGTTGGCCCGCTCCACCTCACCGTGGCGGGCCAGCACCTCGGGGGCGAGCTCCCGGATCTCGGTGAGCACGGCGCTTTCGTCGACCAGGGTGCAGGCACCGTCGTCGACGACCAGGACACCGTTGACCAGCACCTGCAAGATGGAGGCCCCGTTCTCGCAGTAGACGAGGTGGTTGCGGACGTCGTTGAGGGGGGTGAAGTTCACCGTCGTCATGTCGAGCAGGACGAGGTCGGCCTTGCGTCCCACCTCGACGGCGCCGACGTCGTCGGTGAGGCGGGCACTGCGGGCGCCGCCGCGGGTGGCGGCGTGCAGCACCTCCTCGGCTCCGACCCACTGCTCATGGTCGGGTGAGACGACCTTCTGCAGCAGCGCTGCTGCCTTCATGACATCGAACATGCGGGCACTGTCGTTGCTGCAGAGCCCGTCGCTGCCCAGGGCGAGGTTGGCCCCGGCGTCGAGGAGTGCGCGCACCGGTGCGATCCCGGCGCCGAGCTTCTGGTTGGAGATCGCGTTGTGCGCTACCGACGCACCGGCCGCACCGAGGAGGCCCACGTCTCGGTCGGTCAGCCAGATGCCGTGGGCGACGGTGAGCCGGTCGCTGATCACCCCGAGGTCCGCCATGCGCTGCACCAGGGTCTTTTTATACACCTCGTGACCCGTGACCGCCTGGGTCTTGGTTTCGAGCACGTGGACGTGGAGCGTGGTGTCGAACTCCGCGCTCAGGGCATCCGCCGCCACCAGGAGATCGTCGGAGCAGCGTTGCGGGCCGGACGGGGCGATGACGTACCGGGCGGTGCCGCCGCGACCGTCGAACCGGCGCAGCGCGTCCCGGCTGAACTCCAGGTAGTCGGCGCCTGAGCGGGGCGGGGTCGCGTGCACCTGCTCCAGGACTGACGCCGGGAGCACCTCGTTGGCGAACGGGATGGTGTCGGTGAAGAACTTGTCCACGATGTTGCCGGAAACGTTGGCGCGGATACCCACGGCGGCGTAGCCGTCGAACACGGCGGCGAGCTGTGCCATGGACTGACCCGGCGACTCGATGACGTCGTCGAGCAGGCAGGTCACCCCGCCGCGCAGCGACTCGATCCCGACGAGCTGGGTGCGCAGCTCGACCAGCCGCTCGCTGAGCGGGGTCAGGCCGAGGATGGGGTAGGAGAGCAGCATCCAGAGCTCGAGGGGCAGGTTGTCGTAGCGGCCGCGGAACATCGCCTCCCAGGAGTGGACGTGGGCGTTCACCAGGCCGGGCATGAGCAGCCGGTCGCGGCCCTCGATGACGGTGGCACCGGCAGGGACCGGGAGGCCCGGGCCCACCGCGGCGATGCGGTCACCGCTGACATGGACATCGGCGCGGAAGGGGGCCGAGCCGTGCTCGTCGTCCATCGCGACGACGAGCACGTCGTGGAAGAAGGTGTCGGTCATGCCGGCTCCAGGTGGGTGTCACGGGGGCCGCCGAACAGGTCCGTGCGGCGGTGGTGGAAGTAGCGCAGCTGCGTACGGGTGGTGCGCACCTGGGCGGGGTCGATTTCGGCCAGGACCGTGCCGGGCCCGGCCTCGCGGGGGCGGTGCCCGAGGATTGCGCCGTCGGCGGCGAGCACCGCGGAACCCCCCTCGTTCTCGACTACCTGCCCGGCGACGTGCTCGGGGCCGACCTTGCTGGCCGCGACGGCGGCGACGCCGTTCTCGCGGGCGTGGGTGCGGAGCTCGCCGAGGACGAACTCCGCGTCGTCCCCGCCACTACCGGCGATGGGGACCAGCGCGACGTCGGCCCCAAGTGCCCGCAGCTCGCGCCAGCACTCGGGGAAGCGCCGGTCGTAGCAGACGAGGACACCGACCCGGATCCCACCGAGGTCGTGCACACCGAGCCCGTCACCGGGGGTGAAGTGCACGGACTCGTCGAATCCCGGTGCGGGCGTGTCACCCACGGGAAGGTGGAGCTTGCGGACAGTCGGCCGGTTCGTCCCGCGGGCGTCGACAGCAGGGACCAGCCTGCCGTCGGCGCCGAGGACGACCACGCTGTTGTGGCGGGTACCGGCGGCGGCGTCGCGCTCGTGCATCGGCAGCACCACCACCACTCCCAGCTCGGCGGCGACCGCGCTGAAGCGTTCGGTCAGCGGTCCGGGTACCGGTTCGGCCGTCGCCTCCCCGGTGCCCGCCGGAGCGGCACCGAAGTAGGGCACCGTCGCCAGCTCCGGCAGCAGCACCAGCTCGGCGCCGGCGGCCGCCGCGGCGCGCACGGCGTCCTCCGCGACGGTCTCGTCGCGCGCGGGGTCCCCGGTGCACCCGGGTAGCTGGGCCGCCGCGACCCTCACACCTCCTCCTGCTCGCGGAAGGCGCGGTCGACCTCGTCGCGCAGCAGCTCGATCAGCTCGTCCCGCAGCGTGTTGAACGCCGGTCCCCGTTGGTCCCGTGGGCGCGGGAGGTCCACCGGCACCACAGCCTTGATGCGACCCGGGCGTGCGGTGAACACCACGATCCGGTCGGCCAGCGCCACGGCCTCCTCGATCTGGTGGGTGACGAAGACGACCGATGCGCCGCTCTGCTGGTAGGCGGAGAGGAGGTGGTCCTGCAGCTTGGAACGGGTCTGTACGTCGAGGGCTGCGAACGGCTCGTCCATGAGCAGCACCCGCGGGTCCATCGCCAGCGCCCGGGCGATGGCCACCCGCTGGCGCATGCCGCCGGAGAGCTCGCTCGGCCGCTTGTCGATCGCCGCGCCAAGTCCCACTGTGCGGAGCAGGCGGCCGGCGACCTCGCGGCGTTCCCGCTTTCCCACCCCCCGCAGGCGCAGCCCGAAGGTCACGTTGTCGGCGACGTCGAGCCACGGGAACAGGGACGACTCCTGGAAGATGAGGCAGCGGTCCGGGCCTGGGTCGGTGACGACCTCGCCGTGGCTGCGCAGCTCGCCCGACGTGGTGGTCTGCAGCCCGGCGACCAGGTGGAGCAGGGTGGACTTGCCGCACCCGCTGGGGCCCAGGAAGACCACCAGCTCACCGGGGGCGATGTCCATGTCGACGTCCGCGAGGGCCTCCACGGCCCGGTCGGTGCCGGCGTTCCACGTCTTGCCCACCCCCCGCGCGCTGACGGCCGGGACTACGTCGGACCGGCGGACCGCGGTCGTGTGGTCGGTGACGCTCATCGGCCCGCTCCTGCCTGGTTGGCGGTCTGCCACCACAGCAGCCGCGTCTGAATGGTCCGGAGCCCGAGGTCGAGCAGGTACCCGGTGATCCCGATGATCGTCATGGTGAAGAACACCAGGCTCGAGTTGAAGGTGTTGCGCGCCAGCAGCACCACCTGTCCCAGACCCGAACCCACCCCGACGGCCTCGGCGATGAGCACCACGGCCCACGCGGCGAAGAGGTTGAGCCGCAGCACCACGAACAGCCCGGGCAGGATCGCAGGGAGCACGACCCGGGTGAGGACCTGCCGGCGACTTGCGCCGAGGGTCCGCCCGACGTCGGTCCAGGTGGAGCTGACGTCGTTAATCTGCGCGACCGTGGCGATGGTCATGATGAAGAAGATGCCGATGAAGACCAGGAAGATCGCCGGTCCGTCGCCGATGCCGAACAGGAAGATGGCCACAGGCAGCCACGCGACCGAGGAAATGGGGGCCAGCAGGGTCATGGTGGGTAGCACCAGGCGGCCGACCAGACGCACCTGGGTGGCGAGGACGCCGACGACGAGGCTGGCCGCGAACCCCAGCGCCAAACCGGTGAGCACCCGTAAAGCGGTGGCCAGGATGGTCTTCCCCACTGCGACGGCGGGCGGAGCCGCCTGCCGACCGATGGTGCTCGTGTCGAAGAACTTGCCCTGGGCGGCGAAGTTCCGCAGGAACACGTGCGGTGGGGGCAGCAGCAGCGGGTCAGCCCAGCCCGCGGCCCAGGCCAGCTCCCAGAGCCCGGCGAACAGTGCCACCGAGGCGACGAACCACCCCAGTCCGGTGGCCCAGCGGGCCCCGGCGCGGCGGGCCCCGGCGCGGCGAGCCCCGGGGCGGCGAGCCCGGGGGGTGCCGGGGACGGCGGTGGACAGGACGGTTCCGGCGGCAGTGGGGACAGCGGCCGGGGCGGGGGCTTTCACGCGTACTTCAGTTTCAGCGAGCCGTACAGGTCAGGGTTCTCGGCGATGACCTGGGCGAGCAGGTCGTAGTTGAACACGCTTCGGTCCGGCAACTTCTTCACGTAGCCGAGATCCTTCAACGCTTGCCCTCCTCGCAGGATGAAGTCGGTCCTCGCGCGCTGGTCGACGACGTTCGGCTGCTTCGTCGAGGCGTCCAGGACGTCCGCGTAGTCGGCCTTGTAGTACGTCCCGGTGGTGAGCTTCACCGCGGCGGGCCGGTCCTGCTCGGCCTGCTGCTGCGCGACCATGAGGCCCTTGATCAGGCTCTTCACGACCTCCGGCTTCTGCTGCAACAACGGGGTCCGGACTGCGAGCACACAGTCCGTGTAGCCGGGGCCGTACAGGTCGACACCGTTCGTGAGCGCCACGGCGCCGGGCGTCGCCTTCACCGCCTGGGTCGCGTAGGGCTCGATGTGGCACATGGAGTCGATTGAGCCGCTGATGAACGCCTGCGCCAGCTCGGGCGAGGTCCCGAAATACTTGACCTGCACGTCGGAGAACGAGAGCCCGGCCTTCTTCAGGTAGTCGTAGGGAAGGATCTCGAGGGTGTCGGCCTGGAAGGTGCCCAGCGTCTTCCCCCGCAGGTCTGCCGCCGAGGTGATGCCCTTCTGCGCCACGACGACGCACCCCTCGACCCCGCCACCCGCAACGATCGTGACCGGCGCTCCGGCGTCGTAGAGCGTCAAGAAGTTGGTGTAGGGGATGAGCGAGGCCTCTACCTGGCCCGCCCCGAACAGCGTGGCGATGTCGGCGTTGGTCGGGGTGACGACGAAGTCGATGGCGACGTTGTCGGCCTGGGTGAGGGCTCGCTCCTTGGTCAGGAAGATCCCCAGGTTGCACAGGCCGGTGCCGTGAGTGGCCTTGATCGAGGTCACGCCGTTGACAGTGGTGCCCGCACCGGAGGGTGCGGCGCACGCAGCAAGCCAGCCGGGGACGGTGACGGCGGCCGCCGCGGTGGCGGCCCCACGCAGGAACGTGCGTCGTCCCATGCGAGACGGCGCGCCGGGCGTCGGGTTGATCAGGGAGGTGCTCATGCGGTCTGTCCTTCACGGGTCGGGGTGTAGGTGGCGGTCAGCTCGGCGGTGAGCAGAGTGAGGTCGAAGGCGTGGTCGGGGACGGGCGCGCCAGCGGGGACGAGCCCCAGGGACTGCAGCGACGGCCACCGCTCGAGGACGGTGGGAACCAGGGGCCTGATGTCGACGCACGGCGGTTGGCGCGCCGCTGCCCGGGTGAGCTCGTCGAGGCCGTAGCCGGGGAACTGCGCGGTGGCCCAGCCGACAGCCCGACGCAGGTCCTGCGCGATCAGCTCCTCCGCGCGCAGCACGGCCCGGATCGCGGCTGCGACCACAGCCGGCCGTTCGGCCACCATGCGGGCCGAGGCCACTAGGACGGTGTCCGGGAACGGGTCACCCCACAGCTCGGTGCCGTCGGACAGCAGCACTGCTCCCCCAGCGCGCAGCCGGCCGGCGTGCGGCTCGGCGAGCGTGATCCCCGCGAGGTCGCCCCGGGTGAACGCGGCCATGGCGTCGGCGATGTCGTCGCAGTAGCGCAGCTCGACGTCCGTGAAGCCCAGCCCCACCGCCGCGAGGACGTCGTGCAGCAGCACCTCCAGGGGGTCACCACGAAAGGTCCCGACGGGGCGACCGACCAGATCGGCGACGTCGGCCGTGCCGGGCTGGGCGAGCACGGTGACGCCCATGAGCCCGCTACCGGCGACGAGCACGGGTGGGTTGGTCCGTCCGGCGTCGATCAACGGTTGGACGAACGCTGCGGTACCGAGATCGGCCACCCCCGTTGCGAGCGCGTTAGCGGTGGCGGACATGGTGTGGAAGGGCGGGGCGTGGACCTCGAGTCCCTCGTCCGCGAACAACCCCGCCGCCTCGGCCACGAACAGCGGCAGGTTGGACAGCGAGCAGCCGTGGGTCAGGGTCAGGCTCTCAGTGCTCACGCAACCACCACTTCCGGGTCACAGACGTGCGTCGCGGGCTCTATCGCCAGTCCGGTCGTGACCGGGACCGCGGGACCGCGGTGGGGCTCACGGCGCCAACCAGGGTCGAGGTGGGCCCGCACGGGTTCCTCGAGGACGACCAGGGTCCGCAGCTCGGGGACGTGCCCGGGCGACGTCGCTGCCAAGCTGGCGGCGAGGTCGCCGAGCGAGACCAGGAGCGGCCCTGTGTTGCCGTCGCCGGACAGGTCGGCCAGCCGGTCGACACGCACGTCGATGCCGGTGAGGGCGACGGTCCCGCCAAGCAGCTGCGGCCAACGCAGGTCGCCCACGGCCACACCCGGACCAACCGCCGCAACGGCGTCACGCTGGCAGCGAGGCACGGCCGCGTCCGCCGGGTCGAGGGCGACCAGCTGAAGTGAGTGGCCGTGCGGCTCGCCACACCCGCAACCGGCGGAGGCGGTATTGACGAGGAGTCGAACCGCGCGAGGCGGGCCGGCAGCGCGAACCAGCGCTGCCATCGCCGCATCGCTCACGAGACCTAATTGCGACACGGCCACACAGGATCTGAGCTCCATTGTGCACTGCATACAATAAGTCTGCTGGCCGAGTGTGTCGGTCTTGTGACCTTCGCGGCGCAGTCCGGTAAACAACATCCGCCACACCTCGCGGCGGTGCCGCGGGTGCCCGCGTGGCGAACCCTTGTGGCGCGGGCAGCGCTCAATCCTCGATCTCCACCTGGGGCCTCCGTGTCCGTGCTCTTGGTGGGCAGATACCAGCGAAGGTCTCAACACCGAGCGTTGGTGGAGGACCCGGACCGTGAGTCACCGCATGGGACCGAAGTCAATGTCGGCGCCGACCTCGAGGCCGAGGCCGCCGGTGTAGGACTCCAGGGCCTGGTCCTAGTCGAGGGCGAAGATGGACGAGAGGTTGTTGGACGTGAGCATGAGGGCACTCCTGGGTTGATGCGGCCGGTGACGATCTTGACGGTAGGGCCGCTGCGTCCCGGACGCGTTATCCGAAGCTGCACGATCGGGCGGGGTCCCCGATTTTTCGTCTCGTGCCCGCTGGCGGCGACTTCGTCGTCCAAGCCGACACCGACCTGCTCGCCGGGGGTGATGGGTGCAGTATTCCTTCTCCGGATGAAGCGCTCGGTCGCGAGACTGAAACGGCATGCCGACCGTGCCCGGCTACCCGCCGCTCGGACCTGAGGGGGCCGAGGTGCGGCCCCGGCGTACCTCTGTGGGGGTCCCGAACCCGGCCGTGGTGCCGTCGGTCACCTCCACCTGCTCCTCCCACGGGACGCGGTACTTCCCGGCCACCAGGTCCTGCATGAACGTGTACGGACAGTCCGTCGCGCCGCCCTCGACGGCGACGTAGCCGCGGTGCCCGAGCTGGTAGATGTTGTTCTCGACCCCCCAGGTGCGGCGGGCGTCGTCCGCGCGGGACGGCACCACCTCGGCGGTGACGACGCGGTCCGGTGTGCCGTCGCCGTGGACGATGACGGTGCCGTCGACGTCGCACACCATGGCCTCGCCCTGGGACCGCTGGCCCGTCGCGTCGGCGCCGGCCAGGCAGACTGAGGCGGTGTAGGCGAGGTTGTGGAAGGCGTTGGTCTGGTTGGTGATCTGCCACGAGTGCTGGATCGGGTAGGTGTAGCCCGCGGTCCGCAGGATGACGTTCGCGCCCCGGTAGGCCGCCTCCCGGGCGGACTCGGGCAGCATCCCGTCGTGGCAGATGATGAGCGAGAGCCGCGACCCCTTGGGGCCGTCGCACACCGGTACCCCGAGGTCACCGGGCTGCCACGGCTCCAGCGGTACCCACGGGTGCAGCTTGCGGTAGTACAGGACCACCTCGCCGCCGTCGTCGACGATGATGCCGCTGTTGAACGGGGCGCCGTCGGGGTTGCGCTCCATCAGCGAGAAGCAGCCCCATACGCCAGAGTCCGCGCATGCCCGGCGCAGCAGCGTCACCTCCGGGCCGTCGAGATCGCAGAGCAGCGTGTCGTCCAGCCAGGTGCCCGGGTCGAGTCCGTTGAGGCTGTACTCCGGGAACACCACCAGGTCCAGCGTCGGCATGCCCGCCTTGGCGCCGCGCAGCACCTCCGCCAACCGCTCGGCGTTGCGGACGGTGTCGCCCGGCGCGGTGCTGATCGGCACCTGCGACTGGACCAGACCCAGGACGAGGCCGCCCGGTGACGGGTTCAGCCCGCCGAACCCGGTCACGCGGCCACCCCCGTCGGCCACGCGCCGGCCCAGGGTGCGGCCTCCTCGAACGCCGCCGACGCACGCAGCACCGTCGCGTCGGCAAGGTGGCGGCCCACGATCTGGACACCCACGGGCAGCCCCGCCGCGGTGAACCCTGCGGGCAGACTCGCCGCCGGCTGGCCGGTCATGTTGATCGGCGAGGTGAAGCCCAGCCAGGCGGTGTCGGGGACGGTGCGGCCGTCGACCAGCTCGGGGCCCTGGATTCCGACGGGAAACGGGGGGACAGTCAGGGTGGGGCTGAGCAGCAGGTCGTAGTTGGCCATGAACCGCCACATGCGGTTGACGAGACGTTGGCGCGCGATCCGGGCGTCGGTGAGCTGCTGGGCCGTCCACGGTCGGTCGAGCATCTCGACCAGGTGGGGAGACATCTGCTCTCCGAACTCGGCCACCATTGCTCGCATCCCGGTGAGGTCGGTGTCCCCGACCACGAGACCCCAAAACGCGTCGAACGGGTCGTCCCACCCGGGGTCAACATGCTCGACGACGGCGCCGAGGTCGGTGAACACGTTGGCCGCACGCGTCGCGATCGCGCGTACCTCGGGGTCGATGGCCAGGTATCCCCAGTCGGCACTGAACGCGACGCGGAGCCCGGCGACACCGCCCCGGGTCGCTGTGAGCCAATCGACGTCCCCCGCCGGCAGGGAGTGCCGGTCGCGGGGGTCAGGTCCGGCGAGGACGGACATGAGCAACGCGGCGTCGTCGACGGTGCGGGTCATCGGCCCGATGTGCTCGAGGCTCTCCCAGCTGGAGATGCCTGGGTAACGGTCGTCGCGGCATCCCGGGTAAGCCGGAACGCGTCCCATCGACGCCTTGAACCCGTAGATCCCGCAGTGCGCGGCGGGAATCCGGATCGAGCCGCCACCGTCGCTGCCGAGCGCGAGCGGACTCATCCCCGCGGCGACTGCCACGCCTGAGCCGGCACTGGAGCCACCCGAGGTCAGCTCGGGGTTCCAGGGGTTGCGCGCGGTGGGGGACACCGGGTTGTGCCCCACGCCGGAGTAGCCGAACTCAGGCACCGTCGTCTTGCCCAGTGAGATCGACCCCGCATCGCGCACTCGCTCGACAACGACGTCATCCTCGTCGGGCACGAAGTCGCGATACGCGGGAGACCCGCACCGGGTGGGGATCCCGGCGGTGGCGATGAGGTCCTTCACGGCGATCGGGACCCCGCCCAGCGGTCCGAGATCCTCCCCGCGGGCCAGCGCGTCGGCCTGTTCTTGGGCCCGGGCGCGGGCACGGTCGGCGGTGAGCTCGCAGAACGCGTGCAGGGTGGGGTCGAGCTCGTCGACCCGAGCCAGGGCCGCGTCGACGACCTCTACCGGGGAGACCGTGCGCTCCCGGACCAGTCGGGCGAGCTCGGTGGCGGGCAGCGAGGTCAGGGTGTCGAGCCCGCTGCTCACGCCGGCACCGCCGCGGCCGGCTCGGACGTGTCGGCCCGCCGGGTGACCCGGTCGATCACCGCGTAGGCCAGCCCGCCGACGAGCAGCCCGACGACGGCCTCGCTGAGCTGCGGCGCCCAGAGGTGGACGGCGAACGCGGCCAGCGAGCCGATCGCCCACGCCGCGAACGGGGCGGCGCGCCAAGCGGTCACTGCACGGGCGGCGCGCGGGCGCAGCTGGTCGAGGATGAGCACGGCGCCGATGGGCGGGACGAAGATGCCGAGCAGGTTGAGCCACGCGGCGAAGTGGCTCCACACGCCGGCCAGCGCGGCGACGAGGCCCAGGGTCCCGAGGACGAGGGTGAGCACCCGCATGCGGCTCCCGGTCAGCTGGCTCCACCCGACCGCACCGTTGTAGAGGCAGTGGGTGCAGACCGAGCCGAGGTTGACGAAGACGAAGACCACGGCGATGGAGGTGAGCAGCGCGCCGTGCGAGGTGAGGATGGGGAGAAAGTCGCCCCCGTTCTCGCTGGGGGACGCCGCGGCACCGGCCGCGACGACGATGCCGCCGACGAGCAGGGAGACGAAGTTGGCGATGGGGAAGGCGGAGAACGCGGCGATCACGGCCTCCCGGCCGGTGCGCGACCAGCGGGTGAAGTCCGCTGTCATCGTGCCGGAGTCGGCGAAGCCGGCTATGACGATGGTGACGGCGGCGCCGATGCTCAGCACAGCGGCGCCCTGTCCGCCCCCGGTGTAGGAGGTGACGCCGCCGAGGCCGCCGCCCCGGGCGGCGAACCACAGCGCGATCAGGGCGAGGAGCACAAACAGGGGTGCGGCGATGATGCCGATGACGGTGA
>JAABUU010004340.1_pt1 | contig 16861 bp, 15 predicted proteins | sample 5559301 | NCBI WGS metagenome assembly JAABUU01 (sample SAMN10711884, study PRJNA513360) | rock metagenome | isolation source: Antarctica rocks | place: Antarctica: Victoria Land, Richard Nunatak white | reverse complement strand
CTTGCAAGCAAGCGATGCTAGTTGGGTGTATAACCACACAGGATGGGAGACAGCAATCGTGATTTATTAGAAGAGGGAGCAAGCTCACTCTCGCCTGGGTCTGGGGGTAATGTAGTAACGGACCTGGAACGTACGATAAGAGCTATATACGTTCTGAAAGAAGGGCACAAAGAACGAATACACGTAAAAATTGCTTGCTAAAGCATTCTTAACTGAGGAGAATACCTTTTTCCCTCTTTCCTAGAATGGCTTCGGGAGCAGTTCTATCGCTTAACGTACGTTCCAGGTCCGTTACTACATTACCCCCGGGACTGTGACCGATTGCAAGCGAGACGCACCGTGGTGGATTCTTTGAGCCAGTGGGCCGAGAAGAGAGGAACCCATCTCGACGCGGATCAACGTCGCGTCGTAGGAAGAGTGTGCTTCTTTTTTGAGCGTGTCGGTGCAGGCGGTGAATGAGAGGGATGCATCAAATATGTTGTGAGCAATCTATATAGATCGCTCTTACCAGATACACAATATCATTTCATATCATTTCATAATTAAAATGATATGAAATGATATCGCTTGGACGATTTCATTCCCTGCATGAAGGGGTGTTCTTCTCACCTCCTTCATCCTCTTTTTGCAACCACTCCGACCTTGTTTTGATGAAAGATCATTGATCGTCCCCTTTTCCATTACCTCCTTTTGAGGTAGGACTAGGATGACTGTAAAAATCTATCACAACGCACTTTTGTTCTAAAAATTGCCTGAAAACTACGTGAAATGAGGGTACAGAAGTAGTCCTAGCCTTCTTTTCACACACTTCTTTGCCTCCTTTTCTTCCAGTGTGAAAGTATCTCACTTGGCCTGAAAAGCGATTTTACAATGCTCTGAGCTATTTTTGCACGTATCCTAGTTCTACCTCGACATGCCAGTTCTGGACACTAGAAAGAGAACTAGAGAGTGTTGGGTAGGACACCTCGCCACATGATGCTTGAAAGGGGTGTACACTCGAATGAGGCAAAAAACGTCACTCTGGAAGATGAAGTCGTCGATATGAGGGTAGGTTCTGACCGCTTTTGATGGTACCATGTTGAGAAAAGAAGCAGAAAGGCAAAGGGGCAAAAACTTGACCTCTTGACCGTAAGGAGAGCAGAGATGGCTAATCAACTTCGGGTGACGCTCGAAATCGGACCGAAAGGCAAGAAGGTGGCGGCAGTGGCACCGGATTGGCCCGGTCTAGAGCGTGGTGCGAAGACTGGGGAGGCCGTGATTGAAAGGTTGCAATCCTATCTTCCACGCTATGCCCAGGTGGCGAAGCTGGCTGGGATGGATGGAGAGTTTGCAGCTATCACCACGGTTGACATGGTCGAGTACTATCCGGGTACGGGCTCAACCGACTTCTGGGGCATCTCGTTCGCGTTCTCAAGCATCGATAGGCAAGACCTATCGAGCGGAGAATTGGAACGTGAACTGACCCTGATGCAGGCGTGCTGGGCGTTTTTTGACGACGTGCGTTTGCGCGTGTCGGCAGAGATGCAGAAGGGGCCGCGCGGGGGCGGACGGGATCGGGATCACATCGTCCAGCATACGTTGGGCACGGAGCAGGACTGGGCTGCGAAGCTCGGGTTGCGCACTCCTGACGGTGCGAAGCTGACCGACGAGGGCCTGAGAGCGCACCGCGACGCCTATCGCAATGCCATTCGGTCGTTCCATTCTGAGGGCAAAATGGCCCGAACCTGGCCGCTCCGGTATCTGATTCGGCACACCGCGTTTCACACGCTGGATCACGCATGGGAAATGGAAGACAAAGACCTGACCGTCGGAGTCAGGTAGGGTGTACATCCCAGGATTCGAGTTTCGAGAAACCAGTACAGTTATGGGGTCCGAGTATGAATGGTACGGGAAACCACGCTCAGCAAATGTGTTGGCTCTTAACATCTCTATTTCCACAAAGCATATGGCTTACCAGTGTGATCCTGACGAAAAGGTACCTGGACTTTGCCCATTTTACGGGTGAGATTCCACTAGACCTCTGCAACTATGCTAGAGAGGGCATAGTTTTTTGAAATGAAGGAGGTTACGTATGTTCCTATCGAATCCATTACTCAAGGTCTTAGCTCCATTTCGTCCTGCTTTCACTAGCCCTACGTGGGAGAAAGCGCTTGTCCTGGTTGAGGGAACCCTCTTGGCACATGGACGTCGAACGGTTACTGCGGCTCTACGAATGATGAGACTGTCGGAAAATGCTCACTTCAATGTCTTTCATCACACACTCAGTCGCGCTCATTGGTCTGCATTACGACTCAGCCGTCTCTTACTTCTCCTTCTTGTTCAGACATTTGTCCCTTCAAATGCAGTGGTTGAGATGGTGGTTGATGAAACGCTGGAGCGGCGATGGGGACCGCATATTCACAAATGTGGTGTCCATTCAGAAGGGCTATGCAGTTGCAAGATCAGAGGTAAAACTGATACAGTAGCAGCATGACAGCAAAGGAAGAACTGGAACAACTCCGGGTTGAGAGAACCGCCTGGCGCGAAATTGCGCAGGAAAAACATCAAGAAGTGCAGCAGATCCAGCAAGAGAAGCAGGTGCTCCGTGAAGCGCTGAAAGAAGCCATCCAGGCCATTGAACGCTTGCAAGAACACGCCAGCAACCTGGAAGAGCAGATCGGCGTGCTGCAAGAACGTGTCAAAACCCTGGAAGGGCAGCAGGCCAAAGATAGCCATAACAGCCATCTGCCCCCGTCTTCCGATCGGTTTGTGCGTGTGCCGAAGAGCTTGAAACAGAGAAGCGGGAAGAAAGCAGGTGGGCAAAAAGGTCATCGTGGACATCACCTCCGACAGGTGGAGATACCCGATGAGGTGGTTATCCATCCTGTCACCTGTTGTGAGCATTGCCAGCAAGATCTCCGCGATCGGCCAGTAATTCTCTCAGAGCGCCGCCAGATGATTGACCTGCCGACCAAACGCCTCTGGGTCACGGAGCATCGCGTCGAAGAAAAACAGTGTCCGACGTGTTTTCATCTGACGCGAGCCAGTTTTCCTGCATCGGTCAAAGCGCCGGCCCAATATGGAACAGGCATCCAGGCGCTGGCTGTCTCCCTGGTAGAAGGTCAGGTGGTGCCGTACGCTCGTGCCAGCCAACTCCTCCATGATCTGCTCGGCGTGCAGCTCTCGGCAGGCAGTATCGCCACCTGTGTCAAAACCTGCCATCAGTACCTGGCCGGAGTCGAGGCTGAGTTGAAAGAGGCGCTGGTGAACGTTGCGGTGCTCCATCAGGATGAAACGGGCATGCGCGTCGGGACGGAGGGCTGGTGGGTCCATGTGTGCTCAACGGATCGGCTGACCCATTACGCCGCGCACCCGAGCCGAGGTCGGGCAGGCATGGATGCGATTGGCATCACTCCGCAGTTTCGAGGAACCAGCGTGCACGATGCGTTGGCCAGTTATGAGGGCTACAGCTTTACTCCTGCGCTGTGCAATGTCCATCACCTCCGCGACCTCACATTCATTGAAGAGGTGATGGGGCAAGCCTGGGCCAAGGACATGAAAGACTTACTGCTGGAGATGAAAGCCGAAGTGGAACAAGCCAAAGGAGCGGGCAAACAGTACCTCGATGTCCCGCTCCTGGCACGCTTGCTGCGTCGCTATGACCGGCTCCTCGCCGAGGGGTATCAAGCCAATTCGCCTTCCCCTCCGCCGCAGAAGTCCGCACAGGGCAAGCGCAAACCTGGCAGACCCAAACAAAGCCCTGCCCGCAATTTACTTGATCGGTTCTCTCAGAAGAAGCAGGCGGTGCTCCGGTTTCTGCACGATTTTGCCGTGCCATTTGATAACAATCAGGCAGAGAGAGAGCTGCGCATGATGAAAGTGCAGCAGAAAGTCTCTGGCTGCTTCCGCAGCGAGGAGGGGATCGTCATGTTCTGCCGCATTCGCAGTTATCTTTCGACCTTGCGCAAGCAAGAAATCGACCTGCTGCCTGCTCTGGACCGCACCCTGGCAGGAGATCCCATCCTTCCCGCTTTTGCATAACCCCCTCTTGCCCCTTCTCTTTTGTTGCCAGTTTCGTCCCTTTGGGAAAGAAGAGATGAGCAGGACAGTGCGTTGCACCAGACTTACCGCCTGTTCTTGAAGTACCGTTTTTTTTGCATTCTGAAGGAGAGTAGAATGAGAGAATTTCAAGCTGATGGTAGAACGATCAACGCCTATTTGGCCGAGCCGACGCAGGGCAGCGGACCTGGGGTGCTGGTTCTCCATGCCTGGTGGGGGCTGACACAGCCGTTTCGGCACGTCTGCGACCAGCTCGCGGAAGCAGGCTTCGTGGCGCTCGCCCCCGACCTCTACCATGGCAAAACGACCGCAGCGGTCGAGGAAGCGGAAGCGTTGGTCGCGGTGCTGAATCAGGATAAGGAAGGGGTGCGCGGCGACATCGCGGGAGCGGTGCAGGTCCTGCGCCAACACGTTGCGACACCGCCGGCGGGTGGGCGCGGCAAGCTCGCCGTCGTCGGCTTCTCGTTGGGAGGCGCCTATGCGTTCGACACGTCTGTCACCTTGGCCGAGGAGATCGCCGCAGTCGTGACCTTCTATGCCACCTACCCCGGACTAGACTATCGCAGGGCGGAGGCGGCCTACCTCTGCCACTTCGCGGAGGATGATCCTTTCGAGCCGGCTGAGTCGGTTGCGGAGATGGAGCAGGATCTCCAGGCTGCAGGGAGGCAGGCCAGCTTCTTGACGTATCCGGAGACCAAGCATTGGTTCTTTGAGGCGAATCGTCCTGAGTATAACGCTGAGGCTGCTCGCCTTGCCTGGGAGCGGACCATTGCGTTCTTGCACGAGCGGCTAGCTTAAGCAGAAGCAGATTTCGCGATCCTGGCAAACATATGTAGGGAGAAAAGCGTGGGGCGCGACCTGTTTCCCCAGAAACCCTTCGCGCCGATTCTGCGAGAACACACGTCACGCCCCCTCCTGAATAGATACCAAATGTGCCTATTATCATGATCCTGTGCGCTCCTCTCAAAAGCATCGGAAAATCAGTCGGGGCTTAAAATGGTTATGTCTCATGCTCATCATCATACCTCCCTGGACGAAGCAAACATGGGCACTTCCTTTTCTTTGCGTCTTACTAACCTCCGAGAAAGTGGATACGAAACTGGGCCGTCGGCACAAAACGGTTCCAGAGTGGACTCAGCAACTCGTGCAAGTCGTCCACCGATGGCTTCCCAACCGACCAATCAAAATCATTGGTGATGGAGCCTATAGGCCTAACAGTGTGATCTTGACGAAAAAGTACTATGTACCATATAACTGAGGCTGAGTTAGTGTATAGACTGGCCCTACAGGCTCTTGTAAGCTATTGAAGACCATTGGTTTGTTGTGAGAGACAACGAAGGAACGTGGGATATCCCCCAAAGAAAAAGCCTTCTTTCAAGGAAGAAAAACTCGCTTTTGAGCAGAAGAATGTAGGAAAAGAGCAAGCCCAGCCTCAGTTCTATGGTACGTCGTAGTGCGCCCAATTATGTCTCTGATCGTCTGTTGCGAGCAATCGCAACTTCACTCAGGCAAGGTGAATAAGGCAACTTCTCACCTTCACTCGAAAGAGTTGGGGGGACAGGAGCATGAAGGAACAAAACGTGTTGAAACCCTAGCACCGAGGGTCAGAGGACATGTAGCCAGGCCGTTTATGGTGAACGCTTGAGTGCGTCAATCCCAGTCATGGCAGACAATACCTGTCCTGTGGGATGGTGTGATTGCCCACATCCGATGGTATGAACGAAAGATACGATGCGTCCATACCGCCTGCATCGGAGCCAGCCTGGAGGCGAGAAGGAAGTGACGAACGGGGCACCTACGAACGGAGCGACGATCAGAAGGAACTTGGGGATGGCCTAAACTGCGAGAGCAGCATGGTCACGGAGTGACGGTAGTAGTCTGAGGTTGGGAGAGCCAACTACGCGGCGAAGCGTCACAGGAGACCAGACTCAAAAGTGCTAGTTGGCCCGGATGGGCCATGAGACCAGCATGGGAGTTGTGTTGAAAAGACGTGGGTCTCTGGAGAGCGTGGTGCATCGAAAGGGTGCATGCCACGTTCGGAGGAGAGTGGTTGGAAACGTGCCTACTAAGGTAACGCGCTGGCCGCTTATCCTACTCCTTTGGTCAAGATCACACTGTTAGGCCTATTGAACGAACGACGCCATGTCTGTTCGGACTCTATAGTCTTATTGCTCTTCTTGGTCAAAACCTCTATCCCAATGGAAATGTTCCGCTTCAACAAGCTGCGTGGTATCGAAAGCAAAAAGTCACCTTTAGTGATGTGTTTATTGCCGTTCGCCAGCATCTTTGGGGCAATTTCTGTTCTTCAACATCACCTGAAAACCCTGATGTCATTTTACTTCCGCGCTCATATCTCGCTCGCCTTGCCTATGCTGCCTGCTCTTCTGCTTAAAATGGGCAAAGTCCAGGTACCTTTTCGTCACTATCACACTGTTAGGCCATCCTAAAGGAGGAAGCGAAGGGATGACAACGCCGGGAGAGCCACATATAATTAATACGATTAGAAAAATAACTTTCTCCTATTGACAAGACTTTAAAGGGGTGTTATTCTCTTTACAAGAAAAACTTTTACTTTACTCTCAAGAAAAGCAAGATTTCTAACAGAAAAATACAAAACTTACGTACTTTTCTTATAAGTTATTAGTATAGGAAAATAAATAGGGAAAACTTATTTCGATGAAAATAAAAAGTAACCATAATTCGCTGATTGTTACTCCAGGGAGGATCCGAACGCGCATCCTTCAGCTCTTACGCGAGTGTGGTCCGCTTTCTAAGATTCAGATTGCCAATGAGTTAGAGATTAGCCCTTCCACGGCTGGAGTACTGTGTGAGGTATTGATGCAAGAAGGCATCATAACGGTAGCTGGTATAGGACAATCTGCTGGGGGAAGGCGGCCTACCTTATTGCAACTGAATGAGCGCGCGAAATTTGTGCTTGGCTGCGACATTGGCGTAACCCATGTTGTCAGTGTCATTACTGATCTTTCAGGGAAGGTTCTTGAGCGATCCTGGATCACGACTGACCCACGAGATGAGAGTGAGAGGATATTACATCATCTTCGTACTTCTCTTCAAGAAGTCATCGATAGAGCAGAGGCAACCCTGGAGCGCATTCTTGGTATTGGAGTCAGTGTTCCTGGTTTAATGGATCTAGACAATGGCATTTCTGTTCTTGCTCCGAACCTTCCGAAATGGAGAAATGTTCCTATCGTGCGTTTTCTCAAGGATGCGTTCAATCTTCCAGCATTTATGGTGAATGATGCTGGGGCAATGGCATTGGGAGAACATTATTTTGGTGCGGGGCGTGGCTACAGGGATCTGGTTGGGGTAAATATCGGTGTGGGGATTGGTGCTGGCATTATTCTTGATGGTCGCCTGTATCGGGGAGGAGCTGGTGGATGTGGGGAAATCGGCCATGTCACTGTCAACGAAAACGGTCCGAGTTGTCCTTGTGGAAGTAATGGCTGTCTGGAGTTAATGGCTGCTGGACCAGCTATTGCTGCTCGCGCTATTCAGGCCCTTAGCTCAGCTGTGCCTACAGCGATTGAAACCCTGGCGCAAGGAAAACCCGCGAATGTTAGTGCCAGAATCGTTGCTGAAGCCGCCCGGCAAGGCGATAAACTGGCGATAGAGATTCTGACTGATGCTGGTCGCTATGTTGGAATTGGTGTCGCCATGGTGGTCAACTTATTGAGTCCCACCCTAATCATTATTGGGGGTGGGGTTTCCCAGGCTGGGAAGCAATTCTTTGAAAAGATTTGCTCAACAGTGGAGCGACGGGCGTATACGACTATCGTCAATAAGCCTGCCATCGTGCTCTCTCAGCTTCGAGGTGACGCAAGTGTGCTGGGAGCTGTGGCCCTGGTACTGGAATGGACTTTTTACTCACCGAATTCTCCTTTCATCTTTGCTTTTACGGAGTGAGCAAGGATACATGTATCGTGAGCAAAGTCGCAGAACAAGTATTTTTAAGGCAAAATGAGGATAGGTTCTCCGCTCAACAGTAAGGAAGGAGGTAATGTAGTACATCCCAGACGAAGCACGCGTTTTCGCTTTGCGAAGCATCTGCTTTCGCAGAGAGACAGACGTACGCGATCTTCTTTGGAATAGCCTGGCAGTGTTACCTACAAGATACCTGATTTTTGGGAACTGTTAAGATAACACGATTCTCATTCCTTCAAGGAGGAAACAAGCATATGTTCGAGGATGTTTTTTTTACACAAAAGTTGAATCGTCGTCAATTTGTTACGCTGGCTGGAAGTACCCTCACGGCTGGCAGTCTTTTAGTCGCTTGTGGTGGCAGCCCTTCCTCCACTACTGGCACTCCTTCAGGAAATGCCGAGTTTTGGAGTGAATTCTCATCAGCACCTGATGGTCCAGCGATGGATGCTGTAGTAGCAGCCTTTAATAAAGCGCATCCCTCTCTTCACCTCAAACATGTTAAATTTGAGAACACTCCCTACAAGGCGGCTCTGAAAACAGCCTTCTCATCTGGTGCGGTACCAGATATCGCAGAGGATGATGTTGGTGGCTGGATATCTCCCTTCGCTGATGCAGGTGAGTTAACCGATTTATCAGATCTCATTGACCAGGTGCAGGATAAATTCGACCCTGCAAGCATCAAAGCCGTGACGTATCGGGGCCACAAGTGGGCTGTTCCCTTTGGCAAGGTACCCGGCAACCTTGTCTGGTATAATAAAGATATTCTTGCCAAAAATGGTATCGATCCAACGACCCTGAGTACATGGAGTGCCTTTACGACAGCCCTAGATACACTCAAGCGCGCAGGCATCACTCCGATCATTCTCGGCAATAAGGAAGAGTGGAATGGTGCTCACTGGCTTGGTCATTTGTATGTACGAACGTTAGGAGTAGAGAAAGCTGATGAGTTATTCAGGCGCGGCCTAGAACCGGGTTTCAAATCGTCCTTGAAGTTCACCGACCCGATGGCTGTCAAGCCCTGGGAGATACTCAAAGATATGCAAAATAAGGGCTATTTCTCAGGTGGCATTCTCTCTGATGACTTCCCAACGGCCTATGCCAAATTCTTTCGTGGCGATGGTGCCTTCTTCCAAACGGGTGGATGGCTGTTAGCCAGTCAGAAGAGCCAAGCCCCCAACTTCAAGATGGGCTTCATGCTTGTCCCAGCTATTGATGGCATCCCGGAAAGCGATGCTACTGACTATGTTTTTAATTGCATTGGGATGAGAATTCCTAAGCAAGCCAAGCATCCAGAAGCGGCGAAAGAGTGGGTCAAGTGGTGGCTTACCTCGGAGGAGCCGCATCGGCTCTGGTCAGAACAAGATCTCGGTCAGCTTCCCACGATGAAAAGCATTACATCTTTGCAGAATGTTCCCCCAGAGATCAATGAGTTCGTGAAGGTCCAGAGCAATGCTCATCGTTCCACATTGTTCATCGATAGCCTGATTAATGGTGATTTGAGTCAGCAGATATTATGGAAAGCGTCCAATGGCCTGTTCAGTGGTGCCTTAACGCCTATGCAAGCTGCTGAAAACGCTGAGCAGCTTGTGAGTCAGTGGCAACAGCAACATTCATCTTGATCTTGCGTCTCGTCTTCGATGGGTGTTGCAGCAGGTATGGCGACACCCATTGTTCATCGCTCTTCCTAACACAGATGGAGAGGATTATGTCATGTCGCACATTCAGTACTCGGATCTGCCAGTTGCCGTTCCTCTTGCCCCTACGTTCAGAGTCAAAACTCGCTCTAGGAATAGGAGGCATACAGGATTCGTACTCGCACTATTAGCGCCAGCCTTACTCTTCTATACGCTGTTTCTTATTGTACCTACGCTCGGTACGGTGATAATCAGCTTCACCGATTGGACCGGAATCAGTTTCGATACACTCAGGTTTAATGGCCTTGACAATTTTGTGGCGATGGCCCAAGACCCATTCTTCTGGAAAGCGTTACAAAATAGCTTCCTGTTTGTGGTGTTCGCTCTCGTCTTCCAGGTTGGCCTAGCCTTTATTGCCGCACTGTTGGTAGAGTCAAACATGCGCTTTGCAGAATGGTTTCGTAGCATCTTTCTCGTTCCATCGGTGCTCTCACTGATTGTGATTGGCCTGCTCTTCAGCTTCATCCTCGACCCCACGATTGGCATTGTTGATACACTCCTGCATAGGGTTGGGCTTCATGGCCCTGCGTTTGGTTGGCTGGGAACTCCAGGAGTAAACATTTATGTCGTGATTGCCATACACATTTGGCGCGAGTTTGGTTTTACGATGTTCCTTCTGATTGCTGGGTTGCAGGCATTGCCGCATGAACTCCTGGAGGCGGCTCGTCTGGATGGAGCGACTCCCTGGCAACTGATAACACGGATCATCATTCCTCTGCTCAAGCAGATTCTGGCCGTTGCGGTCTTACTCGCGAGTATCTCGGCTATGCGCGTTTTTGATCTGGTGTACGCGACGACGCAAGGAGGGCCGTATCATGCTTCCGAGACGATTGTTTCCTATGTGTATCAGCTAGGTCTTGGTACGACGGAGACCCGGCAAGGGTATGCGACAGCAATAGCCTTCGTCCTTATGCTTATCATTATGATGATGTCCGCGCTGCAATTGTGGTTCACACGCTTCGGCGAGAACAGCTAGTAAAGAAAGAGATTGATATGCAATTTCGTGAGCTAAGCTGGCCGATACGAATCTTGTCCTACGTACTGCTTGCCGCTCTCGCTGTAAGTATCCTGTATCCACTGATCTGGATGTCTTACACTGCACTCAAGAGCAATGCAGCCGTCATGCAGGACCCTTTCAGCCTGCCAACAAGCATCGACTTTTCCAATATCGTGCAGTCCTGGACGGCGGGGAACTTCAGTCGACTCTACTTCAACAGTTTGTTCATATCGAGTGTGTCGGTCTGCGGTATCCTAAGTATGGCAACTGCGGCGGCGTATGCTCTGGCACGTGTCCGATTCCGAGGGAACGCGATCATTCTCGTTTACTTTCTACTCGGTTTGGCTGTGCCGACACAGGCACTTATTATTCCTGGCTTCAAGCTCATGGCGACCCTGGATGTATGGGCGGCTGCAGCTAACTTACCTATTACGTTTCGTAACAGTCCACTCTCACTGATCCTCACCTACTTCAGTTGGACCTCCCTTGCCATCATCTTCATCCGCGCCTACTTCTCCAACATCCCAGCAGAGATGGAAGAGGCGGCGAGAATGGATGGGGCAAGCGAGTGGCAGATCTTTCGACAGATTATGGTTCCCCTAGCGATGCCAGCTATTGTGACCATGGGGATATTCTACTTCATCTGGATATGGAACGATTTCCTTTGGCCACTGGTCTATATCCAGTCCGATGACTGGCGAACGATTCCACTTGGTCTGATGACATTCCAGGGTCAGTACACCTCTTTATGGGGGTCGCAATTGAGTGCCCTCTCACTTGCCACCTGGCCTCCCTTGCTCATCTATATCTTGTTCCGCAAACATATTCAGCGAGGTTTGAGTGAGGGCGCACTGAAATTCTGAGTGTCCAACAATGCGAGAAGGAGAGCTTTATGATCAGAGGAATGCATTATATGTGCTGGTTCAAGGATGATTGGAATTACCATCCCAGCATGCCGATGAAACGGCTCCAGCAGATCCAGGATATTGTGGATATGAATGGCAATCTGCTGTTATGGTCCTGTCTGGGAAGTGGGGCTGTCGGTTTACCATACCTCGAGAAAGAAGCCAATGAAGTCATCCCCCCTCGACTGCGCTTTTACGGGTATATGAACGACAAAGAGTTTTGTCAAGAGTGTGGAAAACGTGGTATTACGGCCTTTGCCGTGGTCTGGATGGCTCAATTGTGGGAGTTCCCTGCTGAATTCAATGACGATGAGTCAGAACTGCTGGCACTCAATAAGTTGCGAGGGGTAGGCAAAAAAGGCTGGCTGGGCATACGTGAGTTATCGACCGACCGCTATCCGAAGCTGTTTCCTCCCATGCGTACCTATTTCCCTGAAGGGATACGAGACGCAGATGGGCAACCGCTCAAGGACTTTTTACACGCCTTCAAGGCGATGACGCTCGATGGGAACGACATCTTTTCAACGTGGCTCATGGTTCCAGGTCATGACCATCTTTGTTATACACCATGCGCCAATAAATCTAGCTATCTTCAGTATCTACGAAGAGAAATCGAAATGATAGTAGATGTGGGGGCGCAAGGTATTCACCTTGATGAATACGATGTACAATTGCACGCTGTGAAAAACGGCGGATGTTTCTGTAAGGAGTGCATGCAGGGCTTCAGGACGTATTTGCAACAGCATCCTTGTGAGGAGAGTACCCTTCTTAATCTTGATCGATTTGATTACCGTACCTTCTTACAGGAAAAGGGCTACGTCGATCAGGATCTTCTTGCGCAACAGGATGAGCGCCGATGGTCTATTCCGCTGTTCAAGCAGTTCATCCGCTTTAACCTTGAGCGTACCGTACAAAATGTGGCAGATCTGACAGGATATGCGAAAGCATATGCACTCCAGCAACGTGGTGAGACGATTTTAGTAACGGTGAACATGTTTAACTGTCTTCCTCACACTGGCTTGATTAGAACGTATTGTGACCTTATAGTTGGTGAGAAAAGTGAAATCAAGCTCAGACAGGATGGCTTCTATCGGTTTGGTCGCGCCTATATGCAGGAGAAGGAGGGGTCCTTTATTGAGGACCCAAATCCGCATATTTTGCAAATTGTAGAAGACATTGAAAACAACAAGCATGATACGTATATCCTTTTTATGATGGAGCCACTAGCGCAAGGATTTAACGGAGCAATTCCTTACGGAGCCTGGTTGATGAACTTCAAGCAAGATTCCTTCTATCCTGCAATGCATGTGGAGCGCAAGATGGGACAGTGGCTTCAAGAGCATGAGTTCTTGTTCACCCACCAGCCAGTTGCTGAGACGGCTCTTGTCTATGACCTGCGTAGTGCCTTGGAGAGCGAACTATTCCTGGGAGGCCATCTAGAGAGAGGGGGTGGCTTCCGAACCTTCCACGAGCTGACCCAAATGCTGTGCAATGCGCATATTCTCTACACTGTTCTCTATGTCAGTGATGATCAACCACTCACGCCTGAAAGATTGAGCAGTTACAAGAAGCTTATCCTCCCGGATGCTTTCAGCTTGCATGATGAGGAGATTGCGGCTATTCGATCCTGGATGAGTCAAGGAGGGAAGATAGCAGCACTTGGGAAGGTGGATCGCAAGTTGTATGATACTCGGTTTACCTATAGCAAGTTTGTTGAATTCATTCAGTGGCTCAAGGAAGGAGGACAGATTCTGGAGGCTGAGGACATTGAGAAGATTGGCATTGGACTGCACAAGAGAGCACAAGGGTATACCCTGCATCTTGTCAATTACCAACTCAATTCATGGTCACGGGAGATCGAACCGGTTGCAGCTATGTCTTTCAAGCTTTCCTGGAAGCCTGAACGTGTAGAGGTCTATTCATTCCCTGAATCTGAGGTGGCAGCCAGCATAGAAGGGAATATGCTCCACATCAAAAAACTGGGTATTTATACCATAGTAGATCTTCAGTAAGTGAGAGCAGCCGATTTTTCACTTCCTTTATGGAAACACATTTTTCTGTAAGACTTGCACTAAGAAATCTATCGGCGAAAGGAACTATGCATGTCGAAGTCAGCCAATACCTCTCTTGCAGCTATTCAGGAACATCTTCAGCGACATCTTTATGAAGGCATTCTTCCTTTTTGGGCCACACATGGGATTGACGAGACATACGGTGGCTATTTAACGAACATCGATGCGCAAGGGAACCGTCTACTGACGGATACGAATAAATATATTGTGACACAGACTCGCATGATCTGGGGATCTTCTTTGTTTTCCCAGTTAGTACCAGAAGACCCATGCTATCGAGAGATGGCCCAGCAGGGGGTTGATTTTTTTCTCAAGCACTTTTGGGATGAGACACATGGCGGCTGGGCGTGGAAAGTCAAAAGAGATGGAATCGTCATCGATAACGGAAAGGTAACGTACGGTCAAAGCTTTGCCATCTACGCTCTTGCACAATATACCCTCTCCACCGGAGATCCGCGTGGGCTTGAGTATGCGCGTCGGACCTTTGATCTTCTTCAAAAGTATGCGGCTGATACTGCCTGGGGAGGCTACTATGAAAACATGGAGCCGGATTGGCAAAGAGCGGAAGCCGGGTGGTGTGCGGGTGACCGCAAATCACTTGATGTGCATATGCATCTCATGGAAGCCTATACCACCTTATATCAAGCATCAGGAGAAGAAATACATCGTCGCAAATTAGAAGAGGTGATAGCAGTTCTCCTCCACCATATGATTGATGAGAAAGCCGGATGTGGCCGAAATCAGTTTGATCCCCAGTTTCACCCTCTTGCCCCTATTGCTATTCATCGGACCTGGAATGCGGAAAGAACAGGGGAGACAGCCGGAGAAGGAATGGATACTACGTCCTATGGACATAATATTGAATTTGCTTGGCTTTTGGTAAGAGCAGGAGAAGTGCTTGGAAAAACGCGGCAGACGTATGCTCCCATCGTAAAAATGTTGTTAGATCACACATTGCAGTATGGATTTGATTGGCAACTTGGCGGTGTGTATCGAGATGGTCCTCATAGAGGACTGGCTCTGGTGACAGATAAAGAGTTCTGGCAGAATGCAGAATCGCTGGTGGGTTTATTGGATGGCTATGAGATTGTGAAAGATCCTCGTTATCTAGAAGCCTTTCAATTACAATGGTGCTTTGTCGACCAGTTTATGATAAACCACGAGCTAGGAGAATGGTTGACGCTCGTTACGAAGGAAGGAGAGCCGCTCTGGTCAGACGTTGGGAATCCCTGGAAAGCGTGCTACCATACGGGACGAACTGCTTTTGAAACACTGAAGCGAATAGAGATGCTTAAGATGGAAGAAGAGTAAGGGGGTCGAGTACGAGTCATACGAAAAACCACGCGAAGGCTGAAAAGGGAGGTGGACATAGTTTGTCAGGGATTTTGGAAGGGAGAACAGACAGAAACGAAGTCCTTAGGTCTCTTGGGAGCAACAATCAGAGATGCTGAAGCGTGTTTTCCTCCTAAATGTATACATTTTTTGCTTCTCTCGTATCTTTTTTGCTCTGCAACCTCCATTAAAACCCTTAGCGTGATTTTTCGCATGACTACTACTTGACCCCCGAATAGAAGCAAGGCCCATGTGGTAGTGATGTGCTGAAAGCGAGCCTGTTGTACTGCTCATGCGCCTTTTTATTTCAGGGATTCTTGCAGGCAGAAGGAGACCCTTCTATCAGTTGATCTCAAACCTCTCTCATGAGCGGCACTTTCCGGTTGGAGAGACCAGATGAGACAGGAGAGTGTTCGGGATTGTGACAAGAACGCCTCCTGTCTCGGGATAGGGGTCATAACATTTTTTCCTGCCATTTTCCCCTTTAAGCAAAAAGGAATTCAAGCAAAAGAGGAGAAAGAGACATTTTAACGAGATTTTGTTTCATGGACACTGAATACTTGATGCTGCTCTCTCTCTATTTCCCTTCCAAACTCTTGCTCTGAGGGTTCAGAGGGATGCAATCGTTTCGTAAGGAAACCTTTCTTCACTGAAAGGACAGTTAAAATTCTCTCCTACTCCTTTTGCTTAAAGGGGAAAATGGCAGGAAAAAATGTTATAACCCCGATACTGCGGACTGGTAAAATGACTGCCTTGATCGCTGTTCCAAATGCTCGGCGTCGCCACATTCAAAGCTCGCTCAACAGCAAGTAAGACAAATGGCAATTCTAAGTTCTGCTCTAGTTCCCAACTCACGACGTAGCGAGAAAACCAGTCGAGCACGGCGACTAAGTACATCCAACCTGTACGCAAACGAATGTAGGTGATATCTATTCCCCAAATATGGTTGGGGTATTGGCTAGTAATATGACGCAGTAAGTAGGGGTAAACGCTGGCTTGATGAGCACGTTTACTTAAATTAGGACCTGGGCTAATCCCTTCAATGCCCATTTCCCGCATATGGCGTTGCACAGCTTTCCGATTGATGACCATTCCTTCCTGCTCTAAGTGAGCGGTAATGCGCCGTGAGCCGTAAAAAGGATACTGTGTATAGAGTTCATCAATGCGATGTTTGAGTGCAATTTCCTCCGTTGATGGGGGTTGCGCTTGGTAATACAGTCCTGACCGATTGAGACTCAGGATATCCACTTGAGCGGTCACTGGCATTTCTCGTACTCCATATTCGACCATGTGCAGCCGCTCATCTCGACTCAGGCTGTAGACCAGATTTTTTTTTGATCCACGCCAGTTGCGTGCTGAGTCGTCCAATTTCCCCATACAACGTATTGAGTTGCTCTTCATAGCTTGCTTTGAGGTCTGCGGTTGAGTCTTTCTCCTCAAACAAACTTGCTAACCCTTTCAAGGCAATGTTTTTCCACTGATTGAGCTGTGTCGGATGAACTTCATACTCAGCAGCGATCTGTGCAATAGTTTTGTCTTCCTTGAGAAGCTCTTGAACCACCTGAGCTTTAAAACTCGCGGTATACTGTTTTCTCATACTCCTTATTGTATCTTATAAAGGTCTCTTCGGTTGTCTGAATGTATGGTTCATCCACACTTTTCGTGCTGCTGATTTTTCCAACCCTGATTCGTAGAATCAGTAGAAGAGAAAAATGCTCGACAAGAAACTATCCGAAATGAGGTCCTTCTTTTTCCCTATGTTTCCTTTTTCGTTACCAGGGTTGGAAATCCAACACATTGAATGGAAGGAGATGTGTGTCACTATTACCGCTCATACGACGAGCCCGACTGCCATCTGCCCAGTCTGCCAACACGTGTCAC
>JAABUU010004339.1_pt1 | contig 16865 bp, 18 predicted proteins | sample 5559301 | NCBI WGS metagenome assembly JAABUU01 (sample SAMN10711884, study PRJNA513360) | rock metagenome | isolation source: Antarctica rocks | place: Antarctica: Victoria Land, Richard Nunatak white | reverse complement strand
ATTGCCCAGCGTACAGCCACATCAGGTCACAGCATTTGGACCTCCTGCAGCACTGTTGTACTATTGCAGACTTTATGATTTTGTGTGAACCAAATGCATGTGGTGGTTTCCTTAGGGAATGCTTTGCATGTAGGAAGCAAATCTTGTCTGTATGAATTCACTGAACTGAACTTCTTGTCTGTTGGGTCCCAGTTGCCCCCCAGGACATTAAATATATTGATTGATTGATTGATTGATACTGCGACATTCCTGCGTTATTGATTTTTTCTTAGTGGTTATTGATTTCTTGAGGCATTTCTGACCAGAGAAATCTTAAAGTGCTTTTTCGACCTGTACGCACCAAGTGAGCAAGTTGTAAGGTGTGGTCTTGGAAAAAGTTGTTTCGTTTGGAATAGCTTTGACTTCAAACATTGTGCACGTGGCACTGCAAAGAGCACGTCATGTACACTGTACAGATCAGTCCCTCAATAAACATGTTGTTTACACTGTGTGAACCCAATGCAATTTTATCAGCCAAAGACATTCTTCAATGCTGCCTTGACTGTACATGACTGTCCAATCCTGCCTTGACTTTACATGACTTTATCACTTGAGAACAACCACGACATTTCCTATGTTGCTGCCTTGTGCAATGAGCTCTCCAAGAGCATTGGGCTCACATCTCAAAACACTGCCAGCAAGGATCAGGCGGCTTGCCTACTGCTCCAGACTTAGATGCACTGCTGCTCACGTCACTTTCAGACATCTAGATTGCCCATCATCTGGCTGCGATAACACTGTGCGATATTGTAATATGCGTAATTCAGTGCGATACCCACTCTGCGCTATTGACGCACTGACAGAGGGTCGTGCGGAAAGTGCGAAACATATTAAAGTTACTAATTGTGTGCGGGGGTTTGTAATATCGCTGCGTACCCTGGGTCCACAAAGCTGTGCTCAAGACTTGCTCTTGCAAAGGCTCTAACCATGATTGGTGCAGCATCTTGAATATCAGGCTGTGCATACCACTCTGCAAATGCAGCTGCTGTGGTGGTCTGTGCTGCACTCACTCTCAGCTTGCAGTGGTGCTGTACCAGCTGTTTACAGTGTGTACCCACAAGGTTTTCTTGTGCAGAGCATGCAATAACCGTCACTGCAGCAGCTCACTGCAAGACCATTACTTCTATGTCTTGCTTGTCCTCTGGATTGGCAATACGCAACATGCCCGCAACTGGGGGTTCTGACTTGTTTGCCAGGTGGTGCTGTGTATTGCTCAGCTACACCAAGCTCTCTTGGTGTAGCTGCAATAACAATGCCTGAGGGTGTAGCTGCAATAACACCCACAGGCGGTGAACTTTGCTGTCACAGTGTTGCCGTGCAGCTTATATCAGGAGCCTGCCTTTTGAGCGGCTTGTGCTCGTTTTCACGCATCATGGCACATGCTACCCAGCCACTCTGCATGATGGAAAGCTAGATGTGAACAGCCTGGAGCAGATGTTGGCTTTTGACAGCTTGCTCAATGCCCTGAATGGCACTTCACCAGAATGTGATAGCTCTGGACTGAGTTGCACAGTATTTGGTGGAGACATCAAGACGCAGACTCAATTCAGGACAGGTACACCAGGGGCTTGTGGTGTCACATTTGCAATCCAAGAGCTTGACTGTGAGCTTGTCAGCATACAACACATTCTCATCTTGCAAGAGTTGTATTGCTGTTTTTCTTTTTTGTCTTTTTTTCTTTTTGGACCGACTTGTCTGTACATGTATATACCTCATATGTGCCTCACAAGAATGTATCTGAGTCTTACCATGCAGGTGAGAAGTTTGTGAAAATATGCTTCAGCCATGAACTGGAAGCAGCAGATGGGAAGAGGGTGGTGGTGACCAAGCAAATTAGGCCTGAAGTGGTACTTGGTCCAGTGGCTATTTGTAGAGTCCTGACTGCAACATACTGTCCCTCGTGGTCTGGCGCTTGTAGGGTATCAGTCGTTGTTGGCACGTCATGCCATGCCAGTGACATGCCTGTTGCATTGTACAGCTTGTATATGGCCCCAATTGGCAAATTTGTCTTGGTCCAGTTGGGTTTGTGATATGCATGCTGTTGCAACTATGGTGCAGAATGAATCATGCATGGCTTGCTTTCTCAGGCAAGTTAGAATTACAGATTTTGGCCTTTGCTGACGCCATTTGTGACTCCACAGACCCAGAAGGTGATGCTCGAATGTCATCTAGGTTCAAGGCAATACCTGTGGGTCAGATTCGAGGGAAGGCATGATTGAAACTATAGACTTGCTGAATCTAAACTGCGCGACACCTCTGAATCGCTAGCACCCTGTGAGATGTGGCAGGTCGAGACGCATTTGCGAAGGTGCAATGCAGAACAGTGCAGCTTCAAGGTTGTTTGGGCGTGCCGCTTGCTCTATACACTCAGTGCTGCAGAAGTCGACCTTGCACGCACTGTGTCTTGCGGTCATCGGTCTTTAGCGGGACAATAAGCAGCACAGCTTTGCTCGAGTACGCAGACTCCCCGGCACGTCTGACGACAGTAGCCTTGCAGATGCTGAAACGTCCTTTACTGTGAACGTCAGAAGGCGCATGGCGAGACCAAAAGGGCTGCTGAGCCTATAAAGATGGAAACAGTGCTTGCTGAAAAGGCGTACGAAGCGCTTCAGGTGTGTTGTGTTTCTGTCTAAGCAGACAGAATCCGATTTCTGCCAGTCAGTCACTGCTGCTGCCAACAGGATGCTTGCCTCCTGCATATCAGCTTATTAGGCACATTCGCCATCAGTGCTGTATGTGCTCTGGATCTTAATGTTGTGCACATCTTCAGGCTGAGCGTCAGAGCACAGAGTTCCGCATCAAGGCCCTTGGCAAGGCGCTGGAATATAAGCACTTAGAGGTATGGTCTTGCGGGCTCAAATGGACTCTACTGCTGGATGGTGCTGTTGGCTGTATGCATCTCACAGACCTTGCTGGAAAGCTCCTTCTGCTGTGTTGTGCCTGGCCCAATGGTAAACAAATGGTATGTGGTAGCCCCTTTGTATGCACCTTATTTATCTTGTCTCATAAGCACACAGCTTTGGGGTCTGCTTGACAAGCCTGCATGCTTTCCATGACCTTCTCATGCTGCGGAAGCATGCTCTTTGTCACAACTTTGTTTTGTGCAGGCTGCTCATGGGGGCCATGATGTGCATGTGGAGTTCCTCAAGATTCCGATCACCTTGCCCCAGGCGCAGGTAAAGCTGACTATCGAGAGGCATGCATGTTGTTGGGACTTGGTAAAAGGGTCAAGTGATTGTCCTTATAAGGCAGACGCCGTTTCGCAAGTGCAGTCTTGCATGCTCATGAACAGTCTAGGTTTTGGTCAGAGCTTCATGAGGCAAGACTCAATTTGTGGGTTAGTTACTGAAGCCTGCACATGGCTCTGCGTCACGAGCAGTCTCGTGGTATTGAGTGCTGCAGACGACCTAGGCTACAGTAACACATTTGGCCACCATGCACAGCCTTGGAGCTTTGATGACACTGTGGGCTGCTATTTGTCACCACATTGTCTTGATCCTGAACACACCTTATACGTGCCAACCGCCATTACAAGATCTGATACAGGGAGCTACTCACAACTGCATGTACCTGACCCCACAGGAAGACACATGTTACATGAACAAATGAATGCATACATGGCGTCATCACCTGTCAAGCCTGCTTGTGTTTCACGGGTGTAATGCAATGATGTTTTCAGGCAGCAGCACCTGGTAATGAGTCAGATGTGCATCAGCTCAAGATGGAGCTGGCAGGCTACCAGTCCTGCTGCAAGAGACTTGGCAATGATCTAGCAGCCAAGGACCAGGAACTGGAAGGTCAGTTGATGCTTTCCTGGCAGGAATGCATCGTAATGCTTTCTGTCTGCGGTGCAAGCTGTTGCTTCGCTGCTGAACAACAAGTAAACATAGGTTTTACCGTACTTGTGCAGCCTGCAAGATGCATTTTGCCTCAAAATGTCACCGGTCAAAACCCAAAATTCCCAGTGAAGCATATAAGCAATTACTGTGTGTGTTGTTCTTGTAATTATCTAAGCTTGACGCCAATCTAGCTACATGTGTTGTCCCTTCAGCAAAGGTACGATGCTGATTCCCACACCTGAGGCACCTTCAGGCTTGCATCTGGCACAGCAAACCTCACCTCCACCACCAGCAAATCAACCAGCAATGCAAACTGCTACAATGCTTATTTCACATGTAGTGACCCTGGTGCAGCCAGACCATGCCCCAGCTGCTGTCATCACTATGTGTGACTGGCAACATGCTGTTAGGCAGGAAGGACTGAAACCAAAACCTGGTCGGTATCTTTGCTGCGTGACACTGAGCTTGCACTTTGCACAACAGACAGGCCTTGCTGCGCACACATACATTGTACTATATGGTGATGCCTGACCAGGAGCCCATCTAGGTTTTGTTCTTGTGAGCATAGACAGGTGCCAAGGGCAACCAGGCACATGATCCATGGTGTTGCACACGCACGCCACTGTCCTGACTGAGCAATTTTGACAATGGTCTGTGTGTTGTGTACATTTCTATTTGGTACTTGGCAGTCTGGGGTGTGGAGCCAATTGTCATCAGACATGCAGGCTAGAAAGCACAAGTGAATGTGGTGTGTGACAGGAACAAGCTATTGACGTTTCTGCTCACTGGAGTGATGCAAGGCAGCTGGAGAACATACACTATCTCAAGGTCATCTCACAGAATGTAGGGTGCACACTGCATGGTGCTCAGCATGTTTTGTGTAATGCAGAATGGCGGCAGCAGACAGAGGATCAGAAGAAGCGTACAGAGCAGGTCATTCTGCACACTTCAGCTCGTGAGGCTCAGCTGCTGCTCAGAAACAGTGAGCTGACTCAGGAGGTGATCTGCTGCTCCAAACTGCCTGATGCTTTGTTTCCTACTTGACCCTGCAAGTGTCCCCGCCTGTGCTATGCATTCCACCAAACAGCTTACCCACAACATTTGCCATTCAGCACAAATGTCAAGTGTGCAGCCCTGTTTTAGAATGCAGGCTTTCCATACATCAACAATGTGCTTTGAACTTGCAAACTGCTGTTAGCAAACACCATTTTTGTCTTTATGACTGTCAAAAACAGAGCAATCACTTTTGCTCCACTACAATAAGAAGCTCTGAGGCCTGCACAGCAAGTCTTGTCAATGCACAAGTTTCTTGCGCCATCGCACATGTTTTATCTAACACGCCCAATGGCATGCAGCTGGAGAAGCAGAGGCAGGAAGCCAGTCAGCTCACCTCCACAGCATTGACTAAGGAGGAGTCACTGAAGAAGCTGCAGGTGGAGGTGTACCGCCTGTCGTCATCTGTCTCTGCTCTCAGGTGAGCCTGAAGCTGCCTGTTACAGACGCTCTTCGGGATACAGAAACGTCACGTTTGTTTCAGAAACAACTGTCTCACAGTGTAAATCTAAACTCAGAAACGCCCGGGGACTATGGTCAGGCGTTTCTACACTGTGAAGGTATGTTAGGTGTTGCAGGTGCTGATTGTTCACCAGTTGCAGAGGAGTATAAAAGAACACCGGCTTGCATTTGAGGAGAAGCTTGACCTTTGTCCACTTTCTGCCTCTGCCTGCTTGACTTGTATTGCCAGCCAAGGCATTTGTTATCAGAGCAGCATTTGACCTGAAATGATGCTCAGCTTGCTGCAAGTATGGCTGTGTCAGGCTCTCAAGAGCACCAAGCGCATCATGCTTTAGCTTATCAGTGCCTGCCTTTGATTTGTTCAAGATGTCGAGAATATCATCTTCATCAAAGGTCTTGGTTGGCTTGTGAATCCATGCCGCCATCTGCAGAACGCTTATCAATGCATGTGAGTCATCATCTGCATGTTGACGTCTTGTGCATGGTGATGAGCTGTGCAGCAGCTCCAAAGCTAACATTAACGGCGGCAACATGTCTGCCGACAGTGCTGAGTAAGCCATTTGTCATAATGTTGTTATCCTCATGCTGTAGGGACAATCATCCTGATCCTGAGCAGCAACTCGCAGACATGCGCACAGACATGGCCGAGAGGGATCAGAAGATCAGCAGCTTGGAGAAGTACATAGCTGGCATCATGAAGGACGGCATCACTAACAATGTGGTCCTGAAGGAGCTTCACGAGGCCCTGGCTGCAAAAGACTCATCCATTGCTGAGCTTCAGAGGTACATATACTCGGAGCTCAAGACTGAGCCTGCAAGTGAGGATGAGCAGGAGGCAGCCTCAGCTGTGCCAGATGGCGTTACTAATGGATTCAAGTTTGCATCCGAGCGCAGTGCCAAATCAGGCAATGGGGATGAGGCCTCATCTGAAGCTGACTCAGCACAGCCTGAGATGTTAAGCTTTGGTCAGACAACTTTGAAGATCAGCCAGCTCAAGGCTCAGATCCACCGTTTGGAGTCCAGATTGGACAGCAGCTCATCAGAAGCCAGCTCAGATGATGGAGAGGTAAGACTCAAGGTGCAAACTTTATGTCACTGTGCATCCGTGTCATTACTGCATGTTTTGACTGTTCACCTTACCTGCTTGCCCGCAGCCTTAGAACAACCTCAGAGATCTCAAAGTAGAAATGCCTGATATCAGTCCCCAGGCGTTTCTGAGTATAGGTTTACACCATGAAATGGGCGATATTAAAACAGAGTGACGTGTTGTATCCCAAAGAGACATCCATACGAGCACTCAACAACAGAAACACGATTTACTGCTCAGGATGCCTCTGATAGGTGATCTAGATTGTTCATGCGACCAATAGGTTGATGAATGTGACTGAATAGTAACGGCAACCTGCATGCTTCCAGGTAAGGCCTGATGAAGCAGATGTACGGCAGAGCTGGTGGAGTGCCAAGGCTGACAGCTTGACTGCCGAGGTGGTCAGATTGCAGACTGAGTCTGCTGAAGCAGAAGAGCGCCACTCAGTCGCTTTGCAGGTAACCAGTGTTAAAACCATATGAACTATATAAAATCAGTACCCATGCAACATGGCCCATGTGCATTGTGACCTGCTCACCATTCAAGAGAACTCAAGTCTGCAAGAGAGGGAACAGCATCTGCTTGACGGCGACCCTAAATGGATTTTGCATGATGTTTAGTGAAGAAGCTGCGAGTGAGCTGGGTCGCAAACCGCAGACAGCCGGGTTGGCCACAGGCACTTGGCATGTGGTGTCATGACCCACATTTTTCTACTACACTGCATGTAGAGCCCAATCTATCCAACTGCCTTACATGCGTTTGTGTGAACAATACTTGGAGCAAGCAAGCTTATTGCACTGTGGTGACTGCTGTCAACGTGCATGGTTGGCTGTCAATCAGCGACATGAATCCGTCATGCAGGGAGCTCATAACACCATTGAGACTCTCCAGACGCAAGTTCTGGATCTGGAGATCAAGATCAGTCAAGCCAAGGCATCTCTGTCAGACTTCCAGCATGACTCAGCTCAAGACATTGCCAAGCTGCAAGAGCAATTGCGTCACTCTGACCTCAAAGCCGCATCCAAGTCAGACTCAGACTCCAGCCTCAAAGCACTGACTGCTGAGATTGCTCAGCTGCGCAGCGAGCTTCAGGACAAGGTTCAGGATGCAGCAGCTGCTGCCGCAGCTTCTCAGGAAGCTGTGTCAGCAGCTAAGGTAGTCAACCTGCAAGAGAGGCTGCAGCAAGCAGAGGCACAGGCCGCTGCCAGTGCTGAGGCACACTCAAAGCTTGCGCTCACGAGTCGAGAGCTGACAGCGGCACAGCGCCGTGTGAGCCAGCTTGAGTCATCACTTGCTGAGGCAGAAGAGGAACACAAGGCAGCCCTGCAGGTCAGTAGTCACAAAACATGACCTGTGTGACCAATGCAATAGTACCCAATGGGCAATACCATGGCTTGTGGCTGCTTGCCATCTCCTGATGTGCAGTGTTTGTGGTAAGTAGCGCAGAGGAATGATGGCAGTGGTCATGAGTCCGGTTGTAAGTATGATTATGATTGCGATCATGATTGTGCCTTTGATTATGACTGTGATCGTGGGCAGAAGACACTGTGGACCTAGGGCGACTCGATGTTGCTGTTGTGTCACCATCATCTGCTACAAAAAAATGCTTTGCTCTCACAGTCAAGCCCAATGCATGCAGGGGGCAGATGATCACATCAACAGACTCCAAGCCCAAGTGCAGAGTCTGCAGGCCAACTCAGCCCAGGCAGAGCTCAATCGCGTGAGGGCTGAGCTTGCTGAGTCTGAGAATGCAGTCTCGCAACTGCAGCAACAGCTGGAGGCCCAGCAGGCAGAGGTGCTGAGACTTAAAGAGAGCCAGGGAGGGAGCAACAAGGCTGCTGATGTCATTCAAGCCCTGGAGAAACAGGTTTGGGTCAACTCCAATGATGTCTGGCAAGTCTTGAACGAGGAGATGTCAATGTCAAGGTGTCATCAGACTTGTGGCAATGCAGCTGTGGCTCTGGGACAAGCTGTCTTGGATCTGCATACAGTTCTTTGAGCTGCACAGATCATGAACCAGCTCTTGCGGAGGAACTGTCTTGAAGGCAGTGCAGTGTATGCCACAATCCCTCCTCATTTGTATCTTAAACCAGTCTTACTACTCGCAAGCCTGATGCAAACATGGTACCAACCAAGACCCATCTTCTGGAAACTGTCCAAGCGCACGCCCGGGCACTCACTGAGGCAATCAGAGAGTGTTTGTTCACAGCGCTTGCTTTCCTGAATGCAGCTGTCCTTGGTTGTAGGTGCATGAGTTGAGGGCCAACCTGACAGCAGCTGCTGCTGCAACTGCCAGAGCCCAGCAGCAGGCAGACATTGCCCATGCTGATGTGGCAAAGCTTCAGACTCAGCTGCACAACCGCACAAACTCACCCGCCATTGAGGCAGAACTCCAAGAGCTGCGGTCCCAGCTCAGGTCTGCTCAAACCCTTGCCGCCCAGCAGCAGCAGGAGGCCATGCTGAGTCGAGGGGGTAGCTGGGGGTACGATGGGGCTGACCTGGGGATTGACCATGGGGGTTCCACTCCCCGGTTGATGTCCCCACGCCCGTCTTTCAATGCAAGGCAGGGGCCAGGGTCTAGCCGCCGAGGGTCCGGGGGCTCTCCCCTGAACCCTAGGCTGTCAATGACTGGGATGCAGGTTTATTATCTCAACCAAATCAGCATGATTGTGTCTGAAGCCTGTTGCTTAGGTCTTGCACAGCAACTGCACTTTTTTTTGGCGTCATCATGTATGGAAATGACACAGCAAGCATGTTGTACCAATGCTGTGACTCACAGCCGCGTTGCTTTTTGTATTTGCAGCATATGTGGCCTTTGCTGAATTGCTTCTCACTTTTGAACATTGCTTACTTTGTTCATTGCAATCTCTTTGCAGTAGTGCCTACCTTGAAACACCAGGTCTTCCAGCTCGTTCATTGCATCTACAAAAGCCTTGACCTGGATGTACTGCAAAGGCTGCTCAAACCTGCCCCGCATCTCCCGGTACTTATTGCTGAGGCTCAACACAGTCAGCATAGGTAGACCACAGGACATAGCCTTGGCCCATCCTGGCTCATGCACAATTGTTCTTATGTCTGTTGCACAGGCCAATGACACCATCAACATGCTGGAGGCGGAAGTGGATGAGCTGCAAGCTGAGCTGGCCGCCACACAGGCAGTGGCAGCCAAGCACCAGCGTACAGCAGCAGCATCTGGGCAGGAAATCAAGGTGCTGCAGCGCCTGTCATCCTCAGGAGACATCTCCTTCATGAGGACACACTCACAGACGGGCCGCAGGAGCACAACGGGGCATCGCCATTCTGAGCAAGGGATTCCCAGCTTTGGCAGTCAGGATGACCTCATCCACCTACAGGTGTGTAGATTATCATTCGGCTTGTTTTTGGGCAAGTTTCTCACCAGCTTGGGTTTGTTGCACATCACAATTATCTGTGCTTGCAAGCCAGGGCATCTGATGAGTCACAACTGGCTAAACACCCCAGAGTGTAAATTCTAAATGCAAAAAGAAAAGTGATCAGCAGGAACTGAAGGGGGGAGAACATTGTATGCTCTGTGGTAGGAATGCCCTTGCTGTGCAATGGCTGTTAGCTGCTGTCTGGGGCATGTCTTGTTCGAGCCAGACAGCAGCTACCAGCCATGCACAAAGTCATGCACTCTATGCATAAAGGAGGCTTGCTGATAGTGTCAAGCAAGGTCAGCTTACAGACTGAAAGCTCTTCATGCTGTTCAGTGGGTCAGATCCTCCTTGACATCAAGTGCCCTAGCTTGCTTTCACAGAAACTAGCACTTACAGAAGCTCTTGACTGGCTGGCGATGACAGTATCACTCTCTGTCAAAACTTTCTGATGTCTATGGCCAATTGTGTCCAGGGAGGCTGTACTTGTATTTGTACATGTTCGGCCGCCAACTCCTCTGTTCAAAAAAGCGTGGTTGATGCAATTACTACATGAAGTAATAGCAGTGTCCTGACAACAGGGAACATGACTGAAGGCATGCACTCGTCCTGCAGGCTCGGTGTGAAGCATCAGAGGCAGAGGTGCAGCATCTCCAGCAGCGCCTGCATGCAGCCTCCAGTGACCGCACAGCAGAGCTGGAGCATGTTCAGCAACTCAACAGGTCCCTCAAGGCCGAGATTGCAGCCATGCAAAACAACCTTGCAGGCATGTCTGGCACTTTCGCCAGACCAGACTCTCAGAACCAGCCTGAGGAGATTAACAGTCATGGCGGCCCTCTGGAGTCCTTTGGTAGCTGCCTACTTGTTGACCCTGGATCCAGCCTTGGGCAGAGTCTGCCCCAGCTTGGCGGCAGCGATGTCAATGACATCAACCTGTTGCAGCCGTACCGTGTGGCACACAGGCTAGCACCAATCCCTGAGGGCGACAGCAATGTGTCTACCCACACCAGCATGCCAGGGGACGAGGGTATGCAGGACGTGCATCTGGTGCCAGAGCTGCAGAGCCAGGTACGACTGCTGGCTGTATCGTTGCAAGACAAGACGCAAGAGGCTGAGGCATTGCATCAGATAGTGGAGCAGTTCAAGTCTGAGGTAACATCGTACTATGCTGCCTGGCTTGTAAGCTGCTTTTGCCGCTTAGGGGCTTGCTCTGTTGGTGTGGTCTATGTAAAGCAAGTCAGTACTGAGCACATGCTTGAAGATGTGCTCCCACCCCATGAGGAGGTGTCACTCCATGAGTGCTCTTTGCCAGCATACACTTGAGCTTTGTGCTTGTTGAGTGCAGCACTAGGTAACACTGGTCGTACTTGTCTTCAAGATGCATGATCACATCATTGACCACACACATGTTTCTTATTGCAAATTTCGGGATCAACAGTCATCTTATATGGCAATGAGTCAAAGCATTTGCAGCCACAAAGGCCGTGCAGTCTGCCTCTGCTGCACATCTTTTACACAAGTAGACTCCTGTGAGCTCATGTGAGTTTATGCAATGTTTTCAGGCGTCCGGCAGCGGCTCTCCATCCTCATCATCTGAACGGCCTTTGCGTTTGCGACTTCTGATGAAGAGCTTCAGCACTGGTTCAAGGGGGTATGAGAAGATGCACAGCGTGAAGAATAACGTGAAGCAATTGCTCATGCCTTGGAAGCAGAAACTTGCTGAAATTGATGGGGAAGAGGTGCAAAACAACGATGACTTTGGCACTCATCCAGTCCTTCAGGTGAGGGTCATACACTTTCCTTGTACTAATGCATTTGGTGCATGAAATAGCTAAGCTTGCAGGTTGGCTCAACATGTTGCAACATAACAGCCAGCTATGCAGGCTCTCCATGTCAGATGTGTGTTGACTACATTAGCCTCTAGATGACATGCTTCTGTATGTGTCTCCATGGTACTGTGTCACCATTTTTGCAATGATCATTGCTGCAGACACTGCGAGGAATCAACAGGACAAGGCCAGGTCAGCAGACAGTCACGGAGTTGGACATGGCATGGCACCATGACCAGCTTGTAGACGCACATGAGATTTGCGACAAGCTTGGACAGCAGAATGACTTCCTCAGAGCCGAGCTGGCCAAGCACGGGGTGATAGTAGAGGGTGACGAAGAGCGCAGCTTTGCTTTGGGGTGCGTGCCTGACCAGCCGAGACATTCAAGCAGCTTTAGTGATAGTGCGCCAGGCAGCGCACGCGGTGCTGATGGCAAGGGTGGCGCAAGCGAGATGGGCGACAGCACATCTGGCGTACGGCCAGCCCTGCTTAACATGGCACGGGAGTCTGATGCAGCTTGCCATGAGCTGCAGCAGATGATGGACAGGCTGCAAGGTCAGTTGAGTGCTACAACCTCGACCGCACCGCCAAACATCAGCCCCTTTGCGAAGGTGGCAGCAGGCAGTAAGGAAGAGCAGCTGCAGGCGACCAAGTCGTTGTGTAGTGAGGCTGTCCTTCAGGCAGTTGAGGTTCGCTCGCACCTTGCTGCCTTGATGGAAGTGTTGCAGCCCAGAGACGCGCCGGCAGAGGAGGGTAATGTAGAGCCCACTACTGAGGAGCCTAACAAGGCTTCGCCACCTCCGGCGGCGGCGTGGAGGCAATCTTTCGATGTGCCAGGGTCCAGCAATTATGGCGACCCCGCAACAAGGGAGTCCTTGGACAGTGTAGGGACCAGGCTGTCTTTTGACTTGCAGCCTAAGGCCAAGCAGACGGTCTCATTTCAGATGTTAGATCAGCCTGCTTACAGTGCCAACCTGGATAGCTTTGTGTCAGGCAACAGAAAGTTAGAGCATGACCTCAGCAGCTTCGACAACGACTTTGACACCTCACAGCTAGATAACCCTCTGTTTGGCTCCACCATGGGGCGCGAACATGTCCATGGTACAAGGGGCGTTGCCTTGACTAGAGCCAGTGTAGCAGCGCAAATGTTTCAAAACATGGCTCAAGCAGACAGCAGCCTGAATGCTGAGTCACGTGAGCAGCTGGCTCAGGGATTGAGAGATGTGCAACACCAGGTGAGGCTTCAATGCCACCTGCTGCATGTGCAGCCTGTGATCAATCATGGCATTGCATTGTCCTTGCATGATGCCATCTGGCGCTCTGACTTCTCTACAATGCTCAAGCAAATGTGGATCAGCTTTGTGCAAATGCTTTGCAGTCTGTGTCAGGCTAGCATGGCATCATGTTCTCTGATGGTGTCTCTTGCAGTGTGTTTGATCAGCTGACAACACTGTTGCTTCATTCATAGGTGACAGACAAGAGCAAGCAGCTGGATGCAGCTTCTGCTCAGCTGGCACAGACACTTGCTCAGATGCATGCACTGGTGGCCAGCACATCTGCTCTTACAGACCAGCTCACCTCAACCCAACAGCAACTGAGAGCTGAGCAGGCGAAATCAAACCGTTTGAGTCAGCAGCTGGACAGCAGTCAATCTGAGTGCATGTAAGCCTCTTCAAGCCTCAGTGTGTTACTTGAGCCTATAAAAAAAGACTCTGTGTGCTGCGATTACAGTTGAAGTGGCAGTATCACTATGTTGACGTCATCCTGTGCTGTTGCTTGCATCAGTATTCACCACTATTGGTGCGATCATGCATGTCACACCTGCTGCCATCAGAAGAGTAGACAGCAGGCATAACAGCCCAAATGTTTCAGACCGTGCAATCAGGGGTGCCAGCTTTGCCTCACACTTGCAGTTGAGGTTGCCTGACACATGCAGTTGAGGCCTGACAGTGACAGTATCTGGGGATTGCTGCATCAAGTCAAAGAAGCCAATGCCATGCTTCAACTGCAATGTGTGCATGCAGGAGCCTCAAGGCCCAGGCGCAAGACAGTAGACAGGGTCTACAAAATGCTGTGGACAAAACAAAGCACTGGCGACGCAGCACTGAAGAGCATCAGGCCCTGTTGGAACAGTCTGCAGGCCATTCCTCTCAGCTTCAGGTTTGAGATCCAACTGTTTTAAGCATGTTTGCGTTTGTTCTCATATTGCACCTTTCATATAGGTGCAGTTTGTGCGACAGTGTCGTTCATCATTAGGCAGTCACAAGTCCCTAAGATGCAGACGCATGCTGATGGAGTCGTACCTGCTTCTTACGTATGCATGCATGCTATGTGTGTTCTGTGCTTTGAGCATGCTTTTATAAGACAAGCATTGTACCAGGCCAGTAGTTGCACCTACCTGCTTCTGGTGTGCATTGCAATGAAGTGTAGCAGAAGACTCATGCTGGTTTGTGTTGACTCAGGCTGATCTGGAGCACGCCATAGAGGTGACAAGTCAGCTCAGGCAACAGCTGGATTCAAGTACTGCACGCTGTGCTGTGCTGGATGCTGAGCTGGCGGGTGCCAGATTGGCAGTCTCAGCACAGCAAAAAAAGTTTGAAGTGGCACAGTCTGACAGGCAGGCTCTAGCGCGCAAGGTCACAGAGTTGGCTCATTGCGAGGTGGATCTCAGCATTGCTCAAACTGAGCTGACTCAGCTGAGATCCGAGGCAGACTCACTGAGACATGGGGCTGCTGAGCAAGCAAGACTGGAGCGTCAGCTGGCTCAGAAAGAGGCTGAACTGACTCGGCTGCAGGCTGAGTTGCAGGCTGCGAGGCAGAAGTTGCGTGAAAGGGAGAACCTCAGCAGGCAACTGGTTCAGACAGAATCTGACAGGGCTGATTTGCAAGCTGATGTGTCGCGGCTTGGGTCTGAGCTGACAGCTGTGCAAAGCAGCAGCCACAGCATACAAAGTAGGCATGCTCAGCAGGCTGCAGAGTTGAGTCACCTGAGATCTGAGTTGTCTCAAACCCGACTTGAGGTGACTCAGCTGCGTTCTGAGCTGTCAGGCGCTCAGTCTGAGGTGAGCCAGAGAGGCAGTGAAGTGAGTCGACTGCAGACTGAGCTTGAGTCTATGCGTCAGCAAGTGCAGCAGTGGCCAGCACAGAGCAGCATGCAGGCACAGCTGACTCAGAAAGAAGCTGAGCTAAATCAGCTTCAGGCTGAAAGGACAAACCTGCAGAATGAATTGAGCAGCTCATGTCAGCAGCTGCAGGTGCTGACAGCTCAGACCTCAGCCAGTGGTGAGTCAGCTCAGTCCAGAATGCAGCCTGAGCCCAACTTGCAGAGGCAAGCTGCTGAGGAAGCTTCTGTGTCGGCCAGGGTGCATGGAGAAGCTGCTCAGGAAACTTCTGTGCCTGCCAGCCCTTCTCCTCTGGCTGAGACAGCCTCTGTGAGCTCAGGAGTGTCACGGCAGGAGTCTGAGGCCATGAGTGAGGGCGAGCTGAAGAAGATGGCTGAAGCCTTCAGGAAGTCCCTTGGCTTGGAGGTGATTGACATCTTGTCCTGCACAGATATGGCCCTGCCAGCACACTGCTTGTGATGTCTAAAGTTCGGGATCTTGCGTGCCCGTGAGCCATGTTCTGCTGACTGTCCACCCAATACATTGATTCTATGCCGGTGCTCAAGTATCACACCACAGGCTGCCTTAAAGTCCTTGTGCCGTCTGGCTAGGCTTCTGGCATTGATCAATGCAGCACATAACACAACCAAGGCAATTTGTCTTGACCATAGATGTGCTGACATTCAGCACATTAGTGTAAGTTTAACATGAAGCACTTCACCCCCGCTGGCTCGCCACAGCTAACATCCAGTACTGCATTTTCTCCTGCAGAGCTCTTCGTCGACCATGAGGCTGCCACGCACCAAGTCAGCACTCTTCAAAGCAACGTCCAACAAGGCGCAGGAGTCCCAGCTCTTCTCAGAGATCGGCCTCTTGGAGGCAGACCTCACCAGCACAAGAAAGGATCTGTACGCTGCCAATGTCAGGACCAAGAGCCTGACCTCTGTGCTGAAGGACAGGACTGGCAAGATGCAGGCCCTTGAGGACAGGATTGCTAGTCACGATGAGCTTCTCAAGGTCACCCCCCCCCCCCCTCCTCCCCAATCGTCCATTGCTGCCATGCTCATAGATTCTTTGGATGTGATGGTCTCTGGATGTGCTGCACTTACCAAGGTCTAGGCTTCTCTTGCTATATCCACCCCCTGGCTTGAGTTCTGTGACAATCATGCTGGTCTGCACTTCAAACGACCACACCTGACAGCACTTGATGTTGGCCTGATGTGAGATCAAATTGCACAGGTCATCACTCGCTAGTGTCAATGCACCCTTGTACCACCATGCCTGCTGTGGAACATTCTGCACCTGCTTTGCCCCCGGTTACAAAAGAAGAAAAGAGTAGACCATGTTTGAAAAAACAGCAGGACAAGCTTTAAGACCCTTCTTCTTTGGCTACTGTATTGATTGCTGTCATCCTGGCCCAGGGTTGCCGCCTCAGGAGACTTCTGTCACAGTTACCAAAAGGCATAGCCTTTTCTTCCTTGTCTTTCTAATATCATCATTTGCATTGCTCAAATACTTGAGTTGGTTTGCAGGCAGCCAACCAGAAGGCCGCCCGCCTTCAGAACAGCCTGCAAGTGCTGCAGTCCAAGCTGCAAGAGCGTGATCACCAGGTACAGAGCTCCATTGTTTTGAACAACTTTGCTGGTACTTAGTTGCATGTTTGGTGCCATGAAATGCTGTATATGGGATTGACTCTTGTGTTTGAGTTATTGCACTGTTGGCAATTGGCCAAGCGCACCCTCAGCTGCCTGCTACATTGCTTTTAGTAGTTGCAGTCACGACCGCTTATCAATGTGCGTAGCTTGCCAAAAGAACTTCCTCTGTGGATTTACAGGCCAAACAGAGACAGGATATATACCATGAGGCCTTGCAGTCACAAATGTACATGGGAAGTGAGTGTCGCGTGCAAACTGACATATCAGCATGCTTGACTAAGTGTAATTGTCTGTGCGCAGGTGTCAGCCTATGAGATTCAGACTCAGCAGCTGCAGACCATCCTGAACAAGCGTGCCAATGACAGCAGGGCAGCTGGGCAAGCAACCAATGAAGTGGTTGCTCAGGTC
>JAABUU010004338.1_pt1 | contig 16868 bp, 14 predicted proteins | sample 5559301 | NCBI WGS metagenome assembly JAABUU01 (sample SAMN10711884, study PRJNA513360) | rock metagenome | isolation source: Antarctica rocks | place: Antarctica: Victoria Land, Richard Nunatak white | reverse complement strand
AGGCGCATCGCCGGCTCGATGGGAAAGCACCACTCCTTCTGGGCGATGTACTCCTTGAGGATGTCGGTCTGGATCGTGCCCGCCAGCGCCTCGGGGCCCACCCCCTGGCGCTGGGCGGCGGACACGTAGAAGGCGAGCATGATCGCCGCCGGGGCGTTGATGGTCATCGACACCGACACGTCGGCGAGGTCGATGCCGGCGAACAGGGTCTGCATGTCATCGAGGGTGTCGATGGCCACCCCCTCGCGTCCCACCTCGCCCTGAGAGCGGTGGTGGTCTGAGTCATAGCCCATCAGCGAGGGCATGTCGAAGGCGGTGGACAGCCCGGTCTGGCCGTGGGCCAGCAGGTAGTGAAAGCGCTCGTTGGTCTCCTCGGCGGTGCCGAAGCCCGAGAACTGGCGCATCGTCCACAGCTGGCCCCGGTACATGGACGGGTAGACCCCGCGGGTGAAGGGATACCCGCCGGGCAGGCCCACCGCGGCGGGGTCCTCGGGGAGGTCGGCCGCCGTGTACAACGCCTTGATCGGCTCTCCCGACAGGGTGGAGAACGGTGCCTGGCGCTCGGGGGTGGCGGCGTAGGCCCGCTCCCACTCCTGCTCTGAGTATGGGGCGCGGGACTCGGTGGCCATCGGTCTGGAAGTGTAGGGCGCCAGTCGAGCGCGGCGGAATCGACGGCGGTCAGATGCTGCCGGCCTGCTCACCCAGCAGGGCACGGGCGATGACCAGGCGCTGAATCTCGCTGGTGCCCTCATAGATCTCGGTGACCTTGGCGTCGCGGTAGTAGCGCTCGGCGGGCAGCTCGCGCGTGTAGCCGTAGCCGCCGAGGACCTGGATGGCCTCTCCCGTCTGGCGGCGGGCCACCGCGCTGGCAAAGAGCTTGGCCTGGGCACCCTCCACCGTGTGCGGATATCCCGCCTGCTTCAGGCGCGCCGCCCGATAGGTCAGCGCCCGGGCGGCCTCGATCTCGGTCTGCATGTCGGCCAGCTTGTGGGCGATGGCCTGAAAGCCGGCGATGGGCCGGCCAAAGGCGTTGCGCTGGCGGGCGTGGGCCACCGCCAGATCCATGGCGGCCTGGGCGATGCCCACAGCCTGGGCGGCGATGCCGATGCGCCCCCCGTCGAGGGTCGCCAACGCGATGCGCATTCCCGCCCCGGGCTCGCCCAGGGGCTCGCCCGGAGTGGCCTGGAACACCAGGTCGGCGGTCGAGGAGGAGTTCAGACCCAGCTTGTCCTCCTCGCGGGTGACGCGAAAGCCATCCGCACCGCGACGCACGACGAACGCCGAGATGGCGCTCGGGCCCCGGTCGGGCTCGCGGGCAAAGACGGTGAACACGTGGGCATGAGAGCCGTTGGTGATCCATTGCTTGGTGCCGGTGAGCAGCGGGCCCGCTTCGGCGCGGGTGAGCAGCGCGCGGGCGTCTGAGCCCGCCCCGGGCTCGGTGAGGGCAAAGGCGGCGATCTCGTGGCCCTGGGCCAGGGGAGGGACCAGGCGCTGGGCCTGCTCGGCGTGACCATGGGCGATCAGGGGCAGCGTGCCAGCGCCGGTGTGCACGGCCAGCGTCACGCCAACTCCGGCGTCACCCCGTGAGAGCTGCTCGAGGACGAGCACGTAGGAGAGAAAGTCCGCCCCGGCACCGCCCAGCGCGTCGGGGACGCAGACCCCCATCAGGCCCAGCTCGCCGAGCTGGGCAAAGACCTCAGCGGGAAAGCGGTGCTCGCGATCCCACCCGCGGGCTCCGGGAGCGACGACCTCGTCGGCAAAGCGTGCGGCGAGGGCGCGGATCTCGCGCTGCTCGTCGCTGAGCAGGTCGCTCATCGGCGCGCGGCCGCCGTGCGCCCCGCGTGTCCCAGCAGCGCGACGAGCACCGCGGCGCCCATGACCTTCAGGCGCCGAGCCAGCCGGTCAAAGCGCAGCACCTCCCAGCCCCGCGCCCGCGCGATGCGGGCCAGGTGCTCGTCGGGATTGACCACCACCGGATGGCCGACCGCGCTGAGCATCGGCAGGTCAGACTCAGAGTCTGAGTAGGCGTAGGAGGCGAGGAGATCGAGGCCCTCGTGCTCGGCGAGCTCGCGCAGCAGGGTCGCCTTACCCTCCCGGTAGGCGAAGGGACCGGCGGCCCTGCCGGTGTAGCGACCATCGAGCACCTCCGAACGTGAGCCCAGGCCACCGTCGAAGGCGAGGACGTGGGCGAGCAGGTCGGCCATCTCCTGAGACGCCGCGGTGCATATGTACACCGGACGCCCGGCATCCTGATGGGCGTAGGCGAGGGCGAGCATCTGCGGGTACAGGCGGGGCAGCACCTCCGCCAGGACCTGCGGCGCCAGGCGCTGGAAGTCGCGCACGGGCACCCCGGCGATCATCTCCCCCACCCTGCGGCGCACGGCATCCGCTGCCTCATCGGTGGACCCGCGTAGGCGAAATTTCAGGTTCTCCCAGGCGTCGAGGGTCAGCCGGCGGCGGCTGATGACCCCGGCGCGGGCGGCCGCCCGCGCCCAGTAGAACCCCGACGAGCCTGACATGAGGGTACGGTCGAGGTCAAGGAATGCGGCTCCCCGGCCGTCGGGGAGGTCCCTGAGGCTCGGCTGGCAAGGGGATCCGGGGAGGGTCAAGGCGACACCGTCGGGGTCGGTCTGAGACCCGCCTCGCCCCGGCCCACCGCGCGGACCGAGGTCAGACGCGGACGATGATGGCGTCGCCCTGGCCGCCGCCCGAGCAGATGGCGGCACACCCCAGGCCGCCGCCGCGGCGGCGCAGCTCGTGCACGAGGGTGCCGATGATGCGGGCACCCGAGGCGCCGATGGGATGCCCGAGGGCGACCGCGCCGCCGTTGACGTTGACCCGGTCCTCGTCGATACCCAGGGTGCGCATCGAGTTCAGCGTCACCGAGGCAAACGCCTCGTTTATCTCCCACAGGTCGATGTCGGCCGCGCTGAGCCCCGCCTTCTCCAGGGCCTTGGAGGCCGCCGCCGCGGGGGTGCGCGCGAGGTAGGCGAAGTCGTCGGCCACCTGAGCCTGAGCGAGGATGGTGGCCAGGACCTCCTTGCCGTTGGCCCGGGCCCACTCCTCGCTGGCCACCACCACGGCACCGCCCCCGTCGTTGACGCCGGGGGAGTTGCCAGCGGTGTGGCTGCCCTGCTTGCCGGCCAGCCCGGGCAGGGCAGCCAGGCTCTCCAGGGTGCTGTCACGACGAGGTCCCTCGTCGACCTCCACGACGGTGTCGCCCTTGCGTCCCTTCACGGTGACCGCGACGATCTCCTCGGGCAGACGGCCCTCGTCGGTGGCCCGGATGGCACGCTCGTGGGAGCGCAGGGCCCAACGGTCCATGTCGGCTCGGGTCATCTCCAGCTCGTCGCCCACCTCGGTGGCCTCGACGAACATCTGCTTGCCCGAGAAGGGGTTGGTCAGGCCGTCGTGGACCATGGCGTCGAGCATCTTGGCGTCGCCCATGCGGTAGCCGAACCGGGCCTGGGGCAGCAGATAGGGCGCCCGCGACATCGACTCCATGCCACCCCCCACCCCGACCTCCAGGTCACCGGCGCGGATGGCGCAGTCCAGCAGGGCCACCGCCCGCACCCCCGAGGCACACACCTTGTTGACCGTCTCGGAGGAGACCTCCTTGGGGATGTGGGCCTTGATCTGGGCCTGACGCGAGGGCACCTGGCCCTGACCGGCCTGCAGGACCTGGCCCATGATCACGTGCTGGACCTGCTCGGGGGCGACGTCGGCGCGCTCAAGGGCGGCTTCGATGGCGCTCGCCCCGAGGTCGGTTGCCTCCACCGAGGCCAGCGCGCCGCCCATCTTGCCGATCGGGGTCCGGGCGGCTCCGAGGATCACGGTCTTGGGCACGGGCGGGCTTCTCCAGTTCGCGGGGGCGGGACCCTGCTCATGGTAGTCGAGGGTATGCTGGCGCCGCCATGGAGGTCTCAGCAACAGACAAGGGGGCCGCCGACTCCGGCGCCGACACGATCGTGGTGGGCGTGTTCGAGGGCGAGGACGTCGCCCACGACGTAGACGGAGCCCTTCAGGCCCTGCTGGATTCCGGGGAGGCCCGGCGGACGTTCAAGCACCTGGCGCTGACCCACGCCGGCGGGCGCCGCTGGCTGCTGGTGGGTCTCGGTGAGCGATGCCGCTTCGACGCCGAGCGCGCGCGCGTGGCCGGCGCCACCGCTCAGGCCCGCGCCGAGGAGCTGTCCTCGCGATCGCTGTGCTGGGAGCTTCCCCACCACTCAGACGACGCGGTGGCCTCGGCGCTGGTGGAGGGCACCCGCCTGGGCGCCTACCGCTTTGACCTCTACCAGGCACCGTCTTCAGAGCGCCGCGAGCTCGAGACGCTGATCGTCTCCGCTCATCACGACGTCGCCGAGCCCGTGCGCCGCGGTGACGAGCTGGCCCGGGCTCAGAACGCTGCCCGCGACCTGCAGAACACTCCGGCCAACGACATGACCCCCACCCGCCTGGCCCAGCGTGCCCGCGAGCTCGCGCAGGAGATCGCCGACCTCGACGTCGAGGTCGACGGTCGCGAGGCCATCTCCGAGCGTGGCATGGGCGCCTTTGGCGCTGTGACCCAGGGCAGCTATGAGGAGCCGGCGCTGATCACCCTGCGCTACGACGGCCCCCAGGCCAGGGGTCCGCGGCTGGGCTACGTCGGCAAGGCGGTCACCTTCGACACCGGCGGTATCTCGCTGAAGCCGTCGGCCAAGATGGCTGAGATGAAGTTCGACATGTCCGGAGGCGCCGCCGTCCTCGAAGCCGTGGGGGCGATCGCCCGCCTGCGGCTGCCCGTCTCCCTGGTGGCGGTGGTGGGAGCCACCGAGAACATGCCCAGCGGGCGCTCAGTCAAGCCCGGCGACATCGTGCGCGCCGCCAACGGAACCACCATCGAGGTCAACAACACCGACGCCGAGGGTCGCCTGGTGCTCGCCGACTGCCTGGTCCACGCGCGCCAGCAGGGAGCGCAGCGCCTGGTCGACCTGGCCACCCTGACCGGCGCCATCATCATCTCCCTGGGATCGACCTACGCGGGCCTCGTGGCCAACGACGATGCGTGGGCCCAGCAGGTGCTCGCCGCCGGCATGACCACCGGCGAGCTGGCCTGGCGACTACCTCTGCACGACGAGTACGCCGAGCTCATCAAGGGCCAGTACGGCGACCTCAACAACGCCCCTGAGGCCCGCAAGGCGGGCTCGATCACCGCTGCCGAGTTTCTGCGTCGTTTCGTGGGCGACACCCCCTGGGCTCACCTGGACATCGCCGGCACCGCCTGGGACACCGGACGTGCCTACGCCGCCAAGGCGGGGTCGGGCTTCGGCGTACGCCTGCTGGTGGAGCTGGCCCGGGCCCACGCCCAGGCCCATTGAGCTGCGGGGCGCTCGGGTGCGCTGGAGCTAGCGTCGACCCCGTCGCCCGCGGGCGCCGACAGCGGTCATCGCCAGCACCCGCCCGAGCTCGCCGAGGCGCAGCTCGCGCACCAGCCCCGCGAGCTCCTGGCGCTCGTTGGGATCGAGCCCGGAAGGTCTCCCGCCGGAGCGCTTGATCAGCGTCTGCAGGCGCTCTCGACGATCGGCGGGGATGCTGCGCCAGTGGCGGCGAACGTGCAACGCCGAGCGACCGACGGTGACGACCACTCCGAGAGGGCCGAGTCGACCGATCAGGCTCATGGCGGCCACGCTAGCACGACCCGGCAGCCCGTGGCACGCAGGGCTCCCAGGTGCTCGTGAGACGATCAGACCGGCTGCCATCGCGCTTTCAGAGGGGTCGCGCCCGGGGAAGGTTGGGACGCCCTCGGAGGAGTATCGTGCCCGGAGCGACCGGCCCCGCCGTCCCCCCGGAGGGGCCGGTTCGTCCCGCGCCACAGGGCCGGCACGCCCCCCCGCTGGCCGCGCCCTGTGGCGCCCTTCTTCCGGGGTGCGTCAAGTCGCGCCTCGCGCTCACCGGGTCGGTGGGAGGATGTGCGTCATGAACTTCGACCTGTCTGACCACCACCAGCTCATCAGGCGCACGGTGAGCGAATTCGCCCACCAGGAGATCGCACCGGTGGCCCACGAGCTCGACGCCACCAAGGCCTTCCCCTACGAGATCGTGCGCCAGCTCGGTGAGCTGGGACTGATGGGCATCCCCTTCCCCGAGGAGTACGGGGGAGGCGGCGGTGACTCGCTGGCCTACGCCCTGGCGGTGGAGGAGCTCACCCGGGTGGACTCCTCGGTGGCCATCACCCTGTGCGCCCACACCTCGCTGGGAACGCAGCCCATCTACCTGTACGGCTCGGAGGAGCAAAAGCGCGAGTGGCTGCCGCGCCTGTGCAGCGGTGAGGTCCTCGGCGCCTTCGGGCTGACCGAGCCCGAGGCGGGATCAGACGCCGCCAACGTCAGGACCCGGGCCCGCCTCGAGGATGGCGGCTGGGTGATCGACGGCGCCAAGCAGTTCATCACCAACGCCGGGACCGACATCTCCGGCGTGGTGTGCATCACGGCGGTGACGGGAGGCGACGGTGGCGACCGCGAGATCTCAAACCTGCTCGTGACCAACGGCACGCCGGGCTATGAGCAGGGCGAGCCCTACCGCAAGATGGGCTGGAACGCCTCCGACACCCGGCCGCTGAGCTTCACCGACTGCCGAGTCCCGGAGGCGAACCTGGTCGGTCCCCGCGGAGCGGGGCTCAAGCAGTTCCTCCACGTCTTGGACATCGGGCGGATCGGGGTGGCGGCGATGGGCGTCGGGCTGGCTCAGGGCGCCCTCGATGAGGCGCTGGCCTACGCCCGCGAGCGCCGGGCCTTCGGCCAGCCGATCTCCCGATTTCAGACCATCCAGGCCAAGCTCGCCGACATGGCCACGGAGATCGAGGCGGCTCGCCTGCTCGTCTACAAGGCCGCGCTGCTCAAGGACGCCGGCCGAAGCTTCACCCTCACCGCCGCCCAGGCCAAGCTCAAGACCGGACGCCTGGCGGTGCGCTGCGCCGAGGAGGCCGTGCAGATCCATGGAGGCTACGGCTACATCGAGGAGTACCCGGTGTGCCGGTTCTACCGTGACGCCAAGATCCTCACCATCGGTGAGGGCACCGACGAGGTCCAGCAGATGGTCATCGCTCGGGCGCTGGGGACCTGAGGATGGAGATGGGCCCACCGGTGATCATGGGCGCTTAGGGTGCCCGGGGGGCGGGCGTGGGGGTCAGCGCCGCCGCGCCGATGACCAGCGCAAAGGCGAGCAGGCGCAGGATCGCCGCCCCAGCGCCTGAGGGCAGCGGCTCGCCGAACACGAGCAGGCCCGAGGCGATGGTGACCAGGTTGGCGGCGGCGCTGGTCACCGCGATCACCGCCACCGCCTGTCCGATCTGAAGTGATCGGGCCGAGACCACCAGGCCGATCACCGAGAGGGCGAGGATGACCAGCGCCAGGGGGCTGAGCAGGACGCCCACGCCGTCGCGGCCCAGGTGACCCGACAGGGCCTTGATGGTGACGTCCGATGCTCCCCACTGCAGGCCGGCGGCGGTGGCCAGGATCAGTCCGCTGCGCCCGGACCCCGGGCGCGCGACCGACAGGCACAGCAGGGCGGAGACGGCGGTCAGCGCTGCCACGTAGACGGCCAACGTGGAGGTCGCGTAGTGGTTGTGGGCGCTGTCTGCGGTGGAGCCCAGGGTGGCGGCCAGGAACGCCAGGCCCGCCGCGGTCACCCCCACCCCCCACCACTCGCGTGCCGTCACGGGCAGGCCGAACAGGCGATCGGCGATCAGCGTGAGAGCCACCAGACCGCCAGCGATGATGGACTGAACGAGGCTGATCGGGGCCAACGTGAGGGCGGTCACGTGCAGGCCCCATGCGCCGGTGGCCACGATCAGGCCGAGTATCCACCAGCGGTTGGAAAACAGCGAGGCGGTGCTGCTCAGGGGATGGCGCCAGGTGACCGGCGGGGCGGCCATGGCGCCGCGCTGCTTGTAGAGAAAGCCGACGATCGAGGCCAGGGCCGTGGCCAGGGCGAAGGCCAGGCCGACCAGGACGGAGATGGACACGCGTGCGTCGCCTAGTGGCGCTCGTCGTCGACCACTCGTTCGAGAATGGCCTGGGCGGCGCTGGCCGGGTCCAGGCGCCGGGAGACGACCTCGTCGAGCAGGCCCTGGAAGGTGGCGTCCTCCTGAATCTGAGCCTCCAGGCGCCGGCGCAGCCGGTGGGTGGCGATGGCCAGCACCTCGTTGCGCAGGTTGCGCCGCCGGCGCTCGGACAGCTTGCCCTCGGACTCGATGTGGGCCCGGTGGCGCTCGAGCTGGGTGACCAGCTCGTCGATGCCGTCACCGCGTGCGGCCTCGGTCTTGACGATCGGAACCCTCCATCCCCGCTGGGGTGCCAGGGAGAGGACGCCGCGAATCTCGCGGATCATCGTCTCGGTGAGGGGGTGATCTGACTTGTTGACGACCATCACGTCGGGGATCTCCATGACTCCCGCCTTCAGCGCCTGGATGGAGTCACCCGAGCCGGGCATGAGCACGAGCACCACGGTGTCGGCGTGGTCGATGACGTCCACCTCCGCCTGGCCCACCCCCACAGTCTCCACGAAGACGTCGTCGCGCCCGGAGGCGTCCATGAGCAGGGCCGCCTGCAGCGCGGCCTCGGACAGCCCCCCCAGAGCCCCCCGGGTGGCCATGGACCGAATGAACACGCCCGGATCCAGGAAGTGCTCGGTGAGACGGATGCGGTCGCCGAGCAGGGCCCCGTGGGTGAACGGCGAGGACGGGTCGATGGACAGCACGCCAACGGTGCGCCCCGCGCCACGGCGCGCGCGGGTGAGCGCTGCGATCAGCGTGGACTTGCCTACTCCGGGGGGACCGGTGAAGCCAAAGACGGCGGCATTACCGGTGTGGGGATAGACCTCGCCCACCAGCGCCCACCCGGCGGGATCGTCGTTCTCCACCAACGAGATGGCGCGAGCCAGGGCGCGCTTGTCGCCGGCCAGCAGACGCTCAGACAGCGGTCGCTGAGCGCTCGAAGCGGTCGGCTCGACGGAGGCCATGATTTCGAGATGATGTCAGCCGCGGCGACGGCGCCCGGCGAAGCGCGACTAGGATGGCCGGCTCGTGGAGCCCCTGGTGTCTTCGCCCCCGGCCCCGGAGCTTCGGGCCGTTGCCCGCGGCGAGCCGTCCCCGCTTCGCGGCGGACCTCTGCACCTGCTGCGCTTCCTGCGTGCCCACGGCATGCTCAACCCGCGCTACCTGGGCCTCTTCCTGCGTCTGGCCCGCCTGAAGCTGCGCTTCCGCGGGCGCCTACAGACCGACGGCTTGGCCTTCGTGGGACCCGGGGTGACCATGGAGATCGGTCCCCGGGCCCGCGTGGTGCTGGGGCGCTGGTCGTGGCTGGGCCACGGCTGCAAGCTGCGTGTGCACGAGGGGGAGCTGCGCATCGGGGCCAAGACGGTGCTGGGTCAGGAGTGCACGATCTCCGCCTACCAGCACGTGTCCATCGGGCGCGAGTGCATCGTGGCCGACCGGGTCATGCTCATCGACTTCGACCACGGAACGGTGGAGACCGAACGGCCCATCCGCGATCAGGGCATCTACAAGCGCGACGTCCGGGTGGGCCACAACGTGTGGATCGGCTACGGCGCCTGCCTGCTGCGCGGTGTCAGCGTGGGCGACAACGCGGTGATCGGCACCAACTCGGTGGTGGCCAGTGACGTATCCGCCAACTCGGTGGTGGGTGGCGTGCCGGCACGGGTGCTGCGGATGCGCGACGCTCCCGAGCACCTGCGCTGGGAGTAGGCGCCGGGCCAAGACGGCCTGTCGTTGCGCGGTGCTTTCAGTCAAGCCAGGTCGGCGACAAAGCCGGTCCGCACGGACTCATAGCGCGGCGTCCAGTCAAGCCCGCGGCGAGCGCGAGCGTTGCTGGCCCCGCGCATCCGGGTGACGTACGCCACCGAGGTGGCGCCCACCGCCTGGCGAGCCAGCCATACGGGGACGCGACGGGGCGGTGGGGCCCCGAGGGCTCGCGCGTAGAGCGTCAGCCACTCGCGCTGGGCCAGCGGCTCGTCGTCGACGACGTTGTAGACCCCTGCAGCCCCGTGGGCCAACGCGTGGACGGTCGCGGTGGCGGCATCCTGCACATGGACAAAGGACTGCACGCCCTCGCCGGCGCCCACCATCGGGAAGCGCCGGCGACGCACCTGCTCGGCGATGTCGCCGTCGCCGGCATACCACGTGCCCGGGCCGTAGAAGGTGCCGTAACGCAGCACGATGCCCTCGATTCCCGACGCCTGCTGCACGCTGCGCTCCATGTCGATGACAGCACGCACGGAGTGAGAGAGCGGGTCAGGGGCATCGAGCCACAGGGCGTCCTCCTCGGTGGCCAGGACCGCCGACGATGGCTCATACCAAAAGCCGATGCTCTGGACGACGATGCGGCGAGCCCCGCAACGGCGTCCGGCCTCAGCAGACTGAGCGTGCCGTCGCGGCGCACCCGGTTGTTGGCACCGTAGGCGCGCTGTAACGCGCGGGGGCTGAAGCGATGGGGCAGGTCGGTGAGCTGGGAGATGACGATCTCCGGCGCGGCGGTCGCCACCAGCTCGGTGAGTGTCCGGCGGTCGAGCACGTCGCCCACCACGGCGTCGACCCCTCGCGCGCGCAGACGCGCCTGGCGCTCGGGGGAGCGGGTCAGGGCGCTGACCTGGTGGCCGTCGGCCACCAACCGGTCGATGAGCGGGCGCCCGATGGCCCCGCTGGCCCCGGCCAGGAACACCCTCATGCTCTGATCGCTGCCGGTCGGCGGCGCCCCATGAGCAAGAGAAGGACCAGCGGTGCCAGCCACGCCAGGCCAAGGGTGGACAGGCTGGCCACGTTGTCGGCGGTGGCGTAGTGGGCCGTGGTGGTGAGGTGATAGGCGAAGTGGGGCAGCGAGGCGACCGTCCACGCCACCAGGGCGCCCTGCACGAGCTGGCGTCTCAGATAGACCGCGGCGAGGAGGAGCAGGACGGCGAGACCGAGCTCGGCGGAGGCGAAGTCACGCAGCAGATGCTCGTCGTAGGCTCCCAGCGGCGAGACCCAGTGGTGCCCGGCGCCCGGGAATCCGTCAAAGAACGAGCGCGGGGCGATGAGGCCCCAGCCCGCCACCACCACGGGGCTGGCGGCGAGCGCCACGAGGACGGCACGCACGACGCCGCGATGGTGCTCAAGCACCTGGGAGTCAGGGGGGTGCGAGGAGGCAGCGGGGCTTGACACGTGCGCAAGCCTAGATCCCATGATGGTACCCCCCGACAGGTCCGGTTTGATGCCCTTATCGGGTACCACTCCGCCCACGCGCGGACCGGAGCTGCTGGTGGAGATCGACCGCGATGGGGGCGAGGGGTTGCGCAGGCAGCTCGAGAACGCACTGCGCGACGGCATCCGCACCGGGCGGCTACGGGCGCGACAGCGGCTGCCCTCGACACGGACGCTGGCGCGGGATCTCGGCGTCTCACGACGCCTGGTGGTCGAGGCCTATGAGCTGCTGATCGCCGAGGGATACCTGATGGGCCGCCCAGGCTCGGGCACCCATGTCGCGGAGTCCGGGGCCAGCGCGCCGGCGCCCGCACCGCCGGTGCGCCCCCGGGTCCTGGCCTATGACTTCTTTCCGGGTACGGCGGATCTGGCGGGCTTTCCTCGCGCGGCCTGGGGCCGCACCCACGCCGAGGTCCTGCGCGAGGCCCCCGCGCATGTCCTGGGCTATCCCGATCCCCGCGGGGCCCCCGGGCTGCGCGAGGCCCTCGCCGATCATCTACGCCGGGTGCGCGGGCTGGCGGTTGAGCCCGAGCGCATCGTGGTGTGTGCAGGGGCAAGCCACGGTCTTTGGCTGCTCGCCCGGGCCCTCAGCGTGGCGGGTCCCGCGCTGGTGGCAATGGAGGAGCCCAGCCTGCCCCCCCATCGGCGTGTCCTGCTCGACGCCGGGGCCCGCGTGGTCTCGGTGGAAGTCGACGAGGCGGGCCTCTCGGTGGCCGGCCTGAGGCGCACCGCGGCCACCGCGGTGGTGGTCACTCCGGCACATCAGTTTCCCACCGGAGTGGGTCTCAGCCCGCAGCGGCGAGGCGCCCTGTGGACTGGGCGCGCGCACCCGCCTCCGGCCGGCTCATCGTCGAAGACGACTACGACGCGGAGTTTCGCTATGACCGCACTGCCCTCGGGGCGCTGCAGGGCCTGGCTCCCGAGCAGGTGGCCTACGTGGGCTCGGCGAGCAAGACCCTGGCCCCGGGTCTGCGCCTGGGGTGGCTGGTGGTGCCCGCCCACCTCCTCGACGAGGTCGTCGCCCTGCGCCGGCACACCGACATGGGCTCACCGGTGCTCGAGCAGCTCACGTTTGCCGCGCTGCTCACCAGCACCCGCTATGACCGTCACCTGCGCCAGGCGCGTCGGCGCCACCGGGCACGCCGACGCGCCCTGATGGCGGCGCTGGCCCAAGCGCTTCCCCGTGCCCGCCTGAGCGGCCTGGACGCTGGCCTACATGCCGTCGTGGACCTGGGGGAGGCCGTCGATGAGCGAGAGCTGTCGCGCGAGGCCGCACGCCGATCGGTGGGCCTGTACCCGCTGAGTGCCTTCTACGCGGGCGAGCCGCGTCTGCCGGGGCGCCTGGTGCTGGGCTATGCCAACCACAGCGAGGAGGCCATCGGCGAGGGGGTGCGACGCCTGGCCCAGGCGGTGGCCGAGGTCCGCCGCCACTGAGGTCCGCCAAACCTCACATGCTCAGACGCCTAAGCGTCGCGACACCGTCGCCGCTGGTCTCGTCGAGATCGCGACCGACGGTCTCGGGGAAGCCCAGGACCACCACCACGGCACCGGCGAGGGGGGCGATCACCAGCACGGCGATCGCGGGGCCCAGGCCCAGGGCTCCGGAGAGCACGCCGGCGGCGACCAGGCCGGCGCCGGAGCCCAGCACGGTGATGATGACGAGGACGACGTTGGCGGCCGCGCGCACCCGAGTGGGAAACAGCTCGACGCCGTACACCGAAAGGGCCGCTCCCCCGGCCGAGCCGGCCATGCCCCCGATGAGGACCAGGGGCCAGATCCACGGCGAGGAGACGAGGTAGAAGCCGGCCAGGCACAGGGCCGAGACCACCACCAGGGGCACTCCGACCACCTTACGACCGTAGACGTCGGCCAGGCGCCCACCGACGGGAAGCATGAAAAAGGCGGGGATGCCGGTGACGGCGAGGAAGACGACGATGCCCGGCGCCGTGAGGCCCTGCTCACGCTGGAGGTAGCGGTTGAAGAACTCAGCGGTGGGGGCCAGGAAGACGGCGGTGAGCAGGGAGCTCGAGCCCACCAGCACCAGCGCGCGCCGGTAGCGTCCGCTCAACAGCTCCCGGTAGCGATGGGGCTCGGCGGCGTGGCCGAGAAAGCGTGGCGACTCGGGAAGGTATCGCCCGGCGCGCAGGACCAGGGGCAGCCCGAGCAGCCCCAGGCCGTAACAGGCGCCCAAGCCCAGCCGACCCGCGGCGGCCAGGGGCAGGGCCAACACGGCCAGGCCCGCGCCCAGGCCGCTGGCCATGAGGATGAGCGAGACGACCACCGCGCGGTTGGCGGCCGGCGTGCACTCCACCGCGAGCACGAAGATGGCCACGCCCAGCACCACGTCGATGCTGCGCAGGAGGACGTGTCCGCCCACGTAGAGAGCAAAGGTGGGAGCCAGAGCGATGGCGCCTGCGAGCAGGCAGTGGCTCGCGGCCAGGGGCACGATCAGCCGTCGGCGACCGTGGCGGTCGGCCAGCAACGCCGCGCCCAGGGCAAGCAGGACACCCACGCGCACCACGGCCAGGCCCACCCCCAGGGCCGGGTCGCCGACGTGGTAGACCCGCGCGGCGTAGGGCAGGGTCTCGGTGAGCAGGCCCCCGGTTCCCCCGGCGTAGGACTGCACGGCCGTGATCAAGCACAGGGCGCCCACCGTGCGGTGGGCGGCGCGATCCTGGGCCACCGGGAGAGTCCACCAGCGGCGGGCCGGCGCTTGGCCTGGGCCGCGCTGGGGAGCTTCGAGTGGGCCGCGGCGGGCCTTTCGGCCAGGGTGCGGGGAGGAGGCCGGCATCAGACCCGCCCGGGGCCCTTGGCTCTAGACCGTGGAGCGGACGAGGTCTGAGTAGACAGCGGCGGTCTGGCCGGCGATGTCGCTCCAGTCAAAGCGCAGCACGTGCTCGGAGGCCTCGGCCACCAGACGTCCGCGCAGCGCCTGGTCGGTGAGCACGCGCTCGACCATCTCGGCCAGCGAGCGCGGGTCGCGCGAGCGAAAGCGCAGCCCCACCTCGTCGTGGGGGACCACCTCGCGCAGGCCCCCGGTGTCGGCCACGATGCAGGGACAACCTGAGGCCATCGCCTCCAGCGCCACCAGGCCGAAGGGCTCGTACAGCGACGGCACCACGCACAGGTCGGCGATGCGGTAGAGGGAGTGAAGGACGTCGTCACCGATCCAGCCCAGGAAGGTGCCGTGCTCGGTGAGACCCAACGCATGGGCCTGCTCCTTGAGCTCGGCCTCATGGGTGCCCGACCCGGCCACCAGGAAGCGCACGCCTCCCACCCGCTCGATGAGACCGGGGAGAGCCTCGAGGGCAAGCTGAAAGCCCTTCTCATAGACCAGCCGGCCCACGAGCAGCACCAGGCGCTCGTGGGGTGCGGCAAAGCGCGAGCGCAGGGTGGGCAGATCGTCGACGGGCTGGAGGTCAAGGGGGTCGATGCCGTTGGGAATGACGCTGATGCGCCCCTCCTCCAGGTCATAGATGTCGGCCACGTGACCACGCATGTAGTGAGAGCAGGTGATCACCCGGTCGGCGCGGTTGGCCATCCAGCGCTCCACCCCGTGGATGTAGGACTGGGGGTGTGACTGCACCCAGCCCTGATGGCGCCCGTACTCGGTGGCGTGGATGGTGGTGACGAGCGGGCAACGGAAGCGATTGGCCAGGTGATCGCCGGCCACCGCCACCAGCCAGTCGTGGCCGTGGACGACGTCGAAGTCAAAGCGGTCGCCAAGCTCGACCCCCGTGGCGAGCATGTCGGCGTTCATGTGCTCGACCCAGGTGACGAACTCTCCCAGGTCGCGCGGGCGACGGGGCTCGCGCACGCGATGGACGACGACGCCGTCGCGCTCCTCCTCGGCGGGCATTCGCTCGTCTCCTCGGGTGAGCACATGGACCTCCGCGTCATGGGCGACCAGCGCCTCGGAGAGCTTGCGCACGTGTCGCGCCAGGCCGCCCTCGACGATCGGCGGGTACTCCCAGGAAAGGATCAGGCAGCGGCTCATGGAGGGGGGCGGAAAGGCCAACGGCGGGTCAGGGGGCCAGCAGGGAGGCAGCAGCGGCGTGGACGGCGAGATTGCGGGCCTCGACGCTGGCGTGGCAGCCTATCGACCCCAGTGCTTCGTCGAGGGCTCGCCGGTGCCCGGCGGCGCGCCGGTGGGGGTAGGGGCCGGCCAGCCCGCGAGTGACCATGAACGCCCAGTCACTGGACTGCAGCGCGAGCAGCTCGCGCACCGCGTGGGCGCTGGGTCGCTCGTGGGCGAGCACCCGCAGCTCCGCCTCCCGAGCCGTCCAGGCGAGATCGGCGACGGGGGGCCCGTCCCACGTCGACAGGTCGCGGGGCTCGCCCCAGGTGCTCACTCCCAGGCCCGGGGGAACCGGCTCGGGGCGCCTGGTGGCCAGTGCCTCGTCCAGACGGGTGAGGACCAGTCCCGCGCGCTGGGCTTCCTCGACGACCTCCGCCAGCCAGGTCATCCCCTCATACCACCAGTGACCCAGCAGCTCGGTGTCCAGGGCGCACACCACCAGCCCAGGATCGGCCCGGTGGGCACGAGCTGCGCGCAGACGCTCGATCACCCGAGCCACGAAGTCCGCCGCGTGGGCCCGAGCCTGGGCCCGGGCCGCGGGGGCGTCGTAGGGCGCTCCGGCGTTTGACCAGGGGCGATGGTCGTGGACGGTGCGGTGGTGATAGTCGCGGTAGGAGCCGTGGGCCGGATAGCCGTCGCGGCCCCACACCAGGTCGATGGTGGCACGGTCGATGGGCATGAGCAGGGGGCCGTCCGGGGACCGAAAGGGCCCCAGATGGGCGGGAGAGCCCATACCCAGGAGGTCGGTGAGCTCGACGCAGGTGCTGTGCACCCCGGCCTGGGAGAGCAGGGGATCGAGCCACCCGGCGTGGGCGCACTCAGGTAGCCAGAAGCCGCCCCTCCAAGGCAGCGGGGAGCGCGACCGGTGGGCGGCTACGCCGGCCTCGACCTGGAGGCGCACCCCGGCCTCGGTGGCCAGCAGAGGCAGTACCGCGTGGGTGGCCGAGGAAGTCCAGCGCACATGCGCGGAGAGGGCCCCCAGCAGGTCAGCGCCAAGGGCGTCAAAGGCAACGAGGGCGCGCTCGTAGTCCTGGGCGGCGCGCTCGAGCTCATCGGCGAGGACCGGCTCGCCGCTGGCCCGACAGCCGTCGATGTCGATGCGGTGGGTGTGGCGGCGCACGCCGGTGATGAAGGCCCGGAAGCGGTCGCCCACGCCATCGGCGCCAAGCTGGTCGGCGAGCACCGGGGTGACCGACAGGGTCACCGGGGCGCCGCTCTGCAGCAGCGTCACCAGCGGCAGGTAGCAGCCCACCATCGCCTCCCACAGCCACTCCTCACCAAAGGGCCAGGTGCCAAAGCCCTCGACGTAGGGCATGTGGGTGTGCAGCAGGATGGCCAGCTCGCCGCACGAGCAGCGGGCGCTCACGGGCGACAGACGGCCAGGAAGTCAAGCGCCCGGTCGAGATCGGCGGTGCGCTCGCCGCGCAGCACGAAGTCGCTGGTGGCCAGGGCGGCCACGAACCAGCCGTAGAAGGGTCCGGTCAGGCGCAGTCGCGGATGCAGGGAGTCCCAGCCCAGGCGCAGGGCACGCTCGTGCAGCGCCAGCTTTCGGGAGTG
>JAABUU010004333.1_pt1 | contig 16875 bp, 18 predicted proteins | sample 5559301 | NCBI WGS metagenome assembly JAABUU01 (sample SAMN10711884, study PRJNA513360) | rock metagenome | isolation source: Antarctica rocks | place: Antarctica: Victoria Land, Richard Nunatak white | reverse complement strand
AAGCCTGCCACCACGATTGAGAGGAGAGAACTCATGGATGAAGCCTCGATCACCCAGTACATTACTGAGACATTTGCTGGCCTCGATGTCGTCGTCGCCTCGCGCGACTCCGCCGCTCCTGAAGTGGCGTGGGGCGATAGCTTCTTTTTCTATGACCCCGACCGCACGCTCCCGCCGGATCGGCGCATGCCGTTCGCCACCATCGTGACCAAAGATTACGGCGATTTTGACTGTGCCTCCAACCTGAATCGCCCGGGAGTCTTCCGCCTGAACATCGGCATCGGCAAGCAGACCTATCAGTCATTGCTTGGCGCGCAATCATCCTCTTCGGAAGCAGACAGCGATGGCGAGGGCGGCTATGATTTCACCGCCCTCGATCAATTGCTGCCGCACCCAGTGTATGGACGGATGTACTGGGTCTGTGTACTCAACCCCAGCGCGGCAACGTTTCAAGAAGTGGTGCGGCCATTACTCGCTAAGGCGTATGATCTGGACGTCAGCAAGGTCGCCAGGCGCGTGGCCCGCGGATAAGCCATCACCCAATTCATTCAAGTGACGGCGTTTCTTCCGAGGCGGGGCGATACTCACCGAACGCTTCCTGATATTCGGCGCGCACCTCGGCGTCCACGAGGTGGACGTACACCTGCGTCGTCGCCAGGTTCGCGTGGCCGAGAACGCGCTGCACAACAGGTGCGGGCACCTTGCCCTCGACGAGTTGGGTCGCGAGGCCGTGGCGAAACGAGTGTGGCGTGATGTGCGCGGCGATCCCGGTCTGACGCGCAACATCGGCAACGATCCGCTCCACCGACCGCGGGGTGATACGCGCGCCTGGCTTGCCGGGGCTATCGCGTCCGCTAAAAGCAGGTAAGGTTGCGAGGGCAATCGGTTGACTGCCATCGAGCCGTGCCGTCCAGTACCGCATCAGCGCGGCGGCAGTATCATTATCAAAATAGACGCGGCGACTCTTCCCGCCCTTGCCCCGGAAGACGAACGCAGTGCCATCCTCCAGATCAATATCGCCCCGGCGCATCGCGCAACACTCGGAGACACGCGTCCCGGAGCGGTAGAGAAAGCGGATCAGCGCGGCGACTTTCAACCGCCGTAGGTCAGCCTCCGGCTTCTCCTCCTTCGGCTGCTGGGCGAGGAAGTCGAGAATCCGGTTCAAGTCGCGCGTGCGAATATCCGGCGGCGGCGCGCTGAATCCGGTTTGCTGACCCGCCAGCTGTAGTCCCATTTTTTCAAGCGAGAGTGTTGGATGATAATCGTTTGCAACGAGATATTTATAAAACTTGCGCACTGCCGCACAGTATGTCTGCGCCGTCCGTGTCGCGGCGACCTCTTCGCGTGTCTGCCGCTCCTGCGGCAGGAGCGACGCCGTAAAATCCACGACATGCGCCGTCGTCAGATCAGTGACGGCTACCGTCATCGCGTCGAAGCCTTCGTTCTCCAGAAAGGCGGTGAATTTCCGTAGTCCGTATCCGTAGGTCACAACGGTTTTCGGACTCTTGCGCATCGTCGTCAGAAAGTCGTCAATCGCCGCCGCGACGGTCATTCGGGATATGTTCTTACTGATCACCGCGTGGCTCATTTAGTCCTCTCCTTCCGACAGCACGGCGATCAGGCGCGGACGTAGCGCGTCGAGGGCGCGGGCGCGGTGACTGATCGCGTTTTTTTCGTCATCACGCATCTCCGCCAGTGTCCGTCCCGTAGTACCGACGATGAACACCGGGTCATAGCCGAACCCGGCGCTGCCGCGCGATTCTTCCGATATCGTTCCCTCCACTACCCCCTCCGACTCGATCAGCCGTCCGTCTGGAAACGAAAGTGCGAGCGCGGCGATGAAGCGGGCCGCGCGCGATGCCTGCGGTACTGCCCGCAACCGTTCGAGAAGGAGAAGGAAGCGTCCGCGATCATCAAGCCCCTCCCCGCCGAAGCGAGCGGAGAGTACCCCCGGCGCGCCGTCGAGTGCGTCAACGATCAAGCCGGAATCGTCTGCGAGGGCGAGTTTGCCCGTGAATGTCGTGACAAAACGCGCTTTTGCCCGCGCGTTCTCCGCAAACGTCGCGCCAGTCTCCGGCGGAAAGACGTTCACACCCGCGTCGCGCGCCGCGATCACGGTCACCGGCAGGTCGGCGAGCAAATCACGGAACTCGCGGACCTTCCCATCATTATTTGTTGCCAGAATGAGCACGATCACGATCACCCACCTCCTGTACGTACAGCCAGTATGCCACGCGCGCGACGGCGCGGCAAGGCGCATGCTAGACTGCGATGCGTAGACGACGAAAGGATTGCCGCGTTGGAAAACCGCCAGATTGCCGCAGCGTTTCGGGAACTCGCCGACGTACTGGAAATTGCCGGCGAGGATCGTTTCCGCGTCTCCGCCTATCGCCGTGCCAGCGAGACGATTCGCCACGAGGCACAGCCGCTTGCGGCGCTGGCAGCACGCCATCAACTCCAATCGTTACCGGGGATCGGCCCGGCAATCGGCGCCGAAATCACCGAGATGCTGACAACCGGAGCTTTCGCCCGCCTGGACGCGATGCGCGCGGTATTCCCTGCGGTCGTGATCGCCCTGATGCGCGTCCCCGGTATCGGCCCGAAGACTGCGGCAACGCTCCATGCGCGCTTCAACCTGCCGGACCTTGCTGCCTATGAACAGGCGTTTCAGTCCGGGGCGCTCAAAACGATCAAAGGCATCGGCGTGCATCGTGAAGCGGAAATCCTTAGCGGCCTACAGGCGCGGATCGCCACGGCGGGACGCATCTTGCTCGGTACCGGTGTCAATACCGCCGCGCAACTGCTCGCGGACTTCCATGCCCGGCTGCCTGATGTGCCGCTCGTGCCCATCGGCAGCCTGCGACGTTGGGCGCCGACGCTCGGTGATGTTGGCCTGCTCGCCGCGACGGATACGCCCGATGCGGCGCTCGATCTGTTTGCCACCCTCCCCGATGTCTTAACGGTCCTGCGCCGGGACGCCGACGCGATCCGCGTCCGGCTGATAGATGGCGCGGAGGTGGAGTGCATCACGCGGCCCGCCGCAACCGCTGGCGGCGCGCTTCTCTGGCTGACGGGAAACGCGACGACCGGCGATCAACCAGGCTTCCGGGAAGTGCTGGCGGCATACGCCGAGGCGCGTGGCTTCACATTGGATGGTACCGGCCTGCGGCGGGGTGACGACGTGATCGAAGGAGACGAAAGCGAGGCCTTCGCTGCCCTCAGCCTTCCCTTCATCCCGCCCGAACTCCGCGAGGGCGGACAGGCGCTGGATACGATCATCCGATCCGGCATACCGCGCCTCGTCACGCTCGACGACATCCGGGGGGACTTGCATACCCATTCGGTCTGGAGCGACGGTACCGGCACGACTGCGGAGATGGTCGCGGCGGCGCGCGAGCGTGGGTATGCCTACTACGGCGTCAGCGATCATTCGTACTCGCTGCGCATCGCCAATGGTCTCGATCCGGAGCGGTTGCGCCAGCAGCGTGCAGAAGTGGATGCCCTTCATGCGGGGATGACCGTCCTCTGTGCATGCGAGACGGAGGTGCATAGCGACGGTCATCTCGACCTCGATGACGCAGTCCTGGCGACACTCGATTACGCGATCGCCTCCGTCCACAGTGGCCAGCGCGGCGACCGCGAAACGGTGACGCGCCGCACCCTGGCCGCGATTGGCAACCCCTACGTGGACATCATCGCCCACCCTACGGGCCGCATGCCGCTGCATCGCGAACCGATGAACCTCGACCTCGACGCCGTAATCGCGGCAGCCGTGCGCACCGAGACATCGCTGGAAATCAACGCCGATTATCACCGACTCGACCTCGACGCACCCCACGCACAGCGCGCCGCCGCCGCCGGTGTCATCATTACCATCAATAGCGACGCGCACAGCCCGGCGGGTCTCGCCAACATGCGCTTCGGCGTGATGACGGCGCGGCGTGCCTGGCTGAGGCCGGAGCAAATCCTCAACTGCTGGCCCATCGAGGAAATCCTCGCCCGCCGCGCCCGCCGGATCGCCGGAAATTAGTCCGCGCTATACGCTTCGAGTGTCGGCACAGAAGGATGGGTGACGACATCGAGCCGGACGGCATTGTTCCCAACGAGCGCGCGCGCCGCCGAGGTGAGGCTCCCATCAGCGCCAACACGCAAGCGAGGAAGCAGTTTTTTCCCCTGGCAATGCAGCCAGACACGGTCGTCGCCAGGAAACGCCTTCAGGAGTTCGTAAAGGCGGTGGGGCAGTTCGTCCTCGTACTCCGGCGGGAGCCAAATATGAAAAAAACGCTCCTCGTGCGGCGCATCACGGACGGGGGCGGGATCGGCGCACTGCCGCACCGCCTCGACGATCAGTTGCATCTGATCGCCACGGAAGTCCACGCGCGCATCCACCTCGATGACGACATCCGGGATAAGGGCGCCTTTGCATCGCTCATACGCTTCGGAGAAGGCAATCAGGTCGAGCGAGACACCGTCCACGCCTTCGAGCGTGGCCCGGAGCATCATCGTCCCTTTTTTGGTGAGCATCGCGCGCGGCTCGATCAAAAGGCCGATCATCGTCACCCGCTGCCCGGCCATTGCCTCGTCAATCGTGCCGAGATTGACGATCTGCTTGCCGCGCACGCGTGCCGCGACCGCCGTCAGGGGGTGTTCCGACAGATAGATGCCGAGCAACTCCTTCTCATGCACCAGTTGCTCCTTGACCGACCAGTCCGGCACGTCCGGCAACGGGACATCGAGCATGTCCGTCGCACCGGGGATTTCCGCCCCGAAAAGCCCAAATTGCCCTGCCGCCGTTGCTTTGCGGGTCGCCTGCGCCGCCGCCATCGCGCTCTCAATTGCCAGCGTCAGTTGCTGACCGTTCCCTAGGTCGCGCAGCGCGCCGACTTTAATCAGACACTCAACGGCGCGCCGGTTGACCTGCGCGCCGACGCTCGCGCAGAACTGCGCCAACCCGACAAATTTCTCACCCGATTGCTCTCCGCGCGCGGCGATGATCCCGTCCACAACGCCAACGCCGACATTCTTGATCGCGCTGAGACCGATGCGCACGGCGCGCTCCGGCTCGCCATCGTCGCGCGTCCCACCCGTCTCCTCGACGCTGAAATCCCGCTCGCTGCGGTTGACATCCGGCGGCAGAACAGCGATCTTCATCCGTCGGCATTCCGCGATCAACTGGACGACCCGCGCCGTATCACCCTGCTCGCTCGTCAGGATGGCAGCGAGGAACTCAGCGGGATAGTGCGCCTTGAGCCACGCGCACCAGTAGCCGATCAGACCGTAACACGTCGAGTGCGCCTTGTTGAAGCCGTAGCCGGAGAACTTCGCCAGTTCCTCGAAGAGCGGTTCGGCGATCTTCTTTGCAATGTCTTTTTTCGCGCATCCTTGCACGAAGCGATCACGATGCTTCGCCATTTCGGCGGGAAGTTTCTTGCCCATCGCCTTGCGCAGGCTGTCCGCCTCGGCAAGTGAATAGTCCGCGAGGACGCGCGCAATCTGCATCACCTGCTCCTGGAAGAGCGCGAACCCGTACGTCTCGCCGAGCACCGATTCCAGATCGGGGTGCGCGTACGTGACCGGTTCACGCCCCTCCTTGCGCGCGGCAAACCGGGGGGCGTGCTCCATCGGGCCGGGCCGGGCGAGCGCGCCGACGGCGACCACCTCGGCGAAATTGCGCGGCTTGACAAGCGCGCAGATGCGCTGCCCGGTCGGCTGATCGAGTTGGAAGATGCCCATCGTCTCGCCGCGCATCAGCGGCGCGTAGGCGGCCGGGTCCTCCAGATCGAGTGTATCGAGGTCAACGACAATGCCGCGCCGCGCGAGCAGTTGGAGCGCCTTGGTCAGCACCGTGAGCGTTTTCAGGCCGAGAAAGTCCATCTTCAGCAGGCCGAGTTCTTCGAGCCAGCCCATCGCGTACTGCGTCGTGATGCCCGCGTTGTCGCCCGTCCCGGCGCGCTGGAGCGGCACATGCTGGATGAGTGGATCGCGCGAGATGACGATCCCGGCGGCGTGCGTGGAGGCATGGCGCGACACACCCTCCAACTTCTGTGCCGTATCGAGCAGCCGTCGCACATTGGTATCCCGATCATGCAGCGCTTTGAGGTCGGGCACCTGCTCCAATGCCTGACTGATCGAGACGGGGTGCGCGGGCACCTGCGGGATCAACTTCGCCACCTGATCCACATCGCCATACGGCATGCCGAGCGCGCGCCCGACATCGCGGATCGCCGCGCGCGCTGCGAGCGTCCCGAACGTGATGATCTGCGAGACCTGCTCCGCGCCGTACTTTGCCGTGACGTACTTGATGATGAGGTCGCGCCCATCGTCCGCGAAGTCAATGTCAATATCCGGCATCGAGATGCGCGACGGATTGAGGAAACGCTCGAAGAGCAGGCCGTGCCGCAGTGGGTCAACCGTCGTGATGTCGAGGCTGTAGGCGACGATGCTGCCCGCCGCGCTCCCACGACCGGGACCAACGAGAACGCCGTGCTCCTTCGCATACCGCACGAAATCCCAGACAACGAGGAAATAGGTCGGAAAACCCATATCGTTGATGACGCTCAGTTCAAACGCCAACCGCTCGGCAACCTCGCCCTCGACGTGACCGTACTTCCGCTGCGCGCCCTCACGACAGAGGTGTTCAAGATACGTGGCGGGCGTGAAGCCATCGGGCACCGCGAAATGCGGCATCAGGAAACCGGGAGTACCGAGCTGCAAATCGCATTGCTCGACGACGCGCATCGTGTTCGTCACGGCGTCCGGGATTTCACTGAATCGTTCGAGCATCTCATCGCCGCTCTTCATGTAAATCTGATCGGTCTTGCTCGCGAAGCGGTTCGGGTCGTCCACCGTCGCGCCCGTCTGGATACAGAGCAGAATGTCATGCGCCGGATGATCTTCACGGCGGACGAAATGCACATCATTGGTCGCGACGAGCGGCAGCCCGGTCCGCTTCCCCTCCTCGATAAGGAACCGGGTCATTTTCTGTTGCTCCGGCATGCCGTGATCCATCACTTCGAGGAAAAAGTGATCGCGCCCGAACCACTGGGTCATGTCGTCTATCAACTGGCGGGCCGCATCATCACGGTCATGGGTAATGTGCGCCGCGAGGTGCGAGGAGAGGCAGCCGGAGAGGCAGGTAATGCCATCCGCCTTTTGCGCGAGCAAATCGTAGTCAATGCGCGGTTTGTAATAGAACCCCTCCAAACTCGCCTTGCTGGCGAGCTCGAGGAGATTTCGGTAGCCTGTTTCATTACGGGCCAGAAGCGTCAGGTGATGAATCGGCGCTTTCTTTCGCTCGTGCCGGCCTTCGGGCGCAACGTACGCTTCCATGCCGACGATCGTGCGAAAGCCGGTCTTCTTGCCCGCCTTGATCCAGTCCATCGCGCCATACATCACGCCGTGATCCGTCAGCGCTGCGGCGGTCATGCCGAGTTCTTCCATCCGCGCCATATAATCGGTGATCTTCCCCATCCCATCCAGGAGCGAAAACTCCGAATGAAGATGGAGATGCGCGAAGTCGACGGACTGCCGTACGGAAGGACCCGTTGCCATATGCTCCCCCAGAAAAATACCGCCGAAGGCGCGCCTGAAGCGACCGATCACACTGTACGTTCAGCCTACCAAAGTGCGTACGTACTGTCTACACATCGCTGAGAGGTCGTGATTCGCGATCTGCGATCCGCGTGTACTCCTCAACCAACAGCGCAAGTAAGCGCCGGAGCGTCGCGCGCGATGGATCGGGCAACCGCGTATCTTCGAGCAACGCCGACAACTTGGCGAGCGCGGTTTCACCCGTCAGCAAGTGTGCCGGATCAACAGGCAGAAAGCCCGCCGCCATACGGAGATCGTCGGCATCACGGCCCGCTGCATCAAGCGCAAGCGCGCCAACAAACTGCTCGACGACAACGCGCGATGGATCGCCCCGACCGCCCGATTCTAACCGGCTAATGTATGAGTGATTAAGCCCGGCGCGCTGCGCGAGTTGATTCTGCGAGAGCCGTTGCGCGGTGCGGAGCCGCGTCAGTGTCTGCCCAAAACGAACCGCCGCGCCACTAATTTCCTCTTGCGCCATCGGTTGCCTCCTGTCATATGCCCACACATCAGTCTATCCTTCTCGTGCCATTCAGTCAATGGCGTGCCGATCAGTCACATACGAGCAGCGGGACAACTGACTGACGGGCACTGGGTGTGACTGTCGGTAAAATAGGTGCGGTTATATTTGGTGACCGGGAAATCAGGGGCGGCTTGCGCTCGCTCGTGGCGCATGATAGAATCCGTGCGGCATGAGCGCCGACGTAGCTCAGTGGCAGAGCAGCTGTTTCGTAAACAGCAGGTCATCGGTTCAAATCCGATCGTCGGCTCCAGTTGGCCGAAGTGGCGGAATCGGCAGACGCGCTACGTTCAGGGCGTAGTGCCCGTAGGGGCGTGAGGGTTCAAATCCCTCCTTCGGCACCAGTTTCGCAAATCCCCGAAGCCGTGCATGCATGACATGGACGGCGCATTGACAAGGCAATACGGAGTGTCGGGCAGGATGGCCGCTGGGGTGCAAACCACAGAGGAAAGTCCGGGCAGCACAGAGCAGGGTGCCCGGCGAAAGCCGGGGAAGCGCGGCAACGCGCTGACAGTCCCGCGCAAGCGGGCGGGTGGGCAACTACCCGAGAGCAACAGAAACGTGCCGGACGCTTCGGCGGGCCGGATGAAACGGGCAATCCTCCCTGCTGCAATCTCCGATCCGGTCGCACGCAGCCGATTCCGGTTGCTGACGGTGGTTCGCCGAGACCGAAAGTCGAGAGCAGCCGCGAAGGCGACGACGCGGCCCGTCCCGGTTCGCCGGGGTGGAGAGAGATGGTCATCAGCGCAGCAATGCGTGAACAGAACCCGGCTTACGCGCCTGACACTTCTTATGCACTGTGGTGCCTCTAGCTCAATCGGCAGAGCGCCGGCCTGTGGAGCCGGATGTTACGGGTTCGAGCCCCGTGAGGCACCCCATTCTTCCTCTTCTCTCGTATTTCTCGCGCGCTCGTAGCTCAATTGGACAGAGCGTCTGACTTCGGATCAGAAGGTTGGGGGTTCGAGTCCCTCCGGGCGTACCATCCGTTTTTCCTTGCTATAGCAACGAAAATGCGCTTCATGGTTGCCCGTGCAGTGCATCGTCGTTCGCCCGTTGATGCCAACGTTCATACTACTCCCGATTGTCGCGCCGACAGCTTGACGCAGCGCACGGAAAAACGGGCATCGTTGCCCGTTTGCCCTGTTTGGTGGTGCGCGTGCTCTGTCGCGCTATGGCTTCTTCGGCATTTTGGGTGGCTCAGGGGGCTTGGGGGCTTGGGAAGATCGGCGATGGTCGGAATTGTGATGTTCGGTACCGTGAACGTTGCCAACCGCGCCGCTTTGTTGTCGCTCTTTGGCCTTGCCACTACACGGTACCTGAATGTCCCACCGCTCGTCCCACCCGCATGTTCCTGCACGGCGAACCCGTTGGCATGACGCGTTCCCACCGCCAGCCCCCGGCTCTGTGGATCGTGCGAGGTCAAGAAGACATGGTAGTCCTCGGTGTGGATCACATCCGCGAAGGTCGGGTCGAGCATGATCTCCACCTTACCGTTCACCAATGTGCCCGTGCCGAAATCCTCCAACCACGGCTCCGGCGACTCGACGCTGTAGAGAGTGTGATACTGCCCCGTCGCCGATGACTTGATCGCCCCATGCTTCTTGGTCGGGTCAATCACCGTGAAGTTACCGTCCACGACCACATTGCCGCTGAAGTAGCCCGCATAGGCTTTGGCATTGCTTGTCCCCCGGCGACGGCGGCTGCCCCATCCGCACTCGCCCCGCCCGTGATACCGGAGTAGGGATGACTGGCGGTGGTGATGCCGATGATGCCATAGGAGCCGGAGGAAAGACCGTACATGCCAATACCGACGCTCTGACCGAAGACGCCGATACCATTACCATTGGTCGGCCCGATGCCTGCGAATGCCGAGACGCCATTGCCGCCGTGACCGCCGCCGTTGCGGTCGCCCCCATTGGCCCCCATCGCGACGACCCCATCACCCCCAATGACGCCGCTACCCCCGTTACCGACGACCCCGCTGCCGCCGGGGCCACCAAACCCCGTCTCTGTCTCAGCGTAGCCACCCGTACCGATGACGCCGCTACCGCCTGGGGAGGTACCAAAGGGCGCGCTTCCTCCCGTGCCGACTATGCCATTGCCGTAATGCTGCGATCCGCTCGCATGGATGCCATCAACGGAAAGGGCAATTGAGGGCGAGACCTGAAAAACCGGCTGATTAGAGGGAAAGTTTCCCGTCAGAGATGTCAAGACCGTCGGTGCCGTGCCGACGTTGGTCGTGTAATCGTTGTTGCTGAGCGTGAGATACGTCGGCGCCGCCGCGACGGGTTGTGCGGTCTGTTTCGCCACGATCCCCGCGACGAGTGCCGCCGCCCCCGCGATCAGTCCCCGCCGCTTCAACGCCGTACCCGTGCTTACCTGCTCGATATGCCCGGTTTCATCCTGCTCAGTCGTCATGCTTGTCCCTCCTCTAAAATCTTGCGTTTGATAGAGAAAGTGTACCATAGGGCGATGTCAGGCTGCAGACCCACCGGCTTTGAGGCCGCATCGAATGGAAACCGGATACATTGACGAGCCTCCTGCGGTCGCGTATCGTATGGGCAAGAGCGATGCGATGGTGAAATGACGTGTGCGTGAAGCACGGGGATCAATCCGCGTTGCGGTTCGTGCGAACCGGAGGAGTACACGCGCATGGCGACGATCTCACTCAGGAAGCGTGCGGAAACGGCGACGACACGCTCGTCCGCCCAGCGGCTGCTTGGGCGCGATTGGCGGATGGCGTGGCTCTTCCTGCTGCCGCTGACGGTCGTCCTCGTCGGCTTGATCGCCTATCCCTTCGTCGCGGCGATCGTCCTCAGCCTGCAACACAAGGTTGTCGAGAGGCCCGGCGACGTGGGTCGGCTTGAACAATTACCGCGATCTCCTCGTCGGTCAAGAATACAGTGGGGTATTCCGCAAATCGGTCTGGGTGTCGTTCGTCTATACTGCGGTCGCGATCTGCGTCAAGATCACGCTCGGCATGTGCATGGCCTTGCTCCTCAATGAGAAGTTTCGCGGGCGCATGGCGATGCGGGCGATTCTCTTCCTCCCCTGGGCGATGCCGACGCTGATCACCGCGCTCACCTGGCGCTGGATTTACGACGGTACGCCGAGCGGACTTCTGAACATCATCCGCATAGACTATTTCCAGAAAGATACGCTGACGCAGTTCCTCGCCAATCCGCGCCTCGCGCTCTGGTCGGTGATCGCGGTCGTCGTCTGGCAGGGTACACCGTTCTACACGATGATGCTGCTCGCCGGGATGCAAGCGATCCCGGCCGAGCAATATGAGGCGGCGGCGATGGACGGCGCGAATATGTTTCAGCGCTTCGTCTCCATCACGTTGCCGAGCCTCAAACCGGTCATTATCATCACCTGCCTGCTCTCGACGATCTGGACGGCGAACAGCATCAATTTCGTCTTCATCCTCACGCGCGGTGGCCCTGCCAATGCGACGATGACCTTTCCGATGCTCGCGTATGAGATCGGCATTGATGGCGCGCGGCAACTCGGCACGGCGGCGGCCGTCTCAGTAATGTTCTTCCCGCTGTTCATCGTGGCGATCTTCTTTTTGACGAAACGGATGCTCTCGTCCGAGGGTCGGGCATAGCGCAGGGGAGGTTTAGATGGCGATTGCCGCATCGGCACGATCGCACACGCAACGGCGCGCTGCCACCACCTGGTGGGCGCGTCACGGCCTCCGCACCATCGTGATGGTTGTGGGCCTCGGTATCTTCACGATCTGGACGCTCTTCCCGTTCGTGTGGATCATCGAAACCTCGATCAAGACGAACCGCGATCTCTATCAGCAGGCCTCCCTCCTGCCGAAGCACATCACGGGCGTCCATTACAGCGAGGTGCTGCACAAGACGAAGTTCGTCATCTACATCAAGAACAGCCTCTTTGTCTCGGTCGGCACGACCGTGATCGCGATGATTATCGGCGTGCTCTCGGCCTACGCGATGACGCGCCTCACCTTTCGTGGGCGCACATTGATGGCGCGCGCAATCATCGTCACCTATCTCGTTCCCGGCGCGCTGCTCTTCATCCCGATCACGCAAATCGCGCTGCAACTGCATCTGACGAACAAGGCATCGGGCCTGATCGTTATCTACCTGATCTTTACCGTGCCCTTCTGTACGTGGCTGGCGATTTCGTACTTCAACACGATCCCCATCGAACTCGAAGATGCCGCGCTCGTGGATGGCGCGACGCGGCTGCAATCACTCGTCAAGATTGTCATTCCGCTCGCCCTGCCTGCTCTGGCGGTAATCGCCCTCTTCGCCTTCACGAACTCATGGAACGAGTTCTTCTTCGCCTTGCTCCTCGTCACGAAGGACTCGCAAAAAACGATCCCCGCCGGGCTGGGCGGGCTGATTAATGGCGATGTTTTCCAATGGGGCGCGCTGATGGCGATGTCCATCATGTCCTCGCTGCCGCCAATCCTCGTCTATCTCATCGCGCAGAAATGGGTCGTCTCCGGGCTATCCGGCGGCGCTGTGAAGGGTTAACGTGGTAGCGTAGGCTTCAGCCTGCGTTTATTACGGGACGGGAACGCAGGCTGAAGCCTACGCTACCACCGGGCTTGATGTTCGAAGAACGGAGGAGGAATCCAGCAATGTTTAACAATCTCCAACATACCGTGACGAGTCGCCGCGCGCTCTTGCGCGGTGCAGCCGCGACCGCCGCCACTGCCGTGGTCGGCACGGTGCTCGCCGCGTGCGGCGGATCGAATGCCACCGATACGCCCAAAGCGGCGGCAACCACTGCCGGTACGTCCGCGCCTGCCGCGAGCACGTCCGCGACGAAGGCGCCATCCGCAGTGAGTACCAGCGCTCCCGCGACGACCGGCTCGGCGGTGGCCGGCGCGCCGACGGTCGCGAAGTCATTCAGCGGCAAGTTGACGGCGTGGGGGATTGTCTCCTTCACGAAGGACGGCGACAACCTGCTCGGCCAGCAGATGGCCGATTGGGGTAAAGCAAACAATGTCAGTGTCGAGTACGTACCGCTCGATGGCTCGACGTACGATGCCAAAGTCGCGGGGGGGATCGAGACAGGTGCGATCCCCGATGTCGTGATGCTCAGTGGCACCAACACGATTTATTACGCCGCGCAGAACCGCCTCGTGGACCTTACCGATGTCTACAACGATGTTAAAGGTCTGAGCGGCGGGATATACGAGCAACTGCTGCCGTATGTCACCTCGAATGGCAAGGTGTATTCGATCCCGATGCAGGCAGACCTCTCCGTCACCTATGCGCGCCTCGATCTCATCGAGAAAGCGACTGGCAAGCGGCAGGCTCCTGAGACGTGGGATGCGCTGGATGAGATCGCACGGAAGGTCAATGACCCACCGAAACTCTACGGCATTGGCTTCACGTTGGGAAGGACGCCCGATGGTGACGGCAATATCCAGCAGTTACTGATCGCGGATGGCGGCACCCTCGTGGACAAGGACGGCAAGCCCGCGATCAGTAACGACGGTACGGTCTCCGCCCTGACACGGATACAGAAGTGGTGGAAGGACAAGTTAATTCCGCAGGATTCGCCGGCATGGGACGACACCGGCAACAACAAGTCGTATCAGTCGCGGCAATCCGCCTTTGTCTTCAACCCCGCCTCGATCTTCGCCTATCTGGATAAGAACGATCAGGAATTGCTCAAGGATACGACACAAGCAGCCAACCCGAAAGGCAAGTCGGGGCAGACCGGCTCGTCGCTCGGTACATGGTCATGGTCCGTCTTCTCCGCCAGCAAGCAGGTGGACGCGAGCAAGGCGATGATCCGCGCCATCATGCAGCCGGACAAGGTCGAAGCCGTCTATGAAACGGTCGGTGGGCGCTGGTATCCCGTCTATAAGGACCTTGCGAACGCGAAATATTGGAAGGACCGGCCCTACTTCGACGCCTTCCCACAAGGGATCACGTCCGCAAAGCCTGCGTGGCTGCCCGCACAGGCGACACCCGATCTGCTCACGCAGATGAGTGCGGCGGGCCAGAAGCGCATCTACTCCGAAATGTTGCAGGACGTTGTCGTTTCCAACAAATCACCGCAAGACGCCGCGAAGGCCGCGCAAACCAAGATGGAGCAAGCATTCGCCGAGGCGATCAAGAAGTAGCGGGGAAGTTCGATGTTCGATGTTCGATGTCCCACTCCGAACATCGAACATCGAACGACAAGGAGGGTTTCATTGGCAGAAACAACATCCACAGTACCGAAGGTCGGGGAGCCACTGCCCGATTTCCGTTTACTCGGGACAGATGGCGCGACGCACGCGGTTGCCGATCTCGTACGCGACCGGCGGGGGATGGTTCTGTTTTACTTCCCCAAAGCGAATACCGATGGCTGAACGGTTGAAGCAGTGGCCTTCCGTGATCTGAAGGCCGATTTTGACCGCCTGGGCTATCATGTTGTCGGCATCAGCCCCGATCCGATTGCACCCTTGCACACCTTCCAAGCGAACAATGCGCTGCCCTTCCTGTTTCTCTCGGACGAGGGCGCAACGACCGCACAGAAGCATGGCGTCTGGGTCGAAAAGAGTATGTACGGCAAGACGTACCTGGGCGTCGCACGCAGCACGTTCGTGGTTGGGAGCGATGGTACGGTGGAAGCCGTCTACTTCAACGTCAAGCCGCAGGGCCACGCGGAGTTCGTGCGCGACGCCCTCGAAGAAGGCAAGCAATAGGTCTTGCAGCGGACATAGACGCATGGTACGATGCCGCCCGTGGGGACATCGTTCCCGGATAGCTCAACGGTAGAGCGCGCGGCTGTTAACCGCTAGGTTCCAGGTTCGAATCCTGGTCCGGGAGCCATCGCACTTGCAAAGACGGCCACCGGTGGCCGTCTTTTTCGCGCACGATATGCGGAAGGCTCCGTCAGGTCTTGCCGTCTGCCGACACCAATTTGTAGCCGACGCCCCAGACCGTCTCGATCCGCGCGCTCGCATTGATGAGGCGGTCACGCAGCGTCGAGATATGCACGTCCACCGTGCGCGTGTCCACGCTGTACTCATACCCCCAGACATCATTCAGGAGCCGGTCGCGCGGCACAACAACACCGGGGCGCCGCGCCAGGGCAACGAGCAGCGCGAACTCCTTTGCGCGCACCTCGACGAACTCATCGCCGACGCGCACTTCGCGCCGATCGAGATCTACCGTGAGATCGCCGACCGTGAGCACCTGCCGCTCCGGCGATGCCGCCGCCTCATACCGGCGTAAGACCGCCTTGACGCGCGCGACGAGTTCGCGCGGGTTGAAGGGCTTGGTCACGTAATCGTCCGCACCGACTTCCAGTCCGACAATCTTATCCACGTCCTCGGAGCGCGCCGTGAGCATGATGATCGGCACATCGCTCGTCCGCCGAATCGTGCGACAGGCCTCCAACCCGTCCATGCCGGGGAGCATCAGATCGAGCAGGATGAGGGCATAGCGCGTTGTCCGCGCTTTCGCGACGGCGGTTGTGCCGTCGCTGGCGGTCTCGACGATATACCCTTCCTTGGTCAGGTACATCCCTAAGAGTCGCGTGATATTCGGCTCGTCGTCAACAACGAGAATCGTCCGTGCCATGTCGCTCCTCTGAGTAGTCGGTAGCCGGTAGTCAGAATGGTACACGATCCCTCTGACTACCGACTACCGACTACTGACTACTGCCCTGATCGGTAATGCTCCGCGCGACAAGGGTGTCGCCCGTCTTTTCACCCTGAACGAACAGCACATCGCCCGTCTTGATGTCACTGAGCGTCCCCGGTTGCTGGGTCTTCACGACCGTCGCGGGCGATGATGTCACCGTCACCATCACCCCATCGAAACCCTGCACGGTAAGTGTACCGCCGTTCACGCTCTTGATCTGGCCCGTCACTGCCGGTGCAGCCACGCCAGGCAGCGCAGCATTCAGCGACCGTCCCACGCCAGCGCCGGTCGCGCCCGTCACTTGCCCGATGCTCGTAATCGTCTTCGCGCTATACGTCGTATCCCCCGTCTTCCCCCCCGCTACCGCGATCACATCGCCGGTTTTCAGATCGGTGAGCACGCCGGTCACGAGTTGGCGAATGGTGGTCTGCCCGTCCGTCGTCACCGTGACCGTCGTACTATCCGCTTGCTGGACGCTGACAATCGCGCCATCGATCTTCGTCACACGACCGGCGAGGCTGCTGGCGGTCGCGCCGGATTGCGCCGTCCCTCCTGTCGCTATACCGCTGGCTGCGCTACTCCGGCCCGCGCGGCTGCCCGTGCCCGGTGTGCCCGTACCGGCGACGGCGGAGCCACCCGCACCCCGTCCTCCCGCAGCGCTCGGCGAGCCTGCTGCCGCAGCGCCCTGCGGATTGCCCGGCACCCGCGTCAGGAACGCGCTCCGGTCAGCCGCGACTTTGTTCCGGCCACTGGCATCGCCCAGCCGGTACGCCACGGACCAGACCCCCACCAACGCCACGGCAATCACCGCAAGAATCAAGACCGCAATACCTCGACGACGCATCTGTAGTTCACCTTCCCCCTACTTGATCTGTCACGGACGATTTGTTTGGTGGAGCAGGCTGAATCCTGCTCCACCGGTATCTATGCAAGATGGCAAAGTCAGCGTGACCAGCCACGACACTTACTCGTAGCGGAGGGCATCAATCGGCTTGAGGCGGGACGCACGCCGCGCCGGGTAGACCCCGAAGAATAACCCTGTCGCCGTCGCGAACACCACCGCGATCACCACCGATTGCGGCGAGACGATCGTCCGCTGCCACGTCTTGCCGACGATGAACGCCGCCGCCAGCCCGA
>JAABUU010004332.1_pt1 | contig 16875 bp, 24 predicted proteins | sample 5559301 | NCBI WGS metagenome assembly JAABUU01 (sample SAMN10711884, study PRJNA513360) | rock metagenome | isolation source: Antarctica rocks | place: Antarctica: Victoria Land, Richard Nunatak white | reverse complement strand
CACAGGTACCAAAATGCTTTGCAGCGCTTTGCTTTAAAGCATGGGCGCCTTTCAGCAAAAGCACTTGCTTCCATCAGTTTGCGTCAGGGTTTCTGTCAAGTTCTGAGCTACACACTGTGTGAGGCACTCATTGTACAGCTGTGGTTGCTGCTGTGTCTGAGGATACTCACCCCTTTTGGAACGTGCTGCTGTTTGTGTCTAGCCCATTGTGTCGTTGCTGCTAAGCCCATCACGTAATCAGCCGAGGCTGATACAAAGTTAGTGTCTTTGGAAGTAAGTTCAGTAACAAGAGGATAATCTGTGAGCCCAGTGCAGATGTGGCTTTGGGCTAAACCCTGTCGGTGTCCTTGCTTACCTGGCTTGTTGGCCCAAATAATGTGATCTACTGCATATGAGGGCCTAGATCATTTTCTTTTGTATACAGATACTCTATTTTGACATGCATGCCACATATTCACTTTTGGTCAATGGATGTCTGAACCCCCAGATCATTCACAGCTGATGGTCTGTTTACTGATTTGATGATGTGCTCAGCAACTTGTCGATGTGGTTATTTAATCTGATCATGTGGTTACCAACCTGACCATGTGATTACCAACCTGACCATGTGATTACCAACCTGATGATGTGTACACCAACCCGATGATGTTGTTGTCAAGTGATGATGTGGCTACCAACCTGATAATGTCTTGCTTGACAGGTTCACGATCTGTTGTGTGTCCACGACCTGCAGGAGGCCAGCCCTGAGACACTGCAGATGGAAAGAGAAACAGAGGAGGAGATGCGGGCAGACTTCATTGCAAAGTCTTTTGGGTGGGTCTGACATCGCTCTCGCATGCATTCAGGTCTCGCTGTCATGTCATGCACACAATTGCTGCTGTAGAGAGCTTGGTTGAATCCACAATAGGTCCTTGCATGCGTTCAGGTCTTGCTGTCAAGTCATGCATACAATTGCTGCCATAGAGAGCTTGATTGCATCCACAACAGGCCTGTTCCAGCCTTGCACGTGCTGCTGCTGTAAGTATTTGACCCTACACTTGTGTGGCTACTACCTGTCTGCGCTTGGCATGTTACGTGTCTTATATGGTGCTGACAGCAGGCCAGTTTTCTGTGACATCTAACATTGAAGACGGTGATGTTCAGACTGCTGGTGATCTTATGCTATTTTGGCTTGCAAGGGTAGAGACAAGTTTTAGTGGCACAACATAACTTGAGCAATATGGACAACCCTTTGAGGTGCAACATATTTTGAGCATCGTGCTGTCCTTTGGAAACAGAACTATTTTGGCTGCTTCAGGATGGAGAAGGTCGGCTGGATCTTCACACAAAGCAGCAAAGAACGAGACTACATCATGAACTCAGAGGAGATCAGCCAGATGGCAGCCTGGCAGGACGAGGTGGGCGAGCACTGCGTGACAGGCGTGGTGTCCCTGGCTGTGTCAGACGAAGGCAGTGATGTCCACTTCGAAGCCTTTCAGGTAAGGATTTGCAAAAACCAAATGCAAATCCAAGAAAAGACAGCGCCGTAACATGACACGACGTAGAGATGCCGTGTGTACCCAAGCTGTCCTTGCATAACATCACAGCTGCCACCTGTTTGTGATGCACGCATCTGCATGCAGTACAGCTGCTATGTGCCTGAGCATCGACTCCACCATGCAAGTCCAACAACATATTGTGACAGCAGTACACCTGTATAGCAGGTTTGCCTACGCACACCTGTATTGGTTCTTGTGTCCAGCTGTAAGATGAACCACCCTGCGTGTGTCTCGCATCCCTTTGGCATAGGGTCACAACTCAAGCATATCAATTTGAGACTGTCTGGTGCTGGTCTTCCTCTTCACATCCATGTGAAGGCTGTGCTGCAGGCAGGCATCATATCATCCCAAGTTGTTTCAGAAGTGCTGAAGCAAAGGCGCTCCTTTTGAGACATTGTGCTGTTGTGTACACAGTCTTTTGTTTACAGCAGCTCATCAATGATGGGGTGTGCTGCATGCAGGTCTCAGATCAGTGTGTGAAGTTGGTGAAGGCCGGCTGGTTTGATGTTCAGAAGGAACCCAGCGGTGTCAGCACCCTCACCAATCCCAAGGTAAGGTCCCAGGGGACCAGTGCCTGTCCCCATCCCTGCATCACTGTTGGAGGCCGTGAAAGTATAAAAATCCCAGTGTGGTGTGGAAGCATCAATAGCACAGTGTGTTTTGGGAAAGCAGCATCAGGGCATCACATGTTGTGTGAGCTTGCAACGCCGATCTGTGGGGTCTTCAGGAACCAGGTTCAGGTGCGAAACATTGGCCGCAAAAGCAAGTGGCTTGTGCAACTTGCCCCCTCGGGGAGGGAGCGTGTTTCATGACCATGACACGCCGTCAGCCCAGGCAGGAACTCTGGCAAAGGCACACTTGATTGCGCGACTGGCCCCGGGGGGAAACCCATTTGATGACTACGGCCAGCCATTTGCTTGCGGTACATGTCAAATGGGTTCTTCCTCCACAGAGCAATGTGCACGATCTCAACTGTGCCTTTGCCAGAGTTCGTGCCCGGGCAACTAGCAGAGCAGCAACTTGTCAGCCTTACACTGCAGTGAAATGTTGGGCAAGGAGATAAGTCTATCGAGATCAGGATGTACTCAGAGGATGATAGATGTGAGACTGCTACCATGTGCCACCCTGCCAGTGGCTTGTTGCAATGCAGGAACCTACACACAAGCAGCCTGTCATTGTGGCGGGCAAGGACGTCAAGGAGGTTGACAATGACTACTTCCTGATTCCTGTCAAGATCATGGATCATGAGGGACCCCTGACAGCAGGCTTCCCCATAGAGAACCGCCTTCTACCCCAAGGCAAGTAGCTTATGCATGTCTCTGTAGCATTTCACAAACATGTTGGCCGTAATGAGCCGCTGTGAAGTTGGTAAGTGTTATATGATTCTGTGAAGACTGCCAACGACGGTGCAATCTGGCATGATGTTTACCATGCATGTGTGAACTTGCAGCAGAGGCTATTGATGTGAATGGTGTCAAACAAGATCAGGACAGAAGCTGATGCTGCTGTATTGCTGCAGGGCCTTCTGAATTTAAGCAGTACATGCGACAAAATTCCAGCAAGCCGTACTGGCAGAGATTAGCAGACTTCCATTTGCTGATGTATCTTGCAAAGCAGCCTGGCCTGGATCTTGTGAATGATGTAGCTGTGCTGTTGGAGTGTATAAAGCACAAGGCCAGTGTGCCAGAAGGCTACACACTGATCATAGATAGTTTGGCAGAGAGCTAAGTTGGACACATGAATCATAGGCCGATAGTTTGTGAGATCACTGATGAAGTACGTTCAAGTAGTTTTTGTCTCTCTGAAACCCATCTGCAGCCTCGGCAGCACAAAGCTGCTTATCGTAGCTGTAGCGCAAGAGGCAAATGTGACATTGTCCAGTATCACGCATGGTGTTGCAGACCATCATACCTATTAAATGATGCGTGCACTCAATGACAGGATACTTGTGATTGGAGTGACTAGAACAGTGTAGGGAACCAAAATACAGACCAGACACAGCAGCCGACAAATTGCTGCTTTACTGCCGGAGTTGTCTGCTGTTATTAGACAAACCTCTTCCTCTTCTTGTCTCTACAACCGAAACGCCAGCGGCCTGTTCCGTGACCTTGATGCAAAAAACTATGAGTACATTGGCGGCCAACGCTCACACAGCTCGACTGCAATAGGCTTTTTGCCGCTATGCTGGTGCACAGCAGCTATGCCTCAAGACGCTGTCTTCCGAGATCGGATCTTCAACTGGCAACGCGCTTAACGCTTGCGGGTTCCGGAAGCATAAAGCGTACATGGGCAGCTCAGGAGTCATGCAGGCCCTGCAAGAGGCGAGCACCGCGGCGTAGCCTTTGTTGTCGGGCATCAGAGCAAAGCCAGTCAAGCACCCTAAGGTATGCAGGTCACCTTAAACCGCCCTCTCACACCACAAACGGCACAAGCCAGAAGCCTCAAACGCCACAAGCTGTCATTCAGGTCGGTAGTTGTTCACTTGGCTGTCCAGGACGGCGACACCTTGGAGTCACTTTCAGCTGACTCTGGCTTTTCCAAAGCCAAGTTGCAAGCAGCTAACGGAGGTGAGCTGTCATAAATTCCCTCTGGCATACATGTGTTGCTTCGTGTTATATGCAGTGTGCTGATGTCAGCATCATTAGTCAGCTGTTGCTCACTGTCTGCAGGCAATGTTGCAACAGCAAAGCCGCATAGCCTCTTTGTCTTCTGATGAGGCATGGCTATTGCACCGTCTCATTTCATGCATATGCAATACTCATCAGCACATGCTGCTGCAGGTGATCCTTACCTTGCAGCAGGTCAGAAACTCGAGTTTGTGATCAAGGTTCCTGAGAATGTGATGCCTGTCAGCAAGAACAGGAGATGCGTGCTAGTGCCGGTGGAAGCAGCATACTCTGATGATGAACAGGAAGTGGTTATGGCACAGGAGAACAGGCAGGTATGGTCATCACTGCAAATCATCCTGTTGCACATGCTGTTGCAACCTCCTGAACCGCACAAAGTCATGTCATGGCTGTGATGCAAAGTAAATGTATAAGTCTATGTCTTTCAGCAATGATACAGGAAGCCTTTTTAAGCAGCAGCCCACAGCATGATTGTGTTGTCCACGCTGCCGCTTTGTACCCGGCCGGATTACTGAAAGCAGATGAGCTACATACATGCACAAACTTGCTGCCCAACAGCATGCATGCTATCAAGCCAACTAATTTATCATGAACATTTTCACCCAATCTTTCCATGGCAAATCCTGGATTGTCATGCCAACTCAGACTGCATAGAATGCACTGCCTGTTGTTACATAACATCTCAATCTGTGTCATGGGCCTGTGACACTCTTTACACATAATGCAACCCTATGTTTACGTACATAATCAACTTGCACAGACGTCGTTTGGGTAGGCCCAAGTTGGCATCATTTGACGAATGCACACATGCGCATGAACATCTTGTGCACCCTGTACTCTGGACCAGCCGCCATTCAATTAGTTAAAAGGGTTTTTTTAATTCGCGACGCCTGCTTCTAGTCCCCAGCCATTTGAATCCATATTCAGATTTCCACCACAAAATGCAGTTGCTCCAACAATCGCTGTGTTTGTATATCCTCAAGAGCTGTCTGTAGCCACACATGCAGACACATGCATGACCCAGCCTGATAGCAAGCTCCCCTGCAGGTGCAACAGGAAGAGCTGCGCTTGGCACAGGAGGAGAGGGAACAACTAGTGCAGCAGCAGATGCTCATGCAAGCAGGACCTGCCATGAGAGCGAATATTCTTCAGACTGCCAGGTAACTTTTCTCCACATACAAGGTACCAACTTTTGGTTGGTATGCAATGTTTGCCTCTTAATGTAACATGGAAGGTCTCAACATGCCTTGGAGATGCACATGTAGTTGGGGGGTGCATTGGCAAAATCGTTGCTTTGGTGATCATTGCACTGATGAGGTCTATGTCAGTGTTGAAGCGTTGGAGCCACGACTGTGTTCGCTGAGTCACAGCTCTGAGTGCTGAGTTACGGCTCTGAGTGCTGAGTCGTGACTATGAGTGCTGAGTTCATGAGGTACTGAGCTGCAGGTTTTTTGGGAGTGCATTGGGAAACATTGTGGTTGCTGCTGGGGTCATAGGCCTTTTGTGGGCCCTGCTCACCTTCAAAATTGAGCGCTGCACAGACAGTGATACAGACACAGACGCTGATCCAGACACAGACAGGGCTGCAGCTGCTGGGTCACGTCTTGAGGACCCCAAAGTCAGAGCTGAGATGGAGCGCAGGTGATCCCTTTTGTCCTCCTCCTTGTGTTGTCTCATATTCCTATGCTTCTTCTTCCTTCTGCACCCAACATCCCCTACTTCTTCTATTTGTACTTCTTCTTCTGCTTCTGCTTCTTCTTCTTCTTCTTCCTTCTCCTCCTCTCCTTCTTCTTCTTCTTCTTCTTTCTTCTTCGTTTGTCTTCTTGTTCTTGTTTGCCTCCCTCTTCTGCCGCCTCAATCTCTCTGCTCCCCTGTCCCTCTTGTATTTGCTGCTCCTGATTCTGGTGGTAGTCCTCTTCCTCTTCTTGCAACAGCGACCCCCCTCCTTTCTTTGCCGCATGCTCAGAACTGCTTTTGCTTTTTGCCCATGCCGTCTTGCACTATGCCTTGGACAAGGCAGCCTTTATGTGAGCTACTGCTGACCCCCAAATTAGCTGACTGAGCAATGTAGATGACTTTTTGCACAAATCAAGGAAAGCAAGCTTCTGTCCCAATGCAGCCAAGCTCATCATATCAAATGATGTGTCTGTCTGAAGCATGGGTGCGTCTGAAGACGTGGAGAAGTGTACCTTACTTGAGCAAATCTGCCGATCAGGGTTTAGGCTATACAGGCTACTTTCACTGCTTAGGCATAAACCCTGAATATGGGCTGTGCTGCCCTACATCTGTGCTCCACCAGCAGACAAAAGCATTGACCTCAACCAGATTGTCAGGGTTACAACTGCACCTCTCTCATGATTTTGTGGTTGAGCATCAGCAAGATCCTTGTGCTTTGCTGCAGGCACGGTCGCTCCTTCCTGGATCATCTGGATCTGGAACATGCCATCGATGAAGCAGAAGAGGTGTACCAGCAGCAGCAGCAGGCCAGAGAAGCTGCAGTAGCAGCTGCATCAGCAGCTGCATCAGCCAGAAGGGCTGAAGATCGACGGGAACAGCTGCAGCATGCCAGATCACTCCGGCAACAGGAAGAGTCATCGGTAGATAGCACAGCGGCGGCTGAAAGCTCTGCCCTACAGATTGAAGCTGCCCTTGATGAGTCATCACATCAGCAGCAGCAGCAGGAGCAGCAGGCCTCAAATGGGCACGCTGATCATCAGACTTCTGATCCCGGCCTGAGTTACAGACAGAATGGGTCACACTCAGATGGCTCTGCGCCACCTGAATTGCCTTACATGCATAATGGCAGCCAGCACAGTCATCAGCCATCCTTACCCACATCGCATGCCTTGTCATCAGACAGCGCATCAGCTGCACCAGCAGCTGCTGCTGCAGGTTCCACAACGCGCTCCTCAGCTTCTGATGACTCATCTTTATCACATGCAAGCTCGTCCAGCTCTCCATCAACAAAGTCTTCTTCTGCAACTTCACCACATACTACCTCATCCAGCTCTGTTTCAACACATGGGAAGGGCACTCCTCCACTCAGCCCTCAGGAGCATCCTTCCACATCTGGTTCCCATCAGGACCCCTTCCGGCATGGCCCTTCAGGAGGCGCTTCCCAGCCTGGCCCTCAACAGGGCTTTGCCCCGACTAGCCCTCAGCCCCACTGGGCAGATTTAGAGACGGTGTACTTTGCAGTCAATGAAGATGGGGAGCCCATGAATTGTTTGATTCCACAGGATACAGGCCAGCAAGAGGACATGCAGCAGTGTGTCATGGTGTTCCAGGTGAAACCTGCTTCTGAAACCTGCAAGCTGCATAGGGTTAAAATCCTGAACCTGGACCCTACACGCGCTTCGGTGTTCAGAAGCTGACAGACATCCAGTGAGTGTCCATCAACTCCAGTGTGGCAAAGAAGCGAGCGTTGCTGTACCTCTGCATAACCACGCAACTTTGCACTTCCTCTCTCCCGTCCAAATGCTTGTCTGAGTGATGAAGGGCACGCTTCGACAGTGTCAATGTAGCTGCACGTAGAGGTAAATTGTCAGCAGCAAGACAAGCAAACCTGAAGAGCATAAGCTCTCGACACTTTCCTTTGCTCTTTGAAGAGCAACCTCAACCTTCCATGGCTTTCACAGTTACTTGTACCTGTTGTCCAGTAGCATCCCTCCAACCAATCCCTTTCTCCTGCTCTGTTGCAGTATCCATTGCTTTGTGTAATGTCAACAATGACATTTACGCTTTCCGGGTCATGATGAGCTAGGTACGTGCAGACTACTGCTCTGGGTAGTTTCCTGAATCACCTGTTGTCTCATACACTTTGTGCAGTCCCCAATGGCTGTTCTCCGTGAGTCATCTGATATGACACGGCTGCGAAACCCATCAACATGCTCAGCCAGACGCAAATTGTCATGATTTTTTACCCACAAGCACTGATACACAATGCATTGCACCCTCAAGCGTGATCCGCAAGCTCCTGCTCACACACGATCCCTTGTGACAGCCCTCCAGAGTTTGTGTTGGACAACGTTTTCCTCAAGCCATCTGTCATGATGTTCTTATTGATGTCATACTGCAGCACCCCTACAGGGAAGCCCAATGTATCTCATCCTCGGGCTCTGCTTTGATAAACGCCGAAAAGCAAAGTCTTTTCTTTTCTTTCTACTGCAGCCCTTTGATCACTCAGCAGTGCTACTCCCCCGCCGTGACATTTGTTTTGATCGCGGCTGCAGAATTCGGCTGACTTGGCGGTGCTGCTAGGCATGATCAGGGCGATGACAGATCAGAGCCTGACAGGGGTGGGGTGCTACCCCCTGACCCTGCTGCAAGAAGCTGAACAGTCAGAAAGGGCTGTTGCCTTCTACCGAGATGGTGTCATGGCGGTGAGTCTTGATCTGATCTGATCTGATCTGATCTGATTTGATCTGATCTGATCTGATCTGCATTGCATTTGCGGCACGTCACCACTCACCTGTCATTGCACTACAACTGTCCGAGTATTGTTGTCTTGCATGCAAAGTGTATCAAGTGACAGAATAGACGGAAGAGATGATCAGGTTGGCTGAGAAACTGACGCCACCATGTGTTGACAACTTGGACTGAGCCAATTCAAGATCAAGGTTTGGTTGCGCAGCATGCAAACCACATCAAAGACGAGGTGGAGTGGATGGAGCATGTCATCACCTTGAGTGAAGTTTTGGCGCCAAGTGAGATTCCAGAGATCCTAGCTTCAAGGCAGATGCAGCTGCAAGAAGAAAAACAGAAGGCTCAGCAAGCAAGCACGGCAAAAACTCAAGCAGCTGACACAGTTGCAAGCAGCACTCGTGTTGGTTCAGATGAAGCTGGGTCAGATGCAGACGCTGATGTACATGCTGATGCTGATGTGGATTCTGATGCTGATGCTGACATGGATGCTGATACTGATGTGGATGCTGATGCTGACATGGGTGTACGGATGACTAGACCTGCTTCTGGCAGAGGAGGTGATGATGCTGACGGCCACAGAGAGGTGGACCATCATAGTGGAGTACGCAGCAATGGGTCAGGCCGGGCTGCAAGCAGCAACAACGGTGCTTCAACCAACAACAGCTCACATCAACCAGTTCAAGGTGAAACACATGCTCTGCTCTCTCCTCAGTTTGAAGCTTACAAGCTCGTGCTGTGCTATGTGACAGGCGCTGAAGGGTGGGTATGTAGAGCCAGGCCCCGGAGGTGACCCCATCAGGAACCCCAGTGTACTGCCTACTGGCAAAAACATCCACGCCCTAGACCCCCAGAGTATTCCCACCCAGGCTGCCCTCAAGTCTGCTAGAGTAGTTGTAGAAAGGTACAAACAGTCATTTTGCATTAGTGACATACAGGCCTTTGTTTCACTGGAATCTTGACCAGTTTCTGAATTTCAGTCAGAGCACACAGCTTTGGGAAGGTATATTGGCAGCAATTGGTGTGTGTGTACGTCTGAGCAGCTTTTCAGAGGCTTGCTTTAGGACCACAGAAGCTCTCTTTAAATTATATGTAGCAGGTTGCTGCAGAAGTCAAGTATGCCTGCGGCGCTTATTGCCAAGTGTGATTCATGCGCATGAGCAGCAGAGCTCTGTTTTGCCTGTTGAGTGTGGTTCGATCACATCAGATGCATGCTTGGGTTGTTCAAGTCTGCATACACCAAGCCGGCAACTACTCTTGCATCTTGACCCACCAGTACTGTGTTCCAGGCTGCATACACTGAATCAGCACTACCCTCCTGTATTGGCTTATCAGTGCTGTGCTGCCTGACAGGTTGCTAGAGCGTCAGAAGCTGGACAACGGCAACGCCTGGCCTGAGACCATTGCTGTGGTCCTCTGGGGAACTGACAACATCAAGACATACGGAGAGTCCCTTGCACAGGTACACACCGGCTACCAGCACTCTTGCTGTGTTGGCCAGAACTGCTGTACTGTTAGCCGGGTGTGTCGCACTGGAGTCCACAAGCTGTTTGTGTTTGTCTGTGGCTGCTGTTCATGGTGGGCATCAAGCCAGTACTGGACCATGTGAGAAAAATACAAAGCTTCCGCTTTCACTGAATAAAAGTGATACAAAAGTGCAATGTTGCTGCTTCTGTACACATCATGACATGGCTTGTGATTGGTGCAGGTGATGTGCATGGTAGGTATTAAGCCAGTGCCAGATGCACTAGGCCGAGTCAACAAGCTAGAAGTCATCCCACTAGAGGAGCTAGGCCGGCCTCGTGTGGATGTGGTTGTCAATTGCTCCGGAGTGTTCCGAGACCTGTTTGTGAACCAAATGAACCTTCTGGACAGGGCTGTCAAGATGGCGGCTGAACTAGACGAGCCTGATGACATGAACTTTGTGCGCAAGCATGCCAGGCAGCAGGTGGGTTGGCCATCCTTCTTCCACTCACTGTTTGTCTGTATGTATGTCTGTCTGTCTACATGTCTGTATGTGTGCAAATTGTGATTGATACTGTTAACTTATGTGATCTATACAGGCTGAGGAGATGGGCATCAGCATGCGGCAAGCAGCCACTAGGATCTTCAGTAATGCATCCGGTTCCTATTCCAGCAATGTCAACCTGGCTGTGGAGAACTCCAGCTGGAGCGATGAGCAGCAGCTGCAGGAGATGTACCTCTCCCGGAAATCCTTTGCCTTCAACAGTGACAGGTTTGTACCCGTACAGGAAATCTTTTGCCTTCAACAGTGATGGGCTTGTCCCTTTGTACGAAACTTTTTCTAGGACATCCTTTGCCTTCAACAATGACAGGTTTGTTCACACCATCCTTTTCTTGACAACTATACCGAGGGTTCACTTTCACGCAACAGACTCTCTCTCTCTCTGATAAAGACCCCGCTGGCCAGGCTTCAAGCTAGCAGTAAGATGTGTTGTGCAGCCCCACTTCAGCTCTTGATTTTGTATCTTCTATCTTCAGCCTTGGCTGTACTTTGTGTAGTCATTGCACCGTCTTGTGTTTAGTCATTGCATCGTCCTCTGTGTAGTTGTCGCATGATCCATCATGCTGTCTTGAAAGGTGTGTCGTCCTGCTGCAGGCCTGGAGCTGGTGGTGAAGAGCAAAGGGAAGTGTTTGAGTCAGCCCTTAAGTCTGTAGATGCCACCTTCCAGAACCTAGACAGCAGTGAGATCAGTCTGACCGATGTTAGTCACTATTTTGACAGCGACCCAACCAAGCTGGTATCAGGACTCAGGACAGACGGCAAGCTCCCATCGTCATATATTGCTGACACCACTACAGCCAATGCTCAGGTGTGTTTACTTACTCTGAATCACACAGTGCATGGCTTACTTACTCTGAATCACACAGTGCATGGTATGGTAATTGCAAATCAGGGTTTACACTATTGCTGCCCTGGGGTATGCATGGATTCTGCTCCAGAGAGACTCCAAATGGGTAGACTGCAGGCCCCCAACATGAGTAGACTGCAGGCCATCTAAAGCCAATGCTTGTACGCACACTATGTAACAGCTTGCTTGTCTTATATAATCCTGCATGCACTGTCCAACAGTGCTGTTGAAATTTGTAAACAAGGGCGTTCAAACAAATACTCAAAAGTGCCAGAGTAGTTCTGTCATTGCTCAAGTCAGTCAAGTCTCTCCCATTGCTGTGTCCTTGCTCAAGCTATGTTGCTTACAATGCAGGTGCGATCACTAGGGGAGACAGTCCGGCTGGATGCTCGCACCAAGCTGTTGAACCCCAAGTGGTATGAGGGCATGCTGAACAGCGGGTATGAAGGTGTGCGTGAAATCCAGAAACGTCTGACCAACACTGTCGGGTGGTCTGCCACATCAGGACAGGTAAGGCTTGTTGTCTGTTGATGCAGTTGTATCATTATGCTTTGTGCAATTGAGACCTGCCAGTAATCAGCCGCAGTGTCATGTTCTGAACACTGTGTTACTGACAAGCCTCCTACGAACTGTTTGCAATTCAAAGGTGTACTCTGCTTGTCAACATTGCTCTGTGGCATGCTTCCACACGACGCCATGTGGCTCGTCAAGCACCAAAGTGCATTTGCAGCACATGATCCTACATGTACAGACCAAATCCAGCAGCATGTGATGCTGCTTGAGTTAGCATCTGTACATATGTGATCATGTGCTGTAAACACGATTTGGGGCTTGGAGAGCAACGAGGCCTCTTTGTGAAAGCATGCTGCTGCTGCACATGTTGCAGCTACTGCTGGTCCTCAGCTGTAACTGTGCTTCATTTGTGATGTGCATGCTGCAGCATTGTAAACAGCTTTGTTGACAGCCGGTGCCTTGCCATGTGCAGGTGGACAACTGGGTGTATGATGAGGCCAATACAACCTTCATTGATGATGACGACATGCAGAAGCGTCTCATGGACATGAACCCCAACAGCTTCAGGAAGCTGGTTGCAACTTTCTTGGAGGCCAATGGTCGTGGGTACTGGGAGGCCACACCTGACCAGATTGACAGACTGCGCCAGTTGTACATGGATGTGGAGGACAAGATTGAGGGTGTAGACTAAGCAGCCCAAGCCGCCCCCCAGCCTCCCCTAAGCCACCCCTCTGAAATCTGTGGACACGTCATGCACTAAGCAAGGGTGTTGATGAGGTTCAGGTCAATTTTTGTTAGCAGACTTTCTTCTTTTGACCTGGTGTCCTTGTCCTGTTGACGTGGAGCCATTGTTGGTCTGTGTTCTTGTCACCCAATTCTTTATGAGCTCAGCGTACTGGCTATAGACCGCAATCAGATGTGTGTATGTGTCACGTCTTGCTATTCACACGTATTTGCTGCAGAGGAAGTCAGGGACTGTTGCTACATCTACCTCAAGCAAACAGTGATATACTGCAGTTGCCTTTGTAATCGTGCCTGTTACTCTCGTGAAGAAAGTGAGCACAAGGGTGATCATTAATTCTAGGATTAGCAGGTTCATGCACCTACATGCTGCAACTAGCGAGAGCTCAGAGATGCATGAGACAGATCCAGTGTCGGCATGAGCAGGCGTTGTACTTGACTTAAAGTAGTTGCTGAGCTCTTCTCAACCCCGAAGAGTCCATCATACAATGGAATTCTAAAGCGTTGCACGATGCCGATGACAAATCTGTCTTGGATAATAAGGTCAAGTATTTCGTGAGCACGCAGAACAGGCCACCCAAACTGCACAAATTAGACTGTTGTAACTTGTGTAACATTGGCGATTTCTGCACCAGCCAGCCGGCCATCTGCGTCATCGGTTGCAAGTGTTGCCCTTGTGGCAAAACCCTCGGTCAGTCAGTCACCCGTTGACGGAAGGGCAATGCGTCGCAAACATCCTCCGACACACACCGGAAGTTTATGCAGACTATAGGTTGCTGTACCGATGGTTGATTTCCCTCGGCTTTTCAGAATTTTCGAGCAGAGCAGTCACAATGTTAAGGTACAGCAGTGATCAGTACAGCACCTCTCGGGCCCACTCAAAACAGCATGAATCACTGAATCATGACGACGTCCTACAGATTGCTCTTATTTGGACGCTGTTCGAGACTGGCAGTGCGAGTGTCAGGTCTGGTGCCATCTTGAGCGCATACATCTATCTCTGCACTGGGAGCAACAGTACAGTGGGATATGTGCAGGGTATCACAGGCATTGCACAGGTTCATACCTTCTCTGTGGTTCTTCAGTTTTGTGGTGCCAAAAAACTGTGCTTCAACTGCTGCCTACTTTGCTGCCTTCAGATGGTGGCAGCCCTGCCGGCAGGCTGGATGGCAGACAAGTACAGACGGGACTACATCCTTAAAGGGGCCGCCGCATTGGGTGCCATTGCTGGTGCAAGCTTAGCAATCACGCTCTTGTACAAGCTGCCTGTGAATGTGCTGTTTGGGGCATGTGCTTTGCTTGGCACCTATACGGGTTTCAACAATGCGCCTTTGGAAGCCCTATTTGCAGATTGCATTCCAAGGGGGAAAAGGTGGGGCCATTTGCAGGCCATTTGTCTCTACCCTTTAACAGCAATGCTTTCTGCACAGCTGTCGTGAAAGATGTGTAGGGATGGCTGATACTCATGCATAATGCATCTTGCACCAAACTGTCAACAATGCGCATGTGCAACAGTGTTATGTGCATGTCACAGTTCTGACATGATGTTCGGTTCGGCCTTGAGACAACCCATGACTCATGTGGCTGCATACAAGTGATGCTCTGGACAGGCTGCATGATCTGCATCAACCATTTATGCTCATGCACGTGAGCTGCTCATGTCCTGCACCTTTCCATTGAAGGCTATCATCATTGATCCTGCATGCTGTTTGCAGCTCGTTATACACAACAAAAGCAATAGTGAACAGCATGGCTTCTGGCCTGGGGCCTCTTGTCAGCGTGGTGTTGTTTGCCCTCCTAGGGAACAGATGGGAGGTAAGGATTTGTCATGGGCTTGTCATGGCTGTTTAAGTGCTTGCTTCTGCATACAATCATTAGTCTTGCCATGGCTGGTGTAGTGCCTGCTTCTCGCATATAGTCATGAGTCTTGCCATGGCTGTTCAGAGCTTGTTTTTTGCACATAATAACAACCTACAATCAATATGCAGTTCTGCTACTTGATTGTCTTCCCAATTGCAATGTTCTTCTGATGTACCAGCAACTGATCTCAATGTTGTGCTGGCTGTTACCATCAGCCAACACATGCACAGTCAAGTCACTTCCACTATTACAACACACTTTCTGACTGGATCACAGATTGTGGGCTGATGGTTACAGCAAGCACAACATTGTGATCTGTTGCTGGTGCCCTGAGCAGTGCAGCACTTGAAAGACACCCCTGGCATGTGTTGCAGGCTTCAACGTGCCGTTATGTGCTGTTAGCAGGCCTCACGTTCATGATCATACCCCTTGTAACCATGTGCTTCTTCAATGATGATGCAACCCTGAGTCATCAGCACGCGTCAAGCTCAAGCATGTAAGTCCTGGCCTCATGTGTTTGTGATTGCATCATGTTGGTTGATGACACATTGTTATGTCAGGCTCCTATGCTGGCATTTCAATTGAATGCCTTGCATCACTGCCTTTTACTCTGGTCTTCCTTTGCCACTGCCTTCCACTTTTTTCGGTCATCTCATCAGCAGCATTGCTTTCAGTCACCCTACAGCCTGGCGTCTCATTTTACTGAGGAATGCTCCTGCAGGATGTCAAATGAATCAGAAGGCTTGCTAGAGCAGACACACCCGCCAGAGGGAGGTGCCTTGAGAACAGACAAGGATTCAGTCTCCACAGCGTTGCAGGCCTCATCTGCAGTGCCATCAGCTTCCCTGCCGCTGCCAATCATCACAATACCAATACTGATCACTACATCAGACTTTGTTGGCGCTTTAGCTGCAGGCAAGTTGTGATGAAGTGCACCAGCTGGTGCTGAGTTGATTGAGGTCACAAAGTCATATTTTTCTTTTGTGAACCCAAAGAGCTTTATGCCCACTCTTTCCCAAGGGGCTGTTGTTGCTCTCGTGTTTACTGCAAACACACTGCAGCACAGGACTATGTTCATTCACAACCACACTAGATACTATAACGTAGGCATTGCAGCCATGCAGACAGCAGGTATGCTGACTGTGCAGGGATGACAATCAAGTTCTTTGCGCTCTTCTTCATCCAGATGTGTGCAATGCAGCCGGTGTATGTGTCCCTGCTGGCAGTGTGCACCCCCCTGGGGGTCAGCATCGCCGCCCTGCTGGGTCAACCCCTCAGCAAAAGGTATGACCTCCTTTGCGCCCATGGAGCAGCTATGGTCTCCATGAAGTGTCTGCATTCGCTGTTGAGTCACCACTGATGTTCTGCTAAGGCAGCTGCGACACAATGGTGTATCTTTTTGGACATGTGGTTGTTGCTTGTGGCGCTGCATAATGTAAATCCACTGCTGAGACATCTTGCTGATCCTGCTTCTTAGACGCTTCTGAATTATATGTTCATTGCGATACAGGCGTTTCTTGGAAGCTGCTTACATGTCTGTTTATAGTGGTGATTCCCAATGCTATCTGCCTGCTATCTACTGTCACAAGCATGGGTGGCCGGTCATCACTGCGCCTGTACAGCTCAACTGGATGTGACTATTTTACTCCTGCTGGAGTGGCTTCTCCTTCCATTCTGGCTCTGTCTGTCAGCAACCATCAAGCATCATACATCTGCTTCAACCTCTTATGCAAAAGATGTGCAGTCTGATCAATTTTGTCTACTTGGCCCAGCCTGACAATCGAGCATGTGTCCTTGCAAAGAATTAGGCCGTCGCAGAGGTTTGTGCCACCTTCTCAGTCAGTCCACGCCAAATGCTGACCATGCATCACCTGTCTGCCCGCAGAATAGGTAGACTACAAGTCAACCTGCTGTGTCGCCTGCTAGACATGCTGCTGTTGTGTAGCATGGCATACGTTCCGCCAGGCACAGACTGGCACAGAGAGATCCTGGTAGGGCTGCATCTCACACGCACAGCTTTTGCTAATTGTGGCAGGCCCTTGATGAAGAGCTTGATGATGGACAATGTACCATCGCGCCACAGAGGGAAATTCAATGCTCTGGATAGCGTGAGGACATTTTCTTGGTCAGGATCTGCTGCTGCTGGAGGGTGAGTAATGGCATTGTCAAGGGAGATGCCGTTGTAAGATGTCATGCTTTACCAATGTCTCATGTGTCAGTCTCAGTGTGCGTCATGAGCCATGTCTGCAATGGATCATGCATTGCTGCAACAACTCTGCAGCAGCTTAGCCACCCATGGTT
>JAABUU010004330.1_pt1 | contig 16877 bp, 18 predicted proteins | sample 5559301 | NCBI WGS metagenome assembly JAABUU01 (sample SAMN10711884, study PRJNA513360) | rock metagenome | isolation source: Antarctica rocks | place: Antarctica: Victoria Land, Richard Nunatak white | reverse complement strand
CGCATTCCCCTGTCAGGCTGGTATAATGCGATTGACTTCGCCTGCCTGCTGCCGGAAAGCCTGTTATGAACAACTTCCCCACCCCCTCCGCCGCCGACATGGACAACCCGCAGTCGGCCCTGCGCTTGCTGGCCGACGGCATGCCGCAGCTTGTCTTCAGCACTCTCCCCGATGGCTTTTACGATTATTACAACCGGCGCTGGTACGAATACACCGGCACGACACTGGCGCAGACCGGCGGCGAAGGCTGGGCTAACCTGCTGCATCCTGATGATGCCGAGCGGACGCGCATGCGCTGGCAGCACTCACTAGAGACGGGCGAGCCGTATGAGATTGAATACCGCTTGCGGCGCGCTTCGGATGGCGCGTATCGCTGGTTCCTGGCGAGGGCGGAGGCTATTCGCGACAGCGCAGGAAAGATTATCCGGTGGTTTGGGACATGCACGGACATTGATGACCAAAAGCGCGCCGAGCTGGAAATGGCGCGGGTCAGCCTACGCGAGCGCACCATTGCCGACGCTCTTCAGGGGACTGTGCAGCCCATTCTGCCCGAAGGCGTGCCGGGCCTGGACATGGCCTCCTATTACCAAGCAGCTTTGAGCGAGGCCAATGTGGGCGGCGACTTCAGTGACATCTTTGCGCTGGAAAAGGGCTGCCGTGCGCTGATTGTGGGCGACTTGTCCGGCAAAGGGCTGGCGGCGGCGGCGCAGGTGGCCGTCGTGCGCAACATGCTCCGCTTTGCCTTGTATACCGCGCCGACCATCTCGGAAGCGGTCACGCGCCTGAATAACATTCTGATTGTGAATAACTTGCTGTCCGGCTTCGCGACCCTGGTGGTGGTGACGTTTGACCTGGGGATGCGGACATTGACCTATGTGTCCTGCGGGCAGGAACCCGCTCTGCTGCGGCGCACGGCAGGCGGCGATGTGACCGAGCTTCCCCCCACCGGCCCGATCCTTGGCATGAGCGAGACGGCGCAGTACGAGCAGCACACGATAAACCTAAAGCCCGGCGATGCGTTCGCGCTGTACACGGACGGCCTGACTGAGGCCGGGCCGGATCGCCGTCACCTGCTGGGCGTGGAGGGGCTGGCGCAGTTCGTGCGGGAGCATGACGGCGGCGCGCACGCGATGGTGGAGCATATTATCAGCCGCGTGGAAGCGTATGCCGGCGGCGGGTTCCACGATGATGTGTGCCTGCTGGTCGGCATTGTGCTGGACAAGTAGCCCGCACGTAGGGGACACCCTCGCCCCCAGCCTCCGCGATTAGGAACAGCCCTCACCCTCAGCGTCCAAGTGCGCAACCCAAAGCGCGTGTTTCCCGCGCAGAGAAACACGCGCTTCTTTTTGCGTCTTGCCCAAACTAAGGCGCAGGAGGAGCCGGATTGACAACCAGGGGCGCAGCAGGCGCGGGCGGGGCAATCAAGGTCACCGTCAAACGCACACCGTAGTCGCCGCCCAGCGTCTCCGACGAGAGGCCCAGCGCCTGGCGAGCGGCCACGCGGTCGGCAGCGAGGTCATCAAAGGTCGCCGTGCCGCCCTGCGGGATGGTGCGCGAAACGCCCGCCGACCAGGCAATATCGGTGGAAAGCACACCCGGCGCAGCGGCAGCCCCGGACAGAAGCAGGCCCCGCTGCCACACAATCTTGAGCAAACCCTGCGCGTTGGGCAGCACCCGCACCTGATAAGGCAAATTACCCTGCGTGCCGAGCATCAAAGTCGCCGGAGTGTTGTCGGGAACATCCTGGGCGGCAGGCAGGCCAATGGGAACAGCGGCCCCACCCTGCGCCTGCACAAGCTGCGCGGCAATGTGCCAGCGCACGGTTGTCATCTGGATTTGCGCTTCGGCGACCTGCACCTTAAAAGCGGCCAGGCCCGCGTCGGTTCCGCGCACCAGCAGCAAATGCTCGGCGTCCAGCGGCACCACATCGGTCAGGCCCAGGGGGAAAGTCGGGTCAGGGTCGGTCTTTTTCGCCCCGTCGCGCGTGTAGCCGCGCCGCGTAATATGCCCAATCCCCAGACGCGCAAAGACTTGCGACGGCAGGGCGCGGGTGATGGGCAGACGCTCCCAATGCGCGCCCGGCGGACGCGCCGCCTGCCCCGCAAGCGGCAAGGTTAGCAGAAGCAGCCCAAGCGAAAACCGACAACAAACACCAAGCATACCGTCATCTTTCTAGTCACGGGCCAGCAGTTTGGCAGTTGCGGGCCAGCAGTTTGGCAGTTGCGGGCCAGCAGTTTGGCAGTTGCGGGCCAGCAGTTTGGCAGTTGCGGGCCAGCAGTTTGGCAGTTGCGGGCCGGAAAGACGATCAGGCACGCCCTACTGTCCACCGCCGATAAAGCGCGCCCAAAATCGCGCCGTAAACAACATAAACTGTCAGCAGCTGCGCTGTCGCCCACGCGCTCCAGCCCAGCAGCATCACGCCCGGATCGGGCAGGGCGTTGCGCATAATCGACGGCACATTGCCCTGCGACACGGACAGCAGCAGCCCCCAGGTGAAAAACAAAGCAAACCCCAAACCCGCGCCTTTAAGGCTATCGGAAGGCTGCAATGTCCAGGCGAGTAAAAATGCATATACCAGGCCAATCGCCCCCAAAGTTCCAAACCAGATCGCAAGCCCAACCAGCCAGGTCAGCGGGGTCGGGTACGGGGGACGGGCGATAGTGCCGATGACTTGCGACAAATCCAGGCGATGCGCCCACGCCGCCACCGGGAACAAGGTTATGGGGTACGACGAGGCCAGCGGCAGCAGGCCCAGCGTGGCGTAATACAGGACAAGCAGCACGGCCCCGGCCACAAGCCCTGCGCCCAGGGCCGGAAAAAACTGAATGCGGTATCGGTAATCGGGACGGCTGCGGCTGCCGGTTGCGGCGCTTTGTTTAATCATGACAATAAAGTTTCCGAGGAACAACGCTGAGGCAATGGGTTTGTAGTAGGGTTCCGAGGGCACTGCAAGCGCGTTCCAACGATGGACGGTTTTCTTCCATCGTTGGTACAGGCTCAACACGGATAGTCAATGCTCAAGGAAAGCCCTCAAGAAGCCCCCCGCCCCAATTCTGGGGAGCCAGAAGAGAGACGGAGGAGAGCGAAATACCGTGCGGCTAGTACTTCTCCGTGTTGCTCCCCATTATTGGGGCGGGGGGGCCACTTCTGTATACCTGGCAGCGGCTAGTAAACGCGGATGGTCGGCGTGGGATGCCCGCCCTGATTGCCGCCATCGGCCTGGTTGTGGCGTCCAAACGGCATATAATAAACAAAAAAGACCAAAATCAAAAAGCCGAAAAACATGGCGGCAATCCACAGCCAGGTGCGCGTGTCCCCCCAGTCGTAGCGGGCCTGCTTGTGCTCGGAAGCATCAGTGTCGCGCAGAGCAGCAAAGCCGGAGTCGCCGCGCTGATCGGCTTTGTGGGCGTCGTGCTCGGCTCGATGGTCGGTGTTGATGCGCTTTTGGCGAGGCGTGCGAGGCTGGCCGTCCAGGTGGGGCGGGGCGTACTGCGCCAAAGACGGGTCATATTCAGGCGGCAGGTCCCAGGCTTCGCCGTTTTCGTCGGCGACGGGAACCGGCGGCTCTTCCGGCAGTGTGGGATAGTTGATGCGGACAAGATCGTTTGCCATAGTGTTACATTCCTATCCTAAATCTTACATTCCTATCCCATTCACGCCGGTCCAAATAGCATAGGCGATGGCCCAGATGCCAACCCCCCAGTAGGTATAAATCAAAAACTTGGGGGTGGGCGCGCGGTCTTCTTCAATAGTGCCGTAGCGCTCAATGGTCTCCTCGCCGCGACGCTGGCGGGTACGAGACACATCGCGCCCCACAATCGTCCAGTACCAAATGGCAAGCGAGGTGCCGACTGTCAAAGCCACCCCGACCCAAAACCAGAAGTAATTATCCGCACCCTGGAATAAAACCATGAAAGTTCTCTTTGCAAATCTTCTCAATAGAATTGAATAAAGTCTAAGGATGAATGGAGGGGCCGGACTGCACCGGCGGAGCGAGTGGGGCTGGCGGGCCAAGCGATTTGGTGACAGTCAGGACAAGCATGCCGGCCACGACAATCAAAGCGGCGGCTAAAGCGATTCCCGCCAGGCGGCCACGGGCAGGCGACACGCGCGCCACCAGGGCGGCCTGGGGGTTGTCGTCGCCATTGACGACCGCGTACATGGCATTGTCATTGGTGCGAAGCTGCCGGCTACGCCAGGCGGCCACGAGAAACGGCAGGGCCAGAAGAGAAAACACCAATCCGAGCAGCGCCACTTTGTATTCGGGAGACATAACAGCGCCATTATACCCCCGCCTTGGGATTGTGCAAACTTTCACAATTAATTTATCAGGGGGGCATCGAGGGGTGAAAACAAAGTGTAAATGCGGGTAGAATAGGCGCAGTGCTCCCCGAACATTTGACCGGGCCGGGCCTAGTTCTGCCCCTGCCTGCTGCGCTTTCGCCGTACTTTAGAAGAGAGATTGCCTGCTCGTGAGCCGCTCTGTTTTGATCAAACTCGCCGGACTCGCTAGCCTTGTGCTGGTGTCCGCCCTCGTGCTGGCGTTCTTCTGGCCGCAGACCACCCACGAGCGCAAAGTCAACTGGGTGGGCAGCCCCGGCCCCACCCAGCCGGTCGCGTTCTACCACCGCGTCCATGTCAGCGAGCTGCATATTCCCTGCGCGTACTGCCACTGGACGGCGGCGGTTTCGCGCTACGCCAACTATCCGCCCGTGGAAGTCTGCTGGGGCTGCCACAAGAATATCAGCATCACGCACCCGCAGATTGCGCGCGTGCGCCAGTACTATCTCGCCCAGCAGCCGGTTCCGTGGGTGCGGGTCAACCAGATGCCCGACTATGTGCATTTCGCGCACAACTCGCATGTCGCCGCCCATATTGCGTGCGCGACCTGCCACGGCAATGTCGGCAACATGACAGTCGTGTACCAGCCTATCGAGATGACTATGGCGTGGTGCATTACCTGCCACCGCCAGTATCAGGCAAAGTTCGTGGAAAACAACGGCAACTATCAGGCGGCGGTGGACTGCTACACCTGCCACTATTAACGATTGACACAGTACGGATTTAGATAAGCATCCCCTATGACAGATGTAAGCCGGCGAAAGTTTATTCAGCTCACAGTGCTCGGCAGCGCAGTCGCGGCGGCGGGGTGCGACCCCAAAAACATGAGCCGCTACAATCCACGCATCTACAAAGCCGAGGTGACGGGCCAATACGGCGGCTATGACAACCGCGTGCTGCCGTATGTTAACCAGCCAGACGGCTACCAAGACGGCGTGCCGCAGTACTTTGCCACAGTCTGCCAGATGTGTCCGGCAGGGTGCGGGCTGTTCGTGCGCACAATGGGCGGGCGGGCGCACCAGGTGCAGGGCAACCCGGAGCACCCGGTCAGCGGCGGCAAAGTGTGCCCGCGCGGCATTGCATCCCTCCAGCATCTGTATAGTCCAGACCGTCTGCGCTTTCCCGCGCTGCGCCAGGGACGGACGCCGAGGCCGCAAAATACGGATTGGGAAACGGCTCTTGCCCAGACCGCGCAGGCGGTGCGGGGCGCGCGGGGCCGGGTCGCGATTATTACCGATGCCGTGAGCATGGATCGCTCGCCTACCTTGACGGGCATTATTCGGCAGTTCGCGCAGGCGACGGGGGCGACTGTGACATCGTATGGCTTGCTGGACAATGCGCCGTGGCGGGCCGCCGCGCAGGCCGTGTATGGGCGCAATCAAATCCCTGCCTACCAATTAGACCAGGCAGACTATCTCCTGGCCTTCGGCTCGGACTTTCTGGAAGCCGGGCCATCGCAGGTGTACTACAACCGGCTCTTTGGGGAGTTCCGGCAGGGGCCGCGCCGCGCGCAGGGGCAGCACGGCAAGTTTGTTTATGTTGGGCCGCGCATGAATGCGACGGCGGCCAAGGCGGATGTGTGGCTACCCTGCAATCCGGGCACCGAGCAGATTGTCGCGCAAGCATTGGCCCCGGCCCCCACCGGCGGGCGACTGCCTGCCGTGACCATCGCCCAAGCCGCGCAGACGGCGGGCTTAACCGAAGCGCAGCTCACGCAAGTCGCGCAGGAGTTTGCGGCGGCAGGCGCGCGTGCCGTAGCCTTGGGCGGCGGCAGCATCTTATCCCAGCCGAACGCAACCCAAGCTATGACCGCGATTGAGGCGCTTAACGTGGCAGTAGGCAGCCGGTGCGTGTCGTTTGGCACGGCGGCTCTGCCCCTTGCCGCGCCCGGCCCGTCGTATGTGCGTCAGATGCAGGCCTTGGTAAAGCGCATGCAGGCAGGCCAAGTCGGGGCGCTGCTCATCCTGGGGCAAGCCAACCCTATGTTCTCGCTGCCGCCGTCGTTCGGCTTTGCAGAGGCGCTGGCGCGCGTGCCGTTTGTCGCCGCCCTCACGCCTACGGAAGACGACACCACAAGCTATGCCCATGTCTTGATGCCGACGCGTACCTTTATGGAAGACTGGGGGGACGACGTTCCCGATGTGCTGCCCGCAGGCGCGACAATGGCAACCCTGCGCCAGCCTGTTATTGACCCGCAATTTGTCACCGACTCGGCTGGCCTTTCGCCGGAAGAATATGCCCGCGACTTAGTCCCCTGGATGGACACGCGCGGCCTGGGCGACCTGCTCCTAGACATCGCACGGCGGACGGGTACGCCTCTGCCCGATGCCGACACGCGCGCGGCTGTGCGCCGCACCTGGGCCGGGCTGAAGCAGGCCAACCTTGCCGCGACAGGCACGGATAACGACCCTGCCTGGGTGAATGCATTGGGCAAAGGCGGCTTCTGGAAGCAGGCGGCAATTGTGCCCGCCCATGGCCGACTGCCCGCGCCTGTTGCTGCACCGGCTGTCCCCACACTCGGCGCAGGCGCGTATGCCCTGCACCTGTTCCCGCAAACCTACCAGTGGGACGGGCGTCACGCCAACCTAGGCTGGTCGCAGGAAATACCAGACCCCATGACAATGGCGGTGTGGAACTCCTGGGTGGAGATCAACTTGCAGGAAGCCATGCGGCTTGGCATCCGTACCGGCGACATTGTGCGCATGACTGGGCCGGGCGGGTCGGTGGAAGCGCCTGCTGTCCCCACGCCGGGCCTGCATCCGCAGGTTATTGCTATGCCGATTGGGCAGGGGCATGAAGACATGGGGCGCAACGCGTCGGGCCGGGGCACAAACCCGCTTGCCATGCTGGCCGCCAATGTGGACGCGCAGACCGGTTCGCTGGCCTACGGCGCAGCGCAGGTGCATATCCAGAAGGTGAAGTCTGCTGCCCCTGGCTACAATGGCGACGAAACATTGGTGCTTGTCCAGGATAGGCCGGGCGGCGCGGAACCCGATGCCGTGAAAGACCTCATTCATACTACGGCCAAAGAATGGAAGCAGGCCCAGCCGGTCACGGGCGCGCCGCAGGCCGAAGGGTCTATCTTCCACCGGGGCGGGACGGTCAAGAACCAGGGGTACAACACCCCCGGCGCGGATTAGCCTTTGCCACTATTCAGCTTTCTTAATCTTAGCAATTAGAATATCAATTATGCCAACTCAAGATGAACTTGCTAGGGAGCGGTCTTCCGGGCCAAGCGGCAGCGGCGAGGGGCCGCTAGAAAAGGCCGCCACGCCCTACAAGCGCAAGTGGGCCATGGTCATTGACCTGGACCGTTGCACCGGCTGCCATGCCTGCGAGACCGCCTGCTATGCCGAAAACAACATTGCTGTGGTCGGCGACAAGGAGCAGCATGAGGGGCGCGGGCACTCGTGGATACGGGTGGAACGCTACTGGGAAGGCACGTACCCCAATGTCAAGGCGCGCTTTATGCCCATTCCCTGCCAGCACTGCGACAATGCGCCCTGCGAGCCGGTCTGCCCGGTTTATGCCACCTACCACAATCCCGAAGGCTTAAACGCGATGGTGTATAACCGCTGCGTCGGCACGCGCTACTGCGGCAACAACTGCCCGTATGACGTGCGCAAGTTTAACTGGTTTGAGCATGTCTGGGAAACGCCGCTTAATCAGCAATTAAACCCTGACGTGACTGTGCGCGAGAAGGGCGTCATGGAAAAATGCACGTTCTGCGTTCAGCGCATCCGCCGCTCGGAGCAGAAGGCCGAGGCCGAGGGCCGCGACGTAGCCCCGGATGAATGGACGACCGCCTGCGCGGAAGCCTGCCCGCCCAAAGCGATTACCTGGGGCAATGTCGCCGATGATAGCTGGTCTGTGTCCAAGCTGTGGAATGACCCCCGGCGCTTCCGTTTGCTGGAAGAGCTGGGCACATCGCCGGCTGTCGTGTACCTCAAGAACGTGGACGAAGACGCCCCCGCCGAAGCCTAAACATCACTTCCGAAGCATAAACGCCACTGCCGAATCCTAACCCAAGCATCAACAGATTAGAAACAAGGTCAAGCACGCGATGTTTGATAAAGACAACATCTTAAAGTCCCCGGTGGACATGGCCCGCGATGTCAACCTGAACGAGCCGATCCGGCTTGTTCTGGAAGACCCGCACCGCGAGCGACTGGTCAAGCTGCGCCTGTTCACGACCCTGTGCGCGCTGTTTGTGCTGGGCGCGGGCCTGATCTTGTGGGTGTGGGGCTACCCGACCCAAAAGAACAACCCAGGCTTTTGGCAGGTGTCCCTGGTGTCCATGCTGTTCTGGCTGTCGGTTTCGCAAGGGATGATGGCGCTGTCGGCGGTTCTGCGCATCTGCCATGCCTCCTGGCGCTACCCGCTGAACCGCCTGCTGGACATGGGTTCGCTGTTTGGGGTCTGGTTTCTCGCCCTGCTGCCGCTGTTTATCTATGCCCACCACCAAATCTACAAGCTGGGTTCTTCAGAGCACAAAGACAACGTATGGCGCGTGGCGGGTTCTACGGCCTGGGATGCCGTTGCCGTAGGGACAGCGTTTATTACCGGCTGGCTGCTGCTGTATCTGACCTCGCTGCCGGACTTTGCGATCCTGCGTGACCGCGCGCCCGAAGGCTCCAAAGAGCAGCGGTTCTACCGGCGAATTAGCTGGTTCTGGCGCGGGGCGGAGCATCAGTGGCGGGTTCTGCGCCGCGCGGAAGGCGTGCTGGTGATTGGCGTCCTTGCGACCTATGTCGGCTCGCAGACTGTTTTGGGCTGGGACTTCCAATTGGCCGCTGCGCGCAACTGGGATTCGAGCATCTTTGCGCCGCTGTTTACGCTCGGCTCGCTTTTAGGCGGCACGGCCTTGATTGTCATTGTGATGACCGTGGTTTCGCGGCTTCTGCGCGGACGAGGCTTTATTGGCGAGTTTCAATACGACAACCTGGGCAAATTGATGATTGGCCTGGGACTGCTTTGGTTCTACTTCCGGGTGTGTGATTATCTCACGGCCTGGTACGGGCATATTCCCGATGAGTGGGTTTTGCAGAATGACCGCACCAAAGTTTTTCCCGTCATGTTCTTTTTGATGGTCTTCGGCTGCTTTGTCGCGCCGGTCTTCGGCAACATGATTTTGCGCATTCGCCGGTCGGTTTTTGGCATCTGCGCCATTAGCATCTCGGTTTTGCTGGGCCTGGCCGCGCAGCGCTACCTGGACACCGTGCCGACATTCGCGCCCAATTTCAGCGCGCAGGCGCTTATTCCCACCGTGCCGGGCTTTATGGTCTTTTTGGGGCTTGCGGCCATGTTTGCGCTGACGTATTTGGTCGGCGCGCGCTACTTCCCCATTATGTCATGGTGGGGCACGAGCAAAGAGCGGGCGCGCACCACGACGCGCCGCATGGGCAACACGACGGTGACTGTGATGGTGGAAGACCCGCCGGTCTGGGAAACCTGACGCGTCTCCCGCAAAGCGCCCTTGTTGTCAGCGCGTGGCACTGGCATTGCCAGGGCTGATTGAGGGCTTATCAACGACGGACGGTTTTGTTCCGTCGTTGGTGCGCGCTGGAAACGCCGTGGGGACGCGTAAGCAAAGCCGGAGCAATGCCAAGGCAGAACCGGGGGTATAAAACCCCCGGCAAATGAGAAGCCCTGCCCTCGCGGGCATAAGAGTAGGAGAGGGACGATTGTCTTACACCCGCGAGGGTGTGGCTTCATCCCTGCCGGGGGTTTTACACCCCCGGTACTCTGCATAGCATAAGTTCTTGACACTTACTGTCAACCACAGCCCCACCGGGGCCGAGCGACCATAGAAAGTATTTACCGATGGCACTCATCGAGCAAGACATCACGCCTTCACAGTCCGACCTTGACGCGCGCATCAGCACCATCCGGGGCGAGGAGGCCGCGCCGACCCATGTCAACAGCGACCTCATGCGCAGCGTGCTGCAAACCGGCTGGAAATGGTGGGCCGTGCTGATCGGGTTCGGCGGGCTGTTTGGGGTGGGCGTACTGACGTTTGTTTATCAACTCTATGACGGCATGGGCGCGTGGGGCATGAACCGGCCTATCTACTGGGGCCTGGACATCGCAAACTTTATCTTCTGGGCAGGCGTCGCGCTGTCGGGAACCATGATTTCGGCAATCCTGCGGCTGCTGCATGCGGGCTGGCGACGGTCACTGACGCGCATGACCGAGACTTTGACGCTGTGCGCGCTGGCCGTCGCGGGTGTCTTTCCGCTGCTGCATATTGGGCGCAACTGGGTCTTTCAGTGGTTTATCCCCTACCCCAACAACCTGCAATTGTGGCCGAACTACCGCAGCCCGCTGATCTGGGACGCCTCGGCCCTCACCGTGTATTTAATTACCAGTGCCCTGTTCTGGTACGGCGGGCTGATCCCCGACTTCGCAACCCTACGCGACCGAACTATCGGCATCCGCAAGATGCTCTTTGGGGCCTTGTCGCTGGGCTGGCGCGGGTCCGACCGCGAGTGGCGACGGCTTAAAGTGCTGTTCGGCATCCTGACCGTCTTGATTATCCCGGTGTTCGTGTCTCTGCACACGATTGTCGGCTGGGACTTCGGCATGAGCATTGTTCCGGGCTGGCATGAGACCATTTTCGCGCCGTACTTTGTCTGCGGGGCGCTGTACTCGGGGTGCGGCGCGGTCTTGATTATCATGTGCCTTGTGCGGCGGGCGTTCCACCTGGAAGAATATATTCAGCCGATGCACTTTGACAATATCGGCAAGATACAATTTGCCATATCGCTGCTGTGGTTCTACTTTTTTGCGGGAGATGCCTGGTCAGACTGGTTCACTCGTGATCCGGCGCACCTGAACTGGCTCCATTTGATGTTCAACGGGTACAAATGGGTACTCGCGACAATCTTGTTCTTTGGCCTGGCGGTGCCGTTCTCCATACTCGGCTTTGGCAGGCTGCGCCGCATGCCCTGGGTGATGTTTGCTGTCGGTATCTCCGTCAATATCGCGATGTTTGCCGAGCGTGTCACCGTGGTCGTGCCGCCGGTTTCGCGCAACATCCTGACCTGGGGCAACTACACGCCGGGCTGGGTGGACATTTCTTACACGGCAGCGGCGTATGGGCTGTTCGGCTTTTTATATACACTGCTGACTAAGTTCATCCCGATTGTGTCGCTGTGGGAGTACAAAGAAGCCGACCATGCTGAGGGGATTGAGCGGGTCGGCAACGGCGAAATGCCGGTGACTATTCGCGAGGAGGCGATTGCTTAACATGGCATCCACTGTACTGGGATTGTTTGAAGACATAGACCATGCCGCGACGGCCCTGAACTCTTTGCAAAAGGAAGGCAAGCGCCCCTCGGAAGACCTGATGGTGCTGTCATCGGTGCCGTTCCCCGAGGGTGTGCTGGAGGCCGACAAGAGCAAGATACGCCTGCCCGTGATTACCTTGATCTTTGCGCTGATAGGAATCAGCATGGGCGTGCTGCTGGCGGGCGGGTCGGCGGCACTGTATGTCATCCGCACCGGCGGCAAGCCGATTATGTCCGGGCCGCCTATCGGCATTATCGCGTATGAGTTCATGATGCTGTTTGCTTTAGGCTCAGCATTCGTCGCCGCCCTGTTTGAGATGCGCCTGCCGGCCTGGCGTGCCAAAGTGTACGATCCGCGCATTTCCGAGGGGCTGATTGGCATCGCGGCCTACTGCGACACCGAGGACAACGCGGTGCAGGCGGAAGGCTTCTTTCGGGATGCTGGGGCAGTAGACATGCGGCGAGACGCACGGAGTTTTTCATGAAGCGCGTTTTGCTTGGGGCACACATGAAGGTGAATTGGGGGCGGGGGAGCCATCTGGGGCTGCCGACGCACGTTCTAGGCGTCTTCGGCGCAGTGTGGATGCTCGCAGCAGCAGGGTGTGGCAACCAGATGCTGCGTCAGCCATCGTTCAGCCCGCTGGACACGCCGCGTAGCGCCCCGCCGTCCGAGTCGGTGCAGGTGCCTGCTACCGCTGCCCCCAACGAGGCGCGCGCGGTGCAGTCGCTGGCTTACGGCGACCGGATTGCCGCTCCGCTCGACCACAACTACGCCGGGTTTACGACGCGCGAACCTGACCTGCCGCCCCCTAACCTGTCCGACAATGCCCGCTACGAACCTGCGCCTGCCAGCGTGAACGCACTCAAAAGCCCGCTGCCCAATGACCCGCGCGTGGTGCAGGCCGGGCACGTGATGTTTCTGAACCGCTGCATCCAGTGCCACAATCCCGGCGGCTACGGCTACGGGGTCGTGGGACAATACCTGATTCCCCACCCACCCGACCTCGCGGGGCCGTTGGTGCAAAATATCAGCAATGGAGCGATGTTCTGGCATATCACCATGGGCCAGGGCAAGATGCCCGGCTTCCGGCACTGGACGACGCCTTCGGAGCGCTGGGGATTAGTCGCTTACGTGCGCAGCCTCAAGGGCACAAAGCCTGACCCCAACCGCGACGGCCCCGATGCGTGGACAGAAGCCCGTGCGGTCAGCCGCACAAACTACCCGGTCTACGGCGTTTATGGCTATGAAGATGGAAAAAGCGCGTATCCGTTTAAGTTTATCGGCGCAGGAGGCGGCGGGTCGGACAGCGACAGCCGTCGCCGCGTGCAAAGCACCGGCTTTGGGCAGCCGCCCCTCAACGGCAGATAAACTATAGCCGTAGGGCAGACAAAACAAAGGCCCCGATGCACTACGCATCGGGGCCTTTGCGTTGCGTATTAAAACGAACTAGACGTGCTGCGCCAATGCCGCGCCAATAGTCGCCTTGGTGTTCTGTCCGCCCACCAGTTCGCCCACCTTCTGCCCGCCCTTGAAGATCATTAGGGTCGGAATGCTCATCACGCCGTAGCGCCCGGCAATCTCCGGGTTCTCGTCCACGTTCAGCTTGTACACCTTGGCTTTGCCGTCGTACTCCTGCGCGACGGCATCCACGGCGGGGGCGATAGCGCGGCATGGCCCGCACCACACGGCCCAGAAGTCCACCAGGACAGGCTGCTCGGAGCCTAGCACTTGCGTATCAAATTCAGCCGTTGAAACGGCAGGGGCTGCACTCATTCTCTTGTCTCCTTCGGGCGATAGTTGCTTGTTATTTCTTCCAACAAAGGCATGGGCCTGGGAGTTCCCCGTTTCTTTACCCAGTCGCGTAGTCACAGAAAACGGATAGTCACAGAAAACGACGGGTCCATGCGACGCTTTGTTCCACCATCTCATCGGTATAGCGGTGCCCCAGGCCGGGATAGATAGTCAGCTCCAGTGTGTCCGGGGCGTCCTGGTAGGCGGGGAGCAAGGCTTCATGCAGGTTGCGGACGCCCTGCACGGAGACGACTTCATCCTGGTCGCCGTGCAGCATCAGGAGCGGGCGCGGGGGATAGGTGGAGGCGGCGCGGCCTAGGGGGTTTCCTAGCGCCGTTTGGTCGTAGATAGGATGGCCCGGCCCCATGCCCAGCGCGCGCATGCCTTCCAGCCAGTCCGGGCTGCCCATGGCGACCGTGGCGACTGCCAAACGCGGCTCATGCACCAGGGCCGCAAAGGCAATATAGCCGCCTAGCGAGACGCCGTGGATACCAGCCTCAGAGACCCCCAGGCTGTCCAGCACGCGGGGAACGTCCTGCGCGGTTCCGGCTATCATATCGTACAGCGTAGGCACATAGGCCGACGCGAGGCGCGCCTCGCGCTCCCCGGCATTGTCGCGCTCGCCGTGCAGGCGCGCATCAAAAGCGACAGCCTGGTACCCGGCCCGCGCGAATGCGTACAATGTCGGCAGCATATGCTCTTTGGAGCGCCCCAGCCCGTGCAGCACCAGCACGGTGGGCATGTCGGCTTCGCTGCCGCTTGGCTTTAATCTTAGGATAGGAATGCAGGCGGGGGTCTGTTCCGCCGTGAGTAGAAGTGATGTCTGAAGTGATGTCATAGTTGGTTTTCGTTAATCCTCTGCGGCAAGGGCTAATATCATCGGCAGCACGCGCGCGCCGCGCGCGGACAGCGCGTACCGGTTGCGCCCGCTTTGCGCAACAAGCCCGGCGCGCATCAGCTCGCGCAGGTGGTGGTACAAGCTGCCGGTGGTCAGGCTTGTCGCCTCGCCTAGGGCGGCAGATCCCTCCGACTCTTTGCCCCACAGGGCGCGCAGCAGGCCAATCTTCTGCGGGGAAGCGAGGGCATAGCCCACCGCCGCCGCACTTTCATCGGATACTCTATTCAGTTGTAGTTCTGTAAAAGACGCTTGGTGTGGCTTGGGCGCTTTGCTGCCCTCGCCCAATGCAGGCAGCGTCACCGTGTACTGAACCAGAGCCGAACTGCGCGGAGACTTGGCAGCTTTGTCTTCTTCGGGCGCTTCGGGTTCGGGGCCAGGGCGGTTTTGAGCCAGCGACGCCTGCAGTTGCCGCACTTCAGCTTGAAGCTGCTTCAAGGCGTCTTTGGTTTTGCTGTCCACGCTGTTCTCCTTTTATATTGGAGTATTGTAGCATAAACAATCTTGTTTATCGTCCTGCTCTAGACAGCAATCTGAAGTCATGGTATACTGCGCATGCCCGGCAAAAGTTATCTGTAGCACAAGACCCGGATAAAGGAACGCATATGGCAAAGATTTTAGTTGTGGACGATGAGGCCCCTATTGTTGACGCTATTTCGTACAATCTGAAAAAAGAAGGCTTTAGCGTGGAAGGCGCTTCGGATGCCGATGAATGCCTGCGCCAAGTTAAATTGCAGTCCCCCGACCTTGTTGTTTTGGATGTTATGCTGCCGTCCGGCAGCGGCCTGGATGTCTGCCGCCGTCTCCATTTAGATCACCAGGGCCTGCCGGTGCTTTTGCTGACCGCGCGGGCTGCGGAAGGCGACCGGCTGAAGGGCTTTGAGGCCGGGGCGGATGACTATGTCGTCAAGCCGTTCAGCATGCGCGAGCTGATGGCCCGCGTCCATGCCCTTTTGCGGCGCGCGGGACGCGACCTCGTGCCATCCGGGCTTCCCGCGCCCGTTCGCCCCCTCATCCCCTCGTCGGCCACCCATCTGCAAATCCACCATGACCGGCGCGAAGTGCTTAAAGACGGCGCGCCGGTCAGCTTGTCCCGTAAAGAGTTTGACTTGCTGACTTTGCTCGCCGCCCACCAAGGGCGCGTGTTTGACCGCCAGACCCTGCTGTCCCGTGTCTGGGGCGAGGACAGCTATGTGGATGACCGCACCGTAGATGTTCACATCCGCTGGCTGCGCGAAAAGCTGGAACCCACGCCCGGACGGCCTGAAATGCTGCTCACCGTGCGCGGTATCGGGTATAAGTTTCGCGGCTAGTTTCACGCGGCTCGCTTTGATGGCGTGGCTGAAAGGCGTTTCGCGTGCGTGTTTTCCCCTGGTCTCGGCGCTCCGACACGGCAGGCGATGATGACGCCCCGGCGGCTTCCGCCGAGGCCGAACGCGCGCGCTGGCAGGCCCTGCTGGAGTCTACGGAAGACGCTATTGTGCTCGCCGACCGCAGCGGGCACATTCTTCTCAGCAACACTGTCACAGACCAGTTGTTTGCCGTGCCGCCGTCTTCTCCTCAGGGCGGCGACCAATCCGCCTCCCACAACATCCTCACCCACACGCTGAGCAGCGATATGGATCACGTTTTCCGCGAGGCCGTGCGGCGCGGGGCGAGCCTGGAAGCGGAAGTCTCGGTGGCCCTTCCCCTGCCGCGCACCCTGCATGTGCGAGTCACGCCGGTTTCCGAACTGGAGTTCCTGGTTGTCCTGCGCGACCTGACCGAGCTGCGCCGTTTGGAGCGCGTGCGCCAGGACTTTGTCGCCAATGTTTCCCATGAGCTGCGCACGCCGCTGACCTCTATCAAAGCCATGGCCGAAACCCTGCTGGACGGTGCGCGCGTGGATGAAGCCGTCGCGCCCCGCTTTTTGCAGACTATTATCCACGAATCTGACCGGTTGGTGCGCCTGTCTTCCGACCTGCTGGACCTTTCGCGCGTTGAGGCGCAAGGCGTGCAAAAGGCCCCGGTGGAGCTGGGTGCCCTGGTCGCCGAAGTCGCGTCGCGCCTGGGGCCGCAGGCGCTCAAAGCGGGCCTGACCCTGACCAACACTGTCCGCTCGCCCCTGATTGTCCCCGCCGACCGCGATGAAATGGCGCAGATTTTAGTCAATCTCCTGGACAATGCCATCGCGTATACCCCGCACGGCGGCTCCATTCTGCTGTCGGCGGAAGACCATCCCGACTCGGTGACTATTCATCTTGCGGATACAGGCATCGGCATCATGTCCCACGACATCCCCCGTTTGTTTGAGCGCTTCTACCGGGCAGACAAGGCGCGCAGCCGCGCTTCGGGCGGCACGGGTTTGGGGCTAAGCATCGTCAAGCACATTGTGGAAGGGCATGGCGGGACAGTGGGCGTGGAGAGCGAATACAATCACGGCAGCGTGTTCACCTTTACGCTTCCCAAGTGAGGTGGGTGATAAGAGGCCTAGCCCCGGCTTCAGGAGTCCCTCCCCCGCCTTCGCACGGCTCAGGCTTCCCCTCCCCTAAAGGGGAGGGGTGCCTGTGTTATGGAGTTG
>JAABUU010004329.1_pt1 | contig 16879 bp, 11 predicted proteins | sample 5559301 | NCBI WGS metagenome assembly JAABUU01 (sample SAMN10711884, study PRJNA513360) | rock metagenome | isolation source: Antarctica rocks | place: Antarctica: Victoria Land, Richard Nunatak white | reverse complement strand
AGTCTGTTGTTTTCTTTGTCTGTTAACCGTTTTCAAATCCGCACAAGCAATTCTAGCCAGTCTCATTCCGTATATGGCAAAAAGAGGTGGGGTGGAGGAAGGTAGTCCGTTGTTTTCTTTGTCTGTTAACCGTTTTCAAATCCGCACAAGCAATTCTAGCCAGTCTCATTCCGTATATGGCAAAAAGAGGTGGGGGGGGAGAGGGAGGTAGTCCATCGTTTCCTTTGTCTGATAACTGTTTTCAGATCCGCACGAGCAATTCTAGCCAGCCTCATTCCGTCAATGGCCTTACACAACATCGTTTCCAGCTCCCAGTAACGCATGCATGTCTACCTATTGTCCATACAACTCTTCTTAACCTTTATTCTCAGAGACAGCTCTTCAAATGCTCGTTGACTCACGATGGAGAGGTCCTTAAGCACAATCCTTCCCCACAGAATAAACCATCCCTTCTACACATCACAACCATAACCAGTCGTGCGAGTCTTTCCTAGATTTTACACTCTTATATTAGACCATGTCCTCCTTTATCCTCTCTACTGTTCTTACAATCACATATAGTTGTACCACCCTGTGCCCGTGAACAGAACCATTGTGGTCACAAGTTGCCATAGTACTGCCTTGGTATCTATTCAAGAAACTTACATAACTTAAGAATGCATTGAACTAGAACTTACGGCCACCTTCAAACGCCCAAGGCATTGGACATCAGGTTAGTTAGACTTACTCCTCGGTTCAGACTTGACTTCGTCCTTACTTGTCCAAGTATTTACCCTTGGTGGGCCGAGTCCTTGCATTATGCCTCCTAAGTTGAAGAAGCGGGTTGCTAGCTCATTGTTGGTTTCTGATCCCAAGCGCGTTACTCGTTCACAATCCCGGGCTCCGGCCCCTTCCGGTATGCCGGTGAGCGTTGAAGTATCAACAGGAGAAAATTTAGCTATGGACGCCTCTCCCGAGACCATGCTGCGGTACATCCAACGCCAGCCCCGGGAACAGCAATATCACTTGCTCGAGCAGTTAAACGCGACAATGGAGCAACACGAGGGGCACCTCCTCGATTTGCGGGCCGAGCTCATTGAGTATATGGAGAGTGAGAAACTGTGGCAATATCACCTTCGGCAAGACATATACGAAGAAGTATGGAGTAGGGCAAAACTGTCCGTAAGGCAGCATCAAGAGCAGAAGGATCGGATAGCCACTGCTGTCCAGACCATTACCCATCACTGGGGACAAGATGTGTGGGATCGAGTGTTTGCGGACCAGAATGCGGGTTATCCCACCTTCTCAGCGATCCGAGCATTTGCAAAGGAATGTCAAGACTGGAACCTAGCTTCCCGGATAATTCTTTCTGTCTATCACTATCGAATGGTGAAACGAACCAGAGGTCAGCGAAGCGCCACCGAGATCTTAGCTTCTGACTGGCGGAATGCTATGAAGATGCTGGCCGAATTGAGAGCAGGAAACTCGGAGCTCACTGCGGATGAGGTGCTTTATGAGCATGAACACGTTGCGGAGCATGCTAAGCTTATGCTTCCACGTCTGATTTCGCTGGATACTCCGTTGAAGAAAACGTTGCCTCAGACTCGCGATGAGCCCCTAAGTCCGGATATTCCCACAAAGCAAGTGACGACCACGAATCCCGCCTCAGTGTCTGTTCAGAACGTTGCGAATAAGGCCCTGAATTTACTTTCCGAAAGCCTCGACGTCGATGACACTGTTGTCAGTCAGAACCCCACCGGCAATGAAAATGAAGAGCAAGAAGCGGAGCCGGAACTCGAGGTCATACGACCGCAAGATCAACCAGACGACGACGAACCCACCGGCAATGAAAATGAAGAGCAAGAAGCGGATCCGGAACTCGAGGTCATACGACCGCAAGATCAACCAGACGACGACGAACCCACCGGCAATGAAGATGAAGAGCAAGAAGCGGATCCGGAACTTGAGGTCATACGACCGCAAGATCAACCAGACGAACACGAGGCATCATGCAAACATTGTCACAACATATCCGCCGACCTTATTGGTGATATAGAAAGAAAGGACAAGGCTATCCCAAAGATAGTAGCCACTTTGGCTCGGATAATGGAAGAGGAAGGCCTCGACGTGGACCGAGACGCTCGACTCTGCTATGCTCATAAGAAAATGCTAGGCGGAACAATAGGCCTTCGGCTTAGAACGCTGACGACGGAGAGACTTGATGAACGATTTCGTATGATATGGCGTCAACGGGCAAATATTGCGAAACTGAAAACCGGCAAGGACACCTGGGCATGGTTTCGAGCTTCTGATAGGCCTCCACGCGCCGCGGATAATATGGGGCATTTCAACTATGTGCATGAAGAACCGGAATGCGACTTCATCGATCACGACGCCATACGCGATTGGCTGATGATACAAAGCGACGGGAACTGGGAGAAGGACGGCTCCGTCATCATAGGCGATATGTTTGAATGGTTGTTCGAGGAAGACACAGCACATGTGGTGCCTATTTCTCAGCTCCTTACAGATGAGTTTGACATGTACTGGCATCACCTACGTCAACGCGGCGGCCAGAGCAATTACGGATGGCTTCGAAACATGTATCACGGGATATTCCAACAAGTGGTTCGACAATCACCCGCTTATTACCTAGCCTATGTGGCGCTCCGACAAGATCACAACCACCGCCTGATCTCTTATCCTTATTACACAAAATATCAGCAGACCGGTGACTCTACCTCCTTTCGTCATATCGACCTGAATATACCACAGCTTGTCAACAACCAGCGAGGGTATAGCCTTATCCAAGGCTCCGTTTCGTTAGATGACGAAGAACCAGATGACTGTACGGAGCTTTTGCTTGGTATGCACAAACACCTCAAGCAATGGTGGCGGGAAGTTTCTGGGCGCTTGGAAAGGAAGGGAAAGAAGCCCAAGGATGGTGCTGTCATTGTTATAAGACCTGAAATGTGGGACAAGCGGGATATCAGGAAGTATGGGGTTGACTTTACTCCGCAGCCATGCCATCAAGGACAGGCTCGTGTGTCGTTACCGCATTTACCTCACGGCGCATTGGGGCCTGCAAAGAGATCTCGGCGTACCATTCTTCCGTGGTACATGGGTATTCAAGAGGATCACGAAACGCTCGATACTATAGAAGCCGGAACGTGGTCACAGTTGTCTGGGGCGCATCGGGACCTGTTGCCAGGGCCTACCTCGCCCTCAGGACTACATAACCTGTTTGGGCAACCACCTTATGCCTTTCCTGCCGCCGTGCCGGTCACAGGCCTCGGTCCGATATCAGATGCGCTTGTTGGGAGGATACGGTGGGATAACCCGCTTGTATTACAAGACCTGGAGTTGTTACTTGGACCGCTTGAACAACCGCGGAACCAGTATATACAGGAGTGGATTTGGAAGGCTCGCGTCGAGATCAGGCTAAAAATGAGAATAGTTGAGGAAACTGAACGAGCCCGCTTTGGGGACAAGTCATTCTTTGATTGTCGGGACCGCAGGGCGCGGGCCCCTACTCCGGACGATCCACCACCAAACGCCGTACCTGACGCAGTCAGTGGTTGAAAGAACGGCACCCGGGGAAGCATGCGAGTCGAGAGACTTGAGTTACAAGGTTCCTCAGGAGGAGGAGGCCCATTGGCGGTGCTATTTACTTAGGGCGTGCCCGACGTGCGGACTGGCAAGCAGCCGAGTTTCGGCGTTTTACAAAGAGTGCTGGCGGGCTTGGTGAGCCCGGCACTGTTGTCTTCTTATGGTTCGTTTGTTTTACTTTGTTCTTTCGAATACAAACAGAACTATTGGTGTACTAACACATCCCAGTATCAACCTCTCGAAATACGAGAGTGCATGCGTTAGATGCGGAACCGCTAATATCACAACTGCATGCCTTGACATCATCTGGCGAAATCGTTGTCAGAGGCCACATGCTACCAGGTCAAGGGGATTTGATCCACTTCAGCGCCATGAACCACACGCCTCGACACAACCCTGACTCTCTTCACGACCCCCGTCGACGCGACTACCGACGTGACCCTCATCAGAATCCTCCTCGCGGACCTACCTGCTCGCCTGTATCAAAAACTCATCGAGCGCCATCTCCACCAATGTCCACAGCAAAGCCTGTCAAACGATTGATCCCGTCATACTTGGAGGATCTGGAACAGGCAGAACAATATCCCCACAAACGGTCGGCCCTCATAACGAAACGACTGGACCAGCCGTGTTCGAAGATGGCCAAGCCATTCCATAACACAGACAGCCCGAACGCACAACTGAATCCCACGGCACCCGACCCTTCGCCGGCGGTGGCAGTCTTGGTGGAGAAGATGTTGATGGAACAGAACAACATACGCATCCAGTGTGAGACATACCAATTGCAATCAAATTGGCACGATCACGTCATGATTTCATTGAGAGCTACGCAGGGATCATGCACAGCGCAGAGAGAATGTCGGAAATACCTGAAGGGTTAAGGAAGGAACCTTGGAAGGACGGATACATCATTGATGCAGATACGATAGGGCGGGCACTCAACAGGTGTATTAAACGGAAGGAAGGAACAAAAGAAAGGTGATGAGATATGGCGTTTGTGTGGGGCATGTTGAGGGATGGAGGGTTGATTGAGGGGACAGTCGTTGCCATTGGATCTTTTTACTCGGTGCGTGGGGGGGGGTTGTGCACTTGGGGGCGGATTCACGTCGACTGCGTTGCCATTTGACATATTTGACTGACTTAAGTATGGCCGTGTGACCGCCGTCCTCTGACAGAAAAGACAAAGTACAAACCTTCCTGTGTCAAGAACCCTCGACTGTAAGTCAACACTGAGGATGACATTACCAACCACTTCATGAGAAATTGTGCTAGTAACGCGTAACCCATCCTTCATCATCCAACAATCTATTCTGCACCAGTGTGTACGACACCCTAAGTAACCCGGTCACCAACACAGCTCCAAAGGGTTGAGGGGATGAACATACACGCCACCTCATTCAATTAAAACCCTCGTTCCTCCTTCAATGATGGCAGGGAGCAGCGGCTGTCTTCGCTGCTGTTCAGATATATCTGCCGCCGGGATGGGCACATCATCGACGTCTCCTAGGTTCAGTGGTTTCAATTCAGGTCGAAAGGCCATCTGCTTTAGATTCGACACCAGTTGTTCCGGTAACTTCATCTCCGCAATCAGGGGGGGTGTAATTTCGTATAGTTTGGCGTCAAGTACTTTCACACGTAGGGCGAACGTGTCTTCGCACAACCAGCAGAAAATGGTCTTGAGGTAGGTTCTCCACTTCTTGCGATCCAGTTGATCCGCACCCCCGGCGAAGATCCCATCGAGGTCTACCCCGGCTTTGATGGGCTTCAGAAACAGTGTAGTCATGAACTTTTCATCTTGTTCATAGTACGCCTGGTACACTTTGCGCCTGGCTTCGAGGGGAGCCCGCTGCCACATGGTCAATCCGCCTGTACTATACACGCAATTGAGGACGCCGGTCAGGACGAAGCTACATAAAGATCAGATGTCAGCCGCTTTGTACTCGCAAGAATGCAGGGTCAACGGACCGGAGAAGCCGAAACTGCCAATCTTTTTGCCAATCCATACATTTCTCCACCCATCTTGCGTAGAGGTTAGTCCCGTGTTCGATACGCGAGGACATTACGGAATGGGCGATGTCTTGGTTATCCAAACGCAGGCAGCGAAAGTATACTCGTTGAGCATATATGCGGATACCATCGTCTTCATGTCTCTGTTCTTCCTTCAAGGGCGGTGACGATCGAGCAAGCCTTAAAGGCCGGAGAGGTCTGTCTGGGTTAGGATTAACGCTGAGATGGTATCGTAGATTATTGACTGTCTTCGCATCCGTAAACCGGACAGCCCAGAACGGGTTCGACCCGGGCAGTGATCCAAATGGCGCGAGCGTCACAAATCCCTCCTCAAAATGTGTTATATGCTCCTCCACATCCGGCAAGCTGTCGACAGGCAGCTCCTCTATATAAAATGGACCCAAGTGTCAGCAAAATTGTTGCCCCTGACATGTAGACTGGGTTCAGATCCAAACTTGGCCTCACCGGGAAGAGTGGCACTGCTGTAACCCTCACCCGAAAGTTCGTCGGAAAGGTTGAGGGCAAAAGCCGTCCCATTGGGCCTGTCAGTGGCATTCGGGACGCTTTCGGCAGACGCGAGGATCTCGGCGAGATTGGGGAACATGTTGTGTGGAGTTTAGAGGTTCTGAAAAGAGTCAACGATCAAGTTGGATCGGGAGGTGTCGGAACACTGAGGCCCACAAATATAGAGAAGTTGAATCAACGTCGCGGTGAGGTTGTGGCCACGGCGTCGCGACCTGAGGGAGATCTTGTGGACGCGTTAAAGGTGAGTTATCAGCCTGGATTGAACATCATTGTCAGCGAGTTACTTAAAGGCTAAACACCTCTCATCATACGTAACCAAGGTTCAGTTCCACGAGCTGGAATATGGACTTACAGAGCGGGTTGAAGCTTGACTGTGTGAGTCTATGAGATCAACGCAAAGGTTGGGTTAGTCCTCTGGAGCGTTCATGTGAGACTGATGATGAGGTGTGAAGACTGACTTCTTGAACTGGAGGAACCTTGCCTGAAGTTGCAAGCGCCAGACCTCAGCTATTCACTGTTCTTCAGTATAACAGTCCCTGAATTCAAACTCGGAGCTTCATTCGGAGCTCATAGGCCTCTAAGGATGTTCAACGCCTGGTGTAATGAGTTAAGACGGACCCTTGAGCGTCGCAAGTCTTATTCCTCTACTCACAAGACGGGTTACATCTACATCTTAGAGTACATTTAACCATAATAAGACTTACCATATCGCCCTGCTGCCCTGCAACTCCATTACTTCACTTTGCCCTGGCGAGTTCAGCGAGCGTAACGCGCAAAGGCCTCAACCCAAGCAGGAGAGTTTCCGGGCCTTGCTGGCCCTGAGGGGCAGTGTGGTATGAAAGCAGCGCATTTTATCTTGCTCTTCCAATTTTGGTTTTGACACACATGTAATCTTCGACCTCCTTCGGACGCACACAACAAATCTTCAAGATGATCATACATGGCGGTCGCACAGAGACTTCCGTCAATCAACTCGATCGGCGGACTCCAAACCCTCGAACCCCCCGGTATTAACCTCATCTAACCCTTCGGCCTCCTCGATGACCCGCTTGGCAACTTGGCGATAATCGGGCCAGGTGGTCAAAGTATCAGGGTACTTCAGGCAATACCGGTTGTAGCAGGCTATCATGGTGTGAGATATAGGGTCGTTCAATTCGGACATGGGCGACGGGTTGGTTTCTGCAGTGACTGCTCCATCTTCAAATCAGTCAATGTGCCAGCCAGAACCCACAACTCCCAACTGAAAGCCTCACCGGTCTGCTTGTCATCCTGATTCATCTTCTCATCATCCGTGGTGGGTTCATGGTTCTCTGTCCCGGCATGTCAGAACCACATAAGCGAGCTTGGAAGCAAGTCTCTCACCAAAAGAACTGAAAGAGAAATATGGGGACATGTCTTCCGTAGTGACCAAATCACCTAGACAGAGCCTTTTGATGGCTGCAATGTCGTCCTCTTCCTGGGCGCATGTGGTTTGGTCGACTGCCTATATGTTAGTAATGTGAAAGATATCGTGCAGTAATGTAGTTGTCGTACCACATGATGCCTCGGGGTCTCTGCGACCTTGTCAGCATGCATACGACCTAGGGATATAACAGTCAAGTGCGGTGGGTTACCTAGCGGATGCGTCCATGAACTTGGGTTTGCAATCGGTTTCTTCCTCCGCGTCGCTGCAAGCCTTGGATCAGCACATATCAGCGGTATGGAACCACATCTCTAACCTCATAAATGGGTGGGTGCCAGAACGACGTGTCTCAACGGCATCTCGATCCAAGGTTTTCAAGTGCCTATTGCTTCGATCAGTAACGCGTCAACGTGTACAACAATTTAGCTTACCCCTCGACATTCAATTCTTTCTTCGCATCCCTAAGACTCGATGAGCACACATACGTTGAACAGAACGGCTTGAAATTACATGGTGTGAATGTGGGCGGTGTTCCTTGCTCGAGTGTTGATATGGGTGTGGGGTTGGTTCTGCCTGGGATTTGGAAGGTTCATGAGTGAGGCTATTGAACGAGCACGTGACCCTATTCACCCAATCTTCCTACCCAACCTCGTCTCAACTCAGTGGCCGATGGCCTTCCGACGTTGCAGCCACGTCGGGACAACGTAGAAATCATGTGAAAATCCCACGCCCATGGAATACAGCCAGCCATAGCAGACAAACCCGTCGTATGTGTTACTGCCTTGCCTTCCCCATCCTGCTCATGTGCCAAATTATGCAGTCGATATCTCGCCGGCCTTCAAATAATAGAATACAATTGTCATTTCGATGATGTGTTGAGTACCAATGGCTTCCGCTGACTTCCAAGTGTTGCTGTGGGAAACTCCGTGATCGATTAGGGTTGACCCTTCGGGTAAGGCAGTAAATTCATGACACCACACTTTCACACAGATGAGAGCCAAGACTGTCACCTTCAGTTCAGAGAAAGATCCCTTATTGTATCGCACTGTAGTAACGTTGAATATACCACAGTATTCATCTTGACGCTTTTTCCCAGTTCTCTCCTATCGTTATCCGTAGCGGAGACCCAGTCACATTCACAAGTTGTTTCTCGGTATGGATACAGACATTGGGAAAGCGCTCTTCCACCATGATCAGACTTACGACTTGCTTGTCTGTAAGCTATGTCACATCGCCGTCAACCCGAAAACTCTGGCCGCCCACCTCCGGATTAGCCACGAGGCCATCGATGCAGATGTTAGAAGACAGCTTGCGGAGAGCCTGATCGATTTGCCTGTTGCAACTAGCCACGAGGAATTAGCCTTGCCATCTTGCCCTCTTGCTATATCTTACATAACAGTGACGAAGGACTACAAGTGCTCGAAGTGCGGCAAGTGTCTTGGTGCGGTAAAGTCAATGGCCAAACACATCCGAGACCATCGCAGAGGATTCTCAGGCGGTCCATCAATATCAAGTATAGACGTTTTGATCCACCCTATCTTTGCGCAACCACCGGTTCTCGTTGAAGTGCAAGCACCAGTTGAAGGCTTGCCCCCAGACCCTGAACCGCTAGATCAATTCCTTCAGCGGTTGCGGTTGCGGTGATTGTGGTGATTTGGGATTGGTGTGGTCAGTGATGTCGCTGCTGATGGAGGTGGGATCGGTCTCGTCGCTGGAGATGTGGCGGCGTTTGTTGTTCGGAGATGTTGGTGAAAATATGGAGGGGGCGCCGGTGCTGGCTGTAGAGGTGCTCTCGCGACGATCCATCTTTGATCAGTTCTGACTACGAGTCTTTTTAGAATGGAGAAGAAGAGCAATGAAGAATCGAGATTTTAATCTTGTTTGTGGCCAGTGATTGTAAATGCAGCCTGCCTAGCCCTATTAATATTGACGAACCCAATAGTAAGTTAATACTTGTCTCAATTGGGAAGGATGAATCTACATCAAGCAAGTTAAGCTTTAACGTTAAGTTACCAAGCAAGTTGGGTCGAGGGCCCGAGGCTCAGGGCGAGAAGTCAAAACCACACCAGAACTAGGTATGTAATATCCACCACAAATCTCACAACACCATACAAAATCTAGTACTGAGTTGACAATCCTAGGCTGAGAGGGTTTTTGACATTGAATTTTTCGCGAAAACTCAAGAGTAGTAAATTACACCTTTTAGTTTTGCAAAGATAAAAGCACAGCCTTACATCTTTGCCTTCGAAGTGACGCCCAACAGTGGTACGTTGCTGAGCTTTCGGACCTACAACAGACGGCCTACATGGACCCTTTGGCTGAAATAACAGGGTAGAGACCTCGACGGCTCGCTTCAAGCAGTCGGAACAAGAACCCTTAAACGCCTTACTTTCGCTCCGTTACACGCTCGACGATTTACGAAACGACCGCAATAGCCTTACCTCCTATGTTCAGGCTATTGTTCGACGCGGAAAGAATGCCGGTTTAACCTTGTCAAATCTGCTGTCATTTGCATGGAATAGCAGAGCTACAATGAGACGTTCCACGCCCTAAAGCGGAGACGTCGACGATAGCCAGCTTTATCGAACAGCTAGAGGACCGCAAGGACATGTGGAAACGCCTGTTCAGTCAACCGCCATACCGCCTCCCTCCATACCAGTATGGAGGACACGCAACCCTGACGTCGAAAGACAGCCTTACCGTCGACTTGAAGCTTCCGAAAACGCTCCGAATCGAAGCTACGAAGGGCAACAAGCGAATCGCCAGTTACCATACCATTCCACTGTGAACGAGCGACAGCCCCGTCGATTCAACCACCCCCTGTATCGACCGCCCTTTCGCTCCGAAAACGCAACGAATCGAGGCTTCAAAAGTCAATAACAAGGCTATGGATCGAAACCACCGAGTTGCCCTGCTCCATGCAATTCTGCTGGTAAGGAAAGTCGATTCAATGTCTTTCAAAGCCTCAGTGGGCCCACCGCCACAAAACTACCACCACCCCATCAGCCATACCTGTCACACGCGGCCTATTACACCAAGAATGGCCCTGCACCTGATGATGCATAACTGGACAACAATGAAATCGAAATTGAACCTACCTCAATGCTGACGGCTTCGAGCCGCTACATGCCGATGTCTTTGGGCCTTTAATGTGAACGGATCGATGAACACTAGCGGTTACAGATGTTACGCAATGGTGGAGTTCATCAACCCTACATAGATTATTTTATTATGTTGGAGAAAAGGTCTAAGGTTGTGAACGGGTTGAGGTCAGGTAGTCTTCGAGGTTGCAGAGACGTCAAGTTAACCTTAGCCCTTGGTTGCGCAACCTGTACCAGCTTTATCTAACACAGGCTCTTCCTACCCCAGTCAGAGGAGCTGCATCAATCTTAAAGCTCCTTCGTCGTCCAATAATACCATCTCCACCTCCCACCCGCCTCAACTCCGACTTCCCACTCCCACCGGACAACCACTCCAGGATGTGGACCATGTCCACAACGAAGGTTGTGAAATCTTGCTTCCTCCGCCCAGGATACGAACCACCATCTCAAACCTTGCTCACAATAAAGGCCTATGACTGTGGGGAGGAAGACCAAGTAGGTCTCCACGTCGGAACTGCGACAATAGCTTGCGCTGTTGTCGCGCGTAATGCATGGGACGGGTACCTCATAACAACAGCCGATCCTACCTCACGTGTCGACCCAAGTCTGCTGTTCGAGCCCAGAGAGTAAGACCATAACATGCCTTGAGGTTATTTTAACCAGCGGAGTTCGATCATCGCCCATTGCATCTCCCGCACAAACTCACCCCGGCCATTTATCGGCTGCTTGGTCTGGCCGCCCCCAATCACCCGCTTTCTCTTCCGATTTGGCGAGATAACCCCCAACACAGCCCGCAGTTTCGGAACCGCTGCCCGTTCGAAGTCAATCACCATCACCCGGCGAACCTCCTCATTCCAAAGCATGTTACGAGGCATCACATCTCGATGCAACACCCCTAGCCGATGGATGGCCTGGATCGAGCACCCAACCTGTTCAATCAGGTCTGGCCTGTTGTTGGCATTGATGTGCTGAGAGATGAGTGTTCCCCCGAAACCGAGGAACATCATGTGAACGATCTCCACGATGCCCTCATAGAAATACGGACGGACAAGATCCACATTCCCCAGATGCACCGGCACGTGCATCCCCTGGATCGGTCGGAGGCGCTTGTAAATAGCAGCCTCATGTCGCAGGTGAGCGATAAAGTGGATGGGTGTGCATTTGGCTGCAACGGTGTATCCGTGCGCTGTCAACCTGACTTTGAACAGGACCCCTCGCGATCCGCGCAAGCCCACCGGCTTACAGTCAGTATCCAAGTCTTGTGAGAGTTGACGGCGCATGAGATTGAGGAAGGTGGGTCGGTCAATCTGATGGCGGCCCTCCCCGTGGTCTCGCACGTTGGGACACATCTCGTCAAGCAGGCTCCCTTCCACCAAGCCACGGAGACACTTTTGAGTGCAGTATTGCCTACCTTTGCCTTCACTGTGGGAATCGCGACCGGGTGACGCTCCGCAAGCAGGGTCCGGGGCTTGAGAAAGAGGCTGACATGAGTGGTGCTGAGAAGGTCGGCTTGGGGTATCTTGATCACCTGGGTCAAACTCGTCATCACTGGGCCGACTCTGATCTTGCCGCGGATGACAGCCGGGAGAACTGGTTGAGGCCGGTCTCTGTCGTAGTCGGACGGGTGACATGCGATGGAAGTCGGTCTGACGAGGTGGTTGGTACTCCGATGAAGGCACATTGAGTATAGGAGTTGAATCGTTTGGGTCTAGCGGATCGTCGTAGGCCAGCTCCCAGGTTTTCAGTTGAGCCACCTTGTCGGTCCGCCATGCCTGATTTCGAGGCGGAGTCTTCAGCGCCTGAAGGGTGAATGCCAGCACCTGTCCGACAGCGGTCAGATGCAACCGATTATCCCTGTCCAAGTCCGGTGCCCATCCAGTCGTCTCCCCCACGTCGCCCTTTGGGACGGATAGGAAGTAGTACACCGTTCTTGGATCATCAGGCACCCACAGAAATATGAATGCTTCGCCCGTGCAAACGTATCCATACTCCAGCCCAGCCTGGACCATGTAAGAAAAGGCCTGAGTGATGGCTGCGGCGACCAGGCGACGAGAGTGGTCCTGTTGGCCGTCTGTCTTGCGGCAGTGGACCACTTCCTCCAGTTCCATGTCGCCGAGACCCTCGTAGATGATACCGAGGGGTAGCTTGTGTGGAGCCTTGTACTCGGCAACGAAGGCAGTGACGCGATGCTCCGTATCTTGAGCACCGTCGGAAGTGTTATACACGCAGAACTGGTCTGCACGAGGATGGGCGGATCTTGCTGCCCTCGCTGCTGTTACGGCCACCGGCTCCGTCCGTTCAGTCAGGGCTGGCGGCTTCGGCCGCTTGGTCTCAGCTAAGAGACGGGCTGATCGCCGTGGGGGGTTCTCAGAGAGACTCATCTGTTGTGTGTCCTCCATCTGCTGTTTCGGGCTGAGAGTGTTGGCATGGTTTTCGAACCTCACTGACCCCTTGAGGTGAAACTTCCTCCGAAGTGCTGGACTGCGATAGAGTTGTTCGATGACCGATGATATGTGGTCCTCAACGGTGTTGCGCTCGAAGGAATGCAAGTCCAGCTCAGAACCCATCATTCTCTTACGAACAGCCCTCCCAGACACTTCCAAGGCGAGCAGAGGGGTGAAATGCCTAACCAGCAAGAAGTCCGATCCCATAAGCTCGTTCCAGATTGCCTCCTGCCGCAGCGGGAAATCCTCCCATGCTTGTATCCTTTCGGGACGAACCTTGTTGTTTGCATTCGAAGGATCGCCTTGTGTCGACATTGTCGCATTTGTTTGAACGGTGAGACCCGAGTAGAGATGGACATGGCAGGCGTCGAGGAACTCAGGCAACGTTGTCTCGCGGTTTTTCTTTCGCTGCTCTTCCTCAGCGCGTTCTGCCTTTTTCTGGGCGCGCTCTGCTTTCTCGCGTTTGCGTTGCTCTTCAAAGAAAAGCTGTTTGTAATCCGGTGACTGTTGGGCCATGTTGCAGCTGTGACAATGATGATGGTGGTGATGATTGTGTTGATGACCGGATTATATGGGAGTTTGTTTGTTTACCCTTGACTAGTTGGCTATAGGCAAGCGGAATGAACTAGGTAACACCATTATCCGAACGTGCTTACTAATAGTCCCTAACCAGGACGTGTATCTCCACCATAAATCATGAATGACTGTCAGGGCTAAACAGGCTACCTAAATAGAGGCTAAGCGATCCGCTAAAGGCTCGTGTCCATGTGGCTAAAAAGGCTCTTCGCCTAATAGGTGAAGGCGAGACGGCAGCGACGTAAGCTGCGGTCAGGTCATGATCCTGACTATTGCCATGATCCTATGGGCTCGAAGCGGTGTGACGGCGCGGCGAGTTTGTGTCGGTGGGACGCCGACGAGGTTGTATTGTGAAGGAAATAACGGTTGCTTTGCGTTCTTCCGAATAGTGAGAGGAACCACGTGGGAGTGGGCAGAGGGGTGAGGATGCCGCTGTCGACTTGATAGGATGAGGTGACAACAGACAAAGGACTCGTGTGGCTTCGCGTGGCAAGTACAAGGGCGCTGAGGGCCTGGCGACGGACTGTCGACACGGCAAGGACACAAACAGGAGGCACGGAGCTGTCACAATGGTGAAATGGAACTGGATAAATGCTCTGAACAGGAAGGGTAAATCGTCACTGAGTAGCTAGCTAGGAAACAAGATATGTGGAGTCTCAAGTGTGTACGTGTGTCCCCCCCCCCGCGCTGCTTCATCCTCACCACCTTCCCAAGCCTCCTCCGCGTGCCTCCTAGCCTGAGTTCATGTGGCTCGTCCTCGTGGCGTCAGTAATTACCATCCGAAACACTAACACCTGAGCGCGACGGGTCTTTCCACCACAGTATTATGGGCGAATCGCATGCGTAAATCACCTATCATAAGGTATGGCATTAATGCCATAAGGGTGAGGTGTGATGGGCGATGTGTTCCATACTGGTATGGAGCCTCGGCGGAATCGTGTGTATAGGACGGCGACGGTAAGGTGTGGTGTGACGCTCATTCAGCAATGAATGCTCTGTTAAACACAGTCTTTATACATTTAATTTTTTACATTTTTTGACTTGCAGTTAAAAGATTATTCATGTATACACTAATAATGATGATAGTCTTGTGATTCTTTTTAATTAATATTGAAAGGATAATGGGTACTTGTGCTATCTGCCTATCTAGTGGATCTAACGCGTCGACGTTGACTGCAGTCGACTTGGGTGTAGTTCGATGGATAGCAGGAGCTCTGCCGTCTAAGGCAGGAGAAGACTCTGCCAGCCCCTTACGCTAAGACTAAAGGAGTCAAGGACACGGATAGAGCACTGCACTTCTCAACAATTAATATATTTAAATTAATATTTATGCTCTAAAACTTATTGTTGTTCATAAGATCAGCTAATCTTTTATATTATAATTAAATAGATTGTTTCAGTCTGTATAATTTCTTTATAATTCAATAGATCATCTTATCAAACTATTTAACAGTCACATTCTTTAAAATGTATTCATAAATATTTTATCTTTTAATTTTCAAATTTTCTAACAAGTAAACTGCTTTAATGTTCATTTAATGTAGTTTTAAGTCATACAATATTATTAAGATCAAAAACATTCTCAATAATTTTCTATATATAATAAAATGTTATGACCATAACCTATAGGCAACAGTTATGTAGTAACCAGGGGTACGCGGGCGCGGTGTATGTGTGAGTATACAGGGACGTCAGGGACGCCTTGAACACTAATGTCCTCAGTGACCCCAGTGACCAGATAAGGACACTTCAGACACAAAGAACACTGACGTCCCAAATGTCTACAGTGTCCATCTAGTATATAGACAGGCCATCTTTCCTAAGAAGATGAGCGTGTTCAATGCAATCATTACTTAACATACTACTAGCTACTGGTTAACTCAACATGCCTGAAACTCTCTTATATCACAAGCTCTAACCTCTAGCCTCTATACCAGAGAAATCTCCAGTCAGGATGTAACATAAAAGTAAATATTCTCTAATAGTTAACATTATATATCTGTGAAAAGCTTTAAGTCACAAGTTTAACTTTAAATTTTATAATTTGTTTTTTTTCATCATACTTTATCTTAAACATTTACTTGCACTTAATAAACTTTCTTTTCACTGATAATAATTTAATAATTTACACTAAATACAATTTTAAATTCAATAACTTTTTTTTTATAATCTTACATCATTATCTTTTATACTAAGATCTTTCACAACTTCTTTATATAAATGTAACTAAACTATTCACATCAATCTTATATTCTTATTTAGATCTTTTACATCTTAAATTATTAACAATTTATATCTTTCTTTTACTTTAAGTGACATTCATCTTTTTTTTATTTTTAATAACATTAAGATTTCTCTCATTTTTAATGACACAGACTTCTTACATTTTAAATAAAACTTTATATAAACTTTAATGTACTTAATGTTAAAAGATGACACCACACTAATAGCATAGCTATTATAAGTTATATATTTAATACTTTCTTTAACTCACAATCAGCCTGCAACTGACTCACAGATGTAAAGAGTGTGCATAGATAGTGGTTTAAACTTATAATCTTTTAAACTTACTCTCTCACCATAAACTTAAACCATCAGCAGAGATGGCCTAGATGCTATTTTACACAAGAATAACTGCATTAACTTAGGCTCATAACCTGTTAAAAGATGACATCACACTAATAGTATAGCTATCATAAGTTATATATTTAACACTTAAAAGAGTTATCTTAATTTTATTTTTCAATTTTATTGACATTCAGTCTACATTAAGTATCTTAATTACATTTATTTCACTTAAATATACATTAAATGTCTTAACTACATCTATACTTGCTTTATATATTATTTACTTATTATAATATATTTTAATACTTAACTTCTTAAGAACAGATTAATTTAGTATATTAAGTATTTATATTATATTTATATTTGTTTTTAACACAATTAATTTCTTACTGTCTATCATTATATATTCAGATTCATACAAATTATTAATAATTAATAAATTAATTTATTACATATTAATTAATTTTCTTTCAGAACTGTCAATTAACAAAAAGTATTTTCTAAAACATTCTTTCTTTTAAGATAACACTAATATGTTTTTCTTAGTTTTTTTAAGTAATGTTAAATCTTTTTTATAATTTATATAATTTTTCAATGTATCAACATTATTGTTGTCAATAATTAACTAAAATGAACAATTATATAACTTTAAGATGTTTAATATTGTT
>JAABUU010004326.1_pt1 | contig 16884 bp, 21 predicted proteins | sample 5559301 | NCBI WGS metagenome assembly JAABUU01 (sample SAMN10711884, study PRJNA513360) | rock metagenome | isolation source: Antarctica rocks | place: Antarctica: Victoria Land, Richard Nunatak white | reverse complement strand
GCGCTTACAGAAGACCGTGGCCAGGCTCCTCCAGACAAAGCCTCAGCCAAAGCGGCCGGAGAATGCCCCTCCTCCGGCCGCTTTGGCTGGGGCCAAGCGGCCACGGCCCGACGAAGACGAGACGGCCCGTGATCCTCCGTCGAAACGCCCGAGGGCGCCTCACGGTATGGATCTTCCCCACCAACCCCGAACACCGATTCCTCCTCCCTCCAAATCTCCGTCGTTCAAGTCGCAGTCCTCACACCTTGCTAGTGCCAATAAACCCACGGCCGCCACCACGCCTAAGCGTGATGTCAAAGCCGTGGCGGCCGTGGCGCTGAGGCGCCCTCGATCCGGCGACGGGGACGTGATGACCCCGTCGGGCCCGGCGGCAGCAAGATCCGGGACCCCGACAGCCCCGCCCAGTGCGGAGAAACCCAAGCCGCCCGTCCACAACGCCTCCTCTTCATCTACTAGCACGACCACCACCGCCGCCGCCGCCACCACCACACGACAAGAAGAGATCGCAGCGCTGCGAGCTGACCACAAGCGATACCTCGCGCTCGGCCGCGATCTCAAGCACGCCGCCGACGCCCTCCTCAAGCCCAAGGAACCTTCCGCCATCACCACCGACTCCTCCGACACCGCCAACCGCGGTACCGCCATCGCTCTCGAGTGCGTCCTCTGCTACATGCTGGCGTTCGCCCTCGCCGACGAAGCCTCCCACCTCGCCCGCCACTCCTTCGGCGACGCCTCTAGCTGGCGCTCCCTCCTCCCATACTGGGCTTTCGTCGAATCCAAATGCCAACAACTACCCCAGAGCCCGCTCCTCCATGGCCTCGTTCTCCAGCTCGGCGCCGTTTGCCGTGACGTCATCCACAACCATGATATCGATCGTCTCGCTTCCGATCCTGTGCCCCCGGGCGAAGACTTCGCCGACTTCAAAGCCCGCCTCGTCGAGGATGCCCGCGTTGCGCGAACCCTTTGGCAAGAGGGCACGCGCCGCCTCTGCGTCGACGCGCTCCGCGAGCAGTTTCCGAGGACCTGGGAGAAGAGGGCGGCCGTGCCTGTGGTGGGGCGCGTGAAGCTCGAACCAGGCGCGTACAGTGGGGAGTTTTATTTGCCGCTGAGTGGTGGCGGCGTGTCGAGCGCTGTGGAGGCCGTGAGGGTGGGTTGGGCGGTCTTGGGTGAGTGGTGTGACCGGGAGGGTGTGACGTGGGAAGGGAGATTGGGACTATAGCGGCAGAGATGTTGGGCTGTAGGGGGAAGAAGGCTGGATTTATGGGTGCGTTTGCCTGAGGGCAGACGAGGGAAGATCTGTTTATGGGACTGGGACTGAGACAGGGAATGGGACTGATGACGGATGATATGTGATTATGAGGCACGCTTATGCTACTGTGTAGTTGTTTTGTCGGGTATATTAGCGAGCGTTGTCTTTATACTCCTGTCTTCTGGGTTTGCGTGGGATCGGGCTCGGGATCGGGATCGGGATTGGGATTTGGACTCTGTGCCATAGCATAGCGGGGCGCGGCATAGCGGAGCGTGGATACCATTGTGCTGCGTTCCTCGGGACGATTTGAATCTATCTTGTTGAATGCCCAAGATGGGTGGTATCACTGATACGAGTAAGGAAGAAGGACATCTGAATATATCCACGTTATCAATAACAACCAGTTCTATGACACCACCATCCCTACTACATTCCTACCCAAACCCCGACCCACTCACACCTAAGCAGCACGGACACCACACAACCTACGAACTACAACTACACTGCATCGCCCTCCCCTGCCTCGGCACATCGCCACAGAACCGCTCCTCCTCGGCCTCGTCCCACCCCCACCTCTCCTCAAACGGATGCAGCGCCATCTGCAACACTCTTTCCAAAATCTCCCGCTCGCCGCCCTCCTCGACGCGCCGGATCAGTTCGTCCAGGATCCAGGACTTTGGGATGAACTATTTCGCTCACGACGTCAGCAAGATATAATTGGTGGAAGCGGGAAGCAGTCGTGCGGGGAGAGGGAAGAAGGCGGGCGGGAAAGGGACAGATTGGAAAGGAAGAAAGGGATGAGCTAGATGAAAGAAAGGGGGCACACGTACTTTAGGATTAACCCCCTTCATCGCCACCTGCCTCTCCTCGTCGCCGTCCACGCCCCAATCGTCCAGCACGCGCGCGCGCCACGCGTCGAGCCATTTCGCGACGCGGGCGCGGGCGTCGGCGTCCGTGTTGCCAATGCCGGTGACGCCTTCGTGGTGGAAGAAAAGGGCGGCGGCGTCCTTGCGCTTGGCATCCGTGTCGAGCGCGGAGGGGGACAGGAAGGAGAGTTTGCGGAAGAACTGGTTGAAGTCGAGTTCGAGGGTCTGCATGGTGTCGAGGAGGTCCGAGTAAAGGCTTTCGTCGTCGTCGTCGTCGATGTCAGTTGGCTTGTTGCTGTCGGTGTTGGTGGTATGGTGGGACTTAAGACCGAGGCGGCCGGTCATGAGGCGTTTGTACTCCGCCATGAAGACGGCTTTGTACTCCTCTCCCACGGTGGTGATGATGGTTTCGGCGCGCTTGATGAGCTCGGGCGCGAAGTCTTTGCTCACGCCCTTGGTGACGAATTCGTCGTCGTCGACGTGCGAGCCGGCGCCGATCAGTTCGCCGAGCGACTCGCCGAGCCGGATGAGGTTCCACCAGATGATGGACGGCTGGTTGCGGTAGGAGTAGCGCAGCATGTGGTCGTCGTGGTTGGGCGTGTAGTCCGGGTCGAAGTTGTCGAGGAAGGCGAAGGGGCCGAAGTCGATGGAGAGGCCAAAGATGGAGGTGTTGTCCGTGTTGAGGACGCCGTTGGTAAAGGCGTAGGCTTGCCATGCCGCCACGGTTTTGGCGTTCCGTCGGACGATCTCGCGGTAGAGTCGGGTGAATCGGTTTTCTTCGGCTCCTTCGGCGCCTTGTAGGTCGTTTTCCTGGATGCCTCTCGGTGGGTTGACGGCTGAGGTGATGATGTCGGTATCGGCGGGGAGTGCTGCAGGCAAAGAAGACCAGCCGTCGAAGACTTTCTCTGCGATGTATGTGGACACCTGACGGATGAGATCGCGGTTGCCGCGAGCGCGGAGAATGTCAAAGGTTCCGATACGCAGCCACGACTGAGCGAAGCGGGTGACGATGGCTCCTGGCTCGAGACGCTCACGCCGGACCTTCTCCTGAGGCAAGAGTGTCAGGGCCAAGGCTCGTGTGGAGGGAATGTTCAGGGCGTTGAGTGCTGGTCAAGTAATCAGCGAAAGACACAACAAAGCGCGTAGTGAGGATGGTGAACAGTTGTACCTTCTGATACTACGAATTCGCGGATGCTTGAGCGTAGGACTGCTTTACCATCTGCAAAGCGGGAATAGGGGGTTTTGCCGGCGCCTTTGAGTTGGATTTCGTAGCGAACCTTGGTCTCAGGATTCGTAGCTTCGAAGAGTGAAATTGCTCGCTGGAGACGAGTTAGTTAACGGTGTGCCAAATAATAGCCTCCTCAACACATACCCCATCACCAAGCTGGCCTGCCCACGAGCCACTGCACATCCGTCAATAGAGCCCTCCTGGGAGAAGAGGGGTCAACCGTACAATTGCCATCCTGCAATTCGTGAGTATAAGCATGTCCAGACAACAAATCGAAAACGCACCTCCGTAACATTGTGCCCAAGGATATATTCCTTCGCGACTTTCCTCATCCCAAAAGAACTTGTTCCCTGCCACCAGCTGCTTGAACCCCTCCGTCTTTTCCTCTCCGGGCTTCAACCCAATGTCCCTCATTGCTCTTTCACTCACACCAAGCAGCTCGTGCTCCTTGCTCTCCTCTGGCCGCACGTAGGTGTACAACGCTCCTTTCACCATTCGCGGCCCAAGGGATCGGCGGGGTGCCTTGTGAGAATCGGCCGGTGTGGGGAATGCTGGATCAGGTGGTAAGGATGAGGTGAAGACGTTGGTTTTGTGAAGGTCGGCGAGAGTAACGCCAGAGGAGTGTGCACTGCTGCCATTGCTTGTACCGTTCGTGCCGTTCATGGCGCCGTTCGAAAGGTGTGCAGTCATTTGAGCGAGTCGCATGCGGTTGATGGCGGGGCGGCGTGCCAGATTGCGGAGGAGCATATAAGAAGGCTGGGTAGATATTGGTTTGATTGCGTGAGTAGATAATAGTGGAAAAGTCCAGAGATCTATTATGTATCTTATGCTCGAATGACCGTTTATTGCGTATGTGCCAACCTTAACGCCACCGTTCATTGGGCCCGGAGACTACGGGACGGGCAACAATTGCATCATACAACGGGCCGTTGTTCGTTCCGTAGTGAGATAACAGCAAGCCGTGCCGAGGCCTGAGGCCGCTGATCGACCGCACTAAATCACGGGGAGTCCACGGCGGGGAAGTGGGGTGAGCCATGGTCGAGAGCTAAGGTGACCAAGCGTCTCCGTGATATATAAATGTTCAGTCAGAACATTTTCACACATGAACATTGCCAATTTGAGAAGAAGTTCTATCAATCGTTCCATACGAGCATCGTTTAGACCTGCTCGATCTACTTTGCGGCCGTTCCAATCCCACCTCCAGCAAAGAACTTTCACAGCGCAGCCCACAAAGATGGCCAAAATGCCTACTGAGATCCCATCGTTGAAGCTGAACGATGGCACCTCCATTCCAATGGTAAGTGCCCACCAACCCAATGTCTTACATGCAGCTAACAAGCAACTTCAAGCTTGGCTACGGCACCGGGACCGCCTGGTTTAAGTTTGCCGACGACGGCAAAACCGACCGCAAGCTCGTCGAAGCCATCAAAACAGCCATCAAGCTGGGCTACTACCACATCGACGGAGCGGAAGTCTACAACACGGAACGCGAAATCGGCGCCGCAATCAAGGAGAGTGGCGTGCCTCGAGAGAAGCTCTTCGTCACAACCAAAGTCATCACCAACATCGCCGACATCCCTAAAGCCATCGACACGAGTCTGAAGAAGCTCGGACTCGACTATGTTGACCTGTATGTTTCCATGTACCACCCCCGCAAACTTACTAGGTATTAGCCAACTGACATGTCCCTCACAAGCTACCTCATCCACGCCCCCATCTTCGCCAAAACCCCCGCCGACCTCCAACGCGCCTGGGCGGAAATGGAAGCCGTCAAGAAAGCCAACAAAGCCAAGTCGATAGGCGTATCCAACTACCTGCAAACGCACCTCGAGACCACCCTCGCAACGGCCACGATCCCGCCATCCATCAACCAGATCGAATACCACCCTTACCTCCAACACGGCAATCTCCTCTCCTACCAGCACTCCTCCGCCAACATCGCCACCGCCGCCTACGGGCCCCTTTCCGCTGTCACCAAGGCCAAGCCCGGGCCCGTCGACGAGTACATGGCGCAGTTGGCGAAGAAGTACTATGTCAGCGAGGGGGAGATCAGTCTGCGGTGGTGCATGGATCAGGGGGTTGTGGCGGTTACCACGAGCGGGAAGGCTTCGAGGCTGAGCGATTATCTGCGCGCCACGACGTTCAAATTGACGCTGAAGGAGGTTGACGAGATTAAGCGGCTGGGCGATACAAAGCATTATCGCGGCTTCTGGAACGATAAGTTTGCGAAAGACGATAGGTCATAGGTTGTATGTGGCGTGTCTTGTGCGGTGAGTGCTGGTGGATATACACGGTTTTCTAAAACGAATCTTCAGATCGTAACTGTCGTGGGCCGGTACTTTCTCAATCGCATTTGTCTTTATATGTTGCCAACCGTAGACGAAGCCCCTTCAACCTATTTCCTCTAACCCTTTCCTGCCTGGGACTCCCTATCAACTCCACACCGCAACTGTGAATACCCACGACACTGACGTAGGATTCATTTGCGGACACAGAACGGAAGGACAGCCGCCGATATCGGACTCGACAGCATTCACCACAGCGCTAACGCCATGGCTGGATTGACTTGGGTCATTGGAGTTGGAGCGTGTGGGTGACGGGGGGGTAGGAATAGATCGCAACATAGGGCTTAATATTGTGGTCAACGAGCTGAATTCGTGGACGGCTTGTTGGATTTGGGTGTCGAAAGTATCTGGGTCCTAGGACCTGGAGCGGCTCGTGTCTAGGAGGACAAGAGAAACTCAGATATGCAGAGTTCGGGTCGAATCGAAAGGACAGGATAATTCAGACATGCTCGATTATTTGAGGAGCTGGACAGCGTGTGCTCCTCGTCGGCTTGTAGGGGCATCACCATGATGTACGCTCATAAAGTCTTCACTGTCCGTCCCTAGGACCGCGACTAGAGCACAGGTACAGGCGTGCGTTCCAGTGCGAGCAGCTTGGCCATACACGTTGAGTTGAGAGAGTGGATAGTATATGGTGATTTATCCCACACTCCTAGACAACAGGACGTCCAGATTCCTGAATGTTTCGTACCTAGGACCCCAACAACAGCTTCACAGATGTAAAGCCTTCGATCGAGGATCGCAGCTTGAACAACACACCTGACCACAAACCCGCCAGCAGTCCAAGCATGAATGCCAAAAGCGGGAAGCCGATATTCAATATTTTCGCAGTCACTCCGAGCATTCCCGGGCCACGGATCATAGGATGCGGTGTGAATAATAGTTGCGGACTCATGAATCCTCCCGACACCGTGGTCTTCAAAACCTGCCTCCTTCCCTACTCCATATCTCCTCTTCCTTCTCCATACAACCTGAACGTCGAACTCCCCTCTTCGCTCTGCCCAGCTTAGCTTAACGAGACTGGCAGCGAGCCCTACCAGCATAGGCTTCCTTCCGCAGCTCCTGACACTGTTCATTGCAGGACGTCGAAGGCCAAGCCACCAAAGCTGTAGATTCCCAAGCCTCAAGCACAATGCCTCATCACGGCCGTCATCACCATCACCATCACCGCCATGAACGCCATCATCACCACGGCGACGACCATCCTCATCATCGAAGAGCACACGGTGCTGATGGGTTTGGTGAATCTCCATTCGAACACCGCCACGGTGACCACCGCCATGGGGACCACCGCCACGGTGACAACCGCCATGGGGACCACCGCCATGGGGACCACCGCCACGGTGACCACCGCCACGGTGACCACCGCCATGGGGACCACCGCCATGGGGACCACCGCCACGGGGACCACCGCCATGGTGACCACCGCCATGAGGACCATCGCCATGATCATCATCACCACCATCGGAGAGAACATGGTGCAGACAGGTACCCCGACGCTCGATTTGGGTTTGAAGAACGTACAGGTCGCTTTGGGGATGACGTGTTTGGTCTAGGCCATGATCCTGGGGATCATAGGGGCCACCATGAGCCCGACTGGGCTGCTGGCGGAGCTCGTGGATCCCATGAGCGGCATGGACACGGAGGCTTCGACCCTCGGGCCTATGAGCGTGGATTTCGTGGAGGAAATGGAGGTCGACATTTCGATGATTACTGCACGGGAGAGGATCCATTTCCCGGGGCAAGACGCCATCACGATCATGGCCACGGTCATGATTACCCGGGTGAGGGCTATGCCGGTCATCACGGCCATGGTCATGGTCATGGTCATGGACACGGTCACGACCACCATAGGGACCGCGACTTGTAAGCACTCTCTTGGTTAGAAGCGCGATCAAGCACTGACACAAGCAGCCATCGCGATGTGCCGCCCTTCTTCAATGATATCGATGACGACGATGAAGACGATGTCGAGTTCTCCGATGATGAGGACTTTGGACCTTGGCACAGTCCCAGACCAGGGCGAGCCGGATTTCGAGGACATGATGACTTTGAAGGACATCGACATCGAGGTCACCGCCATCACCATCGGGGTGGAGATGAGCGCTTCGGCCATGAAGGCTTCGGCGACCACTACCCACATTCTCCGCCTTTTGATGGGTTTGATACCGAGAGTGATGATGACTTTCCACAACCGGGAGGGGCCCAACAGGCTAGCGATGGACGTACACACTACGATGTCCTTGGTGTGTCTTCGGGTCTGGACCAAGTAAAGTAGGTGGCCTAACGATCCACCATGTCTCGTGTGGCTGACGTAGGGCTTAGTCTAGACAAGGCCGCGAAGTTGGCAAGGGTGAAGGCCCATCCTGACAAAAACCTCCGTGCCGACATGTCCGCAGACGAAAAGCAAAGGATCAATGACGAAGCTGCAAGAATTGGCCAAGCTGCTGATATCTTGACGAACCCAAGAAAGGTAAGTGGATCACCTTGCTGTGCGAGTGCATATGCTACATATACTCATGACACTGAACAGCGGGCACAATATGACATGGAACTAAGAATGGGTTAGCACTGGGGTAGACAGGTATTGTTTCTGTGAGAGATTACCGAGCGTGAATAGTTCTTCCCTTCTCTCCTGTGTTGCTCCCTTCTATTGTGCTTCAAAGCCGGCTTTGCCTCTGGCGCCAAGCACTTGGATGTCTCGATTGAATTTCTCTTTTATTTGATTGTAATATTAGGTTCTAGCTTATTATCACGTGCTCTTTGCTCTTTGACTTGTGCATCATATGCTTGCTTGACAGCCGCAATCTCGTCGATCAAAGGAGTATTCGCAAGTGCTGCCACCGCTGCATTCGTACCTGCTTCGACCTTGTTGAGCCCTCTTCCAGATCCCAGGTGCTGATTGCTCCATCCCCAACCCGTTAGGTATACCCCAACGAGAAAATATCTCTTCCCATCGTTGGACGTTTCCGGTTCCCCCTCATCAGTATAGGAAACCTTGATATTTTTACCCATTATTCTCCTTGCTAGCTCTGGCTTAGCATCACGGCACGGTTTCGTGGAAATATTCTGTTGAAGGAGCTTAGGAGCCCAAAGGTCCGCCAACCAATTTTCTGCTACCTGAAATCCATGTTCGGTATCTGCAAGAACAATTGCAGCAACGTAGGCCTCGAAAATATCTCCCATGGTTTTAATCCATAATTTCCCATTTTCCTTGTGAGACCGTGGTATTTTGGCCTGCTTATCAAATCCGTACTGCACTGCGTATTCCGCTAGGGTCTCATTCTTGATCAATAGTTCGCGGACTTGAGACATTCTGCCAGCTCCAAGATGCGGGAAACGGGAATATATTAACCGTGAAGCAATAATCTCCAGATAAGCATCGCCAAGGAACTCAAGTCTTTCATAGCTTCCGTTGACCGAAGCAGCTTCATGGGAACGGAGCATACCCTGATGCTTGAAAGGAAGCTCCGACAGAGAGATGTCGGCAATTGGAGGTAGATGTGGTATCCAGTGCTGTTGATGAGCCACAGAAGGTTCCGGAGACGGTCTATGGCCATGAAACGGTGGGATCACAGGCAAAGATGACGTCCCTCGGGGGGTGCTACTTGTTACTATGCCGCCAGTACCGGTACTCAGTCCTGACCTTAGGAGCTGACCAAGTCTTGTTGCGGTTCGAATAGCTTCTTCGCCAGCCACACTGACATGTTCGGCCAGGTGGTCGGGATTGTCCAGGATTTCACCGGCAAGCTCTGATAGTAATGCTATACGCTCTGCTGCAGTTCGCAAATTGCCTCCTATACCATTTGTCGAGGAAATAAGCAGCCTAGTGGTAAACCCATTTTTGGTGGAGTCTCCGTTCGTAGTCTCCTACACGACTGTGAGATTTGAAAAGATAGTGATATAATTGATGATGACCCTGCTCACCTCAAGTTTCCTTGACTTCCTTGCTACATCCTCAGTAACGCTACCGTCACTCAGCTCTAGACTTCTCTTGTTCACCATGCTTGTGATGTGAAGTATCATTATCCCAGAAGTCGCATTGCATGTTGACAACACGCCTTATCGTGTTAAGCGGAAGTTGCCGCTAGACTCTCGACTGTATGTGTATGCTCTCATACTTCACCTTCGCGCTTGTCGCTCTCAGACCAGACCATCGTTATGGCTGTTCCGCGATCACGAATCTTGGATTTGATAAAGGCAAGAAGCTCGCCTTTATCACAAAATATGGTGTTAACCCTACGCAGGCGCAATGCCGGATCTTTTCCACAACCTTCAATCCTGAAGGAACTCGGACCGGTAACAAAGTGTTGCGCCAGCGATTGAAAGGACCGGCTTTAGCAGCGTACTATCCCAGGCGGACGGCCACGTTAAGAGATCTGAGGAATGCCTATCCGGATTTAGAGACATGGGATGAAGACGAAGAGGACCGGTTGGAGAATATACAATTGTAAGATGCTAGCTGGGTATTGCTGTCAAGTCTGATACTGACTACCGCTATCAAAGGTTGAAACAGAAGGGGAAGAGTGCACCTAAGAAGAAACGGACGGCGGAGGGTAAGTGGAAGCCGTAAACCATTATGGAGTATTTGCGTTGGTCTGCGATCATTACTAACAAACTCCTCTTCAGAATCGAAAAAGTTCGCGAGCAGGAAGAAAAAGCCAGCCGCTGCACCGGTGAAATCTATATGAGCGCATATCTTCATTGTTGGAGTGACTGGAATTCCAGAGGGCAAGGCATGTTTGGGTCACCGGTTTTGCATATGTTATTCAAGCCAACATTTTGAGAACTATAGCTCACCGCATAAAGACTCGACAAGTTGCCAACTTCGTGATGTAATTGAAAGCATCAGGTTCTGGGTCTAGCCGTAGGTAGACGTGTACGTAAGGTGAGGTATTGATAGGAGATGCGTAGTAGGTCCATCACAACTACCGTATCGTAGCAACACGGAAGCAGTCAGATTTCAGTGAAGCTGCGACTAGCTCAGCACTCTACAAGACTTAATCACCTTTCTATACTTTAGACTTTGGACCTTTTTCTACTTTGGAGGAGGTATTATTGCGCAATAACATCTACGTTCACTTGTTCTCTCCATCCGTACAGCAACCCAACAATTCTCTCATCTCTAGTGAACCCGACATCAACGTCAAAATGCCAGCCGCGGTGAAGCCGACGAAGAATCAGATGCGGAGGGCAAAGAAAAAGGCTGCTAAGAAGAATGAGGTATGGGCTTGTTGACATAATGGTCCCATAATGTTCCTGACACTTGTTAGGCTACAACGACCCCAAATCCAGTGCCGACATCTGAGTCTGAGGCAGAGACGGAGCCAGCAAAGGAAGACGGCGCGATAGCCGAGCTGGACTCTATGGATACGCTGGAAGAGTCAGACCCGCTCTATGAGATGTACAAGGACATTATGGAGAAATTTGAGCAGGGTGATAAGGAAGACCCGGCGCTGAAGGAACCCGAGAAGCCTGAGATCTATTTTGGTGACGACGATGAAATACCTGACGAAGATGAGGAGAGCGGTGTCCCAAAACTCTCTAAGAAGGCAAGAAAAGAACAGAACAAACTCTCCGTGGCGGAACTCAAGGCCTTAGTGAAGAAGCCAGAAACGGTAGATTGGACCGACACATCAGCTTCAGATCCAAGATTACTTGTCCACATCAAAGCATATCGAAATGTTGTCCCTGTACCTGCGCATTGGTCACTGAAACGAGAATACTTGTCCTCGAAAAGAGGTGTCGAGAAACCACCGTTTGCGCTACCCAAATTCATTCAAGAGACTGGGATCGCCGAGATGAGGGACGCGGTATTGGAAAAGCAAGATCAGGCGAGCCTGAAACAAAAGCAAAGGGAGAGGGTGCAGCCGAAGATGGGAAAGCTGGACATTGACTATCAGAAGCTTTACGAGGCCTTCTTCCGTTTCCAGACTAAACCCGAGTTGACACGGTACGGTGAAGTCTATTACGAAGGCAAAGAGTATGAAACGAACCTAAGACATCTTCGACCTGGTGAGCTCAGTGAAGAGCTCAAAGAAGCTCTCAATATCCCACCAGGGGCACCACCACCGTGGCTGATCAATCAGCAGCGATTCGGCCCTCCACCTTCATACCCTGCACTCAAGATACCTGGTCTCAACGCTCCTCCACCACCAGGCGCCATATGGGGATTTCATCCAGGTGGGTACGGAAAGCCTCCTGTTGACGAATACAACAGGCCATTGTATGGCGGGGACATCTTTGGCGTGCTACAGCCGCAGCAGAACACACAAATGGGTGAGCCAGTAGAGAGAACTCTGTGGGGGGAGCTACAGGAACCTGAAGAGGAGTCCGAAGAGGAGGAGAGTGATGACGAAGGGGACGACGATGATAAGGAGGATATTGGTGCAGGCTTGCAGACGCCTAGTGGGCTTGAGACTCCTGGTGGTATAGCATCTACAGTACCCTCAGAGTTTGGTGGAGCAGAGAGTGTTGCTGGAGACTTTGACCTCCGGAAGCAGAGAAGAGGCACGGAAACTGAAGAGTCAACACATCCACGATCGGCATACCAAGTAATCCCTGAACAGCAGGCTCGAGTGCAAGGTTTCTTTGGTGGTGACCGCACCTATGATTTGAAAGCTGCTCAGTCTAACCTTCCGGTCCTTGGTCAAGAAGATCAGAACAGGAAGCGTAAGAAACCTGGTGATATAGATGTGGCTGTGGACCCTGATGCATTACAAGCTAAAGACGGGATGGACAAAGAAGAGCTGATGAAAGTGTATGAAGCGCAAAAGCAGCAAGAACAGGGTCAATGGGGCTTTCAAGAGGATCTGAGCGATATGATTGCTAGTGAAAGTCGTAAGAGACAGAAGAGAGACGAGGAGAGGAGAGCGAAGAGGTAATGGGATAAGATACTAGTCACTAAGATCAAGAACCTAAGAACATAAGAACATGCGTGGTCAGGATGAACATATCATAGAAGTGCATGTAATAACGAGCCTTTGGACGACGGCAATTGAGCAGATTACGTCCTGAGCAGCGACAGCTCGTTGATGTCCTTCTGATAGCTACAAGGAATTATTCACTACAATTCCTTACGCCAACAAGGATAACAGTTAAGACCCACCATAATTACAAACAGTTAACACTCGATCGCTGCCTCACGTCAAATATGCCTGTGAGTCTCACTTTGGCTCCTGAGGTGCCTAATGCGGCATAGCGCAAAGTCGCGTCTAAGATATTTTCAACGACCGCAATCAGCGACAACTCAACTCCAGCTTCACATTCACTGCCTATACCACAACTTTCCACGCCGTATCCAACCTTTACCGGCATACTTGACTGGCGTTATAGAAAGTAAAGAGCACTCAGTTGTCAATCATGGAAAGAGATCGAGAGAGAAGGTCTGCCTTACCCTCCCAAGGTCGAGGTGCAGAGGATGCGTGGTCGACTGTTCCGAGAAATGAACCAAGTGTACGACTTGTAAAAGAAAGCTGACATCTCATGTGGCACAGATATGATGATCGCGACCGTCAGTCAGCTGGTGGAACATATCGAAATTCACAGAGACCTGGTCGATCTCCTCCACCACGACCTGATGATTTTCGCTCGAATCGCTCGCCTCCACGGAGAGCCCGATCCCCTCCGCCAGTTGATACATACATACCGCCTGGTAGTAGAGTTGCTGGTCATTCTCGAAGTAGGTCGCCTGGCAATTACCGCCGTCGCTCTCGAAGTCCTGCTTTCAGAGCGAGGGACAATCCAGGAAGCTTCAGAGGGAGACCGAGGTCGCCTGCACGGCGGTTTCCACCGAGACCCGAAGAGCGACCGAGATCTCCGATGCGGAGGCGCTCGAGGTCTCCGTATGGAGACCGTGAAGCTCCATACCCGAGGGGTGGTAGAGCGAGGTCTCCTCCTTTGAAACGCGGTCGTGAAGTCTCACCCATGGAAGATCGGCGTTACCGCTCGCCTCCACCAAATAAGAGAGAACGGCTTGTGTCACCCGCACGCTCCAGATACGAAAGGCGACAGTCACCTCCAGCAAAGAGAGCATATTCTCCACTTCGTGATTCCAGACGTACTCCACCAGCGGGTCCTAGAGTAAGCAATCGAAAACGCTCTCGTACCCCTCCACGCCGTGAGGAGCGAGTTGATCCCTACGCTGTAGCTTCCTGGAGACGTCGCTCGCTTTCCCCTGCTCCACGTCGGGCAGAACACGCATCTGGCAGGGAGTCTGTTGCCACTTCTCGACGCTCTTCACCTCCGATACATCCAGACAGACTTGCGCTGGCTGGCCCCGAAACTCGATCACCAGCCTATGAAAATTCTCGTGCTGCTCCACAATCATACGCTGCGCCGAGTCCACCCGCTTACCACGGAAGGTCACCTCGCAGGGAACGCGACCAATCTCCTCCACGACGCGGTTATTCTCCAGCCCCAATGTCTCCCCGTGAGCCATCACGCTATCGCTCTCCGTCTTCTAGGCGAGACTCGCCGCCACCGCATGAGCGGGACGAACCACGCAATGGCGTAGGTCAGGACACTTGGTCATCGAATCAGATGGCGGCAGGTCCGGGAGCTTCTTATCGCAACGGGAGTCACTATACTTCTCGTGCTCCTCCAGTTGGTCCGGCTGGCGGGTCTCGCTACAACGAATCCTCAGCAATGTCTCCTCCGGCTGGGCCCGCTTCAGCGCCATTGTCAATGTCAGCGCACAATCGTCCAAGCAGTGCATCGCTCCTATCAGCACCGACGAGGCCGCGGGGGGGTTCTAGCTTCGGCAGAGAGTACCCACGAGACAGCTCATATGGTGGCTCGCACCCTCGCCGTGGACCGCCGATGCAGCATCAGTACAACGAACCACCTTCACGTCATTACGATAGGCCGCCCCGCGAGGGTATCCCTACTGGCCCTCGTTCCGGTCACTCTGGGCCACCGTCTTTTGATAGTAGACCTCCTTTCCGGGCGAACAATAGCAGCTCAACGACCTACCCGCGTACACAGCGTTTTATGCACCATGTGTCTAGTGTGCCGGCCATAGTTCCTGGAGGCAAATTGCTACCCTCTGGCCTGGATCCAGCATCGGAGAGACGTCTAGCACAGTTGGAAGAAGACAAAAAGAAGCTGCTTGACCAGATCGAAGAGAAGCAAAGAGCCAAGAGGGCTGGCTTGAGGGACTGGGAGAGATTGGAGAGGGAGAGCGCGAGGGAGGGTTTGAAGAGCGAACTTGCGGAAGGGCATCTGAACCGGATGACTGGCGAGGGCGGGCTGGGTAGTGCAGGTTTTTAGATTGACGGACCGACAAGAATGTTGGCAGCTCGGCAGATCCAGTTGGCTCTTCAGGCTGTATCCGTGGCTTTAATCACCATCCTTTGAATAGCGACTTTAACCTTCTCTTGTTGATTGTTGTTGATCTGCATGCTTCTACAGCGGTCCCCTGTGTCCTGTGTTCAAGACACTTTGTGGTGCGAAGAAGCTGCCTGTCACAGGACACTAGGTCTTCCTTGATTCATTCTTCCACTACAGGGTAGACCAGCATAATAGCGAACAGTCTGGCTTACATATCCAAACAATGCCCGGTCAAAGTCTCCATTGAACGCTCGGAGTAGGAGCTAGGATGTATATCGCTCCAGCACTGCTATAGAACAAGCTTCTAACAATGCTCTTGGGAACTAGGAATTGACTGTCAATATTGCAGGTAGTACGCCTGATGATCATTATACTAAGGTAAATACCTGGTAGGTAGAGATGACGCTTCCGATATCCCAAAGCACTTCAAATCCGCTCAATTGTATAACAGAACGACACATTCGATCTTGATGACTAAGGTATGATTCGTCTGAACGGTATAATTAGTTATTTATAGATTGTACCATGAACCTTCCATCTTTACTTGTCTGTGTTTCCATGTAGGTAACATCAAAACAATGTGAAGTTTTATTCTTCTACATACGATGGTTGCGGCGTCTATTTCGTCTACATTACAGTTAAACATTATTACTGGACGCCTGACTACCACTTTTGCTATGTTGTACTGGTTATTATTCTAGCCAGCACGAAGCATGCATTTCGATAATTAGGACACATCTCCACAATGGTAGACTGACTTCTCTATGCCTTCTTCCTCTCAACATTCCGTACACCGGCTCAGTCATCTCCAGGCACACATAACCTACAGCAATGCCTTATGTACTCATAACATTCCTCCGCAACGTCCTGTATAAACTATCCTGGATCCCTCACGTCCTCCTCACCCTCTTATTCCTGCTCATCACCGTCCCTTACGCTTACCTTGTCGGAACCGGCCCCATCATAATCGGCAGACTCGCCCCCTCCGCCAAAGCGAGCATCCGTCGAGAAAAAGAGCAGCCCACACCACTCCTCCAGCCTCCCCGCTGGTACCAGCGCCGGCCGTGGTCTCGCCCACCCCTCCGCCCAGTCCCCTTGTCATTCGACCCCGCCCGCAATACCCAGAGCCCCCTCCTCACGCTACCCGCCGAGCTTCGCACGCAAATCTTCAACGCCCTACTCGGCGAATCCATCATACACCTCGACTCGACCCCGCTCGGCGAAGAGCGGCGAGAACCTCTCTTCGGACACAAGATCATCCCCCGGAAACGCGTCACGCACACGCGCTGCAGCCTTGTCGACGGACAATACTGCCGCTGCTTCGGCTGGCACCCGGTCCACGGCACCGACGGCAGCCGAGACGAGGACCAGGTCTGGGGCTACGACCGGCGCCGCGCTCGCACGGAACGCATCGGCGTCGCTCTATTGCAGACGTGTCGCCAAACCCACGCCGAAGCGATCCCGATCCTCTACGGCACCAACACGTTTGCCGTGCGTAATCTATGGGACCTGATTGATTTCTCGCGGGCCATCTTACCGGACCGGTTGGCCATGGTGACGTCGCTGGATGTCAAGTGGCTGTACTACGAGTTCTCGTTTGTGCACCTGGACAGTACGTCGATCATAGGCTCGCCGGAGCGGAAGAGGATGCCGTACGATGACGGCACCTGGGTGGAGTTTTGGGAGCTGGTCGCGACGGAGATGCCTGGGCTGCAGGAGCTGAGGGCGAGTGTGGATGTGAGGATTTACGCGGATCATTTGTCGGTGGAGGGGTGGGTGGCGCCGATGTTGGAGGTGAGCGGGCTGAGGAGCTGTACGGTTGAGTTGATGGACAGGGATGCGGGGGGGTGGGGCCTGAGCGAGGGG
>JAABUU010004322.1_pt1 | contig 16889 bp, 16 predicted proteins | sample 5559301 | NCBI WGS metagenome assembly JAABUU01 (sample SAMN10711884, study PRJNA513360) | rock metagenome | isolation source: Antarctica rocks | place: Antarctica: Victoria Land, Richard Nunatak white | reverse complement strand
CGACCACCACCAGCTGCCTACCGCAGCTTGATCAACAACCCGAGGACCTGTCCGGCAACCTTACACACTCCAGTCCGGCGCTAGCGGGTTCACGTATCCGGGTGAGGGGTGGGTGGCGGTGATTGGACTGCGGAAGCGGCGCCGGGCCCCGACGGACGTCCGACTAATAGGCACTGCTGTTGGTTCCCGATGCGGTTGCCGGAGCGGTCGCTGCGGCGTTCGGCGCGGGAAGGCGGATGCCGACTCCCGCGTCCAGCTTGTGGTGCTCAGCCGTTGGTGACCTGGTCGGCGAAGCGCTGCTCAGACGTTGCGTACACGGTGCAGACTCCGGTGACCACCCCGTTGATGATGCCGCTGGTGGTGGGGCACAGGTGGACCCCGTCGCTGGAACGCGCGGCGTCGAAACCGGCCGGGGCCAGCACGGCGCAGGGTTCGCTGCCGCGGCAGGGCACCGTGGGGGTAAAGACCCGGCCGGGGGCGATCAGGGGGTCGGTGTCGACGTAGGCGTCGGCTCCTGCCTGCTGCTCGGCGGTCTGCACCTCATCGAAGCTGGGGGTGGCGAGGAGCTCGGCGTTGGCGGCCACGAGCTGGCGGCGGGCAAGCGAGGCAGCTGCGACCGGCCGGGGTTCGAGTGGGCGGACCCAGACGACCCGGACGTGGTGTGCCCGCCAAATCGCCACCGCAGTGACCGCGTCGCTGGCGTAGGCCGCCAGCTCGGGCCGAGAGGTGATGCAGGCGGTGAAGCGGTTGCCGACGAACTCGAGGTAGACCTTGCGGACCGATCCGGTAGCGGCCTGGGTGCGCATGGCGGCGAGCCAGTCGCAGATGGCGGTGCCGCCGAAGGCGTGGACCTCGATGCCGTGCGCGGTCAGCTGGTGCTGGGACTCCATGGTGATGGAGTCTCCGAACATCAGCACCCGCGCCGGCGTGCAAGCTGTGACCGCGCCTGCGCAGACGAGCAGCGCCGCCAGCAGCCACCCGCCGCAGGTCCGGGACAGCCCGGCGGTGCACCGCCATGACGACCTTGGCACCGGACGGACGGCGGCGGCGCGCATGATCCGGTCGCCCCCGCACCTGTCCCTGGCCGCTTCCCGGCCTGACTGCATGCATCGGCCGCTGCGTGCTGGGCCTGAAACAGCGACGGACCACAGCGGAGAATCAGTCGCGCTTCACAGACGGCAGCTCAGAGCCGGCGATCTCTGATCGATGCCGCCCCGGCTGGGCGCCGACGTACCTGCACCTTGCACCGGCGCGTGGGTCCGAGTCCCGCTTGTGGTACTGGTCGGACGGTTCAAACGGGCGTCTAGGAAGGCGTTCATCATCTCGACGCTCTGCGGGATGCCTCAGGTCCTCTTCAACCGGCAGCGGCTCGGTCGTCGGACTCATCGACCCAACTGGCGCCCGCACCGCCACCTATACCTACGACCCGTACGGCGCCCACGACACCGTCTCGCTATGAGTTCACACGCGCCAGAAGGTGGGAGGCGGCAGCGCCGTAACCGCTCTGTGAACCGTCTGCCACCGGCGGCCTGGCTCTGCCGGGTTCGTCGTTTGGCCAGTGCCGCGAACCGTGGGCTTACTCAACAGGGGACTCTCCCAGCACAGCTGCAAGTAGGAGCGTCGCCAGCGGTCCCCGTCATCCGGTTGAGTCGAAGCCGCTCCGCCGGGCTCTCACAGCGTCCCAGTTCCTAGGAAGTGGGACGCCGCGGGCCGCCCAAGTGCTGCCCGGGCAGGAGCGGTGTGGCGCGTCCCAGAGGTCGGTGCCACAAGCGGGTGCCGGAAGCCGCGTACGGGCAGGACAAGCGGTATCGGGCTAGCTCTCGTCGATGACGGGGGCGAGCTGGGCTCGCAGTCTGGCGAGGCCGAGGGCTGTCCTGGTCTTGACGGTCCCGAGCGGGGTGCGGTCGGCGAGGGCGATCTCGGACTGGGTAAGGCCACTCCAGTAGGCCAGGACCAGGACGCGTTGCTGCGCCGTGGGCAGGGCGGCAAGGCCGTGGGTGAGATGTTGGGCGGCTTCTGCTCGGACGACGTTGTCCTCGGGCAGGTCGCGGCCGGCCACGCGGTGTGGTTCTGCTTCTTCCTGGCGGCGGACTCTGCGCAGGTGTTCGGCGTGCCGGACGGTGTCGACGGCCTTGTGCCGGACCAGCATCAGTACCCAGGACTCGAGGGGGCCGCGGGCGGGGTCGAAGCGGGGCCCGGCGTGTTGGCAGGCGGCGAGGAAGGCCTCCTGCACGACGTCGTCGGCCAGCAGGCGGTCGCGGACGGTACGCAGCGCCACCCGCACGAAGAAGGGGCGCCGGCATCGGAACAGTTCCGCCAGCTCGCTCAGCACCGCGTCGGGCGCCTCGGCCGGCGCCACGCGGGCCGGCGGCTGGTTGTGCATCAACGGTCTTCGCAGCGGATCCGCCGCCGGTTCACCGGACGCTCGGCTGGCCACCGGGAGAGCCCGGGTGGCCACCGAGACAGCTGGTGCGAGGTCAGCGGACATGGCCGTGCAGGGTGGTCGGCGGGGTCGCGCTCGGGAGGGCTGGTGCGGTCCGGGTGCGGTGGTGGGCGGGCGGCTTCATGGCAGCCAATCAGGATGCAGGCTCTGCTGCCGGGCGAGCGGCTGCTCGCCGGAGACGCGACGTGAGCGGCGGTCCGGCTACGGGCGGCTAGGTCCAAGCCACACTCAGCGTAGCTCGGCAGCAGCGCTGCGAGACGACCGGTCGTCGCACGAGGGCCGGACCCGCACGACACCCGGCCACGCGGCACTGCGCAGCGCACCCAGTTGCGCGACGCCGCGGCGTTTCGGGTCCGGCATACCCGCCGGGGGCCTAGTTTGTTCTGCAGGCCCCTGTCCCTTGGGCCTGGGTGATGGCGAAGGAGCGAGGGCGGATGGCGCAGGACCAGGACAAGGACCAGGACGACCTGTCGGCGGCCCTGCGGGGGATGTCGACGATGCTGACCGGTCCCGGGAACCTGGAGGAGACGCTGACCCATGTCGCCGAGTTCGCGGTGCAGGCCATCCCGGGCGCGGACGGTGCTGGGCTGACGCTGCTGGCCGAGGGTCAGCGGCGGCAGACGATCGTGGCGAGCGCGGAGTTCGTGCGACAGGTCGATGACATCCAGTACGGGATCGAGGAGGGGCCGTGCATCACGGCCGTCGACCAGCGGGTGACGGTCACCTCCGGCTCGCTGGGTGGTGATGCCCAGTGGCCCCACTTCGGTCCCCGGGTCGGCCGGCTGGGGGTGCACAGCGTGCTCTCGCTGCCGCTGCTGGTACCAGGCCGGGTGGTGGGCGCGATGAACGTCTACGCCCACGACAAGGACGCGTTCAGCACCGAGGCGGTCCGGCTCGGGGAGCTGTTCGCCAGACCGGCGGCGGTCAGCGTGGTCAACGCACAGCTGATTGCGGACAGCCAGCGGCTGATCGGCCAGCTGTCGGAGGCGCTATCCAGCAGGGCCACCATCGACCAGGCACTGGGCCTGATGATGGGGTTGTACGGCGATACCGCAGAGGAGGCTTTTGCGCGGCTGACGGCGATCAGCCGGCGCAGCGGCCGCAAGCTTCGCGTCGTCGCGCAGGAGCTGCTCGACGACGGAGTTCGCCGGGCCCGCGCCCGGCCGCGGCCCACGCCGCCGACTGCAACGCCGCCGGGGGCCGCGACGACGCAAGCCCCGCCGCAAGCCCCGGCGCCAAGTGGCGAGGCGCCCAGTGCAGCGCGGCGACCGGAGCCGCCCGAGTAGCAGCCCGGGGTTGTCGCAGTGGGTGCTGCCTGGCTGTCGTTGGCCGGCCCCAACCCTGACGCTAGAGTGTGGTTCAGCGGCAGGCAGCGTCCGTGGTTGTCGCGATCCCGACCGGCCCCGACCAGTGGCCCGCTGAGGAACAGCGGCAGCATCCGGCGTACGCGCCGGGACGTGCGTCGGGCTGGGCAGCATGCACGACGGTGGAGCAGGTGTAGGACCACACCCTTGGGTGTCGTCAGGAGCTCACCATCGATGCCTTTCAGGCAGAGCCGGACCTACTGGCCGGTCGCCGTGACCACAGCGAACTCGCCGACGACACTCTGGCCGAGCTGCGCCTGCTGGCACACGGCATCGCCCGCGTCGTGCCGTCGTTGTGCGGCGTACTGCTGACTGTCACCGCTGCGGGGGTGGATGCCACCGTCCGGCTTGCCGTCGACGGTGACGACAAGGACGGCACTGCGGTGCGCAGCTCGGTGCAGCTGCCGCTGTCCGTCGGCCCGCCCGGGGGTTTCGTCGTCTTGCAGGCGAGCGTCCCGCGAGCGTTCGACGAGCTGGCCCGGGACGCGACCCTCGTGCTGCCCGACGGTGGTCTCGGGGTCGTGCTGGACCGGCACCTGAGCAGAACCACCGCGGATCAGTCAGCCGGGGATGCGTTGGGTGCCGGACCATCAGCACCGGCCGCGGACCTCAGTGCGGCAGTGTCCGACGCCTCGCTGGTCAACCAGGCGCTCGGCGCCCTGCTCGGGCAGGGCTACCTGGCCGTCGATGCGGCCACCGAGCTCGACCGGCGGGCCAGAGCGACTGGAGCCTCTCGTGTCGCGGTCGCGGCCCAGGTGCTCCAGGCTCTGATCGGTTGCCGTTCCGAGGACGCGGGAGATCGTCGGTCGGCGGCGGCCCGCCGAGCGGCCGGCGACCCGTGCGCAGGGCCGAACTCGTAAGGAACGATGTCGTGCGGCCTCAGCCGTGGGCACGCAAGACGCCCAGCGAAACCATCAGCCGGTCGGCCACCTGCTGGACGTCGGCGCCGAGCACGTCGGGCTGAGGGCCCAGCGGGCTGGGGACCGCGCCGGGGCGGGCGACGAACGCCGCTCGGCATCCTGCGGCCAGCGCGCCGGACACGTCCCAGGCGTGCGCTGCGACCAGCCACACGTCGCCGATCTCGACCTGGCAGCTCTGAGCCACCATCCGGTAGGGCTCCGGGGCGGGCTTGAGGGCACGCACCGTGTCCGCGGAGAACACCTCCTCGACCAGCTCCCCGAGCCCCGCGTTCGACAGCTGGGCCTGGGCGACCTCCAGGACCGAGTTGGTCAGCGCGGTCAGCCGGAGGCCGGCGTCCTTGAGCTGGCGCAAGGCGCTGGCTACCTCCGGGTGCGGTGGCAGCTGGCGCATCGCATCGACGATGTGGTCGGCGTGGGGGGCACTGGTTTCTCGGCCTGCCCTGGTCGCGGTCATCTGCAGCGCCGCGTGCTGTGCCGTCGTGAAGTCGACGTAGTTTCCGGTCAGGCCTCCGACGAAGGACAGCTGCAGCATGGCGGCGAACCAGGCGGGACGGAGAGCCGCGTCGCCGAGAGCGTCGGCGAACAACGGGTCGAGTGCCCGCAAGTCCAACAACGTCTCGTTGACATCGAAGGCGATGACGACGGCCATGCCGGGTCCTCCACTGTGCCGGGAGATCGCCTGCTGGGTGATCTCACATGCTGCGGTCTCGACGCGTCGCGGCTTCCAGCTGGGTGAGCTTCGCGCCGAGCGCGACGGTCACCGCCTTGGGGTCGCGGGCGTTCAGTTCCTGCTTCCCCCGCCTGCTCGGAAGTGATGTGTTGATCTCCGACTCGTCGGCCTCGAGCGCGGCGATGATCTCAGCGGTGACGTCGTCGACGGGGCGGCGGCCGAAGCCGAAGTCCTCACCGGCGTCTTTCGTGGACATCATGTCGGTGTCGGTCGCGCCGGGTAGGCGGTCGCGAAGTGCACACCGGTGCCGGCCAGCTCGCGCCCGAGTGCCTCGTCGAACCGGGCACGCCGGCGTGCACCGCATCAGCTGCCGGGGCTGGGGGCTGAGGGAGTTAGCTCGATTGCGGTTGCCGTAGTCCGGCGATGAGCAGGCCGACCATGCGGCGAGCGTCATAGCGGGAGTCGCCGTCGATGCCCACGCTGACGCAGAGGTTTCCGACGCCGCGCATCAGTTCGAGGGCGTCTACGTCCGCACGGATCTCGTCGGCCTGTTCGGCCGCGTCGAGCAGTTGGACGCACACGGGCACGAGGCGGTCGAGGAAGTAGGCGTGCAGCGCCTCGAAGCCGGCGTTATCGGACCGCATCACCGCGGCGAGTCCGTGCTTGGTGACCAGGAAGTCGACGAACAGGTCGATCCACTGCGCGAGCGCACCGTAGGGCGACTCGTGGCTCGCCAGCAGCGTCGGCCCCGCTTCGGCGCAGGCGTCGACCTGGTGCCGGTACACGGCGATGATCAGGTCCGCCCGGGTGGGGAAGTGGCGGTAGATCGTTCCCATCCCCACGCCGGCCTTAGTCGCGATGTCGCGCACTGGCGCCTCGACGCCGGAGGTCAAGAAGACGTCGGCGGCCGCCTCGAGCAGCGCCTGTTCGTTGCGCCGAGCATCGGCCCGCTTGCGCGAGGAGGGGTCCGGCGGTGGAGCGTCGACCGCCATCACAACCCCCCGCGTCGTCTCGTCCTTGCCAAGCGGAACACTGCTCCGTATGGTGAACGGAGCGTCGTTCCGATAACTCATGATGGCAGACCAGTCGAGTCAGCCGCGACACCCACAGTTCACCAGCGATGGGATCCAGCTCATGCACTACCGCACCTTGGGCCGCACCGGCGTGCAGGTCAGCTCGCTCGTACTCGGCGCGATGAACTTCGGCGCCATCGGGCGCACCACCCAACAGGAGGCGACCGCGATCGTCGATGTCGCGCTCGAGGGTGGTGTCAACCTGATCGACACCGCCGACTTCTACAGCGGCGGCGAGTCCGAACAGCTGGTCGGCAAAGCCATCGCCGGCCGGCGCGACGACCTCGTGCTCGCCACCAAGGCGACCCTGCCGATGGGCGAAGAGCGCAACCACAGGGGCAGCTCCCGCCGCTGGTTGGTCACCGAACTCGACAACAGCCTGCGCCGCCTCGGCGTCGACCACGTCGACCTCTACCAGGTCCACCGGTGGGATCCGACAACCAGCGACGAGGAGACCCTGTCGGCGCTCACCGACCTGCAGCGAGCCGGCAAGATCCGGTACTTCGGTTCGTCGACCTTTCCCGCCTACCGCATCGTCCAGGCCCAATGGGCAGCACGTGAGCATCACCTGAGCCGCTACGTCACTGAGCAGCCCTGCTACTCGCTCTTGCAGCGCAGCATCGAAACCCATGTCCTGCCCGTCACCGAGCAGTACGGGCTCGGCGTGCTGGTGTGGAGCCCACTGGCCTCGGGCTGGCTGTCTGGGGCGATCCGAGACGGTCGCGAGATCACGACACAACGCTCGGCCGCCATGCCGCACCGCTTCGATACCACCCTGCCGGTCAACCGGGCCAAGCTCGACGCCGTCGAGAAACTGGCCAAGGTCGCCGCCGACGCGGGCCTGACGATGATCCAACTCGCGCTCGGCTTCGTGACTGCGCACCCCGCCGTGACCAGCGCGATCATCGGCCCGCGGACGGTAGACCATCTGCGCTCGCAGCTAGCGGCCGCCGACATCGTGCTCTCGCCCGACGTGCTCGACGCGATCGACGCCATCGTCACCCCGGGCGTCGACCTCGCGCCGGAGGAAAAGATCGACACACCACCCTCGCTGCTCAACCCATCGTTGCGGCGCCGGTGATGACCGCGACCAGCTTCGGGATCATGACACCACCCTCCCAAGTCGACTACCGCGACGTCCTGCGGGTCTGGCAGGAGGCGGATGCGATCGAGGAGATCGACCACGCGTGGCTGTTCGACCACCTGCTGCCGATCTTCGGCGATGCGAACGGATCGACCTTCGAGGGGTGGTCGCTGCTGTCGGCCCTCGCCGCGCAGACCGAGCGGCTGCGCCTCGGACTGCTCGTCACCAGCAACCGCTTCCGGCCGCCGGCAGTGCTCGCCAAGATCGCCGCGACCGTCGACATCGTCTCCGGTGGCCGGCTCGAGTTCGGCATCGGCGCCGGCTCAAGGCCCAGCGTCCCCTTCGCCCGCCGCGAGTACGAAGCACACGGCCTGCCCTTCCACGACGCCGCGCACGCGGTAGGCAGCCTCGCCGAGACGTGCGTGATCGTCAAACGGCTGTGGACCGAGACGCAGCCCTTCGACTTCGACGGCTCCTACCACCAGCTCACCGGTGCGTTCTGCAGCCCGAAACCGCTCCAGGCGCCACGTCCGCCGATCGTGATTGGCGGCCGCTCGACCGCGACGCTGCGGGTGGTCGCCGAGCACGCCGACGTGTGGAACATCCCCGGCGGCGACATCCACGACGTGATCAACCGCAGCGCAATGCTCGATGGCTTCTGCGCCGAGATCGGACGCGACCCAGCCGCGATCACCCGCTCGATCGCCCTGCCGGTCTCCTACAGCCAGCCCGTCGACGCCCGGCGCGCGATCACAGAAGCGACCGAGGCCGGCTTCCGGCACGTCATCCTGATACTGCCCGCACCGTTTCCCGACCGTGTCGCCCAGTGGATCGCCGACGAACTCATCACGCCGTCGGTCTAGCGTCTTACCGCCTGGGACGGGCAGGCGGGACAGACCTGCACGCGACCTTCAGGACACCGTCAAGATCTTCCCAAAGGCGCTCCGCAGTCAAGCACCGCGGGCCCTGCCGCGGAGCCGCTACCACCCCAGCGGTCCCACCGTCGGCATGTAGCGGGCGACACGGGCAGTGTCGACCAGCTTCGTCAGCGCTGGGCTCGCGCGGGGTTCGGCCACCGTGTGGGGGCCTCTTCGGTCGACGGGTCAGCTGCCGAGACCTGAACTGCGACGGCTGGTAGTGCCGCAACGAGCGCCGTGAGGCGGTCTTGGCCCAGGGATGTTGGAAGGAGTCGTTCTCCCGCCCGGTTGACTTTCTTTAGCCGGCTCTTCGGACTTGAGCGGGGTGTCCTCGTCATGCTGCCTGCGTCGCCGTTCTGGTGACGGCGATGTGTGCCGTCTTGGGAAACCTCGGTGGCTGTGCCAAGCGTGACCTGATCGCCGCCCAGCGCCGGACCCGAAGTGGAGTTCCCATCATCGACGAGGCTGTCCTCGCCTGGGGCCGAGCGGGCTGCCACTCATCACCCGCCAGGGCAGCTGCTCCCGCACCGGCACTAGCTCTCGTCAACCAGATTCCCAGGCACCGCCCTGGCCCCTAGTAGGCGGGCTAACAGCGGAGCGAGGAGCAGCATCATGATCAGGCGCAGGACCTGAACGGAGACGACGAACGTGGTGTCGGCGTAGGTGGAAGTGGAGGTGGCCAGTACGACGTATAGACCACCGGGGGTGGTCGCGAGGTAGCCATCGAGTGCCGACGCGCCGGTTGCCGATGCCAACAGCGCGCCGAGGGCTGCACAGCCCGCCATGACAATGCCGATGAGCACGGTCGCCGTCGGGAGGATGCGGCCGGCAATTCGCAGGGTGGAGCTGCTGAACCGCAGCCCGATCTGCGCGCCAATCACTGCGAGTGCGAGGTTCTGCGCCACCGCTGGCAGCGTGCCGCCGTAACTGACGCCTGCGAGTGTCGCGGTGGCGCTGATCAGCATGGGTCCCAGGAGGGAACCGGCTGGCAACCGAAAGAACCTCACCAGAGCTAGCCCGGCGGCTGTACAGCACAGCAGGAACGCAAACGACGCCGGCGCACCGTAGGTGGCGGGGGCCCCTTGATGCTCGCGGGGCAGTGCTCCGGCGGCGAACAGTGTTCGGGCGGCGAGCGGAGTGATCACGACTACCAGCAGTACCCGTAGGTATTGCACGACGGCGACCAGTCGCTCGTCGGCTCCCAGCTGCCGGCTGATGGCAGTCAACCCTGACGCTCCTCCAGCGATCATGCAGAAGGACGCGGTCGCTCGGTCGATGTCGCTACGGCGACCGAGCAGCAGGCCAGCCAGCACGCTCATCGCTAGGGTGCTGAGGCACACTCCAGCGACTGGTAGCCAGTTGGTGGCGACGGTGGCAAGGGTGCTGACTTTGACGTAGGAACCGACGGTTACGCCGATTACTGCTTGACTGACCGTTACCGCGGGCGCCGGCGGCGGGTGTGCAGGAGCCCCTCGAAGCGCCAGTGCGCCCGCGGCGATTAGCGGGCCAAACAGTGTGGGGGTGGGCGCACCCGCGACGGCGAGCAGCTTTGACAGTGCTGCCGCCAGTACAACGAGCCCGATGGTCGAACCGAACGGGCCGTGGACCAGGGCGCGAGCTTTCACAGCACGCGCAGCACTTCGCCCTGTCGCCACGTCGCAATGTCCTCGACCGCTTGGCGGTAGAACAACGCGTACGAGTCGTGGGTGACGTAGCCGACGTGCGGGCTCAGCAGGACGTTGTCGAGCGCGAGCAGTGGATGGGCCGGTGGCAGCGGTTCAGTGCCGTAGACGTCAAGCGCCGCTCCAGCGATCGAGCGGCGGCGCAGCGCTGCGAGCAGTGCGCTCTCGTCGACGACGGGCCCGCGCGAGGTGTTGACCAACCACGCTGATGGCTTCATCCGTGCGAGCTCGCCAGCTCCGATGACCCCCCTTGTGCCCTCACCGAGCACGAGATGGATGGTGACAATGTCGGATACGGACAGCAGCTCGGCCAGCGGGACGTAGCGGGCCTGGTGGGGGTAGGCACGCTCCAGGGTCAAGTGGGGGCTCCATGCCAGCACTGACATCTCGAAGGCGACGGCGACACGTGCCACGCGACTACCGAGGCGCCCCAGGCCCACGACTCCCAACGTTCGACCGGTGAGGTCGTCCCCGACGCGGGTCTGCCAGCGGCCGGCACGCACCGCGCGGTCCTCGTTCTCGACTCGCCTGGTAATCGCGTGGATCAGCGCCCAGGTGAGCTCCGCTGTCGGGTTCGGCAGGCTCTCGGTGCCGCGGACCTCGACCCCGAGCTGCCGGGCGCCAGTGACATCGATGGCGGCATTTCGCATTCCGGTCGTCACGACCAGCCGCAGTCGCGGCAGCCTTTCGAGGACCCGGCGGGGCAACGGTGTGCGCTCCCGCATGCAGACCAGGACGTCGCTGTCCGCGACGCGCTCGAGCAGTGCCTGCTCGTCTAGATGCTCGTGGACGAAGGCGCACTCGACGTCGGTTCCAAGCGAAGCCCAGGGAGCGAACCCCTGCGCTACGCCTTGGTAGTCGTCCAGAACGCTCACCCGCAGCGACATCGGTACCTCACGAGGGCCGAAGCCGTGGAGACGGTGAGGGGCCGGACCACATCCGGCTCGGCCCCCACCCGCTGCGGTCGCCGTCAGCCGGTCGCCTTGCTGGCGAACTCGTTCGTGTAGGTCTTGGACAAGTCGACGCTCTTGCCCTTCATCGACGGGACGTACTTGGACTCGATGTCGGCCACCGTCTGGGCTCCCGAGGACGGCATCACCCCGTCGGTGGTGAAGCTGTTCTTCTGCCCCTGCAGCGCCGTCACGTAGGCAGCCTTGTCACCGGCGTAGTAGTCAGGCGGCACCATGTCCGCGATCTGCTGGGCCGTGTGCGTCGACATCCACTTCAGCGTCTTGACATAGGCGTTGACCAGCCGCTGGGTGACATCGCGGTGGCTGTTGACGTAGTCGGTGGTCATGAACACGGAGATGAACGGGTAGTCGCCGCCGAGCGCGGCCTTTGTGGTCTCCGGGGTCCGCAGGTCGACGAGCGGCTTGCCGGCCCCGGTGCTGATGACCTTGGAGATGGTCGGCTCGGTTGTCATCCCCGCAGTGATGCGGTTCTGCTGCATGGCGGCGAGGAAGGTGGCTCCCGCACCCACCGGCACGAAGTGCACCTTGTCGGCTGCGATGCCAACCTTGCCCAGGATGGCTGTCGTCAGCGTCTGGGTGCCGGAGCCCAGCTCGGTCACGCCCAGGTTGGCACCAGCGAGGTCGGTGGCGCTGTGGACCTTGTCCGCCTTCTTGTTGTTGACCATCAAGGCCTCACCTGGCGCGAGCTGCAGCTGGACGACCGACTCCATCGACTTGCCCGAAGCCTGCAGCTCGATCGTGTGGTTGTAGGAACCCGAGCCGGCCTGGACGTTGCCGGTCAGCACCTGCTGCTCGGACGACTGGCCCGAGGCCTCGTCGATCAGCGTGACGTCGAGGTTCTGCTCCTTGAAGTAGCCCAGCTTGGCCGTCAGCTCGTTCGGCAGGTAGATCTGCTTGCTGATGCCACCGACCATGATCTTGAGCTTGGTCGGGCTGCTGCTGCTGCCGCCGCTGCTGCCGCTGCTGGCGCTGCCGCTGGATGTCGTCTTCGAGCTGCTGCTGGACCCGCACGCGGCGGCCAGGGTGGCGGCTGCCACCACGATGGTGACGTGCTGTGCTCGCGTGACGTGTGCTCTGTTCAGCTGACTGGTCGCTTTCCGTTAGATGGTGATGTCGTTGACGGGGGTGGGCCGCCAGGTGATGAGGCGGTTCTCCAGCTTGGTGACAAGGAACTCGGCGGTTAGGGCAACCACGGCCAGCAGCACCATGGCCGCGAACACGCCGTTGGCGTTGAACGCCTGGGTCGCGATCTGAATCAGTGAGCCCACCCCTTGCGTCGAGCCCAGGAACTCCCCGACCACGGCGCCGACGAGCGCGAACCCGAAGCTGGTGTGCAGGCTCGCGAGGATCCAGGACAGCGCCGAGGGGATGGTGACCTCACGGGTGATCCGGGCGCGGCTCGCCCCAAGGATTCGCGCGTTGGAGACCAGGTTCTGGTCAACCTCACGCACGCCCTGGAAGGCGTTGAAGAACACCACGAAGAAGACCAGGACGAAGGCGAGCATCACCTTCGAGGTGAGGCCGAGCCCGAACGCGATCGTGAAGATCGACCCGAGCACCACTCGGGGGATGGAGTTGAACGCCTTGATGTAGGGCGAGAAGATGTCGGCGAGCAGCCGGTTGGTGCCGAGGATGATCCCGAACACCACTCCGCCGAACACTCCGGCGAGGAACCCCAGCACCGTCTCCTCCATGGTGACGGCGACCTGCTTCCACAGCGGTCCCTGCGCGGTTCCGTGCACGAACCAGGTGCGCAGCTGGTCGTAGATCCCCGACGGCTGGCCGTAGTAGAACTTGTCGATCACCCCGGTGCGGGAGCCAAGCTCCCACCCCCCGATCAGCAGCACCGCGAGCGCGATGCGTACACGAGCTGTTGCCGGCGCCGGTACTGCTGCTTGGGTGAACGCTGGGCGCCCGGGCGGCCACTGACAGCCCGGGGGCTGTTAGCCAGCGCGCTTGGAACGCTCATAGCTGACGAGCACCTCCTCTCGAAGGTCGTTCCAAATGGTCTCGTAATATGTGACGAATTCCGGCATAAACCGAATTTCGGCCAGGTTCCGTGGTCGCGGCAGGTCGATTCGGTAGCTGCCTTTGACGGTGGCCGGGCCCGAGGTCAGGACGAAGACCCGGTCGGCGAGTGCGATGGCCTCTTCCAGGTCGTGCGTGACGAATACGACCGCCGCGGAGGTCTCGGACCACAGGTTGAGCAGCTCGTTCTCCATCAGCACTCGGGTCTGTACGTCGAGGGCGCTGAAGGGCTCGTCCATCAGCAGAATGGTGGGCTGATTGATCAGGCTCGCGGCGAGCGCGACCCGCTTGCGCATGCCGCCGGACAGCTGGTGGGGGTAACGGTCCTCGAAGCCGGACAACCCGACGCGACCGATCCACTCCCGCGCCAGCGCTTTGGCGTCTCGTGCGCTCTTGCCCTGGTAGCGCGGTCCGGCGGCAACGTTGTCGAGCACGCTCTTCCACGGGAAGATGGCGTCGCTCTGGAAGACGTAGCCGATGCCGTCGCTGATGCCGTCGACGACGTGTCCGCTGACTTCGACGCTGCCCTCGCTCGGCCTGGTCAGGCCGGAGATGAGGCCCAGGGTCGTCGACTTGCCACAGCCGGTGGGACCCACGACGGTGCAGAACTCGCCGGGGGCGACGTGCATCGTCACGTGCTCGATTGCGGTGTACGCGCCGCCCTTCGGGGTCGCGAACCGCTTGGTGACATCGGTCAAGGAAATGACGGGTGCGGCACTAGGCGGCTGCATCAGCGTCCTTCCGGATAGAGCGAGTACTCGTGTGACTGGCGACACAGGCGGAAGCTAGCGCACACGGGGCAGCACGTGAGTTTCTGCTCGCATATTTCTAATTGTTTGAGTTTTTTGCTTTCTGCTCATTCTGCTCACGTGCAGTGTCCAACACGCGGTGTTCTCGGGGATTCCGCCGAGAGGCACAATGAACCCTCGCGATGAGGAGGGTGCGGGCGATGGCTGTCGGGCGGCGCCTGTCGACGCAGATCCTGCTCAGCCAGCTGGCGATTCTGACTGTTACCTCCACCGCCGGCCTGGTGCTGTTCGCCGAGGCGGCTCGGCACGCGCAGGACACGCAGTCCGAGCAGCGGGCGCTGACTGTCGCTCGGGTCGCCGCTGCCGTACCGGAAGTGGCGCGCTCGCTCGACGCGGGCGACCCGAGCCACACGCTCCCCGCCCTCGGCCAGCAGCTGACCACCCGCACCGGCGCCGCCTACGTGGTGATCATCGACCGCAGCGGGATACGGCACTCGCACCCCGACCCGCACCTGATCGGTCAGCGGGTCGAGGAGCCCGTCATCGCTCTCGACGGCCAGACGCACACCGGGCTCGACGACGGCCGGTTGGGGCGCTCAGCCAACGGGAAGGCGCCGGTTCTCACCGCGGATGGCCGGATCGTGGGAGAGGTTTCCGCCGGCATCCTGGAAAGCCAGATCGCGGCCTCCAAGACCCGCGAACTGCTCCGCCTGGCGCTCTACGCCGCGATCACGCTCGCAACGGGACTGCTCGCCTCGTTGTGGCTGGCGCGGCGGCTCAAGCGGCAGACGTTCGGCCTCGAGCTGCACGCGATCGCCGAGTTGCTGCAGGAGCGCGAGGCGATGCTGCACGGCATCCGGGAGGGCGTGATCACCCTCGCCCCCGACGGACGGGTGTCGCTGGTCAATGACGAGGCGCGACGGCTGCTCGGAATCGGCCACCAGGCACCGGGTTATCGCCTGGATGACGTCGTGCCGCCCGGACGCCTGCACGACGTGCTGACCGGCCAGGTCGACCCGGACGACGACGAGATCGTCCTGACCGACTCCTTCTGCCTCAAGGTCAACTATCGGCCTGTCCGGTTGCAGGGCCGGACCCTTGGAGCGGTGGTGACACTGCGGGACCGCACCGAGCACGTCGAATTGCTGCGCGAGCTCGACAGCGTCGCCACGCTCACCGATGCCCTGCGCGGCCAGCAGCACGAGCACGCGAACCGAATGCACACCATCGCCGGACTGCTCGAGCTCGACCGGCCTCAGGACGCTGCGGCCTACCTCGAGGAGATCTCGGGGGATCCTGCCGGGCTTGGCGAGCAGCTGAAGGACACCGTTGGCAATCCGATCATCGTCGCGCTGCTGCTCGGGAAAATCACCATCGCGAGGGAGCGGGGCGTCGTGCTTGTGGTCACCGCCGAGGCTCCGGTCGACTCGGCGGCAGTTGACAACCGGGTCATCGTGACGGTTCTCGGCAACCTGCTCGACAACGCCATCGACGCGGTAGCCGGCCAGCCAGCGGGGCGTATAGAGGTGCACCTGGAGCTGTCCGAGGCCGACTGCTTCGTCGTGCGGGTAGCCGACAACGGCCCCGGTATCCCTCCCGCCGAGCGGGCGAGAGTCTTCGACGACGGCTACAGCACCAAGTCACCGCGGGCGGGGATGCACCGGGGCCTCGGCCTGGCCCTCGTACACCGGTTGGTCACACAGGCGGGCGGCACCTTCCGACTACGTCCGGGCAGCCCGACCGTCTTCGAGGTGTCGCTTCCCGCCCGGCAAGCTGCCGGAAGCGTCTTGTGATCAGCACCTTGGTCGTCGACGACGACCGTCGTGTCGCCGACATCCACGCCGCGTTCGTGGCCAAGGTGCCCGGCTTCGCGGTCACCGGACTCGCCTTCTCGGCAGCTGAGGCGTACGAGATGGTGTCGGCTGCGGAGCCCGACCTGCTCCTGCTTGACCTCTACCTGCCCGACGAACACGGACTGACCCTGCTGCATCGGCTGCACGAGCGGCCGGGGGCGCAGCCAGATGCCATCGTCATCACCGCGGCCCGCGACGTCGAGAACGTCCGCGCCGCCATGCAGCTCGGTGCGCTGCACTACGTCGTCAAGCCCTTCGGCTTCCGGCAGCTGGCCGAGCGCCTGGAGGGCTACCGCGCGATGCGCCAGAGCATGACCGACCTGCGCGAGCCGTCCCAGGCCGACGTCGACAAGCTATTCAGCCTGCTGCGAAGCGGCGATTCCTCCCCTACCGACGCCGGATCGCCCTCGTCGACGCTGCCGACCATGAGCGCCGTACTGCAGGCCGTGAAGGACAGTAGGCATCAGCCCTCTGCCTCGGAAGTCGCCGCAGACGTTGGCATCAGCCGGGGGACGGCTCAGCGATACCTCGCCCAGCTGGTCGCTTCGGGGTTGCTGGATCTGGAGTTGCAGTACGGCTCCGCCGGCCGCCCGTCGCATCGCTACCGCGTGCGGACCAGCTGACGAGCACTGACTGCCAGAGGATCTCACGTTGGTCCTGTGAGGGACTGTCGGTTCGGTGAAAGGAGGTAGCGCTGAGTCGAGAGCAACTTGCAGTCACGAGCCACGCCAAAGAGCGCAAACGCTTGGACTGAGTGACGGCGTTCTCCTAAGGCCGACGCTGAGGTGTTGGCCCAGCCGCGGCCGGAGGACCTCGACACCGGTAGCGCCCACGGGTCCGGCGGACCCACGCGGTGCGGATCTGGTCGCCCAGTGGCTCGACCTAGCCGCCGCCTGACGGCTGAGGGTCGTAGTCGGACGGCAAGGCGCTCTGCTCAGCCGGGCGGGGTTGGTGGCTGAGCAGCCGGGTCAGCAGTGGCGGCGAATCGTTTACGCACAGCCCGGTTTGCGGGCTCTTCGCGGTGAAGCGTGAAACTGGTGGTTCGGGGACGGCCGGTCACGCGGCGGCTGCCGCGTTGGCGAGCAGGATACGGCGCTGGTAGTTGGCCTGGCTGCGAAACCCTCGGGCGGTCCGC
>JAABUU010004320.1_pt1 | contig 16899 bp, 11 predicted proteins | sample 5559301 | NCBI WGS metagenome assembly JAABUU01 (sample SAMN10711884, study PRJNA513360) | rock metagenome | isolation source: Antarctica rocks | place: Antarctica: Victoria Land, Richard Nunatak white | reverse complement strand
AATCGGCAAGCTCAAGCGGTTCAAACGCGTCGCCATGCGGTGCGAGAAGACCGACATCAGCTACTCAGCCATCATCAGTTTTGCGTGCGGGCTGATGCTGGTTAAATCTGTCCACACGGCCTAGTCAGGGACACCGCTGCCCACGCGCCCGGCACCGGCCGCATCCTGATCGCGAGCCTGGTCGGCACCACTGTCGAGTTCTACGATTTCTATATCTACGGGACGGCGGCGGCCCTGGTGCTGGGTCCGGTGTTCTTTCCCGCGAGCGCGCCGGGGTCGCAGACGCTGGCCGCCTTCCTGACCTTCGGCATCGCCTTCCTGGCACGGCCGCTCGGCGCTTTCCTGTTCGGCCATTTCGGCGACCGGGTCGGGCGCAAGTCGACGCTGGTGGCGTCCATGCTGGTCATGGGCCTCTCCACCACGCTGATCGGCGTGTTGCCGGGCTATGCGGCCGCGGGGGCTTTGGCCCCGGTCCTGCTCTGCCTGCTGCGGCTGGGGCAGGGCATCGGCCTGGGCGGCGAGTGGGGCGGCGCGGCCTTGCTGGCGACCGAGAACGCGCCTCCCGGGCGCCGCGCCTGGTTCGGCATGTTCCCGCAGCTTGGGCCGTCGATCGGCTTCCTGCTGTCCAACGGCCTGTTCCTGCTGCTGTTCCTGCTGCTGACGAAAGAACAGTTCGTGGCCTGGGGATGGCGCATCCCGTTCATTGCCAGCGCGGTCCTGGTGGCCGTCGGGCTGTACGTGCGGGCGACGCTGGGCGAGACCCCGGCCTTCGCCCGCGCCGCCGCCCGCCATGAGCAGGTGCGCGTGCCGATGGGCGAGGTCTTGCGCCACCACTGGCGGCCCCTGGTATTGGGATCGCTCGCGATGGTGGTGCGCTACGCGCTGTTCTACATCTCGACGGTGTTCGCGCTGGGCTATGGCACCACAGTCCGCAACATCCCGCGCGGCACCTTCCTGGAGCTGTTGTGCGTCGCCATCCTCGCCATGGCCGCGGCAACGCCGGTCTCGGCGCTCCTGGCGGATCGGTTCGGCCGGCGGCCGGTCCTGCTGGCGGCAAGCGCGCTGACGGCGGCATCCGGCTTCGCCCTGCCGCCGCTGCTGGGGGCCGGGGACACGTCAGGCGTGCTGCTGTTCCTGGTGCTCGCGCTGGCGCTGATGGGGGCGACCTTCGCTCCGATGGGCGCATTGCTGCCGGAACTGTTTCCGACCCGGGTCCGCTACACCGGGGCGGCGGCGGCCTACAGCCTCGGCGGGATTCTCGGCGCATCCCTGGCGCCGTATGCCGCACAGCGCCTGGTGGCTTACGGCGGCCTGCCATGGGTTGGCTACTACATCACGGCGGCGGCGGCGGTGAGCTTCGTCGCGGTGTTATGCCTGCGCGAAACCTCAACGCGGGATCTTGCGGCTGCCTGATAAAGCCGGCCGCAAATTGTCAGCCAAGCATCGTACGCATCAACGTATCGATCTGGATGGTCGCGAAGGTGGAGTAGCTGTCCGACACGGCAAACGGCAGGACGATCTTGTCGTTGTGACGCATCGCGCCGCAGGTATAGAGCACGTTGGGCACGTAGCCGTCGCGCTCCGACGGCTCCGGCCGCAGCAACGGCTCACGCGAGCGCGCCAGCACCTTCGACGGGTCGGCTTTGTCCAGCAAAGTGGCGCCGATCGAATACTCGCGCATCGGGCCGACACCATGGGTCAGCAGCAGCCAGCCCTCGTCCAATTCGATGGGGGAACCGCAGTTGCCGATCTGCACGAACTCCCACGCGAAGTTCGGCTGCAGGATCGGCACGCCGCCCTCCCAGCACAGCAGGTCGTCCGAGCGGATGAGATATAGGTTCTCGTTGTCCTGCCGGCCGATCATGGCGTACTGGCCGTCGATCCGGCGCGGAAACAGCGCCATTCCCTTGTTGCAGGCCGCCGTGCCACGGAGTGGTTGCATACGAAACGAGACGAAGTCGGTCGTCTCGATCAGCTCCGAGCGGATCGCGGCGCCGTTGTAGGCGGTGTAGGTGGCCAGGAAGCGGCGCTGCCCGTCCTCGGTGAATGCCACGAAGCGGGCATCCTCGATGCCCTGCGAATGCGCCGCGGTGATGGGCATAATTACCCGCTCGCCGATATCCTCGTCCGGCCCGAATGCCAGGTCGAGCACCTCGCCGTTGGCGGCGGCTTGGCGTTGCACGACCGCCGGCCTGGAGGCGAGCTGGGCGCGGGGATCGACGGTCACACCGCCATCGGCCGCAATGCTGCCCGCGCGGAAGGTGAGCGACGAGACATGGCCTTCGCCGAGCGCGCGCAGGCTTAGGACGAAGCGGCAACCCCCCGGCGGCGCACCGGACTGGTCGGGATGCGCCACGATGCTCGGGTTGAACAGCGCCGCCGACGCGAAGGAGTATTCGTGCAGGAAATACGCGCCAAGCAGGCGGCGCTGCACCGTCGTGAAGTCGGGGGTGACGCCGGGTTGGGCTGCCAGTATGCCCGCCACCTCGTCCGCGCGGGCCTCGATCATGGCCAGCAGGTTGCGGTGGCGACCCTGGAAGCTTTCCAGCACGCCGGTAAGTTCGGCCGCGGCTGCCTCGGGCGCCAATGCCAGCACCCGGTGGATGACATGGCTGGCGTGTGTCTTGCCGGTGGGATTGAGGATGCCGGGAGTGAATGGACGCAAAACGACCCGCGTCGGATCGGGCCGCAGATAAAGTGCCTGCCGGTTTACGGAAGCATTTTGCATGCATTTGGCCTTGGCTGGGAGGAGGCAGACGGGAGCGTGTCGGGCAGCTACGACGACATCGCCAACTTTGCAATCGACTTGCCCGCGAGGCTGCCCCGGACTGGCCGATGGCAAGAAGGGCCAGAGACGTACGAACCGTGTGGAAGCGCGTCCCTGACCCGGATTTAGCCTAGCGTTTCGCGGTCGGCTTCTTGACGGTCTTCGGCTTGCCCTTCTCGTCGTCCTCGCCGGGCGTCTCGTCCTCGTCCGCTTCCTTGCCCTCGTCGTCTTGGCCCACTTTTTGGGACGCATCCACGTTCACGTTCCCCTCGGCGATCTTGCTGAGCGCGCTGTCGTCGGCGCGGGCGGCGTCACGCAGCTTCTCGAGATCGGCGACCGCGGTGTCCAGTTTCATCTGGCGCGCGAATGCCAGCAACGAGCCGTAGCGGGTCACCTCGTAGGTCTTGATCCCCTGCAGGCAGGCAATCAGCGCCGCATCGAGCACCGGGCCGCTCTCGCCCTCCTCGATCGCCTCCTGGCACTCGGCGAGCAGGCCGTTCATGGCTTCGCACGCCTTGCCGCGGGGCCGCTTGTCCGCCGCCTCGAACACCCGGTCGAGCGCCTCGATCGGCTCGGCCGCGTGCTCCTTGGCCTTTTTCAGGATCTCGCGGACTTCCGGGTTCTGCACGGATTTCATGATCTTTGTGGAGGATTTCGCAAACGCCTTCTCGGCGTAGTAGATGTCCTGCAGGAAGTGCAGGAACAGGTCGTTCATCGTCTTCATGGCGAGCTCCAAGGCCTGACTGGATCGTCGGCTGCCAGGTCAACGTCAGCACCCCAGGCGGGTTGTCTTGCCGGATTTATTGTGCCGCGGCATTTTGTCCGATCAACCATTGACCATGCCCGCATCCCGGCGGCGGGCGCGTCCACGGCGAACGGCTTGGTTGCCAATCGCCCCGCCGGCGTCGCCGATCCCCGAGAGGATAATTACGCCGGGACTATCTCAGCGGCCCTACGCGCCGAGAACGGGAGCATAGGCCCATATCCGAAACGCATGACAATGTCGGGCCGGCGTCCGGGCAGACCCACCAACCCCGCCAATTCGGGCCGCAGACCCGCCACCTCGACCGGCTGGTTGATAAATGCATGTTTGAGGCCGAGCGCGGTTGCCTGCAACGCAAACCGCTGGCAGGCGCGTCCGACGCGGACCCAATAGTCTCGATCGGCGCGTTCGGACACGAAAACGGCGACGCCGGACGAGGAGCGGAGCTGTCGCGCATACCGGTCGTTTTCGGATGCGGCTTTGAAGAACATGTCGAAGGCAATCGGTCCGAGCCATCCCGGGAGCGCCGGATTGCCGCTCGCCGCGCTGAACAGGCCATCGCCCGACTTCAACGCCTGGCGCGGACTGAAGCGCAGCCACGACTTGAGCTCGCGGACGAATGCGGGATCAGCCATCTGCGTGGCATTGCCTGCGACGACCAGGTTCCGCAACCGTTCGATGTCGGGACGGCCGGTGATCAGGACGAGGTCGACACCAGGCATTTTGGCCGCTTCGGCCAGCTTGCGGAGGTCGTCCGCGCCGACCTGCCTGCCATCGAAGTCGGCGCGCGTCGATTGCCGCTGCGTTATCGCGCCGGCAAGGGCGGGCTCGGCCGCCGGCCCGTCTCCGAACATGAAACCGACGGCGCCGTCACCGGCCGCGCCCGACGCGAGATTGCCCACATGTCCGCCAGCGTTGGCTGCGATGGCCAGGTTTTCGGCCGCGCAGCCGAGGCCGACGAACAGATGGTGGTCGTCCGGATCGACCACGGGAGTGCGCCTCGACGTATCAGGCAGGACATCGATCCGGTCCTCGCCGATCCGAAACCGCCATGGCTGCGTATTGTGGCCGTTCGGCGCAAGCGTCGCCAAGCGAATGAAATCCCGCAGCTCGGGTCGCTTCGAGAGCGCCGCGCGCATCGCCGCGACCGATGCCTCGTACTCTTCCATCGAGCCCATACGTCGTTTCCCGACGTATCCGGCTTCGGCCCCGGCAAGCACCAGCGCGCCGGCACCCAACAGAAGGGTTCGCCGCTTCATCGCGGCGACGGCACGAACTTGTAAGCAAAGAATACGGTGACCATCAGGACGTGCTTGATGCCAACCCGGCACGGCCGGCGCGGAATGCACTCGGCTACCGCGTTCCAGCTACACCGCCGGCCCTGCTCGGTCTACAGCGGCCTGGGCGTCTCCGGCTGGTGGCTTCCCGCTCGCCGCGCCACGACGCCCGTGGCCGACCACGCAATCCAGGCCGTGCTTTGCCCGCGGCGCCGGTTCAGGCCGCCGGCTTCATGAGAACCTTGATCGAGTCCAGTGAGTTGGCAATCTTGATGGCGTCGTCCCATTGCGCGAAGGCGTAGGCGTGGGTGACGATGCCCTTCGAGGTGACCAAGCCCCGCGACAGCAGGTCGATGGCGATCGGGTAGCAGTACGGGCCAAGGTGGACGCCGCGCACGTCCAACTCCTTGCGGTCGCCGATGATCGACCAGTCGACCGTGGTTTCAGCGCCGAACACCGAGAACTCGACGAACCGGCCGAGCCTGCGGATCAGGCCAAGTCCCTGCGTGACGCCCGCCGGCGAGCCGGTCGCCTCGATGTAGACGTCGCAGCCGTAGCCGCCGGTGAGCGAGCGCACGATCGCGTCGGCATCCTGCTCGCGGGGGTTGATGACCACATCGGCCCCGAACTGCCGCGCGAGGTCGAGCCGCTCCTGCACCATGTCAATGACGATGAGCTTCTTCGGGGTCTTCAGCCGGGCCACCTGAACCATCATCAGCCCGATCGGGCCGGCCCCGGCGATCACCACCACGTCATCGAGCTGCAGGTCGCCGCGCTGCACCGTGTGGATGGCGCAGGACAGCGGCTCGATGATCGCGGCGTCGTCCAGCGGCATCGCGGCCGGGATCTTGTGGACGCGCGAGGTCGGCGGCAGGCGCATGTACTCCGACATGCCGCCATCGGCGACCAGGCGCTGGAAGCCGAAGATGTTGTGCACCTCGCACATCCAATACTGGCCGGAGCGGCAGTAGCGGCAGCGGTCGCACGGCACGATCTGCTCGGCGATCACGGTGTCTCCGGCGGCGACGCCGAAGTGCTCGGCGGCGCCCGGGCCGATATCCTCGACATGGCCGAAGAACTCGTGGCCGGGGATGACCGGCGCCTTCACCCATGGGTCGGCGCCCCAGAACATCTTGGCGCCCTGCCAGCACTTGCAGTCGCTGGCGCAGACACCGCACGCGGCGATCTTGATGACCAGTTCGTTCGGGCCGGGCGTTGGGCGCTCGACCTGCTCGACCCGGTAATCTTCCGGACCATGGCAGACGACGGCGGTCATGCGGGTGTTGCTCTGCGGCATTGTCGTGATCTCCACTCGGGGTCGGGTCTGGACAGTTGGCGCGCGTCAGCGGCCGATATGGCGGGGCGACCGAGGCTTATGCGCGGCCATGGGACACGCGCGACCGGCGGGCCAGCGAGTCTACGATGACCGCGATTGCGAGCACGCCGCCGGTTATCATGTAGCGTAGCGAGGACGCCAGATCGAGCAGCGTAAGCCCGCTCGCAATCGACTCGATGACGATGATGCCCACCAGCGCGGAGTATGCGCTGCCGCGTCCGCCGAAGAGGCTGGTGCCGCCGATGACCGCCGCCGCGATGGCATCGAGGTTGACATCGCCGGTGCCGGCCTGCTGGCTGGCCGACGCGAGGCGCGCGGAGGAGAGCACGCCGCCGACCGAGGCGAGCACCGAGCAGAGAACAAAGGAACTCATGTAGATAAGTTTGACGTTGATGCCGGCGCGCCGCGCGGCCTCGCGGTTGCCGCCGACGGCGGTGACCCAGCGACCCCATTTCGTGCGTGTCAGCGCATAGTCGACCGCGATGACCAGGCCGACGAACAGCGCGAACATCCATGGAATGCCGCGGTCGTGGTTGAGGTAGACGACAATGAGTTCGAGTACGACAGTGATCGCGGCCGCGCGGACGATCACGCTGTTCAGCGATTGGGCGGAAAGGCCGGCTTGGCTGCGGCGGGCGGCGGTGCGGATGCCGGTGACAAGCGTCACGATGCCTGGAAGGGCCGCCGCCAAATACGCGAGGACGTGCGGCATGAAAAGCGACTGGCCGAAATCGACCATGGCCGAGCCGTAGGGCAAGTTGATCGATCCGCTCTCGCCAAGGATGTAGAGCTGCAGTCCCAGGACGGCCAGCAGCCCGGCGAGCGTGGAGATGAAACTCGGCATCCCGAACCGATTGAACAGCAGGGAGTACAGCGAGCCGATCACAGCGCCCGTCACCACCGCGGCAACGATCGCCAGCCATATCGGCCAGCCTTGGTTGACCCAGAGCACGCCGACCACCGCCGAGGCGAAGCCGCTGACCGAGCCGACCGAGAGGTCGATCTCGCCAACCATCAATATGCAGACGATGCCGAGCGAGATCACGCCCACCGTCGCGGAGTCGAAGAGCAGGTTGACGAGGTTGTTGCTCGAGAGGAAGACCGAGTTGAGGCTCTGGAAGACCGTCCAGATGATTGCCAGCCCGACGATGACCGGCAACGATCCAAGGTCGCCCGAACGCACGCGGTCGGTGAAGGAGCGTATCGCGCCGCCGATCCCGCTTGCGTGCTTGACCCGTTCGTCGCTGCGGTCGAGCAGCGGCGAGGCTACCGCGGGTTTTCCGATGTCACCGGTCATTGCGGCGCTCCCTGGGTGAGATCGAGCTGTGCCCGCCGTCCGGATCGGCGTGAGACCGAATTGTCGGACGCTCCGGTGATGGCGCTCACCAGCTCCTGGTTCGACGCGTCGGGGTAGAACACGCCGTTGTTGCGCCCGAGACGCAGCACCACGATCCGGTCCGCCACGGCGCGGACGTCTTCCATGTTGTGGCTTATCATGACGACGCCGAGGCCCCGGTCGCGAACCCGCTCGATGAGGTCGAGCACCTCGGCGGTCTGCGCCACGCCGAGCGCCGCGGTCGGCTCGTCGAGCAGGATGAGCTTTGGCTCCAGCAGCAGCGACCGGGCGATCGCGACGGTCTGGCGCTGGCCGCCGGAGAGCGACGCGACCGCTATGCGGACGCTCGGGATGCGCGCCGACAACTCGCGCAGCAAAGTCCAAGCCCGCACCTCCATCGCCACCTCGTCGAGTTGCGCCGGATGCAGCTCTTTTCCGAGAAAGATGTTGGCAACCACGTCGAGGTTCTCGCAGAGCGCCAAATCCTGGAAGACGGTCGCGATGCCAAGCGCCAGCGACGCGCTCGGGTCGGCGAGGATCACTTCCTTGCCGCGAAACGACATCGTCCCGGCACTCGGCTGATGCACGCCGGCGAGCACCTTGACCAAGGTCGATTTCCCGGCGCCGTTGTCGCCGACGAGTGCCACGACCTCACCCGCCCGGACCTCGAGATCGATGTCGGTCAACGCCGACACCGCGCCGAACTGCTTGGAGATTCCACGGAGGCTGAGGACCAGCTCGCCCGCTGGCGCCGGTGGCTTCGACGTGTCGGTCATGCGTGGCAAGCCCCTTCCAAGCATTCGGTTACAGCGCGATTGAGTGGAGGCCGTCCGTCTGCGACATGGGTAACGCACGGGCAGACGGACGGTCATGTTCACGAAGGCATGGTCACGTTAGAAAAAGGTCGCAAGAAGGTCGGATGGTCGGCTTAGGGAGTGATGCCGATCTTGCTGCAACCTGTGGCGTAGCGGCCGGTGCAAAGCACCGCGGCGGTCTCGATCGGCTTGCCGGCGACCTCCTTGTCGATGATCTCGGACTTGAGGTTGCCGGCCGTGACGAGCGCCGGCACGAACAGTTGTGTCGGCGTGCCGAACAAGGTCGTGTTGGACTTGGGCATCTCACCTTTGAGCAGTTGGATCGCGATGTTCGCGGCGGCGGCGGCGACGATCTCGCTCGGCTTCACGATCGTGTTGTACTGGTCGCCCGCGATGATGAGCTGCAACCCGGCGATCGTCGCGTCGTTGCCGGTGACCGGCGGAACCGGGTCCATGCCGGCCGCCTTGAATGCCGCGATCGCCCCGCCGGCGGTCCCGTCATTGGCGGCGACCACGCCGACGATCTTCTTGCTGAAACGCGTGACTTGGCCGCTGGCCCATTGTTGGGCCTTCGACGGCTGCCACTCCGGAGTGTCGTACTCGGCAAGGGTCTTGTAACCGCTGCCGGCGAGGCCTTCGTGAACGCCCTTTTTGATGAGGCCCGCCGCCGCGTCGGTCGGCGAGCCGTTGATCTCCAGCAGGCCGACGTTGCTTGTCGGCACGTTCGTCGCCTTGAGATGCTTTATGAGCGACTGGGCGATCGACTTGCCGATCTGCTCGTTGTTGAAGGACACGTAATAATCCGCTTTCGCGGACGGGATCGGGCGGTCGTAGGCAATGATCTTGATGCCCTGGCTTTGCGCCTGCTTGACCAGCGACGCCGCCGCGGTCGAGTCGACGGGATCGATGACGATCGCCTTGGCGCCCTGCGAGATGACCGAGTTGAACTGCTGCTGCTGCCGCGACGCGTCGGCGTCGGCGTTCTGGTACAGGACTTCGCAGCTGGGGCACAGCTTCTTCATTTCGGCCACGAAGCCGGGACGGTCGTGCTCCTCGTAGCGGGTCGAGCCTTCGTCGGGCATGAGGAAGGCCACTTTGACGTTGGAGACGTCAGTGGCGGCGAAGGCGGCGGTCCCGCCGAGGAGGCCGGCGCCGGCTGCCGCCAGGGTCGTGCAAAGCGCGGTGACGGCCGCCAGGGCGCTTTTCTTGGCGCTTTTCCGGGTCGGTTTCTTGAACGTAGGCTGCATGTCTGGTCCTCGGCTGTTGGCGCGGTGGGTAGGCGATGCGACGAGGCTCCGCGCGGTCGCCTCGTCGGTAATCAGGCCGGTGAGCAGCCCGCTACGCAGGATCGACAGGATGGCCGGCGCTTTGCCGCTGCCGCCGACGACACCGACGGTGTGGCGTCCGCGCAGCGCCTCGGGCGGCAGGGCGATGACCTTGTCGTGCAGCGGCGTGTCGAGCAGGCGCCCATCTTGGTCGAAGTAGAAGCCGAGCGTCTCGCCGACCGCCCCTGCCTGTTGCAAAGCAGCGACCTCGCGGGCGACGATGGCGCTGCTGGCCGGCAGGAACGCGCGGCCGCCGACCTCGCCGATGCCGACCAGGAACAGCGTCGCGGTGGCCGCCGCCCGCAGCGTTTCGGCGACCCCGTCCTGACGCAGCAACACGGTCCGGTCCTCCGCCGTGTTGGCGAGGAACGGCACCGGCATCACGTCGGCGTCGGCGGAAGTCTTGTCGGCCAGGCGGTAGATCACGTCGTAAGGGTTGGCGGCCATGACATGCGGCAGGCTGCCCAGGAGGGAGATGAAGCGGACGCCGGCCGGCGCCGGGTGGGTCGGCATCTCACTGACCATCGCCGCCAGCGTGCGGCCATGGCCGACGCCGATGACCTTGTGCTCGCTCAGGTCCAGCAACCTGGTCAGGAAGCCCGCCGCCGCCCGGCCGACCGCCCGCAAGGGCAACGCCACCTCCAGGTCGGCGCTCGGCACCACGCGGCAATACTGCAGGCCGAACCGCTCTCGCAGGCCGCTTTCGAGTTCCATGCAGCCGCTGATTGAGCCGTCCACGAACACCCGGACCAGCCCTGCGCGCGTCGCGTAGGCAATGATGCGATGTGCCTTCAGCGGGGCTAGCCCAAGTCGCTTGGCCACCTCGGCCTGCGTCAGGTCCTCGACGTAGTACAGCCAGGCGGCGCGGGCCGCCAAGGCCGCCTCGTCGCTGCCGGCATGTGCTTCGTTGACCGCCAAACGCTACCCCTAAAAACTTTCTCGTTGTGCAATTTATATCACGCCGATTTCGGCTCGTGCAATGCCTTTTGAAAAAGTCGTCTCGCACTGCAGCAAACGGCTTGTGCCACTCTGCAACGTTACGTTGCCGTAGCATTAGGCGGGCGGCGGTTACCGAGCCCATCAACCAATGGGCAACGGTCAATCGTGCAACCGAATGACCAGTTCCGACGCTATGAGCGACATGAAGACCCCGAGGCCAGCACGCCACCGCCCCATGCGTGCCGCTGCTGCCGGCTCGGCTCGGCTTTTGCTGGTCACGGCCTTGGCGACGACGACCGCTCTCGCCCGGATGCCGCAGCAGCCGGCCACGCAAAGCTTCCACGACGCAGTTGCCAGCGCCTGGGCGCGCTTGCCGCAACGGCAAGACTTCGCGGCCCAGCAGGGCGCCGCTTCGGCCCGCTACACCGCTGGCGGCGCAGTCTTCCCGAATGCGCCCTCTCTCAATGGCAGTTACATCAACGACAAGATAGCCGGCAGCAACTACAATTACATCACCACGCAAATCGAGCTCAGCACGCCGATCTGGCTGCCGGGCCAAGGCACCGCGACGCAGAACACGGCGCAGGCCGACAACACTGCAATTGCCGCCGCATCCGAGGCGGCGCATTTGGCGCTTGCCTCCGAGGTCCTCGACCTCGCCACACAGGCGATGCTTGCCGCCAACGCTCGCGACGTGGCCATCCGCCGACTCGCGACCGCACGGGTCCTGGCGTCCGAACTCGCCCGGCGGTTTCGTGTCGGCGAGTCCTCGGAAAGCGACGCCTTGGCCGCCGACGCCGATGCGGCCATGGCTTCGGTCACGCTTACCGACGCCGATACCCGGCTCGGCTTGGCGCGTGCCGCCCTTGCGGTGATCGTGGGTACCGACATGCTGCCTCGCCTCGCCGTGTCCGGAGCATCGATGCCGGTTGGGATGACGGCGGCGGCGCTCGCCCGCCACCCGCGTATCGCCGCCGCCGAGCGGTCGTTGGCGGCGGCGCAGGCTAGTGCCCGCCAGGTCCGGATCGAGAACCGCGATGCGCCCGAGATCGGCGTGCAAGGGATCAACGAGAAACAGCCGGGATCGCGGTGGGATACCCGCTTTGGCGTCGTGCTGCGGCTGCCGTTCGCGACCGACACGCGCAATGCGCCCCGTCGCGCCGCTGCCGAGCAGGCCACGACCCAGGCCGCGGTGCAACTGGCGCTGACCCGACGCGAGGTTCTGGCCGGCGTCCGCCAGGCCGAGGCGGTCCTCGCCGGCGCCGAGCGCGGGACAGTCGCGGCCGCGCGTGCGGCGAGCGAGCTGGAGCGCCGCCGCGGGCAGATCGACCGCGCCTGGCGGATGGGCGAGATGCCTCTGGTCGAGGTCGTGCGCGCCAATGCCGTCGCCTTCGACGCCGGTTTTGCCCGCGACAAGGCGCTGACCGAGTTGAGCGCCGCCCGGCTGCGGCTGCAACTTGCGGAGGGCGTGCTGCCTTGAGGTGGCATCTGGCCGCAGCGGCCGCCGCGTTGCTGACGTTGGCGGCCGCCAAACCGCCGGAGCCGAAGGACCCGGCCGATGTCGTGCGCATGAGTGGCGAGCAGCAGAAGACCGTGCAGCTCCAGACCGCCCGCGCCGAGCGCCGCCCGATCACCGAAGCGGTGCGCGTGCCTGGCACGGTCGCCTTCGACCAGGGCCACGTCGCGGTGCTGCGCTCGCTCTCGCAGGCCCGCGTGGTGCGCCTGCTGGTGGAGCCGGGGGATACCGTGCACGCGGGGCAACCGCTCGCCGAGCTTGACAGTCCAGGCCTTGCCGACGCGCAGGCGGGTCTGGCCACAGCGAATGCCACCGAGCGCGAGGCCGCGGCCGGAGTCGCCGTCGCGCGCGACTCCCTGCGACGTGGTGAGATCCTAGCCCGCGACGGCTCGCTCGCCCGGGCCGAGACCGAGCGCCGCCGCCTGACGCTGGCCCAAGCCGACGCCGCCGTGGACTCGGCCCATGCCCATGCCGCGGCCCTGCAAGCGACGGTTGCGCGCCTCAACCCCGGCAGCACGCCCGGCCTCGCCCGGTTGGTCGCGCCGATCGCCGGCGTCGTCGTTGTCGTGGGCATCACGCCGGGCGAGGTCGCGGACACCACCGGCGGCGGGCTCACCGTGGCCGACCTTTCGGTCATGCTGGTGCTGGCGCAGGTGCCGGAGGCCAGCGCCCCGCTGATCGCGGTCGGTGACTCCGCGCGCGTTCGCCTTACCGCGGGCGGTGGCCGCGTGTGGTCCGGCAAGGTGGTTGCCCTGGGTGCGGCGCTCGACACCCAGGCGCGCACGCTGCCGGCCCGCATCCAACTTGACAACTCGGACCGCGCGCTGCGTTCCGGCATGACGGTGGACGTGACGCTGACCAGCGATCGTGAGCGCGACGATGTCGTGGTGCCATCTGGGGCGGTGCAGATGGTGGGCGACAAACGGGTCGCCTTCACCCGGCTCGATGGCGACCGCTTCCAGAGCCACGATCTGACCTTGGGCGTGGAGCGGCAGGATTGGGTCGAGGTGCGCCAAGGCTTGAAGGCCGGCGACGAGGTGGTGACGCAGGGCAGCTTCGAGCTGAAGGCGCTGTTGCAGAAAGCCATGCTCGGCGGCGCCGGTTAGCGCGATGACAGGGTTTTTCGGGGCTCTGGTGGGTCGCCGCTGGCTGGTCCTGGTGCTGGCGCTTGGCGTCGCAGTCGCCGGCTGGTTCAACCTGCAGCAACTCGCCATCGACGCGGTGCCCGACATCTCGCCCAAACAGGTGATGATCCTGACCGAGGCGCAGGGCCTCGGGCCGCTCGAGGTGGAGCGCCTCGTCACTTTCCCCATCGAAACCCAGATGACCGGGCTGCCGCACCTCAAGGACGTGCGCTCCACCTCGCGCTTCGGCCTGTCCGCCGTCTACGTCACCTTCGACGACGGCGCCAGCGCCGAGACCGCGCGCGCCCAGGTGTTCGAGCGCCTGCAACTGGCACAGCGGATGATGCCGCCGGGCGTCGGCACGCCCGCCGAAGGGCCGTTCGCGACCGGCCTCGGCGAAATCCTCGAGTTCGAGTTGCGCGGCCCCGGCTTCACGCCGATGGAGCTGTACCAGATGCTGCAATGGCGCATCGTGCCGCAGTTGCGGCTGGTGCCCGGCATCGCCGACGTGAACATCTATGGCGGCGATCTGCAGACCTACGAAATCCAGGTCTCGCCCGAACGGCTGCGGGCGCAGGGAATCACGCTGCCGCAGGTGTTCGCCGCGGTCGAGGCCAACAACACGACCCGCGGCGGCGCCTACATCGAGCACGGCGCCGAGCAGCAGATCGTGCGCGGCCTGGCGCTGGCGCAAAGCCAGTCCGACCTCGCCCGCATCGTGCTCAAGACCACGCCGGGCGGCATTCCGGTCACCGTCAGCGACGTGGGGGCGGTCAAGCTGGCGCCGAAGGTGCGGCTCGGCGCGGTGACCCATGACGGCGTCGGCGAGACAATCCTGGGCGTCGCCGTCATGCAATATGGGCTGAACGCGAGCGAGGTGCTGCCGGCGCTGAAGGCCCGCATGGCGGAGGTGCAGAAGACGCTGCCGCCCGGCGTCGAGATCAGCACCTTCTACGACCGCTCCGACCTGATTCAGCGCGCCATCCACACCGTCACGCACAACCTGGTCGAGGGCGCGTTGCTGGTGGTGGCCATCCTGCTGCTGATGCTGGGCAATTTCCGCGCCGGCTTGATCGTGGCGGCGGTGATCCCGTTGTCGATGATGATGGCTTTCGCGGGGATGCGGGCGCTCGGCATCTCGGGCAATCTGATGAGCCTCGGCGCCATCGACTTCGGCCTGATCGTCGACGGCGCGGTGGTCCTGGTCGAGAATGTGCTGCGGCGCCAATCGGAGGGCGGCGGCGACCAGGACCCGCGCAAAGTCGTGCCGGGCGCCGCGGCCGAGGTGGCTCGCCCAGTGATCTTCTCGGTCGCCATCATCACGCTGGTCTACCTGCCGGTGCTCTCGCTGCAGGACATCGAGGGCAAAATGTTCCATCCCATGGCGCTGACGGTGATGCTGGCGCTGGGCAGCGCGCTGCTCGTCACGATGCTGGTCGTCCCGGCGCTGGCGGCGACCTTCCTGGGCGCCAAGGCAGCGCGGAAGGATACGTTCGCCGTGCGCTGGGCGCGTCGCGGCTACACGCCCGTGCTGCGCCGCACCGCAATGCACCCGTGGATCACCGTCGGCGCCGCCGCCGCGCTGTTCGCGGGCGCCGCGTTCTTCGCCACGCAACTGGGCGGCGAGTTCATCCCGCAGCTTTCCGAGGGAGCCATCGTCGTCACCTCGACCAAGCCGTCCAGCATCAACCTCGACGCCTCGATCCGCACTGTGGGCGAGATCGAGCGGGTGCTGCGCGCCTTTCCCGACGTGAAGACGGTCGTCTCGCAGACTGGCAGCGCCGCCACGCCAACCGATCCGATGGGCGTGCAAAGCACGGACACATACGTGATCCTGAAGCCGCCGGGCCAATGGAAAACTGCGTCGACGCAGGCCGGCATCACCGCGGCAATGGAGGAGAAGGTCAAGGCCGCGGTGCCTGGCGTCACCTTCGAGCTGTCGCAGCCGATCCAGATGCGCATGGACGACCTGCTGCAGGGCGTGCGCTCGGACGTGGCGCTGACGTTCTACGGCGAGGATCTGGGCACGTTGCGCAAGTTGGCGGACCAAGCGGTACGGGTCGTGCAGGCGGTCAAGGGCGCCGCCGATGTCGCCGCCGAGCAGCAGGGCGGGCTGCCGGCGCTGACGGTGCAGGTCGACCGCGAGCGGCTGGCCCGCTACGGCATCAACGCCGCGGACGCGCTCGCCGTGGTGGAGGCGATCGGCGGTCGCACGGCCGGGATGGTGTATGGGCAGAACGACACCGAGACGCCGATCGTCGTGCGTCTGCCGCCCGACGCCCGCGCCAGCGCGCAGCGGGTGCGCGACCTCCCGGTCGGGCTCGCCGGCGGTCAGGCGGTACCGCTCTCGGCGGTGGCCGACGTGTCCGTCGCGGACGGCACGGCCGAGGTTACCCGCGACAAGCTGCAGCGCCGCAGCACCGTCGACATCAACGTGCGCGGGCGCGACGTGCAGAGCTTCGTGACGGAGGCGCAAGGCAAGGTTGCGCAAAAGGTCAAGCTGCCGTCCGGCTATACGCTGGAGTGGGCCGGCATGTTCCAGAACCTGCAGAGCGCGTCGGCTCGGCTGGCTGTCGTGGTGCCGGGGGTGCTGGCGCTGATATTCCTGCTGCTGTACCTGAACTTCGGCAGCCTGCGATTGTCCGCTCTCATCTTTCTCAACGTGCCGATGGCGGCGACCGGCGGCATCGCGGCCCTGATGCTACGCGGGATGCCGTTCAGCATTTCGGCCGGGATCGGCTTTATTTCGACGTTTGGCATTGCAATCCTGGATGGCGTGGTCCTGGCAAGCTACATCCAGGAGGAGCGCGAAGCCGGTAAGAATGCCTCCGAAGCGGCCAGCAACGCCGCTGAGAAGCGGCTACGCCCGGTGCTCACCACGGCGCTGGTGGCCTCGATCGGGTTCGTGCCCATGGCTATCTCGACCAGTGCCGGCGCCGAGGTGCAGCGGCCGTTGGCCACCGTCGTCATCGGCGGGCTGATTACCGCAACACTGCTCACGCTTCTTGTGCTGCCTTCGCTGTACCCGGTCGTGATGGATGCGAAGCTGCCGTCATGGCGCGGGATCAGCAGCCGCTTCAGCCAGGGCAAGCGGCATCATCCCGCCGAGTAGGCAATCGGCTGCAGCGTTAGTGCAGCGAAACTCGACCTGGAAAGCCTAAGCCGAATCGGTTTCGGACTCCTTGATCCAGCGTCACGCGAACAGGATGCATCGGAGTAGGGCTAATTGCCGTGCCGTGGCACAGTTCGGGGAGGACGCGATGGCGATGAGGATCAACCGGAGAAGCGGCGCAACCTTGTGCCTTGCCTTGATGCTCGCCGTGCGTGTCTATGATCCTGGAAGCAGGCGTACGCTGGACTGCCTGACCACCGAGTCTGGCGTGCTGAGCTACACCGCCAACGCCCTCGACGGAACCTACGTCGGCGTCGGCGACCGCTACCGCCAATACGACGCCTTTACGCTGGAGACGCAGCATTTCTCTGACGGCCCGAACCACCCGGCCTTTCCTACGACCGAACTCAAGCCGGGACAGGTCTTCGCTAGCACGACGATCTTCCGCTTTGGCGTGCAGAAGGTAACTGCCCAGGTTGCCTGTACGGGTTCAGCCTACGCGCAGTTCCGCGATCAGGTCATTTGGGTTTGCGGTGAGTGTTTGCAGGATATTCCAGCCCTGCTTTCTCGCGGTCGAGAGCACCGAGCG
>JAABUU010004319.1_pt1 | contig 16901 bp, 16 predicted proteins | sample 5559301 | NCBI WGS metagenome assembly JAABUU01 (sample SAMN10711884, study PRJNA513360) | rock metagenome | isolation source: Antarctica rocks | place: Antarctica: Victoria Land, Richard Nunatak white | reverse complement strand
GCAAGGCCCGCGGCTACCGCAACAAGCAGAAGATGATCACCATCGTCTACCTCATCGCCGGCCGCTTGCCCCTACCCACCATCCACACGATCTAGCGAGGAGCCCTAACTTGGATGGCCTCGGTGCCCCACCGCTGGGTCCACTCGGCCACTCGGTCGGGGCTTTGCGGATGATCGTGGACCTGCTCCGGCAGGTCAAGCGCCGCCGTCGCCTGAATCTCCACCCGTGCGAGTCGCTCCATCGCGCGTTCTGCGCGACCCGCCGCCGCGTGCACCCATCCGCTCCAGCACGTCAGGAGCAGCCACTCTCCGCCGCCGTAGAAGGTGTCACCGAGATAGCGGCGGATCCCGCCGCCTGGGGCCTCCAGCTCGTCGTCGACCCGGCGTGCCGTCTCGACGAAGAGGGGGTCGTCCATTGCGACCACGCCCAGCGGGAGCGCGAGCCACAGGAGGGACGCGTCGACGGCCGCCGTCGCATCGTGCTTGACGAGGCTGCCGTTGCGGACGAAGTCCCGGAGCAGGAGGTCCTCGAGCCCTTTCGCCGTCTCCGCAAAGGCGGGGTCATCGAGGAGACCGGAGGCGGCAGACAGGCCGGCGATGCTCGCGCCCAACGTCGCCGCGTGGCGGCGTTCGACGGCCTACTCCCAGCAGTCGTAGCAGGGCGAGTCCCCGACTGCCTGCAGGTAGCGTGCCACGAGTCGCACCGCGGCCCGCCCCGGCGGCGGGGCGCGCCGTTGGTGACTCAGGTGCGAGGCGAACGCCCAGAGCCAGATGCCGTAACCATCGAGCTGGAAGTTGGGCTGACACGCAAACAGGGTGGGGGGCGCATATTGCACTCGAGAAGTGCGGAACGTGCGACCGGCGCGAGCGACGACGCCATGGGCCGCCAAGACCTACGCAGAGTTTCTTGGCGGCCGCACCTTGCCTGATCCGGAGCGTTATAGTGCCTGACATGGGCAGCTTGCTGCATTTCCTGATCGACCGGCGATCGGACCTGCTCGACTTGGGGCTGCAGCACATTCTTGTCGTGGGCGCTTCAGTCCTGTCGTGCGCGGTCATCGGGATCTCGCTAGGGGTGGCGACCTACCGCACGAGTCGTCCACGCGAGATCATCCTCGCCGTCACGAGCGCGTTCCTCACTATCCCCTCGTTCGCCTTGTTCATCCTGCTCATCGGCCCGCTCGGTATCGGCACGCGGCCGGTCGTCGTCGCTCTCACGATGTACGGCCTGCTGCCGATCGTGCGCAACACGATCACCGGGCTGCGCGAAGTCGACCCCGCCACGCTCGAGTCGGCGCAGGGCATGGGGATGAGCCGTCGGCAGCGCCTGCTGAGCATCGAGCTGCCGATGGCCTGGCCTGTGATCCTCACCGGTCTCCGGGTGACCACGTTGATCCTGGTCGGCATCGCGACCATCGGGTCCATCGTCGACGGCCCTGGCTACGGGACGCTCATCTTCGACGGTCTGGCGCGCGTGGGCTCTCCTATCGCGGTGAATCTCGTCCTGGGAGGCATGATCGGCGTGATCGTCGTGGCCATGCTATTCGACGCTGCCTTCAGCCTGCTCGACAGGCTCACAACCTCGCAGGGCCTCCAGTGATCGACGCGGGCCGGTCCAATGCCACCTCCAGCGTGCTCGGCCCCATCGCCATAAGGCTCGAGGAGCTGTGCAAGCAGTATCCCCGTGAGCCGCAGCCGGCCGTTGACCACCTGAGCCTCGACGTGCCCGAAGGCGAGATCGTGATCCTCGTCGGCCCGTCCGGCTGCGGCAAGACCACAACGATGAAGATGATCAACCGGATCATCGAGCCGACCTCGGGACGGATCATCCTGGACGGCGAGGACGTCACCACGGCCCATCCCGACCGGCTGCGCCGCCGTATCGGCTATGTGATCCAGCAGATCGGGCTGTTCCCGCACATGACGATCGCGCAGAACATCGCCACCGTGCCCAAGCTGCTGGGGTGGGATGCGAAGCGGATCGACGCGCGGGTCGACGAACTGCTCGAGACGGTCGGGCTGCCGCCGGCCACCTACCGCAACCGCTACCCTAAGCAGCTCTCCGGCGGCCAACGACAGCGGGCGGGCGTGGCTCGTGCGCTGGGCGGGGACCCGAAGGTCATGCTGATGGACGAGCCGTTCGGCGCCATCGACCCGATCACCCGGGACCGCCTCCAGAACGAGTTCCTCCGACTCCAGGCTGAGGTGCGCAAGACCATCGTGTTCGTCACTCACGACATCGACGAGGCGATCAAGATGGGCGACCGCATCGCGATCCTGCAAGAGGGGTCACGCATCGCCCAGTACGACACGCCGGAGCATATTCTCACCGCCCCGGCCAACGACTTCGTGTCTGACTTCATCGGCTCCGGTGCATCGCTCAAGCGGCTGAACCTGAGCCGGGTTCGTGACATCACGCTCAGCCAATGGCCGACGGTGCCTGTCGAGTCGGACCGGGCCACGGTCCTGGACGCCTTGCGCGCCTCGGACAAGGGGTGTGTGCTGGTGCTGGATGAGCAGCGACGGCCACGCCGGTGGGTCAGCGCGGCGGACGTGCAGCGCGGTGATGACGGTCGGTTGGACGAGATCGGGCTGCCCCCCGACGCGGTGGTCGAACCGCAGGCGACGCTCAACGATGCGCTGAATGAGCTCATCACCGCCAACTACAGCGTTGCGATCGTGGTGAACTCCACCGGGGAATACATGGGGATCGTCGACATCGACCACATCAACGAGGCGATCCGGACGATGCGCACCGATGCCCGTGCTAAGGCCCGAGCCGGTCTCCCGCTCGGACCGTCCGTGACCGAGCCCGATCAGGTCGGGCTGTAGCCGTGGCCCTCACCGAGGCGGGGGCGACCGTCCCCAAGAGCGCTGCCAGCGCGCAGCTCGCCATGCTGCCCGCCCGACCAGAGCGGCGTACTCTCGCCGGCTTTCTCTTCACGCCGGTGTTCCTGGCTCTCGTCTGCGTGGCCCTGTACCTCCACATCACGTCGCAGCCCCTGGACAGTATCGAGGCGCGGTCGCTGAACGCGGCCAGTTTGACCATGGCGACGTGGCGCCATGTGGAACTCACCGCCGTGTCGACAGCCTTCGTGATCATCCTCGCCGTGCCGCTGGGCGTGTTGCTCACCCGACCCTTCACCCGCCGCTACCGCGGGGTGTTGCTCGCGGTGGCGAACATCGGTCAGGCGGTGCCGACGATTGGTGTGCTCGCACTGCTCGCCGTCGCCTTCCTGTTCCTCGGATTCGCTGCCGCGATCGTGGGACTCGTGGCCTATGCGGTGCTGCCGGTGCTCCGCAACACCATGGTTGGTCTGGAACAGGTGGACGAGTCCATCCTGGAGTCCGGGCGAGGCATGGGTATCTCGAAGTTCGGCGTGCTACGCCGGATCGAGCTGCCACTTGCCATACCCATCATCCTCGCCGGCGTGCGCACGGCGCTCATCATCAACGTGGGCACCGCGACGCTGGCGGCGTACATCAACGCGGGCGGTCTGGGAACGATCATCGTTGCCGGCCTGTCGACCAACAGGGTCTCGGTCCAGCTCACGGGCGCCGTGTTGACCGCCGTCCTGGCACTGCTCATCGACTACCTTGCCGGCATTGCCGAAGACGTGTTGCGCCCCAAGGGTCTCTAGCTCCTCTATAAGCAGAAGGATGGGTCGATGAAGATACGTTCAGCGCAGGCTCGCAGCATCACCACGGTAGGGGTCGCCTTGGCTCTGCTCACCGGTTGCGGGGGAGGCAGCAGCAACACGGCGGGGGGCGGCGCCGGGGCTGACAAGAAGCTCTCCGGGATGTCGGTCCGAATGGGAGCCAAGGAGTTCACCGAGTCCAAGGTGCTCGCCCAGATCGCGAACGACGTGTTGCAGAACGCGGGGGCGAAGGTCACGACATCCTCCCTGTCGGGGAGCGCGACCGTACGCGCGGCCCTCGAGAAGGGCGAGATCGACATGTACTGGGAATACACCGGCACGGGGTGGGTCAACATCCTGAAGCATACGACTACGGATCTTCCCACGGACCTCTACGCCAAGGTTGCCGACGAGGACAAGACGAAGAACAAGATCGCGTGGCTAAAACCCGCTCCGATGAACGACACCTACCGGATCGCCGTGACCAAGGACTTCGCAGCCAAGAATAAGATCGCCACGATGAGCGACGCGGCCGCATACATCAAGGCCAACCCCGCAAACGCGCAGGTGTGCGCGGCCAGCGAGTTCATCAACCGGGACGACGGCCTGCCAGGGCTGGAGAAGGCCTACGCGTTCAAGTTTTCCAACGTCGTCGCACTCGACCTGGGGCTGGTCTATACCCAGATCGGCAAGGCGTGCGACTTCGGCGAGGTGTTCTCCACCGATGGGCGGATCCTGGCCAATAGCCTGGCCATAATCGACGATGACAAGAAGTTCTTCGTCGACTACAACGCGGCGTTGACGATGCGTCAGGAGACCCTCGACAAGTACCCGGCGATCGCCGAGCTCATGGCGCCGGTCTCGAAGGCTTTGACGAACGAGGAGATCACGAAACTCAACGCCTCGGTCGACGTTGACGGCAAGAAGGAGTCAGACGTCGCCAAGAAGTGGCTGGAAGACAAGAAGCTACTCGGTTGAGCCGAGGACTGACAGCCGCGAGGGGGGCCCACCACACGCTCCCCCGGACAGAAGGGACTCTAGGTGCGCATCGCGTTGGCCCAGTTGGACTGCGCGCTGGGGGACATTGACGCCAACGTCGAGGGAGCTGCCAGAGCCATCACCGATGCACGAAGCCAGGGCGCGCACCTCGTGGTCTTTCCCGAGCTGGCCCTTTGCGGGTACTCCGTCGGCGACGTTGCAGAGGACGTTGCTATCCGTGCGGACGACCCACGGATCACGCGGCTGTCCCGTGAAGCGGGGCCGATGGGCGTCCTGCTGGGATTCAGCGAGGGGGGCGCCGGGCTACACACGTACAACAGCGCGGCCTACCTGCAGGACGGCGAACTGATCCACGTTCACCGGAAGCTGTATCTCCCGACCTACGACGTGTTCGAAGAGCGCAAACACTTCAGCCCTGGCCAGCAGATGCGCGCGTTTGAGACGCTCTCCGCACGCACGGCGATACTCACCTGCAACGACGCCTGGCAGCCCCAGCTGGCGTTCATCGCCGTCCAAGACGGCGCCCGTCTGCTGTTGATGCCGACGAGCAGTGCGCAGAGCCTGTTCCCCGAGCGTTACGACTCGCCGACGTACTGGCAGGACATCACCCGGTTCTATGCCCGCATGTTCCAGGTCTTCGTGGTGTTCGTGAACCGGGTCGGCCAGGAAGGCAAACTGCGGTTCTGGGGTGGATCCCACGTGGTGGACCCCTGGGGCAACCTCGTGGCGGAGGCGCCTCTCAGCGAGGAGTCGCTGCGCTGCGTCGACATCGACCTCGCGAGCGTGCGGCGCCGCCGCCGGGAGGTCCCGCTCGTCAAGGAGGCGCGCCTTGGAATGGTACTGCGCGAGATGCGTCGGCTCGTGGACGAGGGCGGTGACCTCTGAGCCGGTCCATCCCGCGCGTCGGAGTGCCGGCCGCCCGGGCAGGCTCCGGACTGGTCAATGCCGGCCGCGACCGGCCGCGTCCCTGCCTTCGGCGAGCAGCGCAGCGAGCTCGTCGCTCACCTCCTTGACCGCCCGGCCCACCGCTGCGAGCTTGCGGGCGCCGCCGAGGCGGAACTGAGGTGCCGACACGTTCACCGCCCCGCAGATGCGACCGCGGGCGTCCCGCACCGGGGCGGCGGCGGCGACCAGGCCGGCCTCCATCTCCTCGGCCACCACGGTGTAGCCGCGAGTGCGACTGGCGACGATGCGCCGGTAGAGCGCCCCCACGTCGGGCGGGGTATTCGGCCCGAGCTGGGCGAATCGCGTCTGCGAGAAAAGTGCAACCAGGTCGCCGCGGCGGTGGTCAAACAGCAGCGCCCGGCCGGACGAGGTGCAGTAGGCGGGCACCGTCCGTCCGGCCCAGCCGACGGCCTGCAGCGCCCGAGGCGACGGCTGGGAGAACAGCGTGAACACCTCCGTGCCGCGTAATACGGAGAGGCTGGTCCGCTCCCCGAGACGGTCGGCCAACCCGGCCAGCAGCGGCGTAGCTAGGCCGAGCAACCGCTGGTCCCCCACCTGCGCCGCGAGCGCGAACAGCTGCCAGCCCAGTCGGTAGCCGTGCGTGTCGGCGTCCCGCTCGACCAGCCCATGCTCGGCCATCGTGCTCAACAGCCGGGACAGCTGACCCTTGTCACCGCCGGTGAGCTCCGCGAGCCGCACCACACCGAGCCCGCCGCGCTGCAGGGCCTCCTGCGAGCCGAGAGCGCCGAGGGCCGCCGCAGCCCGCGACACGTTGTCCGCACCAATGTCAACCACAGCTGTGAATACCAGAGGTTGCCGCGCGTTGGCAACCTCCTGGTGCGTAGCAGGCCTACCTACCTGTACGGTGACTCACAACTCTAGTTGACACGGCCTCCGCCGCTCCGACTCCGGCGCGGCAACGACCCGAAAGGTGGCCACGATGCCCGACGAGACGACCGATGGCCTTCTCCAACGTCTCGCCCAAGGGCCGGTGATCTGCGCTGAAGGTTATCTTTTCGAGCTGGAGCGGCGCGGCTTCTTGCAGGCCGGCGCCTTCGTGCCCGAGGTCGTCGTCGAGTATCCCGAGAAGGTCACGCAGTTGCACCGCGAGTTCGTCCGGGCCGGGTCCGACGTCGTTGAGGCGTTTACCTACTACGCCCACCGGGAGAAGCTGCGGCTCATCGGCAAGGAGCATCTGCTCGAGCAGCTCAACCGCGACGCGTTGCAGATCGCGAAGGAAGTCGCGCGGCAGAGCTCGTCGCTCCTGGCCGGTGACATCTGCAACAGCAATGTTTTCGAGCCCGGCAACCAGGCGAGCGCCGACCAGGTCCGGGAGATGTTCACCGAGCAGGTGGGCTGGGCGGTGGACGCCGGGGTGAACTTCATCATCGGCGAGACCTTCAGCTACGCTGCCGAGGCGCTGGTGGCGCTCGAGGTGGTGCGTGAGGCAGGACTGCCCTCAGTCATAACCCTGGCCTTCCACCAGGAGCCGCTCACCCGAGACGGCTGGAGCGTCGCGGAGGCCGGTAAGCGGCTGGCCGATGCCGGCGCCGACGTGGTAGGGCTCAACTGCATCCGCGGACCACGCACCATGCTGCCGCTGCTGCAAGAGCTCGTGCCGGCCGTCGACGTGCCCGTGGCCGCGCTACCGGTGCCCTACCGGACGCACCCTGCGGAACCGAGCTTCCAGTCCCTCCGCGACCCGAGCCAGCCAGCGAACCACCGGCCTTTCCCCGTAGCGCTGGACCCGTTCACCTGCACCCGAAACGAGATCGCCGAGTTCACCGTGGCGGCCCGCGAGCTGGGTGTCTCGTACTTCGGGGTCTGCTGCGGCGCCGGACCGCACCACATCCGCGCCATGGCGGAAGCACTCGGGCGCACTCCGCCGGCGAGCAGGTACACGGCCGACATGTCCAAGCACGCCTTCCTCGGCTCCGACAGCAGTCTGCGCCAGCACAACCTCGCCTTCGGCAGCAAGGAGCTCTAGAGGCTGTGGGAGCAGTACGACCGTGAAGCACACCGCAACGTCGAGCCGCAGGACCAACCGGGCGAGATACTCGGCTCTCGGCCTCGTCCGGCGAGGCCTGTCGCGTAGCGACTGGCCGCCCGTCTGGCGGCGCCACAACCTCAAGCCGGCCTACGACGTGGTCGTCGTCGGGGCCGGTGTGCACGGCCTGGCGACTGCCTACTACCTCGCCGCCAACCATGGCATCACGAACGTCGCCGTGCTCGACACGGGCTATCTCGGCGGGGGCGGTTCCGGCCGCAACACCGCCATCGTGCGGTCCAACTACCTGACCCCCGAAGGCGTCCGCTTCTACGACCGGTCGGTCAAGCTGTACGAGAACCTGGCCGCCGAGCTGAACTACAACGTGATGTTCTCCCAGCACGGACACCTCACGTTGGCCCACAACGACAGCTCCCTGCGCACCATGCGCTGGAGGGCAGAGGTCAACAAGCTCGAAGGCGTGGACTCGGAGGTCATCGGCCCGGACGAGATCCAGCGTCTCGTGCCGTTCATGGATGTCTCGCCCGAGGCGCGCTACCCGATCCTCGGCGCGCTCTACCACCCACCTGGCGGGACGATCCGCCACGACGCCGTCAACTGGGGCTACGCCCGGGCGGCCGACGCGCTCGGAGTCCAGATCCATCAGAACACCGAGGTTCTCGGCATCGACGTAGCGGACGGTCGGGTGCGGGGCGTGCGCACGAGCCGGGGTCCGGTCTCCTCTCCCGTCGTCGTCAACTGCACCGCCGGCTGGTCCAGCGTGGTGTCGCGGCTAGCCGGGGTGCGGCTACCGATCAGCACCCACCCGTTGCAGGCCGCCGTGACCGAGCCGGTGAAGATGTTTTTGAACACCGTCGTCGTCTCCGGGACGCTGCACGTCTACGTCAGCCAGACAGCACGCGGCGAACTGGTCTTCGGTGCAAGCACCGACCCCTACCCGTCGTACTCTGTGCGTGGGTCTCTCGAGTTCACCGAGGAGCTCGCCGGCCACATCCTCGAGCTGATGCCGTCCATCGCCAGGCTCCGGGTGCTTCGGCAGTGGGCCGGACTCTGCGACATGACCCCCGACTTCTCGCCGATCATGGGCGTCACGCCGGTGGAAGGGTTCCTGGTCGATGTCGGTTGGGGGACCTACGGCTTCAAGGCAGGCCCGGTCGCCGGTGAGGCGATGGCCGAGCTCGTGGCCACGGGCAAGACGCCGGAGAACATCGCGACGTTCGACCTCGCGCGCTTCGCCGAAGGCCGGTTAATCGGCGAAAAAGGCGCGGCGGCAGTCGGTCACTGAAAAGCGAGGGATATCCAACGTGTTTTGCATACCGTGTCCGCACTGCGGGCCGCGCAACCGCTCCGAGTTCCGGCATGTGGGCGAGATGACCTCGCGGCCGGATCCGCGGACCACGACGCCGGAGCAGTGGCGCGACTACTTGTACGTCCGGGACAACCTGGCCGACTGGACGATCGAGACCTGGTACCACGGGGCGGGTTGTCGCCAGTTCATGACGCTGGAACGACACACCGTGACCAACGACTTCCGCTCGAGCGTCAAATCGAATCCGACCGCGTCGCCGGACCAGGCCCGCGCGTGAAGGGACGACGGGCCAGCGGGCGGATGGAGCGAGTCGCGCCGCAGCAACACCGGTTGCCATCCCAGCGAGGCGAACTGCTCGACCGCACCCGCGTGCTGACGTTCACCTGGGACGGTCATCCCTACCAGGGTTTCGCCGGTGACACGATCGCGTCGGCCCTCGCGGCATCCGGTGTTCGGATCTTCTCCCGCAGCTTCAAGTACCACCGGCCGCGCGGCATTATGACTGCCAGCTTCCTGGACCCGGGCGTGACCGTGCAGGTCGGAGACGAGCCCAACGTGCGGGGCGCGCACCGCCGGCTCGTCGAGGGTATGACGATCGAGGCGCAGAACGTCTGGCCCTCGCTGCGCTACGACGTCCGGACCGCCAACCAGCTCGCCGGGCGGTTCCTCACGGCCGGGTTCTATTACAAGACGTTCATCAAGCCGCAGCGGTTGTGGCCAACCTACGACAGGATCCTGGCGGGTTTCGCCTCCGGCGGGCGGGTGTCCGCCGATTCCGGACGCGGCTACTATGACAAGCGCTACGCGCACCCGGACGTCGTCGTCGCCGGCGGGGGCCCGGCGGGCATGGGGGCTGCGTTGTCCGCCGCCGAGGCCGGCGCGCAGGTGCTGCTGGTCGAAGAGGAGTACGAACTCGGCGGCGCGCTGCGGTGGGGCGGCGTGCCCGAGTTGGCGGCGCTGGACCAGCTGCGTTCGGCGGTGCAAGCGGCGCCGAACGTGGAGGTCCTGGTTAACTCCGTGGTTGCCGGGCGCTACGACGACAACTGGGTCTCGATCGTGCAACGTGGGCTGCCGAACGTCGCGGAGCGGCTGATCAAGGCACGGACCATGAGCCTGGTCGTCGCACCCGGCCTGGTCGAACGACCCTACGTCTTCGAGGGCAACGACCTTCCCGGCGTCATGCTCGGCACCGCCGTCCGTCGGCTGGTGAACCTGTATGCCGTGCGCCCCGGTCGCAGGGCTGTCGTCCTTACCGCCAATGCCGAGGGCGACGCCGTCGTGGCGGACCTGGAACGAGTGGGTGTCGACGTCGCCTGCGTGCTGGACGCTCGACAGGGCGATGACCTCCGGCGGGCAACCGGCCGCGGCGAAGTGACTGCGGTGGAGCTGCCCGACGGCCGGAGGGTCGACTGCGACCTACTCGTCGTCTCGACCGGATGGACCGCACCGACGTCCCTGCTCAACATGGCCGGAGCCCGCCCGGTCTACGACAGCGCCGCGGCCCGGTTCGTGACCGGCAGCGACCTGCCTGCTTCCGTCTTCGCGACCGGGGGAGTTCTCGGTGACGGTAGCACCGAGGAGCTGGTGGCGCACGGCCGTGGAGTCGGCGCCGCTGCCGCCGCGCAGGCCGGATTCGGCGATGCTTCCCCGCCCGAGCCGTTGCCCGTCTGGCCGCACCTGGGCCTGTTCCGGGCCGCCACGCACGGCATTGTCGACTTCTCCGAAGATGTCACCTCGAAGGACATCTTCGCCGCGGCCGCCGAGGGATACGACTCGAGCGAGCTGGTCAAGCGCTACACGACAGCGACGATGGGCCCCTCCCAAGGCAAGCTCGAGACGGTGAACACCGTGGCGGTCCTGGCGGAGGCGACCGGTGGCGGCATCGGCGATCTAGGGACGACGGTGTGGCGACCCCCGTACGCCCCTATCACACTGGGGGCGCTAGCCGGTCGCATCTTTGAACCGGTGCGCCACTCACCGATGCAGTCCTGGCACGCCCAACATCTTGCGAGCCCGCTCGTTGCCGGACAGTGGATCCGCCCCGATCACTACGGGGACCCTCAGGGCGAGGCGCGCAATGTCCGCGAGCGGGTCGGGATCATCGACGTGACCCCGCTGGGGAAGCTGGACCTTCGCGGCCCGGACGTGCCTCAGCTGCTCAACGCTGTGTACATCAACAAGTGGTCCAAGCTCGAGGTCGGCTCGGTCCGCTACGGCGTGATGTGCAGCGAGGACGGCGTCGTCATGGACGACGGGGTAACTGGGCGCCTTGGCCCGGAGCACTACCTGATGTCGACGACGTCATCCGGTGCCGCAGGCGTCTGGGAGCACCTGGAGGGCCTGCTGCAGACCCAGCACTCGGACTGGCAGGTGCACGTTACTCCGGTGACCACCGCCTATGCGAGCATCAACGTTGCGGGGCCCCGGTCACGCGAGTTGCTCCGCCGGCTGACCGAGGACATCGACCTCTCACCCGAAGCCTTTCCCTACATGCGTTTGCGCACGGGGCGCGTCGCAGGTGTGGACGACTGCCTCATGTGGCGCATCGGGTTCACCGGCGAGCTGAGTTACGAAGTGCATGTGCCCGCAGCATATGGGCTGCACGTCTGGGAGGCGCTGCTCGCCAGCGGCCAGGACCTGGGCGCAGCGGCTTTCGGCGTGGAGGCACAGCGCATCCTGCGGCTGGAGAAGGGACACCTCATCGTCGGTCAGGACACCGACGGGCTGACCAACGCGTACGACGCTGGACTCGCGCCGCTGATCAAGCTCGACAAGGGCGACTTCGTGGGGCTCCCCGAGCTGACTTGGGCGCGCGACCGTTCGATGAAGCAAAGACTCGTCGCTATGCAGCCCGTCGAGGGATCGATCGTGCCGGCAGAAGGAAGCCAGATCGTGCGCGGAACCAACGAGATCGTCGGCCGGATCACCAGCAGTCGGATGTCGCCCACCCTGGGCCGATCGATATGCCTGGGGTATGTCCTCGAGGAGCTGGCGCAGGCCGACGCCACGGTGACCGTCCTGCTGCCCTCCGGAAGGCAGATCGAGGCCACCGTGATCCCGTCACTCGCTCAGGTCGACCCGAAGGGAGGCCGGCTGCATGCCTGAGAACCTAGCGGTTGCCCGCAGCCCGATCCGCGCCGACGAACCGGTGACCGTCCGCGCCGGCTGGGAACTCTCAACGCTGCGCTCACGGTCGACGCTGCGGTTGGCCGACCAGAGCCCGCTCGCCAAGGTGGTCGTCCGCGCCAGCCCGGCCGGACGTGTCGCGGCCAGGCTGGGCGTGCCGTTCGGCTATGCTGCCCGGGACGACCGGGGCACCCTCGTCATCGGCTCCGGTCCGGGCGAGTGGTTCCTGATCGGAGACATCGGCACGGCGGGCGAGGTCGCCGCCCGGGTGGATCGCGACGACGCCGGACTGGTCAGCGTTCTGGAGATGACGCACGGTAGGGCGCTGATGCGGCTCTCGGGCGCGGCAGCTGCGGCCGTCCTGGGCAAGGTCTGCGCGGTCAACCTCGCCGAGCGGGTCACTCCCAACAGCAGCGCCTTTCGTAGCTCGGTCGCCAAGCTGACCACCGACGTCATCCGAGACGATGTCGGAGCGACACCGTCCTATCTGCTGCACTGCGAATCTTCCTCCGGCCAGTACCTTTTCGACGCCCTCTTGGATGCCGGTGCGGAATTCGGCATTCGAAGAGACGGGTTCGGGCTCTCCTAGCGCGTGTCAACTGCAGTTGTCACAGCGAGCGACGAGGGCGGTACACTCGAGCCGAGCACACAGGACCGTTCGAGAGGACTGCTCGTGAAGACGCCGGAGCACGCGCGTTACGTCATCATCGGCGCCGGCATACACGGTCTGTCGACCGCCTGGCACCTGGCCCGCGAGCTCGCAGCCCAAGGTCTCGGCTCGGGCGAGGACGTCGTCGTGGTGGACAAGTCCGCCGTCGGATCAGGCGCGTCCGGAATCGCCTGTGGAGTGGTGCGAAACAACTACTTCCAGCCGGCGATGCGCGAGCTGATGGCGCACTCGGTGTCGGTTTGGGAGTCCGACCCCGATGCCCTTGCCTACCATCCGGTGGGATACATGCAGATCTCCGCCGAGGTCATGCATGCCGACGTCGCGCAGATCTACGCCGAGCAACGAGCTATCGGTTACCCTTCGGTCTTTTTCGAGGGCGCCGAGAACTGTCGCCTGTACATGCAGTCGATGTTCTCTGACTGGCAGGCAGGCAATATCACCAGCGTCCTTCACGAGCAGCGTGGCGGCTATGCCAACAACCAGGCGTCCTTGCGGGGGCTGGCTGCTAAGGCCACTGCTGCAGGGGTCCGCATCCTGAGTGATACCCGGGTCGTCGGGTTACGTCGGGAGGGGGCGGCGGTCGTCGCCGTCGAGACGGACGCCGGAGCGATCCGGTGCGACCACGTCGTCGTGGCGGTCGGCCCGTGGGTTCGTGACCTGTGGCGGATGTTGGACCTGCCCGAGGCCATCCCCGTGCGGGGCCGGGACAGTGTGGTCTACGAGCGGCCCATGTGGACATACTGGTCGCTGCAGGAAGGGACGCTGAAGGTCGACCCCGCCTTCCTCACCGATAACCGGGGCAAGCCCCCGCCAGTTCTGCACGTCGACACGGACGCGCCGTTGTATGACGACGCTGACGGCTCGTTGGTGACGCACGACCTCTGGGGGATCTACTTCAAGCCCGACTTCAACTTCGGCGGCATCCAGGGTGGCGCCATGCCCTTCGTGGTCGACCGTCCCACGGACGACGTCCACGTCGACCCCTACGGTCCGGCCAGCCCCGACTTCGTCGTGGGTCCTGGCTTCGCCCGCATGTGGACGGCCGGCCTGGCACACTGCTTGAAAAGGTTCGAGGGCACGAGCGGGCTGTTCGCCGAGGAGCCCTCCGGCGGGATCGGGTGCTTCACGCCGGACAGCTTCCCGGTCTTCGACGTGTTCGGGGACAATGCCTACTTCATCGCCGACTCCAACCACGGTTACAAGATGATCGGCGTGGGTGCCCTCGTGGCCCGTGAGTTGCTTGGCGAGCGACAGGCGCTGCTGGAGCCGTTTCGGTTCTCTCGCTACGCCGCCGGGCGGCTACACCCGGTGAGCCATTCGCCGTTCCCGTGGAGCTGACCAAATGACCACAGGCATCGCCCCGTCAGTCCGGCCGGCGAGAACGCCCGGCTACTCCTTGCCTCAGGGCTTCTACGTCGATTCCGACATCTTCGCGCTTGACCTGGAGCGGGTGTTCGGCACGACATGGCTGTTCGTCGGAGCCGCCGCAGAGATGCCGCGCGCCGGCGACACTTTGGTGTGGAGCGTGGGGCGCGACTCCGTGTTGCTCACGCGGGACCAGAGCGGTCGGCTTAGTGCTCACCACAACGTCTGCCGTCACCGTGGCTGCAGGCTGCAGCCAGATGGCCGCGAGTCCATCCGCGCCGTGGTCTGCCCCTACCACCAGTGGACCTACGGGCTCGATGGCACACTGCGCGGAGCTCCGCACATGGGCACGGGCCTGGCCCGGGAAGAGCTCGGGCTACGTCCGGTGCACTTGAGGGAGCTCTGTGGCCTGCTGTTCGTTTGTTTTGCCGAGGTCGCCCCGCCCTTCGACGACGCGAGCGCTGCGGTGGAGCCACAACTCGGACCGCATGGGCTTGGGCGGACCAAGGTGGCTGCTCGATGCCACTACAGCGTTGCCGCCAACTGGAAGATGCTCGTCGAGAACAACCGGGAGTGCTATCACTGTCGTGTCAACCACCCGGAGTTCTGCCAGTCCAACTACGACGTCGGCGGCTCAGGCGACACTAGACGCAGCACCGGTTACGACGCGATCCTTGCCGAACGCCAGGCTCGGTGGGTCGCTCAGGGTCTCGCGCCCGAAGTGGTCAGCTTCGACAACGGGGGCTGGTTCCGGGTGGCCAGGCTTCCCCTTCGAGATGGCTATCTAACAGAGAGCCTGAGCGGGCGACTCGTCGCCCCCGTGCTAGGGGATCTGACAAGCACCCATGTCGGTAGCCTGCGCTTCATTACACTGCCCAACTCCTGGTCCCATGCCAACGCTGACTACGCCATGACCACTCGGCTGACCCCAGTTCGGTCCGACCGCACCGATGTCGACGTCACCTTCCTCGTCCGCCACGACGCCCTCGAAGGGGAGGACTATGACGTCGACGAGCTGACCGCGGTGTGGATTGCGACGTCGGAGCAGGACTGGGCTCTCTGCGAGCAAAACTTTGCAGGCGTGCGGTCGCGCGGCTACGTTCCTGGTCCGCTCTCACCGGTGACCGAAGGATCGGTGGACACCTTCCACCAGTGGTACGAGCGAACCCTCGGTAAGCCGGCGTCCCCGTGATGCACGGCCCCCGACCGCCGTCTCCAGGGCGCTTCCCTGGATACGCAGAGCGGTCCGCGGAGTTGTCTCGCTATCTGCTCACTCTTCGTTGCGCTGATCAGCCCGGCATCGTCCGAGCCCTTGCCGATGGCATCTTCGAGGCCGAAGGCAACATCCTGGAAAGCGCACAGTTCTCCGATCCGCTCACGGGTCTCTTCTGCATGCGAACCTGCTTCGAGAGCCTTAATGCCGGGACCGATCTAGTGCGCGAGGTCATCGCCGCCCACATCGCACCCTTCAACCCACTGCTCAGTCTCCGCCTGGAGGCTGACCGGCGGCGGGCACTGCTGATGGTCTCCAAGGTCGACCACTGCCTGGTCGACCTGCTCTACCGGTGGCAGATGGGGGAGCTGCCCGTGACTATCCCTCTCATCGTCTCGAACCACACCGACTGCGCGCCGATCGCCGACCGCTACTGCATCCCGTTCGAACATTTGCCGGTGACGCCCGCAGGGAAGGCCGGCGCCGAGGCACGGCTCTTGCGCCTTGTCGACGAGCACCGCGTCGACGTCATCGTCCTCGCGCGTTACATGCAGGTGCTCTCCGACGATTTCTGCTCGCGCATGCCCGGCGGCATCATCAACATCCACCACTCCTTCCTCCCTGGGTTCAAGGGCGCCAAGCCCTATCACCAGGCGTACGAGCGGGGTGTGAAGCTCATTGGCGCTACTGCCCACTACGTGACGAAGGATCTCGACGAGGGTCCCATCATCGAACAGGACGTCGTCCGAGTGGGTCACTCACACGCCGCGGCAGAGCTTGTGGCAATCGGACGCGATGTCGAGCGCGTCGTGCTGGCGCGGGCGTTGCGCCTGCACGCGGAGGACCGGGTGGCCCTTGTCGGCGCCCGCACTGTCGTGTTCACCTGATAGCCAGCCAACGCCGACAGGGTGATTGAGACAGTGCAACGTCGTACAGAAACGTCACTTCTCGGTCCGGTGGACATGCTCGGCCAGCTCGATGCGGTCGCCGGCGACGGTGACCACGGCACCGGAATGTCCCGCGGATCCACGGCGGCAACGCGGGCTGCGCAACAGACCCAAGGCGGCGTCCACACGGTACTCTCGGCCGCCGGAGCAGCGTTCGGAGACTCCGCCGGAGGGACCAGCGGCATCCTGTGGGGAATGCTCCTGGACAGAATCGGCAAGAGCTTAGGCAACACCGAAGCGGCCACCGCCGAGCGCGTGGCCGCTGCAGTCCACCGGTCGGCCACCGACCTGCAGACGTTCAGCAAGGCGCAACTCGGCGACAAAACCATGCTGGATGCGCTCTTCCCCTTCGTCGACACCTTGTCAACGCAGGTAAGCAGCGGCGTGCCGTTGGCGCAGGCCTGGGCCCACGCAGCCGAAGCGGCCACCGCCGCCGCCGAGGCCACGGCCACGCTGGTACCCAAGATCGGCCGGGCACGGCCGTTGGCCGAACGCAGCGTCGGCACCGCCGATCCGGGAGCCGTCTCATTGAGCCTCATCGCCACCGCCACCGTGAAAGTCCTCGCGGACGCCGACTGCGCGCTTTAGTGCCCGCCGAGCGGCCCGCCACGCCGGCCCGTCCGCACCCTCCCTATCCCGTGGCCCTTCGAAGCCAAGCCTTGACCGTCGCCACCATGGTGGT
>JAABUU010004318.1_pt1 | contig 16901 bp, 19 predicted proteins | sample 5559301 | NCBI WGS metagenome assembly JAABUU01 (sample SAMN10711884, study PRJNA513360) | rock metagenome | isolation source: Antarctica rocks | place: Antarctica: Victoria Land, Richard Nunatak white | reverse complement strand
TGCTGCCGGATGGAGCGTGATGTTTGCTGCTTTGGCAGCCTGAGCTGGATCTGCCACCTCGTCCGCCCTTGGCGCTGAGTCTGGGTCTGCTTCTGAGGCCGCGTTGGCTTGTTTGCCTGAATCTGATGAGAGAGCTGCAGTTGACACAGCAGCTGGCTGAGCATTGTGAGCTGACTGAGAAGCAGATGATGTTGCTGAGTCACAGGATGTCCTTGCATCCTTGCCTTGGTCTGCCACTGCATCCACTGCAGATGATGTAGCTGACTCAGCAGGTGACTCAGATGACTCCGCATCTTGAGCCTGGTCTGCAGCTGAGTCATTCTTGGCAGCTGAGGCTGAAGCAGAAGGTGAATCTGCCTCAGCAGCTGAGTCTGCATTTTGAGCTGACTTTGCACTTGGTTCTGAGGAGGACTCTGGAGCCGGTTTGGCAGATGGTTTGGTATCTTGACTCGGCTCTGCACTGGCATCTGAAGCAGCCTCAGGGCACATTTCAGATGGCAGATCCAGATTACCGCTAGTCTGGTCTGCAGCTGACTCATCAGCCTTGCTGTCTGCAGCTGAGTCAGCAAGTGATGCCCCATCTGTCTTTCCAGAAGGCTTGATGTCTGCAGCTGACTCATCAGCTTTATTGTTTGCCTCCGACTTGGAAGGCATGCTGTTTGCAGCTGCTTTAGAGGGCCTGCTGCCTGCAGCAGACATGGAAGGCTTGCTGCCCCCAGCTGACTCAACAGCCTTGCTGCCTGCAGCCGACTCAGAAGGCGTGCTGTCCCCAGCTGACTCATCAGCCTTGCTGCCTGCAGCTGACTCGAGAGCCTTGCTGCCTGCAGATGGCTTGTGAATGCTGTTTGTATCAGACTCAGGCCGTTGAGCAGCCCCAGCAGATAGCTCGGCGTCTTGAGCTGGCCCTACACCTGCACCTGAGAGAGACTCAGGAGACACAGCGGCTGACAGATCTTCAGCCTGGCCTGCAGCTTTCCTGTTTTGTGCTCCACCAGCACTTGGGTCAGTAGCTGAAGCTGAAGCTGCAGCAGAGTCAGACGCAGGTGAGGAGGCCACATCAGACTCAGCCTCAGCTTTCTGAGCGCTGCCTGCACCGGACTCAGACTGCTGCGATGACTGAGCAGTAGGTTCAGCATCAGACTGAGTGGCAGGTTTGGAAGCTGGCTCTGTTTGTGATTTAGATGCCCCAGAATCCTTGTCAGCTTCTTTTACAGCATCTGCTCGTGACTCATGACGCTGTGTTGACTCAGCAGGAGCCTGAGCGCCTGAAGCTGGCTCTGCCGTTGAGCTTGAGGCAGATGCTGCAACCGGTTTTACCTCACCTTCCTGCGATGCATCTGTGTCAGATCTGGCACCTTGACTCGGCTCTGTCTCTGAGTGTGGTGCAGGCTCTGGACCTGAGTCAGACTCAGCCGCAGCTTTCTGAGCCGCCTCTGCTGCTGACTCAGACTGATGCCCTGACTTTGCATTTGCCTCAGCATCTGATTTTGAACCTCCGGCAACGACTGTGTCAGATGGTATAGCTGCCTCAGAAGCTGCCTCATTTTTCTGTATTGTACCTGCAGGCAAGTCAGAAGCAGACTACTGAGTAGTGTTGTCACAACACTTTGTGCTCGGCTGGGACGCAGGCTTGCAGCTTGTGCATGTGCTGCAATTGAGCCTGCATCTGATTCTGCACCCTTTGTTTACAACGGGGCCTCATTCACATGTGCCCATCTTTGTACGACCCAAACTCGCGTCATCATGCACATGCCTTGCATTTGCAGTTGAGATGCATGCGAGTGTGCATCAGTGCAATCACTGCTAATGGAGTTGCCACTCCATCAGTGATTGGCATGTGTCAGAGTCAAGGGATACAGGTCAAAGAGCAGCTGGCACCAGCAACCACTCTTCTCACATCATCACACTGTGAGCATATGAGCCCTCTGCATGCGAGCTGCTGTGACCTAGTTGAGCTGACTCACCGGCGGGCTCAGATTGCTCGACATCATCTCTGTCTTTCTCTGCTGTAGATGGTGGTGATGGCCGCACAGGTGATGCATCGTTCAATGCATGTGGCTCTGGTGCATGTGACCCAGTAGCGTCCTCAGCAGGTTTCGAGTGAGCAGCCGGATATAACTCAGTGCCTGGGCCTGAGTCTGCAGCTGACTCTGAGCGTTTGGAAGCAGCCGACTCTGACGCTGACTGAGTGACTGACTGGTCATCATCATCTGCGTCTGTGTGTCTCTCTGAGGTAGATGATGGAGCTGACTCAGCGTTCTGATCTGAGTGACCAGTTGCTTCTTGTGCCTTGACATTAGATGACTCTGACTCAGCTTGCTCAGGTGACTCTGATGTTGCCTCAGCAACAGACGTCTGTGGGTTCTCAGCCGCACCTTCATCGGCTGAGTCTGAGCTGTCTGAGTCTGAGCTGGCTGAGGCTGAGCTGGCTGAGGCTGAGCTGGCTGAGGCTGAGCTGGCTGAGTAAGAGCTGGGGGCCTGGTCAGGTGCCTGCCCTTCGCGTGTCTTGGAAGAGCCCTTGCTTGAGCCAGTACCTTCATGCAGTTGGCAGTTCATGAATGCCGCGTTGGGATCAAATACACTCATCAAAGCACTTCCTCAGCAGAAGTCATGACACATGCACTCACCTTGACTCACTGGCTCTCGTCCTCAGACACTCACGGCTTCCATCACTCAATGGACTCAGGTTGTCACATGCATGAGTGCACATTGCAAATTCCCACTTGACAACTTCACTTTTTACACTTGTACTTAGGCAGTTGACCCAAGTATATCCAGAAGATAGTCAAACTTAATAGCACTGGTCAGCCTGACTTCCTCCAAAGCATACTCCAAAGAAATTGTTCTGTCCTGGTCAAATAACAATTCAGACTGAACACTTTTACATGTTTTGTTGACCAACATCAATAGCATTTCGCCTCTGGTCAGAAATCAGCTGTGTCAAAGTTTGAGGAATCCTAGCTGAGACAGTAAGCCTGTCAGACTTGTGATTTAAAACCATGCTGCTGTGATCACAATGGATCACCTTGCTTGCCCTTGCCCTTGCCCTTGCCCCTGCCCTTGCCCTTGCCACCGCCGGCGGATGGCTTGCCACCGCCAGCCTTGTCACCCTTGCCAGTACTTTCTGCTGAACTCGAGCCAGAGGCTGCCGCTCCGCCACCGCTGCCATCCTCTGGTGTATCATCCCTGTCATTATCCTTCTCATTGCTGTCATCACCTTTGGCAGCTGAGGACTTTTTGCTGTCATCTTCCTCGTCCTTCTCCTTCTTCTTCTTCTTCTTGTCCTTGTCGGCTTCTTCATCATCGAGGTTTGCCATGCGCTCTCGCTGCTCAGGAGAGCCAAGATCCTCAACATTGGCTGCATCATCATCCTCCTGGCCAGAAGCCTATTGGTGTCAGCTGGAGCTACCGCTTGAACAGGGGGCAAAATTGATGAAAACAAAACAAAAACTCTTTTCTAATGATTAAAAAATCGAAAAATTCTACTTTAAACCGTATTCTCGTATCTCCTCGGAAAATCATGTTTTCTAGGACAGAGGTACTGTGCATAGACGGCATGCTGCCTGGCTTGGGGTTTTCCAGCTTCTGAAAAATGCTAAACAGCTGGCACTGGCTGCGATTTTGCCTTGGACAGAGACAATCCACATTTGTGATTGTACCAGACACAAAGCACAGTGAGCACAGAGCGGCTTTACATAGCATTGCGCAGCAGCCGCATGCTACAAACATCTGATCATTGGACAACTCTGTCTGGCTCATTATCCTAGACAAACAATGGGCGTGGCATTCAGGCCCAAAAAAAACAACACAAAAAACAGGCAATTAACAGTGCATGATTTGCAACACACGTACAGATCAGACAGCATAACAGGCGCAGGACTGCAAGCCTGACTTGAAAAGCCATGCACTAAATTGGATGGCGCAGTGCCAAGTTCACTGATGTTGATGTGCATGTGCTGCAGGATTCATCCAGTTGCATGTTTACCATGTTGAACAAATTGGCAAATAGGCCAGAGCATACTGGATGTTCAGCAGTACAGTGACTGCAGCAGGTGCGTTGTATGTATCATGTGGCTTACCCCTTCATCATCTTCTTCACCCTCGTCCTTGCCCTTCTTGCTCTTCTTCTGAGCACCGCCCTCTTGCGCTTCTGCACTGGACTCACCCTTGCCCCCCTCACCTCCCTGCTTCTTGCCCTTGGCTGCCGTCTGCTCTTCTGCCTCTTCATCGCTAGAATCCATGAGGCAGTCTATGTCGGCAGTGAAGGTGTCAAGCTCATGATCCATGTCCATTTGGAGGATGCTGTTGGCCAGGATGTCACGCTTGGTTATGGGTCCTGAGGGTTTCTTGCTGGTAGCAGGAGGAGCATCAGACAGCATCCTGGACGCTGACCGAGTGGAGGTAGGGTTCAGACCAGAATACGCTGAGGCTGAGGGTTTTCTGCCTAAATCGCCGGAATCTGAGGCCCGGCCTGAGAAGGCGCGCTGAGCTTGGACATCAGCATGACCAAATGCTGAGGTGTGCTTAGGGTCTGCGCCCTGCTTCTTAGGGCTAATGCCCTCTGTAGAGCTGTGACTGGCGGAGGGGGACGGGGCACGCTGCAAGGGGGGGTGAGGGGGGTTCTCATCGCCTGAGTCATCCTCAGCAACTGTTGCCAGATCAGGCTGCTTCTGCTTGACCTGCTTGCCCTGCCCTAGGGCTTCCTCCTGCTGCCCCTTTCTGCTGTCAGACTCCTTGCTGGAAACTTCTTCTTCTGCTGACTCAGCCTGTCACAGCCGAAACAAATGCTTAGGCTGATCAATTGTGCTGCTGTAATTTTGACTACCCCAACAAGATGGTCGCGGACGCTGTTCCACTCAATCATGCAGCGTGCATGGCGCCACTACAAATGCTGGGATAATCCAAAATCCAAAGCGGGGCTGCTGAGATGATCCAAAATCTGAACCCAAAGCAGACTGTCCGGTCGAAAGGAAACAGAGGCACATTAGCTACCAGGAGAGGTGAGAGGTGAGAGGAGAGGTGAGAGGTGAGAGGTGAGAGGTAAGGGTGAGAGGTGAGAGGTGAGAGGTGAGGGGTGAGGGGTGAGGGGTGAGGGGTGAGAGGAGAGGTGAGAGGTGAGAGGTGAGAGGTGAAAACCTCTGGACAGCGACCACAAGTGGGTTTGCAAGCAGCACTGTCAGCATCAACCCAGGGGATTCAGTCAGGGATGCACAGGACGCCAAAGCACAAACCCGCTGCAAAATGTGGAGGCGCCCAACACCAATGGAGCGAGTACATGTTTCATTGTAGTCAGTCTGTACATCTTTCGCATTTTATACTATGAAAACAGAGTGCAATGATTACCTTAGTCTCGTCAGCCTTGTCCTCTTGCCCTTCAGCGCTGCCTTGGGAGGAAGCGCTCTCTAAGGGCTGAGAGTCCAGCCTGACTGGCACCGGCTCTGGAGGGTTCAACACCGGCTCCTTATCTTCCAGAGGGTTCACCACAGGCTTGTCTCCCCCTTTTTTGTCCCTCCCGTCCTCTTTGCCTTCACCCTACAAAACGGCAGCAGCAGTAGTCAGTCAGCAGGTTGGCGTCTTTCAAAAGCACCTCATCTGACCCAAACTGGCACCAGTGTGAAATTTCAGCACAGGCGCCTTGTCATTCCTCTGCAAGAAATCACCACAGGCTTGTCTTCACCTCCCTTGTCCCTCCCTTCCTCCTCGTCTTCACCCTTCAACACAGCAACAGCAGTACTCAGTCAGCAGACTGGTGTGTTTGAACAGCATCCAGTCAAAGCCAGATTGGCACTGGCTCTATGAGCTTGCCACAGCCTCCTTGTCTTCCTAAAACATCCCCACAACGTAGAAACGCATTTTTACTGTCCCCAGGCGTTTCTGAGTTTAGATTTCCACTGTAGGATGGATGTACCTGTAAAATAATAACGAGGATTTTTTGCCGGATTGAGAAGAGCTAAAGGATTTACTAGAGTTCATATCATCCATTCATCCATTGAACATGCATCTTTCCCGATAATCAGACACATACAGCCCTTCTATACATTGCCGTGTTCTGTCTGCTTCTCGACGTACTTCAGGCGCACCTCTCCCTCCTTCGATTGTTTCTCCTTTGGTTCTTTTGGTTGTCGGTCCTTCAGCACAGCACTGACAAGGCTCAGCTAGCAGACAATAATGCTGGCCTCAATGTCACTGCCTGAGAAGGAGGGCTGCCATTCAAAGACATCAATTGTGAGCGACAGCTTTTGTACTAGCGTTTTGCCTTCTGAAACTCTCTTGTTCTGCTTGCCTTCTTCTCAACCTGATTTCTGTGTGCCATGCAGTCCAGCAATGAGAAAACGTAGCTGACTCATGTCGCATTGGCATAGATGCTAGCCTAATCAGAAGATAAGAAAACAAAACAAAAGAAGAAACTACAAATTGTGACAACCCTGATGTTTGTACGTGTCCCAGCTTGATGGTTGCCCCTTCCTGCCAATGATTGTGATAGCAACATGCCCACATAAGACCAATTCTGCTTCCAAGACGCTAAAACAGGGAAAGACTTGGGTACACTGTGGCCATTTCAAATCAGGCTGATGCACAGCAGGAATTGCTAGCTACAGGTACAATCCCCAACTTGATACTCATACTGACACAGCATCACCAGACAGCAGGATTTAGTTTTTGCAGAATGGTATGTTGTCAGCACACCTTTGGGAGGCACCCGCCAAAAACATCCTTACCACTCATTAGTCAACATGCTTTAGTGTATCATCAACACTTACTTGCCTCATGTCACTTTTTATTACTTTTTACGCAACTGAGTGTAAGCCAAATGGAAGGCGTTCAGAATCAGGGTTGAGCATAGCTTACACTTATGCAGCAATGGCTAGCAAAAGCAATCAACCAGTCATCAGACACTTGAAGTAACAGCCCTGCACAACTCAAATCCTATGCCTGATCATGCAAATCAGGGGAGCACACTGGGCGGTCTCAAATTGACCAGCACTCAACTTCCTGTGTCTTTGGCTTTGCAAACAAGGAGCATGAGTCGATGCAACTGTGAGCTGAATTGGCCTGGACTAGAAACACGAATACATTGCGTCATGTACAAAAGCCACAGACTCTTTAGAAGGGCGGTGCATGATGCAGTCTCGTCGAAAGGCATCTGAGCCAATCAGCAACATGACTGTGTACCTGATGTTTGTCTGCAGATTCCTCATCGTCCCCTTGCTCCTCTTCTCCCGGGCTGTCTCCATCCTGCTCTCCCTTCTGCTCCTCCTCTTCTTCTCCAGCCTCTTCTTCCTCGTCTTTGGAAGCGTCTTCTTCCTTGTCCTTGGAAGGCTCTTCCGGTTTTCCGGACCCTCCCTTGTTGCTTTTATTCTTCTTCTTGGCATCCTCCTCCTTTCCTTGCTCTTCTTCACTCTTCTTGTGCTTGCTCTGCAGTGAATGCTACACTGCTTCAATTCTTGCAACATTATAACACTAATGCCAAATTTGCAAGATTTGCAAGAGTTGAAACAGTGAGTAGGTAAAGGTTGTTCTAAATCAAAATGTGCTAATCAGTAACACTTGGTAGATAGTGACACACTGTACACAGTTACACACTGTACAAGGTAAGGAAATCAATTGTCCTTGATGACGCAGGTGTAGATCAAGGCATGTCAGCATTCCAAAGCAGCCTAATGCATACTCTGTATTTCAAAATCGGAGAGTCGACAGCCAACTGTACATGTTGTGGCAGCATTGGCAACCCCATCTCAAATTTCCCACTGTGCCAGAGTACATTCTGCTTGATCACGTACCTGGAAAAACCACTCCAAAAGCATTTTTGAGGATAAATGAGCAATTAGGGTGTACGTTTTGTATAAACCCAAAAACCTAAATGTGTTCACACATATACTCTGTGGTGCAGCTCGTCCAAGCTGGGTTTAAAGGTTAGGGTTTCCCAGAGCGCACCTGGTCAAGAGCATCAATCTCAACTGAGAAGGTGTCTAGGGCTTGCCCCTCGCCTTCCTCTTTTTCTTCAACCAAGGGCTGCATGGAGCCGCCCTGAGCCTCCTTTGGTAGTTGCTTGTTTATTGCCTCTGCAGCTTCCTTCACCGCCTGCTCTGCTTTCTCTGCAGAAGACACACAGCTTTGCTGTATATGACATACAACGGCACCAGCACATGTATGTATATGTACATATATGCTTCTGGTGCTGATGCTCGGCGTGCCTGTTCTCAGAAGCATGCTGAGCAAAACAAGTTCCCTTTCTTCCCCAACCCCTCCCGTGCTACAGGCATGCTAGCCAATTCTTGCTAGACTGTAGGACACACTCTAGGTGTGCTAGAAAAGAATGAGAGGTATCCACTGGATGAGCCTGAACAGAACAGAGCAGGACCAGCATGTGTGAGCATCTAGCAGTTGCTGCTGCCAGCATAGTCTGATCTCTGGCCAGACAAGAGAGGAAAGCATGCAGCAGGCAATGTGTGTGGGGCGACCTGCCCAGGCAACCTATCTGTGAGGCTGCGGCAATTGGTATCGCTCTAGGTGCGACACTTTAAGTTGTGACCCTTCGATTGTTACACAAGTTACAATGATGGGTCGCGGTATATCCAGCCCAGCCCAGCACAACAGAACACTTGTCCAGATACTTTGACTGTTGTCAATTGCAGAATCGCACAACTGCAAAGCTCACCGGTGGCCTCGGGACCTTCATCTTCTTCCTGCCCCGTGGCAGGCTTGGGGAGGGCGCCCTCCTCATCCCCCCCCTCAACTTCAGGTGCCACTGGTCCCTGCTCTTCTTCTTCCCTACCCTCCAGTTCTTCTTCCTTGCTGCCTTTGCCCCTGCCAGAGCCTGTCTCACTGCTGGAAGCAGGATTCGCATCAGACTCCTGGACTTGTGAGTTCTTGGTTTCCTCTGCTGTATGTCCCTCCTGAACGGGCTGTCCAAAGTCAGGCTTGTTGTTTCTGCCACCTGCTTTGGTTTCAGTTTCCTGGCTTCCTGCCTCAGCTGTTGGCTGTGATTCCTTGCCGTCAGCAGCATTCATGCTGGAAGGTGGCTGCTCAGATGCAGCTTCTGAGCTGGAGCTTGCGGCTGCTTCTGTGTTGGTGTGCTGTGTCCCGGACGCAGAGTCTTTGCGTCCTTGCACTGGCTTTGACACATCAGATGCAGCCACTTCTTTGCTTGCTGCCGCTGCTTTTGGCGCCTCTGAGTCTGATGCATGTGAGCTGAGTGCCCTGTCCTTGCGTGCCGGCAAGCTGGGGAGGCGATTCAGCTGGGGGGTATCCCTGGGGGTGGCCCCAGTTTTGGAGTCTGAAGTCTCCTGAGGTGCTGAAGAGGAAGAAGTAGGGGCAGGGCCAGCATCACCATTACTGTCCTGCTTGCAAGCAGAGAAGCAGGTCAGCGATGCAGAAACTGTGCTCTATGGTCCTGTTTGTTGTTTGTTCAATGGGCAAATCGACACTTCAAAGAAAAAGCTGACCACCTAATGTTGAATGCGCAAAAGGCTTGCATGACTGCAATCCTTTGAAGGCCAACATCTCAAGACAACAATGCATAACTGCAAAAGCAGGTTTGGAGCCAATGCATGACTGCACCAAGTTTCAAAGTGTGCTGTTGTACAAATCAACTTGCAGAGGCACAACATCTGCTTTGACACCAGACCCGGGGTTTCCAGCTCAAATAGAAGTCTTCAAAGGCCCAAACAGCCTCCAGCCAAGCAGTGACAGATGACAGATCACGTGTACCTGGTCTGGGGCTTGTCCAGAGCCCTGCTGATCAGATGATGACCAGGATGCAGCAGTGTCCCTGCTAGGCAGGGCAGGGCGTTTGGAGGGCCCCCTGGTGATGGTCTTAGACCTCGCAGACTTGGCAGGCTGTGCAGATGCCTTTCCAGCGGCTGGAGGAGCGTTGCTGTTGGATGGCTCCTCCACATTGTCATGGCGAGCATGCTTGTGCCTTGGAGAGGATGGTGCAGAGGACGATGCTGTATTTGCCTCAGGCAGTTGTCTGCAACAGCAGCACCGCCATTGAGGAGCACAGACTAGAATCTACACCATGCCATTTCTGATTGTATTGAGTGGGTGAGTTGTGCAGCAACCTGGTTGACACAGTCAGCAGCAGCTTGGAAACAAGCCATTTCGGCACATACCCGCTACGTTTTCGCCTTGTAGAAAGCTTCTTTGGCTGAGTAGCAGCAGTCAGCTGAGCTTCTGACACTGACGGTGGGACAGCTTTCCTGTCGCTGCCCGCCGTCCTGTCCTTAGAGCCTCGGACCTTGCTCACAACCAAACCTGCTATTGCTAGACCAGCAGCAATAGCGGCTGCAATGGCAATTTGTGGTTTGCGTGAGTCCACGAAGGTTTCTGTGTCGTTTGCTGCTGCTTTGACCTGGTTTTTGGCTCTGTGCGAAGCCTTTCGCAAGCCTTTCTTGGCTGAGTCGCTGGAGTCGCTCTCGTCGTGCCGACGCCAAGACGCGCGGCGATCGAAATCGTCATCATCGCTGCTGTATTCAACCCAAGACATCGCGTCTCTGTAGTGCGCTGCTGCAATATGCTGTCGCCGTGGTTAAGCTCACATAGCGTATGACCTATCTTCCATATCTACACAGCCTCTGGAAGGTGAAACGGCGAGGATGCATGTGTCAACTTTGAGGTCTCGGAACTCGGGCGACTTTTTAGTCGTTTCCCAGACAAATCATGTGGAAAGAAAACTTAACGCAACGCTTCTGTTTGTGCTCACAAGCCCGATTGCTGCATCGAAACTTTGTGAACGCAATCGTCACACCGTTCAGGACACGACCCTTGAATGTCATGCACTGCATATTTATTTGAAGACACGGCTAGCATCGGCGGTCGTCAGACACCTCAATACTTTGACAAATCTGCGCTTGGTTTGGACAATGCTGTAGGCCTTTGCATTGATCAGACATGACCCACTGGTCCTCTGATGTGATCTCTGCCAAGTAGTCGGAACAGCCATGTACGTGAATAAATGGGCCGGCTTCTCAGTATCAGTCGTTTGTACATGTTCGGCGGGACTCGCGTATTGCTTCAGCCTTTACAGCAACCAACTCAAAGAGGCATTTGGTTATGACCAGAGGCAGGTTCAAGCCATAGGCTCTGCAACAAACCTGGGTGGCTATGCTTCGATCATATCTGGCCTAGTGTACGATTCCATGCTTGGCTGGGATGGTCGAGGGCCCAGGCAAGACCTGTTCCGCCAACAAAACGCAGACACCCTTCCGTATGCATGCTTGGATGGCGCCTCAGTGCGGCTCGCCTGATCATTGATTGCAGGATAACACTTCTAATTGGTGTGATAGTCAACGTTTTTGGATGGATGTCTCTGTGGGCAGCTGCTAAAGGGTGAGCACCACCGACCTCATACTGTTTGACGCTGCACTAATCCTACTGTGCAGGCTGTCACCAACGCTTTGCTTTTCATTACTTTTGCCATGTTTGCTGCATGCATCGTGAAGCACAGAAATGCCAGACTCTGCAGCATGTCTCTGTCCCACAGGCTTCACAGCAGTACCTTCATGACATGCAAGTTTGTAGCTCTGACCGCGGACAGCTTTGGGTTGAGCCATGCAACTTGTGCATGCTAGGTTGATACCAGCGCCCTTTTGGCTAGTGCTCATCATCGCTGGGCTGACATGCAACGGTGGCACTTGGTTCGACACAGCCTGCTTAGTCACCAGCGTACGCAATTTTCCAAACGAAAGGGGCACTGTCGTGGGGCTACTGAAGGCCTGTGTTGGTGAGATTCCCCCCACCTGTCTCTGGCAACTTGCGCTAGTATCTGGACAAAGCAGCGCCGACAAGCTTACTGTTAGTGCCTTGTCACTTCAAGTGTTGCTGATAGCTCATGGTCAGGGGATGAAGTCCAATGCCATCTGCTCCATCAAAACTCAGGCACACTGCATTCATACACAAGCAAGTTGCTTCTGTGAATATCTGCATGTATGCAGCATCTGTACATACCTTGTTGCACAAGCTTGCTGCATGATTGCATCTGTTGTGTCTGGGGTTCATGCAGCCAGCTGACACTCCTATGCTGAGGCCAGTATGTTCACACACGTGTCCCCAATGTACAATGGCACAGCACAAGTGGCATAAAATTGTCCTTTCCTTTCCTTTTGTTTGGGGGTAAAGACAGGCAGCTGGCTCCTTTCTGCTGCTGTTGTTTCACAGAATGAGGGGACAGCGAGTGTCTGTTTCCTGCCTCCAGGTTTGTCAGCAAGTGTTTACACATCGATTTACGTCGGCTTCGAGGAACCAGATGCAATCATGTATGTTTCTGAACCAACACAGCTGCATTCGCTGTCAGCAATGTTTGCGTGAAGTTGCTCCCGCTGGCTGCATGACATCATGGTAATTTCACATGACAGAACTAACAGAAAAGTCATGACTGTATCAGTTATAGTTCATTTGATGGTACCTTACTGCTCGGTATCCCATCGAAACAATGCGAAGCTGATGCAATAGGCTGCCAATCATAATGCATCTGCTCGTTGCACTGAGTGTTTTCAAGCAGAGCCGTAGGAAAGCGTCCCTGTGTCGAGGCTACTGCTCAACTTGCAGGTATCTGTTGTACCTGGCTTTCATCCCAGCCATAGTTGTCATGTGCAGCATACCCTTTGTCAACTTTGTTCCGCATACCAGAAGTCAGAGCTGTCCACACAACCCCAATTTTGCACTACAGGTAGGCTCCCTAAGGTTGTCTTATACCTGGAAGCAAGTGATTCTGGAGCACTACAGCTTCTTGCAAGGCCCAGCTTCTTCAGTTGTCTTGTGATCCCGACCACGTTTGCTGTTCAACTGGGCATGCACAGCATACCAGTGGCCAAAAACAAAAAGCAACCTCATCAGCTTGTTTCCAGTTGAGAGTCATCTTGATACAGCTGCAGAGGAATTGAGCAGAGTTTGTAAAGCCAAGCTGTTCTGCTTGCTTTTCTCAAAACAAGCCCTGCCATCAACTGTCACATACTCACAGACTGATTGATGATTGGTTGATGACAAGGTTGAGCCAGTCTGAAGAATCCTCATGTCATAGGCCAATGTTGGTCTGTGCGTACATCCTGAAACTCATGTTCTGTGGTTCTGCATAGGGGGCCGCTTCTTGTTCGCTTACCAGATCATAACTGCTTTGGCGGTGTACTTGATGACAACTGCGGTGATGGATCAGTCCCCATCCTTCATGCTGAACCATCAGACTCGCATGCTTCTCAGCATAGGTGTGCACACTTCTCATGCAATGTTTACTGAAGTTATAGCTTTCCCCCGTCTGGAAATGCTTTTGCTTGACTCCTGTCATACCATGTATTTGCTGTTGTCCAATTGTTGATAAGTTGTCCTATCCATGTTGACTGGCATGCACTACAGCCTTGACCCTTGCATACTTGTGGATCCTGACTGTCAGCTGACCATAGCATGAGAAGTGACGTTTGTAGGGGACTCTGTCCAAGCTCTGCAGCAGTACTGACATCTCAATGACGCATCTGTATAGCACGCACTTTGCTGCTGCACTTCTGTCACTCAGTGCAGACGTCATCAGAGGCTTGTGCACTCAGTGCCACCCTGTGCAGTAACATATGGTACAGTGTATTGTGCACCATTGGCTGTAATTGCTGGGGACCAGAATTGCAAATGAAGCATTTCTCACAGGCACCATCATTCTGACCTTGAGCATATTTCTGGTCCCCATCGGTAGCGGAGGGCTTGCCAGCCAGCGTGCACAGCCCCAGGGTGACGATGAAGACGGAATAGAAGCAGCCAGGTATGCCTAATCACTTTGTTTTTCAGTTCAGTCTGTTGGTCCAGTGGTCATAGCTGGCCCCAACGGTCTTTGAAAATCTAATGAACCAATGAAATAGCAAACGCACAAATGACCGTGTGAATGTCAAACAAATGGATGAATGTGTGAAAGTATGAATGAATGGATGAATGGATGAATGTCTAGAGTGAGACAGGTTCTGAACTCATGCTGCGAAAGTGGCTTCACAAACCATTGCTGATTTTTGGGTTTTGTTTTGACCAATGAAGGGTCAAATACAGCTTTAGATGTGCAGCCTTGTCAAGTGGAAGAAATGCACAATCAACTTTTGCATCCTCAGTTGTCGGTAGGCTAACTGCCACAACAGAACCTCACAGAGGGAGCTACTCCAGCCTGATTCCAGGGGAAGACATGTGTGAATTGAATGAAAGAATGATGTCTTGATTCCCAACAGATGCTCAGGCTTGTTTTCCTTCTGGGCAGGGCCCTAGCTGCCTATCCCAGCTGTGCCTCCCCTTGTGTTGACTGCTAAATCCTTACCAGTCAAGGAGACAAGTTGCTGTTTGGCTGTGCAGGGCAAGGGTGGGTCCCCTGGTGGCGGACCCCGACATCTGCCACCCTGGCCAGCATGCAGTCCCTGATGAGCATGCACCCTTGATGTCCATCATGATGTCTGATGCTGTTCAGGATGATGCTACTGAGGTAGGCGTGCACCTGGCAGTATGCATCGCTGCAACAAGCATACAGAGCTTGATGTGTTGGCCTTCTTGCACTTTGTACTTGCGCTCAGCACATGGACAGGCGGCAAGCATAGACTTTTGTAGATGTCAAGATCTGCAGCCAGAACCAGAGCATATGAGATTGTTGGCATGTATTGGAATCTGCATCAGAAATCTTTCCGCTTGGGACAGGGCAGAGATGGAGTTGGTGCTTGCAGGCATCCCCGACTCCAACCCAAAATGGCACCAGCAAGAAGCCAGACCCAGACAGCAAATCAGCAAAAGTCCCCCACCAGAAGCGTCCATGGCAAGATGATGTTCAGAATGAGGGCGGGCCTGAGCCCGCACCTTCTGGCAGAGCCCCATCTGCCGGATTTGTGGAGCAGATGCCTGATATGACCCTGCTGCAGTGCTGCACATCGCTCACTTTCTGGCTGCTTTTCCTGACGTGCAGCATAGGTGATGCCCTCCCTCTGCAAGCCCAAGCTAAGACATGCTGCAGCATGGGCTGTGACCATCAGCTTTGATGATGTGCTTTGCATGTACAGAAGCCTGCAAAATGTAACCCGGCAAGCTGCATCGCATGTGGCAGAAGTGTACAACTACGGGCTTTGTCTCAAGCGCGCATGCTGCTGATGAGACGTCTAAATCTTGAAGGGGCAAGAGACATAAAGCCTCAACATGCTGGTGCATGCAGGTATGGGCAGTGGGCTGTCGTTCCTGAATAACCTAGGGCAGCTGGTGATAGCCCTAGGCGGCGAGAGCGACAGCCAAGCTGTCTTTGTGTCTCTTTTTAGCGTTTCTAACTGCGCAGGGCGGCTCTTGTTAGGGTGAGCCCTCTGTAAACGCAACCTCTCATCGTTTTTTAGTGTATCATTGATGTTTACTGTAGATATATTATTTTATATGCTTTTTATATTTGTTAGTATTTGTCTATTGCACTGCAGATATTTGCAAATCGAGGTATTGATGAGTAACAGACTATCATTCATGCTGAACAGCAGTTGAGGGTGCGCCTCATCTCAGATGCAAGTGTGACCAATGCTTGATGTACCTACTGCCCCAGCATGTGTTTCAAACTAAGCTGCATTGCTCTTTGTCATGGCTCACATAGAGGGTTGACGCATGTACACACTTTCCTGTTTACGATATCATCAGCAACCCATGTTGAAACAGCACTAGCAAGCTCAATTGAACAGCAATCAAGAACAGTGACAAAAACAACCATGCACAACTTTTGATCTAGCGTCGGGTAGCGCAAAGTTGGCTGCGGGATGCTGCCAAACCTCAAATTTGCATGCGTGTCTTTGCTCATGTTAATCCACGATGCATCCACTGACGGCGTATTGCTCTGTAAAGTTGTCTGTACTGCAGGCCCTGTTTGTCCTCATGATGCAAGAAATGTTCCATGCAAGGAATGTTCCATGCAAGAAATGTTCCATGCAGGTACATCCCTGAGAGGTTGTTGCATGCTCGTGGCACGCCACGCTGCATCTTTCTGATTCTGATCAGCACACTGTCAGCTCTTGCAGTCTGCTTCAATGCCTTTGCCTCCCTTCCATTGCTGTTTCCCGCCTCAATCATGGCGGGACTGGCATTTGGCGCCACCTGGAGCCTCATGGCCACTCTCACCTCAGAGTTCTTTGGCCTTCACCACTTTGCTTCCAACTACACGTTCATTCAGGTTTGCTCACACAAGTGCAAGCATGTGACACCAGCTGCTTTGCGTCGCGTGTGTAGCTGCTGTCTAAGACCAGCTTTCAGGTGGTTCAACAGCACATCCCTTTTCAGAGCCTCTACATATGCTGATTGCGCAAACAGCATGTGCATGTCATCACAAATGATTGCGCACTCTCATCATTAGCCTGCCTTCTGTGTTTGATGCATGACATGACAGTCTGCTTGTCACCTACAAATGTCACTCTCATGCCGGCATGGTATCACAGCATAGCGCATTACGCATCATGGCGGCAGCTTGATCTCAATGCAAGCTTGACATGGAAGTGCTTGTGGATTAATGCTTGCCATAAAAGCTGAGCAGCAGTGCACAATGCTGTACACAAGCATGTGCTCAGCTGCGGCTATATGCATTTGCTGACTAATTGTCTTTGTGTGAACGATTAGTCATGATGCTGCCCCGCATGCAGTTAGCACCAGCAGCAGGAGGGTTTGGTCTTGGTCAGTTGGTGGGAAGCCTGTATGAAAAGGAAGCCCAAAAGGAGGGCCCCAACCCCAGTTGTTACGGGCCCCATTGCTTCAGGTATAAGATCTCCCCAACTACTTTCTGTTTTCTGCTTGCATTGCTTCGATAGTGGTTGCTCCCATTTCTGGCTGTGTTTCTTGTACACCTAGCCACAGCTTTTTCTGACATGTGGCTGAATGGAAGTATGTGTCAGGCATGCATCTTTGCCTGCTGAGCATTATACACAGAACTAAGCAGA